>Ga0310810_10009785_pt1 | contig 11117 bp, 14 predicted proteins | sample NCmetagenome_FD_207641 | JGI IMG/M metagenome (GOLD analysis project Ga0310810, IMG submission 207641) | Soil microbial communities from experimental microcosm in Duke University, North Carolina, United States - NC | ecosystem: Engineered > Artificial ecosystem > Soil microcosm > Unclassified ... | reverse complement strand
AGGCGACACAAAACTTATCAAAGAAAACTGGGGATTGGTTATTTGGTTACTAGTGGAAAAAGTGACTGCATCAATAGGCGTTGACCCACCACTACCAGCCTGATAATTTTCAACCAAGTAAATCAGCGGTGCAGATTGGGTGTTACCTTGCCTAAATTCAAGGCGGTACTCTTTGTTTGCTTCGAAATAAATGTCAATGGGAAGTGTTCCATTGGCATAAAATCTAATGGGATTATCCCACGCAAGATTTAAGTTTGGATCGTGATAAACGACTGCTGGAATGTAAGGTATAGTATTTTCCAACACAAATAAATAAAATGTGTCATCAAATAATTTTCCTTGGAGATCAACTTCAGTCCAAATTGGATTACTTCCTCTGACGCCAAGTGCCATAATTCTGTCCTTAGTCCTTTTTGTTTTTAGGCTTCATACCGCGATCTGCCGCGCTGTGCCTAACTATAATTGAACAATAATTTAAAAATTCATTGTCACTCATATCAGATTTCATTTTATTAGCCCTTATAGTTATAAACTGTATATTCTCTCTAGTATACCCCATTTTTGAATCTATTCTGTCCAAAGACAAAACATTATCGTCATTAAATTCTAATCCTGTAAAAATACATTTATTATTTTGTGATTCTAAAACCTCATTCATATCGTCTATTGTCAAATTAAATTCTCTATTTTTATGTTTTGCATGCGCCTTAGCATCTCTTAATAAAAATCTTAAAGGATTTTTCCTCCTCTGATTCATTTGCCATTCAGCGCAACAATGAAGACATTGAACATTATTATCTGTATGCAATCTCCATTTCAAATGTAATCCATGTTTTTTACATTCAATTGGTAATCCAAGTTTATATCTATCAACCTTTTTCTTAACAAAATCAGTTTGATTTCCTTTCTTAAAAACATGATTTTTAAATTTATCTTTTGGGAACATATTTAATACTCAAAAAAACAAGCAATATAACATAAAATGCTTACTTTTTCTTTTTTACAACTTTTTCAGGTAATTTTTTAATACTCTTAGTTTTGTCAGAAAATTCACGAGCAATTTCAGGCTCTTTGGCAAATAAATATCTAGCCTGTGCTTTGCTTTTAAATGGCATAATTAACCCCTTGTATAATTAATGCTTGTTTTTTATCCATTTGTTCGTTTATAATCCTTTCTTTTAAGTGGGGATTATTATGATCTACATTATAAGCTTTTGGATATTTATTACTGTAGCAGCTTATCAAGCAATAGATGTTATTTGGTATTTAAGTCAAGATAACGATTAATTCCCTGTATATTTAGAAATTAATTTACCTATTAATGGGCTTCCCAATGCAAGCCCTACAGCTACTTTACCTGTTGTTTTAGCTCCTTTATATATTCTTGCTTTATCTTTGTTTATTCTATCCAAGCGTAATTTTAATTCTTTTGCCTGATTTTCTAATTCAATTTTTTTCTTTAAATTTATATTTTTTTCTTCTTTTAATTTATTAATTTCTGCTAATTGTTTTTGAGCTCCGACTTCATGCTCATTTAATATTTTTTTTAATTCAGGCATTTCATTCAAAAACTCTGCCGCTGATTCGTCAATTTCATGCAAACCTTGTGGCTTTGCTGCATAACGTTGACCGACAATATTACGAAGCAATTCAGGATCTTGTTTTACTATATCCCGCAATAACTCCTGACCCTCCCCAAATCCAGCCAGGTCTTCAATGGTATTAGCGCCAAGCTTTCCTTTTAAAGCTTTTTGTACCACTTTATTGTTTCTTAAAGGATATATTTGCTCTGAATATCCTTCATTTATTCTCTTAAATTCAGGAGAATGTTCTCCCAACCCTTGCTCCAATGCGCTTTTAACCGATTGTTCAATTGGTTTTGAATCTTCGTATGCTTTAAATAATGCTTTTCTTTCTTGAGCGGTATTTGCAATTTTTGCTCTTTGCAATAAATCATATCTTGCATCACGAAAATCCTGATATTTAGTCAAAAAATTATCAGCAGTGACATCTTTTGGTGTAGGCGCTTTATCAATAATAGACTGCAATTCCCTGGAAACTTCCGGTTGATTTTTAATTACAAGTTTGCCGTTCTTAATTTCCAAATCTTTTATATTTTTGATTGCATGCAACATATCATCGCCAAAATCTGGCAATTTTTGCATTTTGAATTCAGAAGTTTTTAATTTGTTTCTTAAGTCCTTGAAACCAGATTTCCAATAGTTTTCAATTGATTCTATTCTGTTAGCTATTGATTTTGCACCACGCACACCATGATGTGCGCCCAAATTCAAATGCGAACTTATTTCATCATAAGATTTGTTTTTTAAAGCGTTCGCTTCTTCATGCATGCTTTTTTCTAAATCAGCCGTTGATTCAAGTTTAGTACCAATTTTTTCCGCTTCTTTTTCTATTCCGAATAATTTGTTTTTTAATGCAGGGTATTTTAAAACATCTTCAACGCGCCCTACTGTCTTTGGTATCAAAGATTTTACAGCACCATAACCGCCAATAATATCGGGAGCAAATTCAACTCCTTTTTGCCATCATTGTTGGTGGAGTTTTTTGGCCAAGTACTTCAGCATAATCATTTGGATCGTAAGGTAAATGTTCAGAAAGTTTAAATTGCTCATGTTTAGGCATTCCGGCCAAGCGTTGTTGCACTTCTTTTGGTAAAGAGAAATTTTTCTGGAAATTAGACCCAAAAGATTGGCCTAAATTTTCAAACATTTTTACTATATCGTGTGGCGCATTATGTAAGTTTCTACCGCCATGCGCCATGCCGATCAAAATATCTCGTGGCACTTTTGATAAAGTCCCTTCTTCTTCTGGTAATTGAATATGCTCTTCTTCCTGCATTTTTTCAACAGGCTTTAATAACTCAGGATTCCATTGATTGCTTGGTGATTTATTTACAGGTTTCAATGCCGAAAAATCAAATTTTGAATTAGCCACGGCTCCATCCCTCCGGCATGAATTTTGCATTTTCTTCGGTGGTTTCAAAACGATTGCCTTGCGGATCAATAATAATTACCGATTTACTTCCACCGCCTTGACCGGCAATTTTTTTATTTTGTTCAATTGCTTTTTTAACCAAATCAATTGATGCTTCTAATTTCCTTAATGCCACCTGTTGTTTTTCAGCAAAATTAGGCTTCATGTTCAATGCAGCTTTTAACGCCAATTGATTGCCGCGTGCCGACATTTTGCCTTCTGCGGCAATAATAGGATCTAATCCATAAACCTGCCAATCGCCAGCATTTGGATTGGATGCACGTTTTGCCGCTGTTTCATGCCCTTCAATCCAATGACCAAACAAATCTGAATTTTTTGGATTAGCGGCTATTTCTTTCATTTTTTCCAATGAATGCAATGTAGTTTCTAAATGTTGCGTATCATTTTTTGCCGCTTCAATAGTAGCCATTCTTTTGTTCTGATCAGCTAAATTATTCTTTTCTTGCTCAAACGCAATTTTCTGCTGATTCCTTATTTGTTCTAATTCTACCTGTGATTGAAAATCTTTGGCACGTTTATCTTCATTTGTTTCAGCCAACGGATCGTATCCAAACTTATGTTTAAAAAAACCACGCAACATAGGATTTTTACGCAATGCATCCATCAAAGGCGCATTATTAGACGGTTGTTCTTGTCCACCCATAGATTGCGCGCCCTGCAAACCTTCAGGCGAAAACATACCCATACCTTGACCCATTAAATCTGATGGCATTTCCTGGCCTTGTGCTTGACCTTGTTGACCACCGCCCATCATGTCGGCCAGCATTTTGAATTGATTAAATTCATACATCGGATCGTTAGCATGTTGCGCATGAAGCAATTGCTGCTGCATAATCTGCCGCTGCAATCCCATATTCGCACCAAGACGTGATTCTTGCTGTTTGCGCAACGCAAGCTCTTGCTTAAAATGCTCGTCAAGCTGCTTTTGTTTCTCACGCTCAAGCCGTGGCTGTATCATGCGCTGAAACAACATAGACCCAGTATCTATACCTTTTAACAAGGATTCCCCAGGTGCACCAGGGAGTGGTATTCCTAAAGCCATTATTAACCCCCTGTAGTATTCCAGCCACCATTGAATGCCTGACCCAATGAATTACCACCAAGTAATCCTACTAAATTTCCAAACATATTACCGCCTGCGGCACTGCGACCATATCCAAGACCCGCTGAATTCTGTCCCATATTCTGCGCATTCTGACTCATCTGACCCGCAGCGCCTGCACCGGTATTATATAATCCTTGTGCAGCGCCAATGCCGGTTGTATATTTATTCATGAGGTCATCTAAATAACGCTGTCTGTCATCAAGTCCAATCTGCGTTGTACCGCCTTGAATGGCATTTAACGCGGTATTAGAACCCATTAAACCCATGGAGGAGGCGGCATCAAGCCCTTGCTGTTGCGCTTGATTTTGGGCGTTCTTTGAAGCTTCTGATTGCTGATAGTTTTTAATCCATTCATCTTGTAAGGAGGCAGGATCCATCAACTTACCAATCGCTGTATTCAAATTACCGTACTGGTCTTGCCCTTGCGTATTGTAAGGATTCAAATAACCCTGGCCTTGGTTATAATATTGATCAAGGTTTTTCTGGGCAGTATCGTATCCGCGCCCAGGATGCATAAAACTAGAAAACCAACTCATCTGCATATCTCCTTATGGGTACGGGCTAACATCAAATTGCACCAACGCCCCGTTTTGCCTTCCTACATATACATTGTTATCAGTGTCATACAATAAAACACCGTCCGTCAATAGCCCGTCTGACTCCATAGACGCGATTTCAGCCGCTGTATACCCCATGGCATACAATAAATTAAACGCAGCCTGTATATCAGCAATATTCTCGTTTAACGTATCAACCAAAACCCAAAGCCATTGTAAAAATTGCGCATCAAAATCTTTGTTAAGAATGGGAGCTGCATCAATTCTATCAAAAAAAATAGTCATTAATTAGCGCCCCCGCTTACACGCCTTGTATTGCGAACACCACCTAAAATCACAATAGGTGCCGAGCTTACACAAACCAGTTTATAACATCGGTTTCTACTACATCCCAATTCATACCATCGCATACGCCATCGGTACTTACCAAGTGGGCTAAATTCTCGCAAGTCTGCGAAAATGAATGTTTCGCCACCGTCATCAGAATAATACAGACCAATGTAAGGCTTAAATAATGCAAGATAGTGATTGTCGTCAAACGTGGGCGTGTTGGTTCCTTCACTGATAAGGAACTGTCCTTCTTCAGAAAGGATGAACACCGGACTTTTAGGCGTTGAATCTTCAGTAACAATAAACTGGGTGTTAATAAAAGGCGCACAGCTTTTGATAAAAGTATCGTTACCAAACACAAAATCGATTTCAATGTATTCATCGGCAAACTCACTGTAGTCTGGTAGAAATATTTGCTGCGTAACCAATTCGTAACGCATAGGGAATTTTAAAAAAGCATCCGCAGCTTGGGGATTGGGCTGTTCGACATTACGCAACTCGTTATGATAAATATTGCCAGCCATTTGATAAATAGCAGGGTCATCCTGAACAATCACTAAATGTTGATTGTTAAAATACACATGCTTTTCTATACGATTACGCTCGCCATTTAACTCAATACATCTTGCCCACGTCTTGGTTTCAAAGTTAAATTCAATGCAATTAGCCCTGTCAATAATATCTAAGTCACCAAATCCAATAAACGATCCCGCACCCGCACGATAAAAAATCGTATTCTCATATTGATACAAAAAACCCGACACTTGATTCACAAGAAAGGGACTTAATTCATCTGCATGCGTGGAATTCTCAAGCAATACGTTAATAGCCTGTGATGAGATGTCTTCAGGTGCTTGCCCGTTACTCATCATAAAGGACACTAGACCATTGCTGTTTTTAGCAAGCCATACCATCATACCAAAATCAACACTTAAACTGTGTGGATCGGCAATCCCAAAATCAAAGTTATACGATGTATTTAACTTCCAAGGAAACTCGCGCGTAACAGACCCCACAGTAATCTGCGTCTGAATATTAGCCCATACGTCAGTACTAAAATCGCACATGATATACAGCTGATTATGAAGAACCGCAAACTGACCAATCACACCAGACGCACGTGCATTAAGGGATTGCGCAGGGCTTCCAAAACTAAAGCACGCATTCGCCCCACCCGATGCATTAACAGTACTTAAATAAAAATCAGGCGTCCCACCTAGACTCACCACAAAACGATTCCCAAAGGATGCGACGTAGGTCGGTTTTCCAGGCGCATTCGTACCACCTGGGGCGTTTGGATCAGTAATCACCTCTGCCGTAACACTAGACCCGTCCTCAGTAATCAAAAAGATATTAATCGTATCCGTTAACATACTGACAACTTGAGTACCCACCGCAAGACTAGCAAACCATACAGGAGTACCGAGTGCCACCTCAATTGGCAAAGTACGCTGATTGTAAAAATTATCAAACTGATAAACCGCAGTCCCATCTACCACGTACATCTTATTAATGGATTTAAATATAGCCCTGGGCTGTGACGTAAAAACAAGCCTATTGCGCTCTAATAAACGCACATGCTGACGACCCATCGCCGGATATAACGCCTGTTGCTTCTTTCCAGACGGCACACCAATTCCGTACCAGTTTGCGCAATCCATTGCTCCAAACTGGGTGAAACGCTGCTTGTCGTAATAACAAAAGATTGGCAATTGCTCAATGTGAGCCGCATCTTGCTTATTAAGCGCCACCATCAGATACCAGCCCTAACGCGCCATGCGCCATTAAGTAGTGATTGCTCATCCCCTGCTATCGACAAATTCACTTCACTTGCAGCTTCCATCTGCGCTTTAAGCTCACGATAATCAGCTTCTAAATCATCAGTCCAAGCGCTAGCTCGCCCTTTAAACTTGCTCACGTACTTACCAACCGCATACAGAAAAAATAATTCTTGGTAATCTGGCAATCCTTCTAGCGTGTCGTTAGAAGTTAATGGCAATTTTTGAAACTTACCACGGGCAAAAAAAGTAAAAAACTGACTCGGTGCAGGATACAATTGCGCTCTAACAATATGCGTTTCAGGAAAAGTAATAATAAACCTTGGCAATCCCTGTAATGGCTCATATTTCCAAGCAGCCAAGAATTCATCGCGTGATTTGTCAATCAAAGGATATGTAACACCACTTAATTGCAGCCAAGCACTATCAAGATTCGCAAGCCTTCCTTCTTTGATATAAGCAATATTTGGTGTAGGCACTTCATGCGAGAAAGTAAGCACAGAGGCACCCGTTATAGTTGCATTATGACTTATAGTAACCACATTGCCTGTAATATCTAAAATAGTAGTTAAAGCAGGAATTCCACCTCCTGAAACACCATCGCCCACACTGTAAATGCTGCCGTCTACGACATTAAATTGAGGAGATATCGCGGTCAAATTACAGGTTTCTGTCTGAGTAGTAACAGCGCCAACATAGTCTGGCGACGTAAAATAAATCTCTTTTACTGGCAAATTAATATCCACACTCACGGTCTTTGCAATCGTTAGCAACAAACCAGACGAGGCATAGTTGGCCAAAACGAATAGCCAGCTTCTCGTCATCCCCATGCAATGGAATGGTGGGATTAGTAGCTGTTATCAAACGATACATTTGATACACAAATTCTCGAACCGTGGACGCCATGGAATTATTCCCCTTTTACTTCAAATACATCTTCACTTGGGAGGAAATCGTCCTCTATTAACTCAACAATACTGTCATCTTTTACAGCATTTATTGATTTATCTTCCACAACCTTTTTTGCTCTTTTTTGTTTAGGCTTTACGCTTTCTTTGCGATTAACTTCAATTCTACATCGCGCATCTTCGTGTGTAGCAAACCATAATCCTGAAGCCATCGCTTCCTCGAATGCATCCCATGATTCAACTAATCGTCGAGTACCATTAACGCCATAGACAAACGTTCTAAAGTACTTTTTATCGACAATGTTTCCGAGATAGATTGCGGGTGTATCTTTCATGCTTTAAATCCTTTTTGAAGGTGGTACCGCCATTTAAGGCGGCACCAGATTGTCTTACGAACAAATACGTACTGCGAACTCTGGGTTAATTGCCACACCACAGATTACGTCGATACGATCTAACTGCTCGTAGTTACGGATATCAGCACCCAAGCTGTAAGTCATCGCTAACTTGTACAGATCGGAGTATCTAGTAACCGCCTCAACACCACCGCGCAGTTCTTTAATCGGGGGAGCTGCGAAAACAACTGCTTGCGTGTGGTAAGCCAGCGACACGTTATGACTGTCACGCAACAACATTTGCGCACCATTTGGAATAGCCGCAGATATATTTTGACGCGCACCAGATATAACAATCGTTGGATTTACAGGAATATTTGCAGTACCGGCACCACCAGTCACCACAGTTTCAGTTACAACAAACTGAGCGCGTTGCTCTAATGGCTCATAAGTCAGCGGGTTAACCATGAAAACACCAGCATCTTCCGATACTTCAATAATGTCACCAATGTTAAAAGCAACAGTATTTGGCACCAAACCACTAACAGCAATGGTATTACCACTTACAATTGGACCATTTGTGACCACACCGCCCAATTTGAAACCAGCAGGAGGAGTGCCACCAGCTTGGCCAGCGCCAGCTATTTGACGAGTCAAGAAGTTGGTCTTGAAGAAGTCAAAGCCTGACAAGTGACCTATAAATCCGTCAATTAACGCACCAGTATTCACGGTGTTATTGAAAGTATTGTACAAGTCATTTGACAGATTGGCTGCCACTCTTGGAGCTACTGCACTGTAGCGTTTTCCGTCTTCAGGAATTGCAAGCTCGGTCATGTAAGCATCAGCACTTAAAATAGTATTGAAGTCTACGGGGACGCCAGGAGTACCGACCGCTTGGTAAGTCTTTGTTTGGAATTCTTGTGCAATAAAGCGTTCAACCATGTTAGCCAAACGTTTAGCACGTGGAGCGTTAGCCATTTCTAAATAAGGCTCGTCGCGTGCGCGGTCGAATGTTAAGTTAAAGCCTGTGTACTCAAGCATAATACGATATTGCTTGGTAATGGAAAGTGGGCGGATAACCTGTACGCGCGCCTCAGCGGTAGCGGAAGCACCTTCGCCGCCTAGGTATCTTTCTTCTAAGCGATAATCCAGCGTTTGGCCGGTTGCAAAGCGTAGGTTTTTAAAATCACCTTCAAGATTTCTGTTTGAGGTGCGTGCAAACGATAAACTGTTCCAGAAGCGTACGAAGACGTCGTCCAGCACATACTGGGTTTCTCTAAAGACGTTAGCCATTTTTTTGTTCTCCATGAACAAATGTTTAATAAATACCCTCATGGGTTCCTATTTCATTTGTCCGACGGGCGACAATAACAGCTTATTACGCGTCTAAATGTTTGGATGATGGAGTCCTATACGCATCAAGCCAATAGTAGCGCCTATACAGGTTTTTTGTCAAATAGGCGCTATCAGATAACTATCTCGAAATCATCTGCAAAAGCATTTCGGTAGCAATAGGATGCAACTTATCCAGTTTCTCCTTTAGCTCAAATATCAAATCCAATCCTTCCTTGAGGTCGTCTTTAGGATTGCGCTGAAATCTGTCATTGCTTTGGAGGTGTCCGGCTTGATTTAAAGCTTGGTCTTGCATTTGGTAGTGTAAAATATTCATTACCTATTATTCCTCAGTCTAGTCCTAACAGTATTCAAACGCTTAGCATCAGCATTGGCTAATAAATCATCACCCGTCTTTTCTTGCGCTTTTTTAGGGGCATTCGTAGTCGCATCCTCTGGCGCTTTCCCTAGTGGGCGTGGCGCTTTGGTGACGGGCTTATTGCGGCGCATACGCTCTTCAAGCTTGCCCATTTCAACCATACGCGCATACGGGTCACGAAGCTTTGATATACGCTCAAGCTCTTGTGGTTGGCGCTTACTGGCTGCATAGATAAAGGCCGCTGGGTCTTGCATGCCACGCAATGCCATGGTCATCGCATCGTCAACGGGTTGAGAGCCGACAATGTCAACAAAGTCTGGAAATCTGTCCATGCCTTTAACAAACTTTTCCTCGAACTCGCGTACCGTTTTTTGTTCTTCAGCTTGTCGCTGTTGCGTGGCTGCCTGTTGATTCATGTTTGTAACCGTTTGCTGCACAAACTGGGTTAACTGTTGTTGCCAACTGGCGCTGTCCTCGGGATCGTACTCAAAATCCTTGGCTGCTTGCTGCACTTGTTGACTGGCACCTTGTTGCTGTAATTGCGCGCGTAACTGGTTAATCTCAGCCTCATGCTTGCGCTTTAAGCTTTCTGCTTGGCGCTCAAGACGCTTTTGCATGCTTTTGCTTAAAACCTCCTTTTCGTTGCCGTACTCGTCTTGCTCGGATTCGGCGCGCGTATCGTCATCACTTTCTTGATGCTCTGCGTCTGATTCATCATCCTGCGGTTCTTGTTTTGGCTCGGACACTTCTTGGTCATCCGAATAATCAGGAACATCTGACTCCATTTCTTCAATTTCTGCCACTTCCTGCATGTCTTTATGCTCAGGCGTGGCTGGTTGCTGCGAATTCCCCACGCCCATTAATAAATCATCGATATTACTTATGCTACTCATTTGCTCCCTCACTTTTTTATTAGCCTATTTTATGCGTCAAAATCTTAACCAAATTATCAGCATGCGCTATAGCATTATCCGATTGCGTACGCTCTGATTCAGATAAATAACGCATACGCTGCTCTTCAACGCCTCCCGCAAGCTCTAGCTTCGCAATTTCAAGTTTCATGCGCTCAATATCGAGATCAGCTCGCATTTCTTTCTCTTTTAGCATTAGCTCTTGCTGCTTAATCTGTATTTGTGCTTGCTTGTATTGTTTTTCAGCTTGCACTGCTTCCATCTGCGCTTGTGCCTGTTGCTGCTCAGGTGTAGGCGCATTTTGCTGCGGCATCTGGCCTGTTTTTCCTGCTTCGATAATGGCAGGCGATACGCGCGTTTTGAGGCGATTCTTAATCTCAATCGTATTGGCAAGCGGTAAGTTCTCAGCGTACAGGTCAGCCACTAAGTTAAACGTGGTTGGGTCAATCTGTAGCACTTCACGCAAC
>Ga0310810_10009783_pt1 | contig 11120 bp, 7 predicted proteins | sample NCmetagenome_FD_207641 | JGI IMG/M metagenome (GOLD analysis project Ga0310810, IMG submission 207641) | Soil microbial communities from experimental microcosm in Duke University, North Carolina, United States - NC | ecosystem: Engineered > Artificial ecosystem > Soil microcosm > Unclassified ... | reverse complement strand
TGCACGCTCATCCGCTGGAGCAGATGACCGCAGCCGCGAGCTTAATTCTCGGCGGCGTACTGGAGCGCCATCCGCGACTCCGCGTCGGCTTCATGGAGGCGGGTTGCGGCTGGGTGCCGTATTGGCTGGAGCGCATGGATGAGCACGCAGAAAATTACCGCTTCGAGGTGCCGTATTTGAAAGAGCGGCCGAGCACTTATTTTCGCCGGCAATGTTTTGTTTCCTTCGAACTCGAAGAGCGCGCCATTTCCTACGTGGCCGAAACCATCGGCGCTGAGACATTGGTGTTTGCGTCTGACTTTCCCCATCACGATTGCTTCTATCCCGGCGCAGTCGAAAAGATTCGCAGACGAAAAGATCTCGATGCCAAGCTCGTGAGCGCGATGCTTAGCAACAATCCGCGGAGGTTATACTTTGGCGATTAGATTGCGGTGGGCGGGACCGTATCTTACTAACAGTTTGTATGCGGCTCTGCTGATACTGCCAATGCCGGGTTGGGCAGGGCAAACCAACACGCGGGCGCTCATTCATATTCCGACCAAAAGCCTCACTTCCATGCCGCTCTTTTTTGGCAAGGACAAGGGTTTTTTTGCTCGTGAAGGCATCGACGTCGATCTGGTCTTGATGTCGCCGCCCACCGCGATCGCAGCGCTGGTCGCCGGCGAGCTCGATTTCTCCACCACGGTCGGTGCCGGCATCTCCGCCACCATGCGAGGATTACCGATCAAGCGCGTGCTCTATATTCAACAGTTCGTGACCTTTGCGCTGATGGCTGCTCCGGAAATCAAAAGCGTGCGCGAGCTCGTCGGTAGATCGGTAGGAGCGGTCGCACTCACCGACGCCACCGCTATCGCGGCCCGCGAGATTTTGAAGGGCAACGGTATCGAGCCGTCCGCCGTGAATTTTTTCTATACTCAAAGCACGGAGAGCTCGCGCACGGCCCTCACTTCGAAGAAGCTCGCTGCCGCAATGTTGCCTCCGCCTTTTGCCGAAGAAACTCAGGGGAGAGCGTTTAACCGGCTCGCCGAAGCGAAGGATTACTCGCCGCTTAGCGGCATTGGCTTGTTAGCTTCCGCGGATACGCTCAAGACCAATCCGGCGAAGGGAGTTTCGGTGATTCGCGCGGTGCTCCAGACGATGAATTACATGCGCGATCCAAAAAACCATGGCGAGTTGATCGACTACATTTTAAAGATCCACAAAATCGACTCCAACGTCGCCGCTCACGCTTTAGCAACGGTGATGGCGGTTTATAGCAAGGACGGCACCAAGCCCCGTGAGTCCGTACAAAAAGAAATCGATATTTACCGGGAAAGTCTCAAGATTGCACAACCCTTTACGCCTGAGGATTTAGAAGATATGAGCTTTGCAAGAAAGGCTTTCGAGTCGCTCAAACGCTAGCCATGCTCATTGGCTCGAGTAATTTTTGAAGGGAGAAGACGATATGGCACGACAGCCAGCATTCACGTCGGCGTCGCAGAGCGAGGAGGCAATGGCGGAGCAAGCTTTAGCGAGGCCCAAGGACCTCCGCAGCTACCTGCAAAAATTGATTGAGCACGATCCGAAACAATTGATGGTGGTCGAAAAAGAGATCGACCCCATATTCGAAGCGACTGCGATCGTGGACCAGATGCGCACCGACGGCCGTTACGTGAACTATCCTGCCGTGTTGTTTCGCAAGATCAAAGGCTCTTCGATCCCGCTGCTGATCAACCTCCAAGGAACTTACGAGCGCTTGGCCCTGGCGATCGATTCGACTCTTCAAGGGATGGTTGAAGAATTTGGCCGACGAGAAAATTCACCTCTGCCGGTCAAGAGAGTCGATCGATCGCAGGCGCCGGTCAAAGAGATCGTCTGGAAAGGCGCGGATGCCGATGTGACCAAGCTCCCGATCCTGCGCCATCAGGAGCTGGATTCCGGCAAATACATCACCTCGGCCGTTTTTATTCTGCGCGATCCAAAAACCGGCGCCCAGAATGCCGGCATTTACCGCTCCATGCTGCACGGTCCACAGGAAGTCGGGTTCATGACCGGAGCGTTTCAAGGCGGCAACTATATTCTCGTCGAGCATCGCGAGCGCAAGCAGCCAATGCACGTGGCCATGGCCATCGGCCATCATCCCTGTTTGCTGCTCGCAGGAACCACCAATCCTCCGGGCATGGGCGGCGAATTGGAAGTGGCCGGCGGGCTTTTGCAGCAGCCGCTGGAAGTCGTGCGCGGTGAAACCGTCGATCTCGAGGTGCCCGCGCATGCCGAGATCGTCATCGAGGGCGTGCTCGATCCCAGTCCGGAGAACATGCGCGAAGAAGGCCCGTTCGGCGAATACCCGCGTTATTACACAGGCGTCGGCCCCTATCCGGTGATCAAGGTGACGGCCATCACCATGCGGCGTAATCCGATCTACGTTGATGTGTTCAACGCCAGCAGCGAGCATTTGGCGATCGGCGGATTGGCACGCATGGGTTTCTTACTCAATCGAGCCCGCGACGTATGCCCGAACGTGAAAAACCTCTACCTGCCGATCTCCGGCGTCGCACGAAATCATGCTTATATCTCGATGAAAAAAGTTGCCGATGGCGAGCCCCATCTTGCCGCGTTCAATGTCATGGCCTACAGCCCGGCGACCAAGCACGTATTTATTGTCGATGACGACATCGATGTCACCAACGAAGCCGACGTGCTCTGGGCGCTGGCCACGCGATTCCAAGCCGACAAGGATCTGGTCGTGATCAACAATTCCATCGGCAGCCGTTTGAATCCGCCTACCTACGGCTATCGACGCGATGACAAGGGCACGCTCGAGACCAAACTGATTTTCGATTGCACCAGACCGCTGTCAGCGGGGAGAAAGTTTCCCGATGCCACGCGAGTTCCACCGGAGATAAAAGCGCGCATGAACCCGGGCGATTACGTACGGCCGTTATCGGAGGGCGACTTGGCGTATATTCGAGGAGGCAAATAGATGGCTAAACCATTGCGGGCACAGGCCACTGATCAACAGTGGCGGGATTTGCGTGACTGGCTCGCTCAGGTGGACGCGCTTGGTGAATTGAAGCGAGTCAACGGCGTCAATTCCGAAGAAGATATCGGCGCCATCACCGAGATGCTCGACCATACCGAAGAGAGTCCCTGCGTTCTGTTTGACGAGATCGCCAATTTCAAGACGGGCTATCGCGTGCTGGTCAACAGCATGGGCTCGCGCCGGCGCCAGGCTGTCACCTTGGGCTTGGATCCCGCTGAGGCGTCTCATGATCGGCTCCTCCGTTTCTGGCGCGAATTGCTGAAAGGGTTTGAGCCAATTCCTCCGACAACAGTCAAACGTGGCGCGATTCAGGAAAACGTTTTGCGCGATGGAGATGTTGACCTGACTGTTTTTCCGGCGCCGATCTGGCATCCCAGGGATGGCGGTCGGTTCATCGGCACGGCGAGCATCAATATTATGCGCGATCCCGACACTGGGATCATCAATGTCGGCACATACCGCAATCAGCTTTTCGACCGAAACGGCATTGGCATTCGCGCCGCGCCGCCGCACCATGGCGGCATCATCAAGGAAAAATTCATGAAGCGAGGCGAGCCGTGTCCGATCGTCACGGTCGTGGGCGCCGATCCGTTGCTGTTTCTATCATCGTGTGTCGAAGGTCCTCTCTATGGCGAAAGCGAGTTGAATTGGGCCGGCGGCGTGCGCGGCGCACCCATCGAAGTCGTCGAGGGAGAAGTCACCGGTCTTCCGATCCCTGCGCACGCGGAGATCGCTCTCGAGGGTTTCATCACCACCGACGAATTTTCCAAAGAAGGTCCCTACGGCGAATGGATGGGTTACTACCAGGACGGCTACGCTAAAGATCGGATAGTCCGCATTAAGCAAATCTATCATCGCGACGATCCGATTCTTCTGGGTTGCCCACAGGGCAAGCCGCCGCACGAGGATAATCGCTTTCTGGTTTATCTACGCTCGGGGATGATCTGGGATCAGTTGGAAAAAGCCGGCGTGCCGGGAGTATGCGGCGTGTGGTGTCCACCCGAAGCCGGCAACCGCTTGATGACGGTGGTGGCGTTAAAGACACAGTATCTCGGGCATGCGAAGCAGGCTGGCTTGATCGCTTCTCAATGCGGTGGCGGCATCGATATGAACCGTCTGACCGTCGTGGTGGACGAACACGTCGAAACGACGAGTCTTCAAGACGTAATCTGGGCGATCGTGGCGCGCTCCGATCCTGAGCGCGGCGTGGAAATTATCAAGGACACCAAAGGCAGCCGCATCGATATGGCGATCGCGCCGGATAAACGCGAGCTCAACGCCAATTCGCGTATGATCATCGATGCCACCACACCGTTTGACTGGAAAAATCATCCGCTGGCGGGCGACGTGATCAGCACGCCCGAGCGGACGCGGAAGATTCATGAGAAATGGAGTTGGATTTTGAAATAGCACCCACATTGCAATTTAAAACCTCTCCCAAGGGAGAGGATGTAACACGAACCGAAGTCGCGAATAAAGTTTAACGGTGAGCAAAGAAGATACTATGGCGGTTGGACAACCGATCAGCATGATGGATTCCGAGCTGCGGGTGAGCGGCAGCATCGACTATACGTTGAATTTCGAGCTGCCGCGGATGCTGCACGCCTGCATGCTCCGCAGTCCGCATCCGCACGCACGGATTGTCAAAGTCGATACGACAAAAGCCGAAAAGGTGCTGGGCGTCGTGGCGACCCTCACGCGCGACGATCTGATCGGCGACCACATCGATCCTTATTTCGGCCTCATCCTTCAAGATCAAACCCCGGTGGCGCTGGATCGTGTCCGCTTCGTAGGTGAGCCGGTGGCGGCCGTTGCTGCAACGGATGTCGATACGGCCACCGAGGCGTTGGAGCTCATCGACGTTGAATATGAAGAGTTGCCCGCGGTATTCGATGCCGAGGAAGCTCTCAAGCCCACCACACCCCTGCTCTACCCCGGACCGCGGCGGGTAATCGCCGGGCGCGGGGATGTGACGGCGCGCTCACTCGAGGGAACCAATATCGTCCATCTCTTCAAACAGCGCAAAGGTGATATCGTCCAGGGCTTTCGTGAATCGGATGAAGTTTTTGAAAACACTTTTCTCTCTCCTGCCGTGAATCACGTCGCTCTGGAACCTCACGTGGTCGTCGCGCAGTTCGTGAACAGCCGAATCACAGTTTGGACCTGCACACAGAATCCGCACGTAATCCAGCGCCAGCTCGCCGGGATTTTTAAAGTTTCGCTTGCCGACGTCCGGATCATCGTGTTCACCCTCGGCGGCGGATTTGGCGGCAAGCTCAATTGCAAACTGGAACCTGCGGCCGCTTTGTTGGCGCGGAAAACGGGCCGACCGGTGCGCATCGCGGCCACACGCGCCGAATGTTTTTTGCTTGGCGTGCAGCACGAATGCAGGATCAAGCTCAAAACCGGCGTCAAACAGGACGGCACGTTGCTCGCCACGGAAGCGTACTGCTATTACAACTCCGGCGCGTACGGCGATACGTCGCCCAATTTAATTACCCGCGGTTACGCTGCCACTGGTCCGTATCGCGTGCCGCATCTACGTATGGATTCGTTTGGCGTCTACACCAATACAGCGCCGTCGGCGGCCTTTCGAGGTTACGGCATAACGCAGGTGGCCTGGGCGCACGAGACGCAGATGGACATCATCGCCGACGCTTTGGCCCTCGATCCGGCGGAGTTGCGCCTCAAGAATATTTTGCAAAAGGGCGATCCATTCACCACTGGCGAGCCGATGCCGGAAATGCATTATAACGAGCTGATTGAATCCGCCTTGAAAAAAATCGGCTGGCGCGACGAGCCGCTCGTTGCGCGAGAAGGCAACAAGATTCGCGCCAAGGGTATAGGCGTCATCGTTAAAGGGATGGCCACGCCAACCACTTCCACGTCCACGGTAAAGCTGAACGGCGATGGAAGTTTAAACGTTCTCACCAGTTCGGTGGAAATGGGTCAGGGACTGAAAACCGCTCTCGCGCAGATCGCCGCGAGCGAGATCGGGCTGCCGGTCGGCCGCGTGCGCGTTTCGGAGCCGGATACGGCCTTCACGCCCTTCGATCTGATGACCGCCGCGAGCCGTTCGACCTTTTGTATGGGAACGGCGATCCGGGAAGCGATCGCAGACGTAAAAAATCAGCTGCGCGATCTGGCCGCAACTCATCTCGAGGCGAACAAAGAAGATCTGGTATTGCAGGACGGCAAAATCATGGTGCGCGGCGTTGCCGGCAAGTCGGTCTCGTATGTCGATGCTATCCGCACAAGCAAGACCAACAATCTCCTCGGCCACGGCGTCTTCGTATCCGGATCGGGACCCGACGGTAGCCCTGTCGTGATGGATTTCGAAACCGGTCAGGGTTACGGCTCGGCGGAGTGGCATCCCGCAGTAGTCGTCTGTGAAGTGGAAGTCGACACCGAGACCGGCCATGTTACCGTGCCGCGCATCCATGCGGAGCTCTACGCCGGTAAAGTGATCAACCCGCGTCTCTGCGAGCTGCAGATCCAGGGAGCGACCACCTTCGGACTTGGACAGGTGTTATTCGAACAACTCGTCCAGGACACCAACGGCAGCATCACCAACCCGAATCTTTCTGACTATATGATCCCTTCTTTTCACGACATGCCGGCCGAGTTGAGCGTTCACATGCTCGAGCCGCACGGTGTAACCGAGGTCCATGGTGTAGGAGAAACCGCCATACCACCCGCACGACCGGCGATTGGCAACGCCATCAGTCGCGCCGTCGGCACACATTTTCTCGATTTGCCAATCACGCCCGAAAAAATACTTCGGGCGCTGGAAAACAAAAGAGCAAATAAGAAATAGCTCGACAATGCCAAATATAAAACTTCTACAGCCAACTTCGCTTGACGAGGCCCTGTCGCAGCTTTCCGCCAAAAGCGATGAGACGAAGATCATTTCGGGCGGCACCGCGTTGGTCATCATGCTGAAGAATCGATTGATCGCACCGACGACCTTGCTGAGTCTCTCCGGCTTGCAAGAGCTTCGCAGGATTCGGCACGAACCGGGCATCGGTCTTAGAATTGGCGCCCTCGCCACCATTCGCGAAGCCGAAACATCTCCGATTGTTCGTGAGAGGCAGCCGATCCTGGCGCAGACATTCGGCAAAGTCGGCAACATCCGCGTACGCCATGCCGCGACGGTCGGCGGCAACTTGAGCGAGGCTGACTACGCCTCCGATCCACCGTGCGTTCTCGTTGCTCTGCGTGCCAGAGCGAAAGCGCGCAGCGCGCGTGCCGAGCGAGAAATTCCTTTGACGGATTTTTTTAAAGGTTTCTATGAAACGGCTTTGGCGCCAGATGAGATTCTCACCGAGCTGATCGTTCCGGATGCATTGCCAGAAACTCGAGCGGCTTACGTCAAGTATGTCTCGCGATCGTCGGAGGATCGGCCGTGCGTCGGTATGGCCGCAGTCGTGGAAAACCAGGCCGACGGGAGCTGCAAAAGTTTGCGCTTGGTTGCCGGAGCGGTAGCGGAAACACCGCAGGAAATCGCTTCAGCCGAGGCGTTGGCGGGTGGCAAACGGTTGACCGACACTGTGATCGACGAGATTGCCGATGCCTACTCGTCGGCCATCGAGCCTCTCTCGGATCTGCGCGGTTCAGCCTGGTATCGAAAGCAGATTATTCGAGTCATGACGCGACGAACCATACAGCAAGCGCTGGATGGCCATCAACGTGGTGTCTAGAGACGTACAATAAGGACCTACGAAATTGTCTCTCGGTGAAGCTCTGCCCATGCTCGATGCTGAAGAACGTGTTAGCGGCCGGATCAATTACACTCTCAACATCGAGGCGCCGGCAATGCTCGTGGGCAAGATCTTGCGCAGCCCCGTGCCACACGCCCGAATTCTCCGTGTAGATCCAAGTCGCGCACAAAAATTAGCGGGAGTCGGCGCCGTGTTGACGCGTGCCGACTTCGGCTCGCACACGGGTTACAGCGGCAAGTATGGCCGAATTTTTCGCGATCAAACGGTTGTGGCGCTCGACAAAGTGCGTTTCGTCGGTGATCCCGTAGCTGCAGTCGCCGCCTGCGACGAAGACACCGCGCTGGAGGCATTGTCACTGATCGACATCGATTATGAAGAAATCCCGCCTGTGTTTGACGAGACCGAAGCGCTCACACCCGCCGCGCCACTGGTACACGATCCTCGTCCCGAACAGCAGCCGATGTTCAGCAAAATGATCGAGGATTTAGCCGGCGGAAGCAATCTTTGCAGCCATTTCAAGCTTCGCCGCGGTGACGTTGAAGAGGGTTTTAGCCAGGCCGATTTTGTCTTCCAAGACACGTTTCGCTCACCGGCGGTGCAGCATGTTCCGCTCGAGCCGCATGTCACCGTCGCTCACTACGCGCGGGAAAAACTAACCATTTGGACTTGCACTCAGATGCCGCACGCGATCCGCGCGCAAATGGCCGAGCTTTTGAATCTGCCACTCGCTCGCGTGCGGGTGATTGTCGAGACCCTAGGTGGCGGCTTTGGCTCGAAAGGTTCGCTTCGCTTGGAGCCGATCACGGCATTCCTGGCGCTGAAAGCGCAAAGCCCGGTGAAGATTGTTCTTACCCGGGAGGAAGAATTTGTCACGGTGTGCAAACACCCGGCGACAATACGAATCAAAACGGGCGTGATGAAAGACGGTACTTTGGTGGCGCGTCAGGTGAGCGCTAATTTTAATACCGGCGCATACAGTGATATTGGTCCCGTCGTCGCCCGCAATGGCGGTTCCGCCATGTCCGGCCCATACAGAATTCCGCACGTGCGCATCGATTCCTGCGCGGTGTGGACCAATATCGTGCCGGCAGGCGCATTGCGCGGCTTCGGAGTGCCACAGGCCGTCTGGGCTTATGAGAGCCAGATGGACATGATTGCCGAACGCCTCGGTCTCGATCCGCTGGAATTTCGGCGAAAGAATTTGCTCCGTGATCGTGACTTGTTTGCGACCGGTGAAGAGCTCAGTGACATCCACTTTGATGAGCTCCTCGATCGGGCTGCGGCATCGATAGATTGGTCCTACGACGACGCTCGTTGGTTGAATCGCACCGAGCCAAAGCAAAAAACCGTGCGCCGGGGCAAAGGACTGGCGATGGTAATCAAAGCGACCATCACCCCTTCGACTTCGGCTGCCGCATTGAAGCTCAACGAAGACGGTAGTCTCAATGTTTTAACCAGCAGCGTAGAATGCGGCCAGGGAGCAAAGACTGTACTGGCGCAAATCGCCGCCGATGCGATGCATATGCCTGTAAGGCGCATTTCGGTTTCAGAGCCCGATACCGACCTTACGCCATACGACCAGCAAACCAGTTCCAGTCGGACCACCTACTCGATGGGCACAGCAATCCGTGAGGCCGCGAGCGATCTTAAGCGCCACATACTCGATTGCGCAGCCGAGAACCTCGAAGTATCGGTCAGTGATCTGATCATCGAAGACTCACGGGTAATGGTTCGCGGCACCCCGCAACGCTCGCTCAGCTACGGCGAAATTACTCGGTTAAGCAATCAAGGGAATCTCTTCGGGCACGGCGCGTTCACCACCAGAGGCGGCCTTGATTTGCAAACCGGACAGGGCATCGGCTCGGTCCATTGGCATCAGGGGGCGATCGGCTGTGAGGTTGAGGTCGATATTGAAACCGGCAAAATCAAAATCCTCCGTTTGAGCCCCTGTGTCTTCGCCGGCCGAGTCGTCAACCCCCGCTTATGCGAGTTGCAACTGGAAGGCTGCGCGATTTTCGGTTTGGGTCAGGCATTGTTCGAGGAAATGGCCTACGGAGAGCACGGCCAGTTGCTCAACGCAAACTTGAGCGACTACAACATTCCATCTTTCGCGGATGTCCCCCTAAAGCTCGATGCCTCGGCCCTGGAGCACGCAGGCTCCGAAGAGTTGCACGGCATCGGTGAAACCCTTTTGCCGCCGGTAATGGCCGCAATCGGGAACGCCCTGTACAACGCGGCGGGAGTGCGCATTCAGGAGCTCCCGCTTAGTGCGGAGAGAGTCTTGCGCGAGCTCAGTCGAGCAAACATGACGCGGCGTGAATAGAATTTCTGCGCGCGCCATTCGAGGAACCGGATGAAGCAGATCATCAAGCTCAAGGTCAACGGCAGCATGGAAGAAAAAGCGGTCCACACGCATCATACTCTGCTAGAAGTCTTGCGCTCCGAATACAAACTTTTTGGCGCTCGCGAAGGTTGCGGCATCGGCATGTGCGGCGCCTGCACCGTTCTTCTCGATGGTCAGCCAATGAGCTCGTGCATTTTGCTTGCTGCATTGGCCGAAGGGAAAGAGATCACCACCATCGAGGGACTGAGCGATCCGGGCAAGTTGCACCCGATTCAGCAGGCCTTTATCGATCATAACGCGTTTCAATGTTCCTATTGCACGCCGGGATTTATTTTAAGCGCTAAGAGCCTTTTGGCGGAAAATCCCGCCCCCACGGTGGAGCAAATCCGGACGTATTTAGCCGGCAATCTTTGTCGGTGCGGCAGCTACTACAAAATTCAAGAAGCCGTGCTCGATGCGGCGGCACGTTTGCGCGGCGAGAAGCAAAACCCGCAGTTGCCTTAACTCAAACAAACGAGGTCGCGGAACCAAACACCCAAGCACAGGAGGGCATCAGAATGAACAGAATTCTTGCGGCGGCCCTTAGCGTATTTTTCTTACTGACCACAGCACAGGCAGCAGAAGTCGAGGTGCTTAAACCGAAAGGCAATCTTGAAGTCAAGCTCGGGCATCCTTCGTCGATTTCCCTCTACGACATGCCCGCCATACTCACGCGTGAACGCTTGAATCAAAATGGTTGGAATGTAAGCAGCGTTGAATTCACTCGCACCGATCTCAATGTCCAGGCGCTATCGCAGGGCACGATCCAAATCGCCAACTCTCAGGTAATGGATCCGATTCGCGCCATTCAGAAGGGCGCGAAACTTTCTTTTCTCATGGAAAACAACGGTGGCGAATTCGTGATGATCGCCAAGAATGAGATCAAAGACTGTAAAGACACAGACGGCAAGCGCTTCGCCATTCATGGCGAAGCGGCAACTACGTCGTTGGCGGCCAAAATCTGGCTGCTCAACGATTGCAAGGTGAAGCCCAA
>Ga0310810_10009780_pt1 | contig 11121 bp, 10 predicted proteins | sample NCmetagenome_FD_207641 | JGI IMG/M metagenome (GOLD analysis project Ga0310810, IMG submission 207641) | Soil microbial communities from experimental microcosm in Duke University, North Carolina, United States - NC | ecosystem: Engineered > Artificial ecosystem > Soil microcosm > Unclassified ... | reverse complement strand
TTCATCACCCTGGTCGAACCGGTGATGCTCGTCGTGATGGGGCTCATCATCGCGGTCGTGGTGCTTTCGTTGTACATGCCGCTGTTCGAGCTGAGCTCGGTGGTAGGGACAACGTAATGGCGATCGACACCCCGAATCTGATGCAGGAACCGGTCGACTACTCCGAGGAGGTCGTCCGGTCGCGACGGCTGGCGGATCGGTACCGGCTCGAGTTCGTCGACATGGACGAATTCCGGATCAACCAGGAACTGTTCCGGTCGATCCCCGCCGATCTGATGCTGCGCTACGGCTTCGTGCCGTACACGCGCGACGGCAATACCCTGGTGATCGTCGTCTCCGACCCGACCGATCTGCCGATGATCGACGAGCTGAGCGTGATTCTCGGCATGCCGATCAGGGTCACGGTGGGCGCGCCGTCCGCGATCCAGTCGATCCTCAAGAAGAGCGAGAGCTCGCAGCGCGTGCTCGAGGAGGCGACCGAAGGTTTTCAACTGAAGGTGCTGAAGGAGGAAGACGGCGGCGAGGAGAACCTCAGTGTCGAGCGCCTCACCAGCGACATCAGCCCGATCATCCGGCTGGTCGACTCGACGATCTACACGGCGATCCAGCGGCGGGCCAGCGACATCCACATCGAGACCGGCGACGACTCGGTACATGTGAAATACCGGATCGACGGCGTCCTGCAGCCGGCAATGCGGCCGATTGCGAAGGACTTCCACAGCCCGATCATTTCGCGCATCAAGGTGATGGCGGAGCTCGACATCGCCGAGAAGCGCGTGCCGCAGGACGGCCGCTTCAAGGTACGGATGAACGGCAAGACGATCGACTTCCGCGTGTCGATCATGCCGAGCGTCCACGGCGAGGACGCGGTCATCCGCATTCTCGACAAGGAATCGATCAGCGAGCAGTTCACCGAGTTGAAGCTCGACATCCTCGGCTTTCCGGAAGTCGAGCTGCGGCGATTCCGGAAGTACATCCGCGAGCCGTACGGCATGGTCCTCGTCACCGGACCGACCGGCTCCGGCAAGACGACGACGCTGTATGCGGCGCTCTCGGAGATCAAGTCGGTCGAAGACAAGATCATCACCATCGAGGATCCGGTCGAGTACCAGCTCCGTGGGATCACGCAGATTCCGATCAACGAGAAGAAGGGGCTGACGTTCGCCCGCGGCCTGCGCTCGATTCTGCGTCACGACCCCGACAAGATCATGGTCGGCGAGATCCGCGATCCCGAGACGGCGCAGATCGCGATTCAATCGGCGCTGACCGGTCACCTGGTCTTCACGACCGTCCACGCGAACAACGTCGTCGACGTGCTGGGACGCTTCCTGAACATGGGCGTCGAGCCGTATCAGTTCGTGTCGGCGCTCAACTGCGTGATGGCGCAGCGCCTGGTCAGGCTGATCTGTTCGCACTGCAAGCGGCCGGTTCGCATGCACGCGGAGATGCTTGCCGAGTCGGGCATCGATCCGACGCTCGCGGTTACGCATCAGTTCTACGAAGGCGCGGGCTGCATCGAATGCGGCGGTACCGGCTTCAAGGGGCGCACGGCGATCTGCGAGCTGCTCGATTTGTCGGATCGCATCCGTGAGATGATCCTTGGGCGCCGTCCAGCCTCCGAGGTCAAGAAAGCGGCGCACGAAGAAGGCATGCGATTCCTGCGCGAATCCGCGGTCGAAAAAGTTCTGCTGGGCCTGACGACGCTGCGCGAGATCAACAAGGTGACGTTCCTCGAATGACACTCTTACGACCAGACCCCGCCCGCGGCCGCGGCCGGCGCACGGGTAGCCGCGCCCGGTCGTACAGCTCAGCGGTCGTGGAGCCACGGGTGTCATGCGCTGGCTGACGAGTCCGAGCCCCGACGCCGCAATCCAGATCGCACCCGAACATGTGTCCGTGTCCGTGCTCGGTGGGCGCGGCGGCGAACCGGTCGTCCAGGGGTACGCGATCGAGCCGCTGCCCCCGGGCGCAGTGGTCGCGTCGTTGACCTCACAGAACGTCGTCTCACATCCGGCGGTCGTCGATGCGCTGCGGCGCGCGCTCGATCGCGCCGGCGTGCGGCCGCGACGGGTGTCGCTGATCATTCCGGACGTGGCCGCGCGCGTGTCGCTGCTGCGGTTCGAGAAGGTGCCGGCGCGGCGCGAGGATCTCGATCAACTGATCCGGTGGCAGATCCGCAAGGCGGCGCCGTTCCCGATCGAGGAAGCGGCCCTGACGTTCGATGCCGGTGCGCATGCCGCCGACGGGTCCACCGAGTTCATCGTGGTCATGGCGCGCCAGGACATCGTGCGCGAGTACGAGTCGGTGTGTGAGGACGCGGGGATGCACGCGGGCCTCGTGGATATCGCCACGCTCAGCGTGTTGAATCTGTTCCTGGCCGGCGGGAGCGTTCCGGACGGGGACTGGCTGGTGATACACGTGCAGCCGGAATACACCTCGGTCGTCATCCTGCGCGGCCGCGACGTGCTCTTCTTCCGGAACAAGGCCGGCAGCGACGGAGAGGGATTGGCCGATGTCGTCCATCAGTCCGCGATGTATTACCAGGATCGCCTGGAAGGCCGCGGGTTCAGCCGCGTCCTCGTCGGCGGCGTCGGCAAGACGGCAGGCGCGATCGACGGGATGCGGCGCAGCGTCGAGGAACGGCTTGGCGTGAGCGTGCAGCCGATCGATCCGACCCGGGCGGCGGCGTTGACCGATCGGATTTCGGCGGCCCCCGACGTGCTCGCCACCCTGGCGCCGCTGGTCGGCCTGATGGTGCGGTCGCGCACCGAGGCGGTGGGTGCCTGATGCTGCGCACCAATCTTTCCACCCGCCCGTTCTACAACGCCCGCGCCGTGCAGGCGGTGCTCGGATCGCTGGCGATCGTGGTGATTGCGATCACGCTGTTCAACGCCGTCCAGGCGATTCGCCTGATGACGCAGCAGCGGGCGCTGAGCGCGCGCGCGGTTCAGGCGGAGCAGGAAGCGCAGCGTCTGCGGAAGGACGCGGCGTCGATCCGCAGCCGGATCGATCCGCGGGAACTGAACGTCGTCGCCGGGCAGGCGCGCGAGGCGAACGCGATCATCGATCAACGCACGTTTTCGTGGACGGCGTTGCTGGCGACGTTCGAGGCGACGCTGCCCGCCGACGTCCGGATCACGGCGGTGCGGCCGCGTCTGGACAAGGACGTGTTCTGGGTTGACGTCGCGACCGAGGCCAGGCGCCCCGAAGATCTCAACGCGTTCATCGAGGCGCTCGAGTCGAGCGGCGCGTTCCAGCAGGTGATTGCGTCGGAGACCGACACCACCGACGAAGGCGTGGTGCAGGCGGTGGTGACCGGCATCTATGTGGGAGGCGGGCGATGAGCGCGGCGCGCGCGACCGACCGGCTCCATGGAACGCCGCTGTTGCGGCGCGTGCTCGAGGAGCACCGGCGCACCGTCACCGCGTTGCTCGCGGCCCTCGTCGCCAACCTCCTGGTCTACGCCTTCCTGGTGTACCCGCTGTCACGCCAGGTCTCGGACGTCGCCAGCCGCGATACGCGCGCGGCGGCCGCGCTGCGCGATGCGCGACGCGATCACGACGAGGCGGCCGGGACGCTCACTGGCAAGGATCGCGCCTCGACGGAGCTGGCCACCTTCTACAAGAGCGTGCTGCCGACCGATCAGAGCAGCGCGCGCCGGATGATTTTCCTGCGCCTGTTCGAGCTTGCGCGCCAGTCGGGCCTCAAGATGGGGCACAGCACGAACGACGTCGAGGCGATCAAGAACAGCACGCTGAGCCGGTGGAAGACGCAGATGGAGCTCACCGGTTCGTACGCGGCGATGCGCAACTTCGTGCGCGGTCTCGAAACGGCGCCGGAGTTCGTGGTCATCGACAACCTCGAGTTGACGGAGGGGGATGCCGGCGGCGATCTGCGCGTGCGCATCGATCTCTCGACGTACTTCCGGATGACGCCATGACGACCGATCGCCGATCGCGGCGTCAGTTGATCCTGCTCGTCGGCGTGCTGGTCGCGCTCGCGGTGGTGCTGATCTGGCGGTTCACGGTCGATCGCGCCGGTGCCGCGCCCCGGCGCCAGGCGCAGACCGGTACCGCGAGCCGGCCGTCCAATCAGGCAGGGCGCGGCGACGCGGGCGGTCCGGTCACCGAGTTGAAACTCGACGCGTTGCACAAGGAGGCTGGCGAGGTGAAGGAGGCCGAGCGGAACCCGTTCCGGTTCCAGCAGAAGGCGCCGCCACCGTCGCCTGTCGGTGCCGCGGCTCCGCGCGCGCAGACCTACGTGCCGCCCGTCGTCCAGGGACCGCCGCCGCTGCCGCCGATTCCGCTGCGGTACGTCGGCGTGTTGACGCCGGCATCGAACGAACGCGTGGCGGTGCTGGCCGACGCGCGCGGCGCGTCGTATTACGGACGGGAAGGCGAGCTCGTCGACGGCCGCTATCGCCTGCTGCGCATAGCGGGCGATTCGGTGGACATCGCGTACGCGGACGGCCGCGGACGCCAGACGTTACGACTTACAGCGCAACCACAATGATGCGAGCACACATGTTTCGAGGCCGCAGCCTGCTCCAGCTCTCCGCCGTGATCGCGATCGCGGTGGTGCTGGCCGCGTGTGGCGCCAGCCGGTCCTATCGCAAGGCGGCCAGCGCGTCGCGCGCCGGCGACTGGGACACGGCGGTCGAATACTACCGGCAGGCCGTGCAGCAGGAGCCGAACCGGCCCGACTACAAGATCGCGCTCGAGCGCGCGATGCTGAGCGCGTCGGCGCAGCACCTCGATAACGCCCGGCTCGCGGAAGCGCGACTGCAGCTCGATGAAGCGCTCCGCGAATATCGCCGCGCCAGCGAGTTCGATCCGCCGAACCGCCAGTTGGCGACGAAGGTCACCGAACTGGAGCGGCGCATCCGGGATCAGAACGAGGCCGCGAATCGCGCCAACAGTCCCGGCCAGCAGTTGCGCGAAGCGGCTCGTCGCGCCGGCCCGCAGCCGCTGTTCAACCTGAAGACGATCCTGCCGGCGATCCGTCTGTCGGATACCAGTGTCAAGACGATCATCAACGCGATTGGGCAGGCGGGCGGTATCAACGTGCAGTTCGACAACGCCGTGGCGGATCGCCCGGCGTCGGTCAATCTCGAGAACGTCACGCTCGAAGACGCGCTCAACCAGGTGCTGTTGACCAACCAGTTGTTCTTCAAGGTGCTGAACCCGCGCACGATCCTGGTGGCGCCCGACACGCTGCAGAAACGCCAGCAGTACGAAGATCAGGTCATCCGCACGTTCTACATCGAGAACGCGGACGCGACGGAACTGTCGCAGATCGTCAACCAGATCGTGCGCATCGGCAACCAGCAGGTGGTGCCGATGGTCACTCCGAACAAGAGCGCCAATTCGATCACGATTCGCGGTTCAGAGGCGCTGGTCGACATCGCCGAAAAGGTGATCGACGCCAACGACAATCCGCGCGCCGAAATCCTGGTGGACGTGCAGGTGCTGGAGGTGAACCGCCGGCGGGCCAAGCAGTTTGGTCTCGATCTCGGCAACTATGCGATCAATGCGGCGTTTTCACCTGAGGTCGATCCCCGCGGTACTGGCGCCGCCACCACCAACCCCGCCGGTGGAGCGGCGGCCGCGTCGTCCTCGACCGATCTCACGTCACGGCCGTTCAACCTGAACACGATCACGCGCGGCGTGAGCACCGCGGACTTCTACGCGGCCGTGCCGAGCGCCGTCGTCCGGTTCCTGGCGAGCGATTCGGAAACGAAGGTGATCGCCAAGCCGCAGTTGCGCGGCGCCGAGGGCGCCACCCTGACGCTGAACCTGGGCGAAAAAATCCCGGTGCCGTCGACGACGTTCACGCCGCTGGCGACCGGCGGCGCCAATTTCAACCCGTTGACGTCGTACCAATATCAGGACGTCGGCGTGAACCTCGAGATGAAGCCGCGCGTGACGATCAACGGCGACATCATTCTCGATCTCACCGTCGACAACAGCGCGCTCGGCGCGAACATCGTCGTCGCGGGGCAGAGCCTGCCGTCGTTCACGCAGCGCAAGGTGAAGACGACGCTGCGGCTGCACGACGGCGAGTCGAACCTGCTGGCCGGCCTGCTCAGCGAGACCGATCGCAAGTCGATGACCGGGTTCCCTGGCCTGCTCCACCTGCCGATTCTCAGCCAGTTGTTTGCGTCCAACGATCGCGAGGTCGATCAGACCGACATCGTGATGCTGCTGACGCCGCACATCGTCCGGACGCAGGAGCTCACCGCGCAGGATCTGAGTCCGATTTACGTCGGCACCTACAACAACATGTCGATCAACGGCGCGCCGCCGCTGATTGTGGCGCCGGAACCGGACAACGCGAATGCCGCGGCACCGGCTGCCGGCGCTCCGGCCGCCGCTGGCGCTGCTGCGCCGACGACTCCGGGTGCGGCAGTATCGATCGCGCCGCCGGGCAGTGGTCCGGTGCCAGGTACGACGACGCTGCAGCCGGCACCTGCCGCTGGTGCGGCCACGTCTTCCGGTGCGGCACCACCAACGTTGCCGCAGGCTCCGGGAACACAACCGGCAACACCGCAAGCGGCCTCTGCACCGGCAGCGACTCCGCCTGCGGCCGCCGCCCCTGCGGGCGGACAGGTCCTGATCTCGCCGCCTGGAAACGAGTTCCGCGCTGGTGGGGGACCGTACACGGTGCCGCTGTCGATTCAGAATGCGTCGCGGCTGTCGAGTATCTCGCTGACGATCACCTACAACCCGGCGGCGTTGCGGCTGCGCATGGTGCAGGAAGGCAGCTTCATGCGCACGGGCGGTGTCAACGCGACCTTCACCCAGCAGGCCGACGCGTCGTCGGGACGCATCGACATCGCGATCGTGCGCACGGGTGATTCAACAGGTGTCACCGGCACCGGTCTATTGGCGGCGCTGCTGTTCGACGCGACGACGCCGGGCACCGCGAATTTCACCGTGACCGGCACGGCGACGACGCCGGGAGGCACGCCGGTGACGTTGCAGTTCGGTCCAGCCGCGACGGTGACTGTGCGGTAAGTGGCGTATGCGCGGGCAGAAGGGCTACACGTTCGTCGAAGTCATTGTCGTGACGGCGATTCTTGCCATCCTGGCGACGGTGGTGATGCCGCTTGCCCAGGTGACGGTCCAGCGCCAGCGCGAGATCGAACTGCACCGCGATTTGCGTGAAATGCGAACGGCCATCGACAAGTTCAACGACGCCCTCTTGACCGGGCAGATTGCGGCATCGAGTCTCGAGCCGGGCAACGAAGGCTATCCGCCCGACCTCGACACGCTCGTCGACGGGGTGCCGGCGGCGAACGATGCAACCGGCCGGAAACTGAAGTTCCTGCGGCGGATCCCGATCGATCCGATGACCAAGAGCACGGATTGGGGCCTGCGCGGGTATCAGGACAAGCCGGATTCCACGAGCTGGAACGGCAAGAACGTGTACGACGTGTACTCGAAGAGCCAGGCGACGGCGCTCGACGGCACGAAGTACAAGGACTGGTAATGCGGCGCGTAATCAGGCTCAACGTGTTCACGCACGCGTTACGCAGAGGCCGACCTTCAGGTCGGCCGATGGGCCTGCGCGAAGGCGGCTTCACGCTGATCGAGCTCATGATCGTGATGGTGATCATCACGATTCTGGCGGGCATTGGTCTGGCGGTGTACGGCAACAGCGTGGCGCACTCGAGAGAAGCCGTGCTTCGCCAGAACCTGTACGGCATGCGTGAGGCCATCGATCAGTACTACGCCGATAAGAACAAGTACCCGGCGACGCTGGAATCGCTGGTCGAGGACCACTACATCCGTGAGGTTCCCAAGGATCCGTTCACGAACTCGAGCCAGACGTGGCAGACGGTCCTGTCCGATCCCGAACCCGGCAATCCCTCGGCCGAAGTCGGCATTTACAACGTGAAGAGCGGCGCCGAAGGCACCGGCCTCGATGGCACGCCTTACTCAGAGTGGTGATTAGCGACATGCTCAGAGGTAACCCCATGCGGCTTCTCGGAGCGCTGCTGGCAATTGCGGTGATCACCGCCGCCTGCGACAAGGCGCAGTTGCTGGCACCGACGAATTCGACCATTTCCGTCTCGGCGGCAAGCCGGACGCTGGCGCTTGGCGGCAGCACGGAAATCACCGCCGTCGTGATCGAGCAGGCGGGCACGCAGGTGCAGAACGGCACGACCGTCCGCTTCACGACGAGCCTTGGACGTGTGGACCCGGTGGAAGCGCAGACGCGCAATGGCGTGGCCACGACCACGTTCTTCGCCGGCGACACATCGGGCCTGGCCGAAGTGCGGGCGCTGTCAGGAGGCGCCGGGGCTGGCGCTTCGACGTCCACGACCACGACGACGACCGGCGGGACCGGCACCGCGAGTGCGGGTAACGTCGTGCAGATTACCGTCGGCGCCGCCGCCGCGAACACCGTCACCGTGTCGGCATCGCCAGGCACGATCGGATCGTTTGGCGGCACCTCGACGATCACCGCGCTGGTCTTCGACGCCAGCGGCAACCGTCTGACGAACGTGCCGGTCTCGTTCAGCACCACCGCCGGCAGCCTCTCCGCGTCCGCCGTGAACACCGATGCGAACGGCGAAGCCAACGTGACCCTGACGACCGATCGCACGGCCACCGTCACCGCCGCGTCAGGTGGCAAGTCGGCGACGGTCGCTGTGACGGCGGCCACCGCGAACAGCCTGTCGATCACGCTCGCGCCGAATCCGGGCACGGTGGGGAACGCAGTGACCGCGACCGTGACGCCGACCATCGGTGCCAACAACGCACCGCCGCGCGTCACCATCAACTGGGGTGACGGCAGCTCCGCGCAGGATCTGGGAACGCTTGCCGGCTCGCGCACGGTCACCCACGTGTATGCGACGACCGGAGTCTTCACGGTCACCGGGCAGGCCACGACCGGCACGGAGACCGCTGAGACATCGGTGGCGGAGACGATCAATCCGGCTGGTGGTGTGAGCGTCAGTGCCAACCCGACCAGCGGGACGACGGCGACGTCGTTCTCGTTCACGATCACGCCGGCGACAAACGGTGTGACGCCGCAGAATGTGTCCGTCGATTTCGGCGACGGCACGAGTGCGCTCAGCCTTGGCGCGATCACATCGTCGACGACGGTCACGCACACGTACTCATCGACCGGCACGAAGTCGGTGGTCGTGACCCAGACCAACACCAACGGCGGCACAAGCACAGGGGCGGTCGTCGTCACGGTGTCGTAATGCCGTCCACCGCTCCTCGCCTGGTCAGCGAGGAGCGCGGCTACCTGATGGTCGCGCTCCTCGTCGCCATGTCGATCATGGCGATCACGATGACGGCCATCCTGCCGGCGTGGAGCACGATGGCGCGGCGCGAGCGCGAGGCGGAACTGGTGTTTCGCGGCGAGCAGTACGCCCGCGCCATCAGGCTCTTTCAACAGAAGTTCGGCGGCGCCTTCCCGCCGAACGTCGACGCACTGGTCGATGAGCGCGTCCTGCGCAAGAAGTACAAAGACCCGATCACCAACGACGATTTCCAACCGATTGCCGTCGGCGACGCGACGGCCGGCCCGAGCGCGCAGAACCCGTTCGCGCCGACCGGTACAGGAACCGGTCGCGCATCGACGCCCGGGACTGGTCGCGGGACGCCGGCATCAGCAACGCCGGGACGTCAGACACCGGCGCCGCCGCAGCCGTCGCCGGCCGGTCAGCGCGCGGGCGGGTTCGGGACAGGGCAAACGCAGGGCGGGCGACCTGGAGGTGCGGGCCTGTCTGGTTCCGGCACCGGGATCATGGGCGTGACCAGCAAGAGCGAGGCGCCGTCGCTGCGGATCTACAAGGGCGGCGATCACTACAACCAGTGGCTGTTTATCGCCACGCAGGCACAGACGCAGGCCGGCGGTCGCGGCGCGCAGACACCTGGGCAAGGCACGCGCGGCGGAGCGCCCGGTCCCACCGGCAGGCCAGGCGGCGTCGGACCTCGCGGCAGCTCACCATTCGGCGGTGGGAGCGGTCCTGGTGGCGGCGCACCGGGCCCTGGCCGCGGGCGTTTCTAACTCAATGCGTAGTTGATCACTGGCCTTCGGCCGGGGGCGGGTCGAAGGACTCGCCCCTACAGCGTTTGCCCCAGCTCGCCAATGGCCAGAATCAGTTGGGAGTTCTCAGTCGGGCGTTGGGAGTTAGCTGAGGCTCACCATCAGAGCGTCGTGAAACGCGCGACGCACCTGCTGGATCGCGACGTTCGCGCGCGTGGGATGGACGCGATTGGTCAGCAGCACCGCATAGACGCCACGTTCCGGATCGATCCACAACGACGTGCCGGTAAAGCCGGTATGGCCGAAGGCGCGGGCCGACATGCGCGTCCCGCACGATGATGTCGGCAGCATCGTGTCCCACCCGAGCGCACGCGAGCCGGGAACATCCGCGCGCTTCGTCGTGAACTCGCGGACGGTTTCCGCGCGGAAGGCGCCCTTGCGACCGGACAGCACTTGCAGATAGTGCCGCGCGACGCTGCCGACGGCGGCGGCGGTTCCGAACAATCCCGCCTGACCGGCGGCACCGCCCAATGCCCACGTGTTCTCGTCGTGCACGTCACCGCGTAAGAGCCGGCCGCGCCACCAGTCGATTTCTGTCGGCGCGGTGCGCGGCAGCCAGAGCGCAGGCGGATGAAACTGCAGGTCGTCCGCAATCACGAGCTGCGCCTTGAGTGCGTCGAACCGTTCGACCAGCGAGTGACCGCGCGCGACGATCGCACCCAGAAGCATGAAGCCGAGATCGCTGTAGACCGACTGCGACCGCGGAGCATAGACGAGCGGCTCGCGGCAGATCGCGCCGATGATCGCGTCGGCCCCCGACATCGTTTCGTAGTAATGGCGATGATCCGGCAGGCCGCTCGTGTGCGACAGCAGATCGCGAATCGTCACCGGCTCGCGCTCGGCGCCGCGCCATCGATCGATGTGTGCCGCCACCGGATCGTCGAGCGCCATCACGCCCTGTTCGACCAGCCGCATCAGGAGCGGGGCCGTGGCCAGGACCTTCGTCAGCGACGCGAGATCGAAAACCGTGTCCGTTGCGGCGGCAGGCGATGCGGGGCTGAAGGTGAGATGGCCGAACGCCTCGGACCAGAGCGGGTGCGTGGCATCGCCGAC
>Ga0310810_10009778_pt1 | contig 11122 bp, 3 predicted proteins | sample NCmetagenome_FD_207641 | JGI IMG/M metagenome (GOLD analysis project Ga0310810, IMG submission 207641) | Soil microbial communities from experimental microcosm in Duke University, North Carolina, United States - NC | ecosystem: Engineered > Artificial ecosystem > Soil microcosm > Unclassified ... | reverse complement strand
TGATCCCGCCGCGCGCGGGGTCGTAATCATCGATGGGGACGTAGAGCGCGGGCGGCGCCCCGCCGCCGACCGCGATCTGCCCCGCGTACGCCCCTATCGTCTCGAAGGAACCCAGCGGCTCCCATTCCGTGCCACGCGGCGGCAGCCTGAGCACCAAGTTGCTGTTGACGGTCGACCCGATGGTCAGTGCGTAGAGGGCGCCGCGGTCGGCGCCGGCGCCGGTGTTCATCGTCATCGTGCTGGGCTGGAAACCGAGCCCGCCGTTCGCCGGCTGCCACGCGGCGCACGGCTGCGATCCGTCGGCGGATGTTCCGCAGTCAGCCACGAAGCCGGTCGCCGCGACCTGATAGTTCACCACGGCGCCGCCCGGCCCCTGCGCCTCCGCAGTGAGGCCGGTGCCCGTGATCGATGGCGGCTCACCGCTCGTAACCGTCACGACGAACGTCGTGGCGCCGCGGTTGCCCGCGGCGTCGTGCGCTTCGCAGGTGACCGAGGTGGAGCCGACCGGGAAGCTCGGCGTCGGGGTCTGAGCGGGCGAGCAGGCGATCGCCGACGGCGGCAGCGGCGTGCCGTCGTCGAACGCGCTCACCAACGATGCGATGTCGACGTCGGCGCCGGACTCGTCCTCCGCGGCGGCGACGACGGGCCGGCGGGCGACGGTGACGGTCGGCGGCGTGACGTCGCCAAGCGCGATCGTGACGATCGGCTGGCTCTCCGGTCCGGTCGCGCCGTCGAGCGTCGCCCGGGCGGTGAGACGATAGTTGCCAGCGGGTAGGCTCAAGCGGCGGACGGTGAAGCGGCCCGCGTCGGGCGCATCGGCGGGCGCCGCGATCGCTGGCGGCGCCTGCGCGATGCCGTTCGCGTAAACGGTGACAGTCGTGCCCGGGATCGCCGTGCCGCCGACGTCGACGGTGAGGTTCGGCTGCGCCGTGCCGCTCAAGGGCGAATCGATGACCGGCGCGCCGGGACGCAGGCGGACGGTGATCGTGGTCCGGTCGCTCTCGGCGCCGCCGCCACCCGACAGCGAACGCGCGGTCTGGCTCACCGCCAGCGTCTGGATCCCGGCTCCCGACAACCACACCGGAACCTCGAAATTGCCGCGATCGTCGATCGGCGCCTCCGCCAGCAGCGTCGTTCCCTGATAAACGGTCACGCTGCCGGCCAGGCCGGTGCGCGGCAACGCACCGCTGCCGAAGAGGACGACGCCGTTGTCGACGATCGGCCCGGGCGGCGGCGCCGGCATCGCCGTGGTCACGCCGCCTGAAGTGACCTTGGTGAGCGCCAGCGATCCCAGCGGCGGCCGCACCACCACCGTGCGGAGCTGGCCGTCGCCTGCGAGGCCGTTGGCGCGCTGGAAGATCTTGAGCACGTGGCGGCCGTAGTCGAGTGTCATCGTCCCGGTGAAACTGCCGTCGCGAACGCTGAGGCTGGGCTCGAGATCCATGAAGAATCGCCGATCGGCGTCGCCGTCCGCGACGACGACGTCACCCAGCTCCGGCGCGGCACCGAGACCCTCGATCGTCACCGGGCAGGTGCCCCTGACGTCCGGCGGGCACTCGAACACGGCGCCGTCGGCGGGCGCCGTGACGGTGAGCGCGGGGATCGCGACGTCTACCGTCCTCGACCCACCCGCGGCGCTGGTCGCGCCGTTCACGGTCTGCGTGAACGTGAGGTCGTAGCGGCCGGGCGACAGCGCCAGCGCGCCGCCCCAATTCCCGCTGGCGTCGGCGGTGAACGTCGCGCTGCTCGGTGTGCCGCCCGAGCCGCCCGGCGTCGCCGTCACCGTCACGGTGGCGCCCGGCGCGGCCTTGCCCCCGATAGTGACGCGACCGTCCTGGGACGCGATGCCGCCTTGTGGCTCGGGTGGCGGGGGCGCGCCCGGATCGACGACGTTCACCTCGAGCGGTGCCGACGCGTCGCTGGTGACGCCGCCGGCGGTCTGGATCGCGGTCAGGCGGTGGACGCCCGCCGCCAGCGTCACCTCGCGCCGGAACAGGCCGCCGTCCGTCGCGTCGGCGCTCATGGCGAGCGTGAACAGCGGCGTGGCGCCGTCGAGCACGCTGACGGTCGCGTTGCGAACCGCGCCGCCGCCCAGCACCTCCACCGTCGCCGCGCCACCGCCCGCCGAGCCCTTGATCGTCGCCGCCCGCAGCGACGGCGCGCTCAGGCCTTCGTCGGCGGCGCACGGCGGACCGCCCGGCGTTCCGCAGACGATACCGGCGGTGCGCGTCGCGGCTGGTGGCACCGCGCCGCGAAAATCGATCGACGGCTCGACGTGGGCGAGGATCTCGTCGGCGAACGCGGCGTCGGAAAAATACGCGACGTTGAGGCCCGTGCCCACACCAGCCGCCGCTGCGCCCGTCCCGGCGAACAGCCTCTCGACCGGAATCACCTCCCGCGGCAGCTGGGGGAGTGCCGCCATGACCTTGAGCCGGGCCAGGCGCGCGGGAGCGTCGCTCCGGCCCCCGGCGTGGCGGTATTCGATCCTGACGTCGTATTTCCAGCCCGCCCTGAGCGGCACCGCGACCGGCGTCGCGGGCGCGCAGTCGATCCCGCACACGCCCTGCACCCTCTGCGTGCAGCGCGCGTCCCAGGTCTGCGTGCAACAGGTCGGATCGTCGCTGCAAACGCGCGCGGCGCAGAACGATCCCTGCTTGCATGTCTTGTTGATCGGCGCGCCCGTCACGCATTTGCCGTGCGCCCAGGCCGCGGCCTCGCCGCCCCCCCACCGCGGCGCCGTGTCGGTGACGATCCGTCCGTCGACGGTGATGCGAACGATCCCGTCGCTCTCCGCGAAGAACGTGTAGTCGCCGGAGATCGGCGGCACGAACTGTCCCTCGAAGCGGACCGCGAAGCTGTCCTGCACCGAAAGCCCGGGGGCGGGCCTCTCGGCGTCGGTCCACAGGCGATCGACGGAGCCGACGCTCGGTGGGAACGGGCTTGCGTTGTTGTGGGGCAGCTCGCCGGCGGAGAAGTCGCCGGCGAAGACGGTGGCCTGCAGGCCGTTGCCGTTCGGATGGCCGAGCGCGTGCAGCGAGACCGTGGGCAGCTCGACGGGCGGCGCGCCGTCGGCGGACCAGAGCAACACCATCTCCGACGCCGCGGGCGGCTCCCCGGGCCGCTGGTACTCGATGCGGACGTGGTACCGCACGCCACCCAAAAGATAGAGCGGCACCGGCGCCTGCGGAGGTGCCTGCGTGAACGCGTCCGGCGCGGTCGGCACGTCGTCCACCCAGTTGCCGGCCACGTACCGGCCGTTCACCCAGATGCGATAGCGGTCTTCGCCGGGCGGGTTGATCGGCGCCGGCACGGGCGCGCAGACGTGCACCGTTCCCGGCTGCTGCTTGCAGAACATGTAATTGCCGCTGGCAGGCGGCTCGATCCATCCGCTCCAGATCGCGCTCCGCGGGCTCGCGGGCGGCGTCGCACCCGCGGGAACTGTCTTCTTGCCGCCGCGCAGGAGCGAGAACGGCGCGCCCGGTACGTTGAGATCGACGCCGTACACGAACACATCCTTGCCCGCGACGTCGGCGGGCAGCCGGAACCGGAACCCGTGCCGCCCACCACCGCCGCACGCGGACATCACCGCCTCGCGCCACCCCGCCGCGAGCGGCTGGTCGGCGATCGCGGTCGACAGCGTGGCGCCGGGCGTGCCCAGCGGGCCGCCGACGGAGATCTGGATCGGACTCGACGCGCCGGGAAAGTCAGGATCGCAGGCCCACCCTTCGGCGAACGCGCCGTCCGTCCCCGCGACGACGGCCTCGAAGGATCCCGTCGCGCCGCGCAGGAAGACCGACGCGCGGGCGCCGGGTGGCTCGACCGTCTTGCCGGCCGGCCAGGGCGGCTGGCCGGGGCTGCTGCGGCAGACCTGATCGCGGAGCGCGACGCAGTGGTCGTCCCACGCCAGCGCAGAGGTGGGGTAGTACGTCGCGCCCGCGTTTCCGCAGCAGGTTCCGTCGATCGCGCAGACGCGGCTCGTGCAGGCGTTGCAGCTCGGTGCGAGCGGCTCGCCGGGCTCGCTTTCGCTGTGGGCGCATTGGCGAGCCGAGTTCACGGCCAGGAACGATCCGTAGGGCGCGTACCATTCTGCGTTCGACATGTTTTGCGCCCGCGTGCAGATGTACGGATCCCAGGTGCTGCATCGGTCGATGAAGCGCGCCGCCGGGCAAGAGCGGCCGGGATCGAGATCGGCATAGCGGCTGGTCTGCAGGCCCGAACGCAAGAGCTGGCTGACGAGCGCCTGATCCTCTGGCGGCAGGCTCATGACCTGCCAGTCGTACATCCCGTTCGCGACGTGGCTGGCGACGGAGATCTGGTACTCCTCGGCCAGCATCACGCCGCTCGCGTTCGGTGCGAACGGAAGGCCCACCGTCGGGTTGATCGACTCGCTGTCGAAAAGATCGATCAGCGTTCCGTCGCGCGTGAAGCTCTGATCGTTCTGGCAATAGTCGGCGCGGGCGGCGATCAGGCAGGCGGCGTAGTAGGGCGCCTGGGCGGGATTCCAGGGCTTGTAACCCCAATTCCGGGCGCACTTGGCGGCGACGCCCGAGGCTGTGCACGCGAACGCGAACTTCGCGCGCGAGGCGTCGCTCGTCCAGTCGTTCGGATCGATCGGGATCGCCAGCGCGCGCGCCTTGCCTTCGTTGTCGAGCGGGCAGAGCGTCGACCATTCCCCGGTCGCGGGCTGCCGGTAGTAAACGGTGTAGAGATAGATGTCGCCGTTCGACGACGACGCCGTCGGGTTGCGGCTCACGTCCGTCTCGACGTCGGCGACATAGAGGACGAAGGCGCCTTCCGCGCCGCTGCTTTCCGCGACGACCATGTTCCAGAGCGTTCCCCTCAAGTCGGGGACGCCGGGCACGTAGATGAAGCTGCCCGGGCTCGAATCGGCGGGGCCCGCTTGCAGGCGGACGCCGTTCATCGGGTTCGGAGCCTCGACGTAAGCGAGCGCGGCGCCGGATTGCAAACCCTGCAGGTTGACGCCGGGAAGTTGCACGTCGGCGCGCGCGACGCCGCGGAGTCGAAAGGTCCCGACGAGACCCTGGGCGCGGTCGATGCCGCGCAGGCTAGCGCCCTGCCAGGACAGCCCTTGCCACGACAGCCCCTGCCACGACAGCCCCTGCCACGACAGCCCCTGCCACGACAATCCCTGCCACGACAGCCCCTGCCAGGACAGCCCCTGCAGCGATTGTCCCTGGTGGCCCGTGCTCGCAGCGGCGCTGCCGGCGATCGCCGTGACCGCGAAACCGGCCATGACGATGCGACGGAGCAACCTCACCGACCGTCCTCGACGTCGGCGCACACGCGAAACCCGAGGGATTGCCCGCGGGCCATCGGCGTTATGACGGCGCGATTCGTGACCCGCGCGGTGTTTGCGTCCTGATAGTAGCTGCCCCCCCGTATCACGTACTGCTCGGGCCCGAGCGCCGATCGCGTGATCTCGTTTGCGTTGCCCGCGAGGTCACTCACGCCGAACGGGCTGTCCGACTCCGGGTGGGAGCCGATACCGTCCAATCCGAAAAGCTGGGGGCTGTGCGCATGGCTGGCGTCGAAGTTGGCATCCGCCGGCGCGAGCAAGTCGCCGTGCGGATAGATCCTGGCGTCGGATCCGCGTGCCGCCCGTTCCCACTCGTACTCGCTGCACAACCGCGCGCCCGGGACGCGCTTCGTCTTCCGCAGCCAGGTGGTGAAGGTTTCGGCATCGCGCGGGCTCACGCCGGTGACCGGAAGGGTTTCCCATTCGTGCACCGCGTTCAGCGTCCGACCGGCGTAGCGAATCGGCGTGCCCATCGGCAGGCGATAAGACTTCGACCACGGGTTGAAGTAGTAGATCCAGGTCGTTCCTTCCCGGCGGAGGCGGACACTTCCGCCGCCTGGGTCTTTGCCCGACGGGAGATAGCGATCTCGAGACCGCTCGTCCATCGACTCGAGAAACGCGATCCATTCCGCGATCGACGTTTCGTGCCGCGCGATCGCGTACGGCTTCACATGCACGGAGTGAATCGGCACCGTGTCGAGGAACGACGTCCGGAGGTTCTCGTCGTACTCGCCGAACAGCACATCCCCTTCGGGTACGAACACGAACCCCCCTGGGATCGCGTCCGCGCGGGGGATCTTCAACGGAAGAACGATGTGGCTCCCCCGCGCCACGGCGAGGGGATAGACGACGGACGCACGACCGGGGCTCTCGACCAGGAGCCGGTACGAGCCTGGCTCGAGCGACAACGTCAGCGGCGCTTCGCGAGCGGGCGCTTGCGGCCCGTATCGCATCCGTCCGTCGTGATCGGCGGTCGCCGCCTGGACCGCCACCTTCACCGTTCCCGACGTCGCTGTCACCACGACGGTGCCCGGCGCGCTCCATGATCGAAGTGAGCGTCCGTGTGGATCGAGCGACCGCAAGCGCTCGAGGTGCTCCGCGATGCCTTGCTTGCGGAACATGAGCTCGTCGAAAAGCATCCGGTTGAGGAGCACGTCTGAAAGCTTTTCGCGCACGCTCGCCCGCTGCCGATCGAGATCCACCGTCGCCTGGAGCGAACGATCCGCGCGCTCCCAGCTGCGCTCGGCCGCCGTGAACATCTTCTTCGCCTCGACCCAGATGCGCTCGCCGTCGTGCCGTCGCCGATCGGCGAAGGCACCGATCGCGTCGGTCCGCAGCTTCGAGGCGGCGTCGGTCATCCGCGTCGCCTCCTGCTGCGCCTTCGTCGCGTCGGCGACCCGGTCCGCAATCTGGCGCTCGAACTCCATCCGGCGCCGTTCCCCACGTCGATGGACAAGTGCGACGACCACGATCAGGGCCAGGATCGCGGCCACGACGCCCGCCCGACGCCTGACTCGAACGACCGGATCTCGCGAAAGCGCCAGCAGCAACTCGGCGACGCTGTCGTGCCGCTGGGACGGATCAGAGCGCAGCCCGCGCTGTACGTGCCTGCGGATCCACGCGGGCACGGCGGAATCCTTGGGCGGCTCGCGCACGCGGCCCGCCACCACCGCCTTACCCAGCGCCATGACGGTGTCGCCGGCAAACGGGCGCTCGCCGTAGAGCGCCTCGTAAAGTGACACGCAGAACGCGAACTGATCGGTGCGTGCATCGGTCGACCGGCCCAAGAATTGTTCAGGCGCCATGTAGGCCGGTGTTCCGGCGAGCGCGCCCGTGCGCGTGAGGGCGGCAGGCGCGGCGAGGGAAAGCGCACCCGCCGCGTCGTCAGGCGAATCGGGGGGCATCTCTCCGCTCGCGGTCGCAGGGACATCGAGCCCCGCCGACTGCAGGCGCACCAAACCGAAGTCTGCAACCTTCGGCTTGCCTTGCTTGTCGAGCAAGACGTTGTCGGGCTTGAAGTCGCGGTGGATGAGACCTTCGGCGTGGGCGGCCGCAAGTCCCTCGCCGACCTCGATGAACATCTTCACGACCTCGCGCCACGGGCGCGTGCTCGCCTTGCACCAATCGTCTAGGGTACCGCCGCCCAGGTATTCCATCGCGAGGAACACCTGGCCGTCGTGCACACCGACGTCGAAGATGCCTACGACATTGGGATGCGACAGCTTCGCGATCGCCTTGGCCTCGCGCACAAGTCGCTCTTGCCGGCGGGCCTTGTCTCCCTTGCCCTGTTGCGCACGCAGCAACTTGAGCGCGATCTTGCGGTCCAGCTCCGGATCGTAAGCCGCATAGACTTCGCCCATCGCGCCGGCGCCAAGCCGCCCGAGCACCAGGTAGCGGCCGACGGACGTGCCTTTCTGGAGCACGTCGTCGCCATCTTCGTCGCTATCGGCGGCAACCGACGGCGCGAGCGCGGCCGCTTCAGATTCTGGCGGGCTTGCGCCCTTCTGCTGGTCTGGTCTCGTCCCCGACTTCACAATCCACCCACGGTTGATGTCCCTGCCAGGTGAAAAACGGGAACCGATCAGTACATGAGCGCGTCGCCTTTCAAAGCGAGAATCGTCACCTTGCCGAGGTCTCCGGCGCACTGCACCGCCCGGCCACGTGCTTTTCGGGCCGAGCTGATTTCCGCCTGGCTTACCGGCGATTGTTTGCATGCTGCGAATCGGCATCGGCAACGAATGTGCAAGCCGTTTGGTGCGCGATTGGCAACTTCCATGCCCTGCGTTTCGCGACCCGAGCGCCGTCATTGCGGGACGCTCGCCACAGGTTGTAACAACCTGTTCGGCTACAGTGTTCGGCTGTAACAGTGACACCCTTCGAGTCGATCCTCGCCCGTGTTAGCGTGCCGGACGTGACCGACGAGGCCCCTACCCCAGAGGGGGTCAAAGAGACGCTCGAGGATGAGCTTCGCCAACGTCGCCCCTTAGGGGGTGTCGTCCAACCCTACCTGTTCGTGGTTCTGGAGGGCGGCCGGCCGCTGGCGGGCGGCGCGCGCTTCTCGCTCGCCGACATCGACGAGGTTCACATTGGCCGGGGTGACGAGCGCTCGGCGCAGGTCGACGCCGGCGCCCGGCGGTTGATGCTGCAGATCCCATCGCAGTCGCTGTCGCGTCTGCATGCGCGCCTGAGCCGCGGTCCCCTCGGCTGGCTTCTGGAGGACGCCGGCTCGCGCAACGGAAGTTACGTGAACGGCGAACGCGTCGAACGCGAGTTGATCAGCGATCACGATATCGTCGAGGTGGGGCACGCGTTCTTGACGGTCCGCGAGCTCGAGGAGCCGGCCCAGGCGCCTCACAATCTCGACTTCGTGGATCTGGAGCGCGAGCCGGACGGGTGGCGCACTTTGATACCCAGTATCGCCGCCGGGCTGGACCAGGTCCGGCAGGTTGCCCGCTCTTCGGTCGGCGTGATCCTGATGGGCGAGACAGGCACCGGCAAGGAGGTGCTCGCGCGGGCGATTCACGCTCTGTCGGGGCGCCGGGGGTCATTCGTCGCGGTCAACTGCAACGCATTGCCCGCCGGACTGGTCGAGAGTCAGCTGTTCGGTCACGTCAAAGGGGCATTCTCGGGCGCGATCACGGACGCGGTCGGCTTCGTGCGCGCGGCCGACCGCGGAACGCTGCTGCTCGACGAGGTCGGCGATCTGGCCCCGAGCGGGCAAGGGGCTCTGCTGCGGGTGCTGCAGGAAAGCGAAGTGATCCCGGTCGGGCGCGCGCAGGAGCAGAAGGTCGACGTTCGCTTCATCGCGACCTCGCCTCGGCCGCTGGACGCCCGCCCGGATGCCGATCGGTTTCGCCTGGATCTGTTCGCGCGGCTTGCCGGCTTCGTCCACACGATGACGCCGCTTCGCGAACGGCGAGAGGATCTCGGCCTGTTCATCGCCACGCTGTTGCGAAAAAACGGCGTCACCGAGTCGGAGCAGCCGCGGATCGCACCTGATTTCGGCCTGGCGCTGGTACGTCATGACTGGCCGCTGAACGTCCGTGAGCTGCAACAGCTGCTGGCGCGAAGCTGGCTGCTGGCCGACAAGGGCTTGATGAGCGGCGCGCCTCGATTCGTCGGTGCCGGCAACGCGGATCGGCCCGCCTCGGCCGATCCGGCGCAACGGCGACTTTCGACCGAGGATCGGGCCATGCAGGAACGGCTGGCCGCGGCGCTGGATGCGTCACGCGGCAATGTCAGCCAGGCGGCGCGTGCGCTGGGCACTGGACGCATCCAGCTTCATAGGTTGATGAAGCGGCTGGGCGTCGACGCGCGACGCTTTCGGAATTGATTCGCCGCGTGCCCCGCTCGTTACGCGTCAGGTCGCGGGTGCGGGCGGTTCGGGCGGTTCGGGCGGCGCCGCGGCCTGCTCGCGCGCCGAGGCCTGCAAGGCGCGGCCGACGCGGCTGCGCAGGCACAGGATGCCCAGCAGCGCCTGGAAGCTGAACGCGATCGCCTGCGCCGAAAGGCTGGCGGCGACGACGGCGGCTTCCTGCTTGGAAGCGGCGCCGGGTGCGAAGCGCGCGAAGAGGTAGACCATCATCGCCTGCGTCGTCCCGAGACCCTGGACGGAGATCGGAAGCACGGCGACGAAGAAGGCGATCGGTAGCGTCGCCAGCGCGTAGCCGAGCGGGACCGCGACGCCGAAGGCGCGCAGCGCGCTGAACTGGAACGCCATCAGCGCCGCAATGTGGGGCAGGCGCACGACCAGGGCGCGCGCATGGCCGGCGAGGCCCGCGCTCAGCAGCACCTCGAACAGCGGCTGGTCGAGAAAGCGCGGTCGGATCACGACCAGCGCCACGTAGACGGCCAGCCCGCCCCAGGCCAGCGCGACGATGATCTTCACGATGTGCGGCAGGTCCGGGGCGACCGCCATGCCGGCCGTCGTGAGGAACAGCAGCGCGAGCACGTTGACGCCGAGCACGAGCAGCACCGTCGCGACGCCGCGCATGATCGTCGTCCCCGCGTTCTTGTGGACGAAGTAGACGATCGCGCCCTGACCGACGTTGTAGTTGATCGCGGCGAGCAGATAGGTCGCGCCACGCACCAGCAGCACGTCCGTGAAGGACATGCGGGTCAGGAACCAGCCGAACGTCTTCCAGATCGCGAACGAATCGGCGACGTAAACCGCGGCGACCGCGGCGAGCACGACGGGAACCAGCCAGCCGGCCGCGCCGTGCACGCCCGCTTTGAATTGCTCGAAGTCGATGCGGTGGAACAGCCACAGCAGCAGCCCGGCCGTGACCACCCACGGCAGCACGCGGAGAAGGCGCTTCTGCATCGGCCCGCAGGCCTATCACGAAAACTGCGCTGGCGCGTGCTCGGCCGTGGCTTTTTCCGCCGACTTTAACGCGTGTTGCTGGCGCCTGAGCCGGGCTGCGGCCCCGTCCCCTCCCTGGCGCCCGGAAACGTCGACGAGCTGGGCTGGTGCACCGGCTCGGCCGGCGTGCCGGTCGTGCCGCCGGTCGAGGTCGGCGCGGGCGTCGTTCCCGGCGTCGCGCCGCTGCCACTGACGGGCGGCGGCGGTCCCGCATCCGGCGTGTTCGCGGGCGCGGGCGGCGGGATCTTCGTGGTGCTCATCGAGTCCGCCGGCGTGTCGCTGTCGGGCTTCCCGGGCGTCGTCGGCGGCGTGACCGTATCGGTTGGGGTGTGCGGCGCCGGTGGTGTCACGTCGTTCCTGTCCGTCGCGTTGGCGCCGAATGGGCTCCGCGAATCGAGCGAGCTCTGCGCCAGCACGCTGTCGGACCACCCCGACCATGACGG
>Ga0310810_10009777_pt1 | contig 11124 bp, 10 predicted proteins | sample NCmetagenome_FD_207641 | JGI IMG/M metagenome (GOLD analysis project Ga0310810, IMG submission 207641) | Soil microbial communities from experimental microcosm in Duke University, North Carolina, United States - NC | ecosystem: Engineered > Artificial ecosystem > Soil microcosm > Unclassified ... | reverse complement strand
AAGCCGTCGACCACGAGCTCGCCGTAGGCCGGCACCACGTAGCCGCGCTTGCCGGTGAAGTCGGCGTTCTCGCCGTCGATGACGTCGAGGCCGTCGACCGAGATGACCGCCTCGACCCGGCGCGCGGTCGGGTTCTTGACGCGGATCGAGTAGCGGCCGCCCGACATGCCGAGCACGTACGAGCGTCCGCGGTGGGCGTAGGTCTCGAGCACGCGGCCGTCCTCGCCGACCAGCTCGACCGTGAACGGCGAGCGGGCAGCCGGACGCGCCTCGGCGACCGAGCCGCCACCCGGGCCGGAATCGACGGCGTACACCGAGCTACAGGCAGCGGCCCCGAGGGCCGCCAGGCGCAGAAAGAACGTTTTGAAATCCCTCGACATGGGGAAATGAAACGCACGGCCCTGGCGTTCGATCTCGCCCTTGCGCGCGTGTATAGTGCGCGCCGATGGCAAGGGACAAGAAAGCCCGTAAGACCGCGTCACGTCCGGGAAAAATACAGGCGGCGGCGCGAAAGCCGGCCGCCAAGGCGCCCCGATCGCCGGTCAAGTCGGCACGGGTGCGCGCACGTGCGACCGCTTCGCTGTCGGTGGACCCCGCCCTGTTCGATCCGCTCACCGAGGGCGAGCGGGTCGACGCGCTGCGCGTGCTGACCGAGGACCGCCGGCTCGCCACCATGGCGAAGATCGCCCGCTACCGGGTGGTCGCGGTCGAGCCGCTCGTGGTCAAGCCGCCGCACCAGCTGTTCGGGCGGCGGGTCGCGCGCGTGGTCGCCTACGACTACGCGGCCGACCGCTGTGTGGACGCGCTCGTCGACCTCGACACCGGCGTGGTCGCGGCGCTGCAGATCGACGAGAAGCAGCCGATGCTGGGGCACGAGGAGGAGGCGCAGGCGGTCGCCGCCGCACTGGCAGACGAGCGGGTCAAGCGCGAGCTCGGGCTCAGCGACGAGCCGCTCGCCGCGATGCACTACTGGAGCCGGCGCGACGTCGAGATCGCCAGCTCGCGGCGGTGCGCGGCGGTGGTGTTCGGCCAGGCGGGCGCGCGGCCCACGCTGGTCGCGGTGGTTGATCTCGTCGACGGCCAGGTCACCGAAGTGGTGCCGGCGGAGATGTGGTAGCCATGAGCAACTCGATCGAGCACGCCGACTGGAAGATCCACTGGAAGGTCACCGAGTCCGCCGGCCTCACCATCTATCTCGCCAGCTACAAGAACCGGCGCGTCATGTGGGAAGGCTCGCTGCCGTACGTGACCGTCGACCACCAGCGCCAGGTGCTGTCCATCGACGAGGAGTCGGGCGGCGAGAGGCACGGCCCCTTCTGGGCGCCGCTCGGGGTGCGCAACCTGGTGGGCGCGATCCGGCGCAGCGATTTCCGCGGCGGCTTCGAGCTCGCGGCCGACTTCTGCGTCGGTCAGGGCGGCCCGTTCCGCTACACCCAGCTGTGGCGCTTCCACAAGGACGGTCGCATGGCCCCCTGGCTCGTCATCCATGGCCCGGGTCTGCACGAGAGCCACACCTATCATCCGCACTGGCGGTTCGACTTCGACATCGACGGCGCCGCCGACGACGCGCTCGAGCACTTCGAGGGCGGGCGCTGGACGCGCGTGGCCGAGGAGGGCTGGCTGCCGTACACCGGAGAGTCGGCCGACAACGCCACCGTCTGGCGGCAGATCGATTTCGGCACCGGCGCCGAGGTGGCGATCCGCCCGCACCACTGGGAGGACGCCGAGCTGTTCGCCATCAAGTACAACGACGCCGAGTGGCCGCCCTACTCGCCGCGCTCCAGCACCGCAGGCCAGACCTTCCCGGCCGGCTACACCAGCGACGAGTCGATCGACGGCGAGGACGTCTGCCTGTGGTACGTGGCGCACGTCCACCACGACGCCGCCTTCCCCTTCACCGCCGGCCCCTGGATCCGCTGCCAGTTCTGACCACGGCTACGCGCCGTGGCACTTCTTGTACTTCTTGCCCGACCCGCAGGGGCAAGGGTCGTTGCGGCCGACCTTGGCGGCGTCGCGCACGACCGGACCGACGCGCTCGCCGGGGCGGCGCCCGTCCACGGCGGCGTCGAACGCCTCGATGATGACCTGGGTCGGCGGAAAGATGACGGCCGCGGTCTCGGCGCTCATCGCGTCGGTGCTGACGTCCTCGGCGAGCAGCTCGGCGAGCTTGCTGTAGATGTGAGGCTGCCGCTCGACCAGCGCCGGTAGCGTGCGCTCGTGCGGCGGCTTGTCGCCCCATTCCTCGATGCCGGCGCGCGCTTCGCTCGCGACCGCCTCGGCATCGGTGAGGTTCTTCTGCGTGAGCCGTGGTGCGCGCTCGGTGTGTCGATCGAAGATCGCCCACACGAGCGTGCCGTAGAAGATCGCCGCCTCGCCGACCTGATCGCCGTGCTTCTCCTTGAGCGAGGCCGCGTAGCGCAGCAGCGCCGGTTGCTCCTTGCCGAGCCGGCGCGCCATCCGGTTCATCGTCCGCTTGTCGCCCGACTGATCGATCGCTGTAAGCGACGCGATGGTTTCCTCGACTGACGCGAGAGAGACCACGCTGGTTTCACGGGAGCGCGGGGCGGCGACAGAGCTCGTTTCCATCGGGGCACAGCGAACCACTGACCGCCGCGTGTGGTCAAGGCAGGCAGACGCCCCCCCGAGTCCCACAAGCGCAAGTTTTTCGCTTATTTCGGTGCCGACACACATGAAGTGCCTCCAGTATTCTAGCGGTCTGGGCGTGCTAGTCTCCGGGGCACATGGGCGTGGCCGCTTACGTTTGTCACGGCGTCCGCACTCCCTTCGGGCGCCATGGAGGCGCGCTGGCCTCGGTCCGCGCGGACGACCTCCTGGCGCATGTCGTTCGGGCGCTGATCGACCGAGCAGCTATCCCGCCCGACCGGGTGGACGACGTCATCATCGGCTGCGCGAACCAGGCCGGCGAGGACAACCGGAACGTAGCGCGCATGGGGCTCCTCCTGGCAGGCCTGCCGGTCTCGGTCCCGGGCGTCACGGTCAACCGCCTGTGCGGCTCCGGGATGCAGGCGGTGGCGGATGCAGCGCGCCTGATCGCGGCCGGCGAGGCGGACCTGGTGGTCGCCGGAGGGGTCGAGCAGATGACGCGCGCCCCCTGGGTCATGCCGAAGACCGACGCCGCGTTCGCGCGCGGTCCGCAGACCCTCTACGACACCACGCTGGGCTGGCGGATGGTCAACCCGCGCATGGAGGAGATGCACGGAACGCTGGCGCTCGGCATGACCGCGGAGGTGGTGGCGGAGCGCTGCGGCGTCACGCGCGAGCAGCAGGACGAGCTGGCGGCGCGCTCGCAGCGGCGGGCCGGCGCCGCGATGGAGGCCGGGCGCTTCCAGCGCGAGATCGCGCCGATCGAGGTCGGCCGCGACCGCAAGACCGGGGCTGCGACGGTGTTCGCGGTGGACGAGCACCCGCGGCCGGACACCACGGTCGAGAAGCTGGCGAAATTAGCGCCCGCTTTCAAGAAGGGCGGCACGGTGACCGCCGGCAACTCGAGCGGCCTCAACGACGGCGCCTGCGCGCTGCTGGTGGCCAGCGAGCGGGCGGTGGCGGAGCTGGGTCTCGCGCCGCTGGCGCGGTACGTGAGCTCGGCGGCGGCCGGCGTCGAGGTCTCGGCGATGGGGCTCGGTCCCATCCCGGCCAGCAAGAAGGCGCTGGCGCGGGCCGGCATCACGGCGGCGGACGTCGCGGTCGCGGAGGTGAACGAGGCCTTCGCCGCCCAGGCGATCCCCTGCGTGCGCGAGATCGGGCTCGACCCGGAGACGGTCAACCCGAACGGTGGCGCGATCGCGCTGGGGCATCCGCTCGGGGCGTCCGGCGCGCGCCTGGTCCTCACGCTGGCGCACGAGCTGGCGCTGCGCGAGCGCCGCTACGGCCTCGCCACCATGTGCATCGGCGTCGGACAGGGCATCGCGTGCGTCCTGGAGCGAGCCTGACCATGAAGGGCACCCGGTGACGACGCAGGAGTTCGGCGGCGAGGACCTGCTGGTCGGCCGTGTCATCGCCGGCAAGTTCGGTCTGCGCCGCAAGGTCGGCAGCGGCGCGTCCGGCACCGTCTTCGAGGCGGATCAGCTGGTTCTGGGGCGCACGGTGGCGGTCAAGATCCTGCGCCCCGAGCTGGCGCGCGACTCGCGGTTCAACGAGCGATTCCACGACGAGGCGCTCGCCGCCTCGCGCCTCAACCACCCGAACACCGTCTCGGTCATCGACTACGGCCAGACCGAGGACGGGCTGCTCTACCTGGTGATGGAGTTCCTGCGCGGGCCGACGCTGACGCACGTCTTGCGCAACGAGTCCCTGCGCCCTTCGCGCGTAGCTGACCTGGTGGCGCAGATCCTGTCCGGGCTGGAGGAAGCGCACGACGCCGGCGTGGTGCACGCCGATCTCAAGTCCGACAACGTGGTGGTCGAGCGGCGCCGCGGCGACTGGGACCTGGTGAAGGTGGTCGACTTCGGCATCGCGCGGCTGGTCGGCGCGCCCAGCAAGGACGGCGCCGAGAAGACCATCTGCGGGACGCCAGAGTACATGGCGCCGGAGGTCATCCAGGGCGAGGATCCGACCTACGCCAGTGACCTCTACTCGGTCGGCGTGATGCTCTACGAGCTCCTCATCGGCCAGACTCCGTTTGCCGGCGGCGCGTCGATCGAGGTGCTGCGCCGCCACCTGGTCGAGCAGCCGATCGCGCCCAGCCTGCGCCGACCGGACCTCAAGATCGATCCGGTGCTCGAGGACTGCGCGCTCAAGGCGCTGAGCAAGGAGCCGGGCCGGCGCTTCACGTCCGCCACCGAGTTCCGCATCGCGCTCACCCGCGTGATGTCCCATCCGGCGGCAGCGGCGGCGGCGGTCGCGAACTGCCCGAGCTGCGGCGCCGAGACGCCTGTCGATTTCAAGTTCTGTCCGCACTGCGGCCACGCCTTCAAGGCGGAAGAGGTCGTGTTGCTGCAGAAGCAGTCGAGGGCAGGCGTGACCCTGCCGCGGGTCGGCACCATGCTCGATCACGAGTCGGCCACCCTCGACGGCATCCCGACCTTGATGCCGCCGGACGACACGGCGTCGGTCGCCGGTCCGGCCAGCCCGGAGGTGTCGAGCCTGCTGGTCGGCCTGCCAATCGTCGGCCGCACCAAGGAGATCGACCGCCTCCTCCGCTTCCTGCGCGGCAGCGAGGGGGACAACTCGATCCAGGTCATCGGGCCTCGCGGCGCCGGCAAGAGCCGCCTCATCGGCGAGGCGCTCGGGAAGCTGGGCGACGCCGCCACCGTGCTGTTCACCCGGCCGGATCCGTCCGAGATCGCGCGGCCGATGTACCCGATCCGCACGCTGGTGCGAACCGCGCTCGGCCTGACCCCACGCGATCGGATCGTCGATCTCGACGCGCTGCTCGCCACCCGCGGCCTGTCACCGCGCGACGCGCCGGCGATGGCAGAGATCCTCGGCGTGGAGGGACCGCTCTGGCAGCTCGAGCCGACCGTCAGGCGGCGCGAGATGCTGGCCTCGCTCAGCCGGCTGCTCCTGTCGCAGAGCGACAAGCGGCGGCTCGTGGTGGTGTTCGAGGACGTCGACCGCTACGACCAGCCGAGCCAGGAGGCGGTGCGCCGCGTGATCGAGACGGCGCGCGGCCGGCCGAGCCTGCGGGTCGTGCTCTCGAATGGACCGGAGCTGGCCGAGAGGTGGCCGACCTCGCTGCCGCGCCTCGAGGTCGGGACGCTGTCGCGCGTCGCCCTCGAGCAGCTGGTGGCGGAGCTGCGCGATGTCGAGCTCGGTGACGAGCTGCCGGACGCCGATCAGCTCCTGCAGATGACCGGCGGCCATCCGGGGCACATGCTGCAGCTGGTCCGCTACGTCATCGAGGGCGGCTCGGCCGCATCGGCGCCGACCGGAAGGGCCGACCTGGCGGTGGCGCGCATCGATCACCTGCCGCACATGGCCAAGCTCATCTGCCAGGTGGTCGCCGTGCTCGGCGAGGAGGCGCGGCTCACCTGGGTGCGCGAGCTGGCCGAGCTCGAGGAGAACGAGGTCCGCCAGGCGCTGTCGATCGTGATGGCGCGCAGCCTCCTGGTCGAGATCGACGGCGGGGACGCGGTGCGATTTGCCTCCGTCCTGGTGCGCGACGTCGTGTACGACTCGATCCCGGCCCACGTGCGGCGCGACCTGCACAGCAAGGCGGCCCGCCTCATGTCGGAGAAGGGCGAGCCGCCGTCTCTGCTCGGCCATCACCACGAGCTGGCCGGCAACCACGAGCAGGCGGCACCGCTCCTGTCGCACGGCGGCGACGACGCGGCGCACGAGCTCGACGAGATGGGCGCGCGCCGCCTGTTCCAGCGCGCGCTGGGGGCGGCCCGCCAGGTGCTGCTCAGCGACGACGATCCGGCCAAGCGGGCCCAGTTCGTCACCGTCGCGGTCAAGCTCGCAGAGTCGCTGCGGGTGTCGGGCGAGCTCGGGCTGGCGCGCGGGCTCATCGAGGAAGTGCAGTACCACTGCGCCGACTCGCGCGCGCTCAGGGCCCAGCTCCTGCGCGCCTCGGCCCATCTGCAGGGCAGCAAGGGAGAGGTGAACGAGGCGCTCCGATCGCTGCGCGAGGCGATCGGGCTGTCCATCATCTCCGGCCAGCGCGATCTGCTCTGTGAGCTCTACCTCGACGTCGCCACCACCCAGCTCCGCGAGGGGCAGGTGGGGGCCGCCACCTCCGAGCTGGAGGAGGGCATCGATCTCGTGACCGCCGGCGAGGGCGGGGCGGGCAACGACGGGCCGCCGTCGCTGTGGCGACTCCTGCTCAGGCTTGCGCAGCTCTACGCGCTCGACGGCAAGCGGCCGGAGGCGGTGCGCGCCGGCCAGCATGCGCTCAGGCACGCCAACCGGGTCGGCGCGCGGGTCGGGGCGGCTCGCATCCAGTCGATGCTGGCCGGGCAGCTCGAGGAGATCGGCGACACCGAGCGCGCGCGCGAGCTCAGGCGCGCCGCGGTCGAGGAGATGCGGCGGCTGGGCGATCGCCGCGCCACCGCCGAGCTCCTGCTCGATGGCGCGCGGCCGACCAAGACGTACGCACCGATCGGCCCCTCGAGCCTGCGCGAGGCCCAGGAGCTGGCCGAGGAGATCGGCTGGACCGAGGGCGTCGAGCGCGCGCGAGCGCTACCGAACAACCGCAGTTAAGCGCCGGCCAGGTCGGGCCGGTGGCGCGGGGCAGAGGCGCACGCCGTGCGGCGGTGTCACGTCACTCGGCGCTTGGCGACGCGACGCCACGCGACGTCGCCGCGGCACATCTCTTGCGACCGGTCGCTCGCATGAGGAACGCGCACTGGCTGGTGGCCGTGCTGCTCGTCGGCTCCGGATGCTTCGGGATGATGGATTCGGAGGGCGGCGGCGATATCTCGAAGAAGACCGCGATGAAGGGGCGGCACGTCGATCCCGGCGACGTCTCGGTGCCGAAGGGCTATCGCATCGAGGTCGTGACCACCGGACTCACCTTCCCGACCGGAGTCGCGTTCGGCGATGGCGGCGAGGTCTACGTCGTCGAGTCCGGCTACTCGGAGCCGGGCAAGCTCATCCGGCCGCGTCTGGTCGAGATCGATCGCAACGGCGGCGGGGTCCGGCGCGTGATCGCCACCGGCGAGAAAGGACCGTGGAACGGAGTCGCCTACTCTGACGGATCCTTCTATCTGTCCGAGAACGGCGGACCGCATGGCGGACGCATCGTCCGGATCGACCGCGACGGCAGCCAGACGGTGCTGGTCGACAGGCTGCCCAGCATGGGCGATCACCACACCGACGGGCCGGTGGTCGGCGCCGACGGCTTCGTCTACTTCGGGCAAGGGACCGCGACCAATTCCGGCGTCGTGGGCGAGGACGCGGTCCAGCTCGGCTGGCTGCGAGAGCACCCCGATACCCGCGACATCCCGTGCGCGGACGTCGTCCTGAAGGGGACCAACTTCAAGTCCAAGAACCCGCTCACCGAGGATCCCGACGACGAGGCCATCACCGGCGCCTACTCGCAGTTCGGTGTCGCGACCAACCCCGGCCAGGTGATGCAGGGCCAGGTGCCGTGCAGCGGCGCGGTCATGCGAGTGCCGAAAGCGGGCGGCAACGTCGAGCTGGTCGCCTGGGGTTTCCGCAACCCGTACGGGCTCGCCTTCGCGCCGGATGGTCAGCTCTACGTCGCCGACAACGGCTACGACGTGCGCGGCAGCCGGCCGGTTTTCGGATCGGCCGACTGGCTGTGGCGAGTCGAGCGCGGCGCCTGGTACGGCTGGCCGGACTACGCCGACGGGCGGCCGCTCACCATGGACTTCTACGCCGAGTCCGGCGGCGACCCGAAGGGCTTCCTGCTCGCCAAGCATCCGGGCACGCCGCCGTCGCCGGTCGCGCTGTTCCCGGTCCACTCCTCGGCCGACGGGCTCGATTTCTCGCGCAGCCGCCAGTTCGGCTACGTCGGCGACGCGTTCGTGGCGCTGTTCGGCGACATGGCGCCGCAGGTCGGCAAGGTGATGGCGCCGGTCGGCTTCATGGTGCAGCGGGTGAACACGAGGACCGGTGTCATCGAGGACTTCGCGCGCAACCGCGGTGACGAGAAGGGGCCAGCGAGCGACCGCGGTGACGGCGGCCTCGAGCGCCCGATCGCGGTTCGCTTCGACCCGACTGGGACCCAGCTCTACGTGGTGGATTTCGGCGTGATGCGGCTGACCTCCCACGGTCCCGATTCGCAGCGGGAGACCGGCGTCCTCTGGCGCATCGTTCGCAACGGAGGTGGCAGATGAGTCGCCCGCTCGCAGTCCTGGTCTGGGTGGTCGGCGCGATCGCGCTCATCGCGCCGCTGTTCTACGGCTGCGGCGCCGAGCGGCGCGGCCAGCCGGAGGCTCCGGCCATCACCGCCGACAATCCGAAGGAGGTGAAGGGGCAGCGCCTGTTCCACCGCTGGTGCTACCAGTGCCATCCGGGCGGCGAGGCGGGCCTCGGCCCGGCGATCAACGACCGGCCGCTGCCGCACATCGCGATCCGCACGCAGATCCGGAAGGGCGTCGGCGCGATGCCGTCCTTCGGCGAGGATCTGCTCAGCGACTCGGACGTGTCGGCGATCCTGGCCTACCTGGACGAGATGAAGCACTCGCCCGCCCACTCCGACTGACCGGATCTCGGTCACGTCGTCCGGCAGGTTTTCGCAGAGTCGGTCTGCCGCAGCGCCGGTTCGCCGGGCCGGGGTCATGCTGGCGGCATGAGCAGGCTCGCGTTCGGGACCCTGGTCGCCGCGATGCCGTTCCTCCTGGCTGCCTGCTGGGCGGTGCAGCGGCGCATGGCGGGGCGCTTCGCCGGCTGCCTGGTGGCGTCGCTGCTCGCGGCGGCGGCGCTGGGAGCGCTGTTCGGGTATGTCGGCTCGCGCCTCACCTACGATCCGCACGACGTCGGCCCGATCGGCAACTGGTCGGGGGTGGTCGGCCTGGTGATCGGCTTCGGCGCCGGGTGGATCGCCGGCGCGATCGCTGCCCCGGTGGTGCTCCTGCGACTCTTCGGCGCGCGGGTCGATGCAGCCCGCCTCCTGGTCGCGGTGGTCAGCGGGAGCGTGGTGACCGCCATCCTCTTCTACGTGCTCGAGGTGGAGCGGCTCGGTGGCGGCGCCCCGGTGGTGCCGATGCGAATCCTCGAGCTGGTGTCGTCCAGCGCCACCTTCTCCGCACTCGTCCTCGCCTCGCGCGAGCGAGCAGGCCGCTAGACGAGCGCGATGCGCACGCCGTCCGGTCGCACGCGTACGCCGGTGAACAGTGCCCGCACCGTGCCGTGATAGTAGCGGCCGATGTTCTGGGGCTTCTCCGCCTTGCCGAAGTGCATGCCGGCGCGATGGGCGTCGTCCTCGATGCGGCGGAACTCGTCGAAGACGCTGCGCGGCACCTCGCGGAACTCGAAGTAGTCGGGCCGCGCCTGACCGCTCCGATGAAAGCGCACGCGCATGAGCGAGAGCTCGCTGTCGTGCGCGATCTCGCAGATCTGGCTCGACGAATCGATCTTGAGGACGTCCATACCCAAGACTACCAGTCCGCACGCCGCTCCGCGCGATGATTCGCCCGCCCGGACCCTTGTCGCATCTCTTAGCGCAGGAAATACAGCTATCGCCGCACGCGCACCCGGTCGTGCAATGTTTGCAGCATTCGCGCTCCGGCACGAACGTCTTCGGTTCGGCCGCCTCGCGGTGCGCGGCCGCCTTCTCCTCCTTTGCGGCCGTCTTCCCCGCGCGTCGCCCGGACGCCGGCAGCGGCTTCCCCGACACGTCCGACCACAGCGCCCACGCTGCCGCCGCGTCCTGCGCCGCGACCAGCCTGTCGCGTCCCGGCCGTGCGAGCTTCAGCACCTTCTCGCGCCGCTTCGCCTCCGCCTCCAGCGCCGCGACCACCCGCGCGCGCGTCGCCTCCGGCACGCTCGCCTGCCGCACCTCGTGCGCCGCGCACTCCCAGTCCGCCGCGTCCACGCAGCGCAACGCCAGCCCCGCGTGATCGACCGGTGTGGCCGCCGCTGCCGGTGTGCTCGCCGGGCGCGGTGGTATCCCGCCAGTCTCGTCGCTCGCCTCGCAGCCGATCGCCGCGACAAGCGCGAACAGCACCATGCCCGCCCGGCACCCCATGCCCCCAGTTCCGCACGAACCACGGGTAGGACATCAAGCCCCCGGGTCGCCCCGGGTATCCCGGCGCGCGCCGCCGCTGGTCCCTCCGCCCGCTTCGCGCACGTCGCTTGCCACCTGTCCATTCCATGCAGAGGGGCAAAGGTCGCGCGGCGACGATGCGTCGAAGGCGCGGTCAGTGGCCCAGGTGCCGGACGCCCAGATCGGCGAGCCCTCCGCGCCCGGGGAATGCGACGGCCAGTCTAGTCTGCTTCGAGCGTGACGTCCGAGATGGTCGCGCCTGGCGTCCGCAGCGAGGTATCGACGAGCAGTGGGAACGCGGGCACGCCCTGGCTGCGGTAGAGGCGGACGCCGTTCTGCCAGTAGGTGACGACGCCGGCCCGCACCCGGACCTTGAAGACGTCACCGGCGAGGTAGGAACCGACGCGCCGGCGGGAGCTTGGACCCTCCGCGACCAGGACGGCACCGTCGTCGCGGAGGTAGATCGCGAAGTCGATGTCGTCGCTCTGGTC
>Ga0310810_10009775_pt1 | contig 11125 bp, 9 predicted proteins | sample NCmetagenome_FD_207641 | JGI IMG/M metagenome (GOLD analysis project Ga0310810, IMG submission 207641) | Soil microbial communities from experimental microcosm in Duke University, North Carolina, United States - NC | ecosystem: Engineered > Artificial ecosystem > Soil microcosm > Unclassified ... | reverse complement strand
ACATAGGCGCTGGTCTTGAACCATGGCGGTCCTGGCCGGGGCATTCCTTGTCCCGGTGCTTTTTTCGGGAGCCGCGGCACTCAAGGAATTACGCCAGGCGTCCTTGCTTTCCTCAATCCAAGAGAATTCTTAACTTAATACCAGATCATGAAAATTAACGAAGCCATCGCCACACACCACCGTAAGGCGCTCATCACAGCCCTCTGTTGGACGACCCTGCTGTCTTGCGCGCTCGCAGATGATTGGCCCCAATGGCAGGGCCCAGACCGGAATGCCATCTCCAAGGAGACCGGTCTGCTTAAGGAATGGCCGAAGGACGGGCCACCGCTCGCTTGGAAGATCGCGGGACTTGGCGGCGGAGACAGCGCCCCCGCTATCGCCGCGGGTCGGATTTACGGTATGGCAAACCGCGGCGAGGACGAGGTTGTTTGGGCCTTGTCCGAGACGGATGGCAAGGAACTTTGGGTCACGCGCCTTGGGCCAGCCTTCAAGCAGCAAGTGCCGCAGAGCAAAGAGGGGCCGTCCTGCACCCCGGCGGTGGATGGCGAGAGGCTCTATGTGGAGGGTATGGGCGGCGACGTGGCTTGTTTGCAGGTCAAAGACGGCAAGGTGATTTGGCAATACAGTCTGACACGCGATGGTGGCGGGCGGGTGCCCATGTGGAGTTACCGGGAGTCGCCGCTCGTGGATGGTGATAAAGTCATCATCACCCCGGGGGCCCCGGATGCCATGCTGGTGGCCCTCGACAAACTGACTGGCAAGACCGTCTGGAAGACCCAGATGCCAGCCGACACCGGAAGCAGTGCCGGTGGTCCGAGTGGCGGCCCCGGAGCTCCCGGCGGCCCTGCCGGTGCCGGCGGACGCGGCCCCGGTTCGGCTACCGTGGTCACTGGAACCAAAGACCCGGGCTTGTTCACCAGCGAGCATTGGGGGATGACGGCTTTCTCGACCAAAACTCCCAATGGGAAATATATTGCAAAGCTTTACTTTGCAGAGACCTATGAAGGCATTACCGGCTCCGGCCAGCGCGTCTTTTCCTTTAATGTCCAAGGGCATGAATTCAAGGACTTTGACGTCTGGGCGAAGACCGGCGGTCGCAACCGTGCCTATACGGAAACGGTGCCGGTGGAAGTGACCACCGGAGAGTTTCGCATTGACTTCACGAGGCAGGTCGAAAACCCGGCCGTTAAGGCAATTGAAGTCATTCCGCAAACGGAGGCTGCAAACGGTGCGGTGTCTTCCGCCGCAATACGGATCAAGGCCGGCGCGTCTGCACCCTTTACGGATTCCAGCGGCCAGGTTTGGAAGCCGGATGAGGGTTTTGAGGGAGGCATGACGAGCCAGGTGGGCGGCGGTTTCGGCGGCGCTCCGGGCGGATTCGGCCGTGGCCCTGGTGGTCCAGGCGGATTCGGTGGTTTGGGAGGCCCGGGACCGGCCTATGCCTCGGTTATCCCTATCGACTTCGACGGCCAGCGTCAGTACGTGCAATTCACCGCCAGAGCGCTCATCGGGGTCGCGGCGTCGGACGGTAAGTTCCTCTGGCGTTACGACAAGCCGGCAAACGGGATGGGCCTTAACTGTTCTACCCCGATTTACCACGACGGAAACGTGTTTGCCGCTTCGGCCTATGGCGCGGGTGGTGGGTTGGTGAAGCTGACCAAGGATGCAAATGGTGGCGTCAAGGCCGAGGAAGTTTATGCCACGAGGAAGATGCAAAACCACCACGGCGGTATGATCCTCCTTGATGGCAGCCTCTATGGTGCCAACGGGGGCAACGAGGGTGGCTATATGGTCTGTCTGGACTTCAAGACTGGGAACGTCCTTTGGGACGGTCGCGACGATGCCGAAAAGCGGGCGCCGAAAGGCTCCGTGGCGTTCGCTGACGGCCGCCTTTACTATCGCACCGAGAAGGGAACCGTGCTCCTGATTGAGCCAAGTCCGAAAGAGTACCTCGAGCGCGGCCGGTTCGAGCAACCTGACCGCACCAGGCTGCCAGCCTGGGCGCATCCGGTCATTGCCAATGGCAAGTTATACGTGCGCGATCAGGATGTGCTGTTCTGCTATGACGTGAAGGCGAAGTAGACAGGTTCGGCAAACCTCCAAGACACCTAAACCGAAAGGCAAAAGCTTATGCAACACAGAATGGCGCTCGTTTGCGTCGCTTCTTTGACCCTCCTCGCAAATTCCGCATTCGCTGAAGATTGGCCCCAGTACTTAGGACCAACCAGGAACAGCCTATCGCCCCAGAAGGGCATCCTGCGCAACTGGCCAGAGAAAGGACCGGAGGTTCTATGGACAGCTTCGGTGGGCAGAGGTTTTGGCGGTCCTGTCGTCAAAGACGGCAAGGTTTACTTGCTCGACCGGAACGATAAGGTCGGCGACAACCTGCGTTGCCTCGACTTCTCTAACGGGAAAGAACTCTGGACCTTCGCTTACGATGCCCCGGGGACGGTGATGTTTCCAGGTTCGAGGAGCGTACCTACCCTGGACGGCGACAAGATTTACTCCTGCGGCCATAATGGGGACTTGTATTGCATCGACACCAAAACGCACAAGCCGGTCTGGAACAAGAACGTCTGGAAGGATTTCGGGGGCGACAAGCTTCCGTTTTGGGCAATTACGCAATGCCCGTTGGTTTACGGTGACTTGCTGATCGTGGCTTCACAGGCGCCACAGGCGGGCGTTGTTGCTTATGACAAACTCACGGGCAATGTTAAATGGAAGACACCGCCGGTTGGCCTCATCAGCTATGCCAGTCCGGCCATCGTAAAGGTGGACGGGAAGGACCATGTGGTCATGATCACTGGATCGACCAATCCGTTCCAGCGAACCAGTTCCGTCGATGAATTAGGCAACGTCGTTGGCATTGAGCCGCTCACGGGGGCAATCCTCTGGAAATTCGACAAGTGGCAGTGCCACATTCCCGTGGCCAGTGCGGTCGATGCCGGTGAGAATCGACTGCTGATCGCAGGCGGCTATGAACTGGGCGCACTGATGATCAAGGTCGAAAAGAAGACTGACGGCAGCTATGGGACCACGGAACTCTTCAGAACCAAACAATTCGGCGATCAAACAAAGCCCCCGGTGCTTTACAAAGGCCACATCTACGCTGAGTACGGAACCAATGAGCGGCGTGACGGTATGGTTTGTATGAGCATGGATGGCGAGATTAAGTGGAAGACCAAACGTGCACCTGATTTCAACAAGGGCAGCATGATTCTGGCAGACGGCCTAATTCTGGCGAGCGACGGTGCGCGGTCGCTATATTTGATAGAACCTAATCCCTCTGAATTCAAACAACTGGCATCAGCAGAGTTGTTTCCCGAAGGGGCAGCCGGCTCAGAGAATGACATGGCTTCCAGAATTGGAGGCAGAAACCAAAACTGGGCACCCATGGCTCTTGCCGACGGAAAACTCCTTATCCGAGATCAGACCCAGCTAAAGTGCGTTAAAGTCGCTCAGTGAGATAAGCCACGCCAAGACTCCTGTGACTTCGCTTCAGGCGGCCCCGTCGTGCCTCAAAAATAGGTGTTACCCGAAGGGGGCCGGAACCTGCTCCGGTTGCCTCAAAAATGCGGTTACCCTAATCCATTGAAAACGAAGAAGAGCGGGGGTCCACTTAAGGGCGCTGCGGCCCCTCTCCGTTTCCGTTTTCTTGGTCACTGTTTTTCTAATGCAAGTGATCCCACCGACTCAAGCCTTCAGTTCCCGAATCGAGTCAATTTCTTTGAGCTGGCTGTCGATTTGCCGCCGTAATCCAAACGGGTTGAGCCGCCCATAGAGCTGCTGCAGTTGCGCCTTTTTTTCAGCACTGACTTCCTCCCGTTCCAGCACCCGCTCTAGCGGGGTGGCCGCCCGATCATGTACCCGCAAGGTTTTGCTGCCTTCCCGGCGTTTGGATTGGAGTTTCCGCCACAAACCGCACCTTAAAAGAAGTCCATTCCATTCTCTACCTTGCTTAATCGCTCCGTTCTGCGAACTTATTACTAAGCTCTAAAGCTTTTCTGCGGAACTGACGGAAAGCCGCCCCGCACAACTTTCGTTGCACCCACTCATTGCTCGACCTAACGATTTGTCCGCTGTCGATATTCCAATCGCATCCTTTATTCTGTCTCAGCCGAGCAAGGTGGGCCCTGTTCTTTTGTTGCGGTGCGGTTGCTTGCCAGGCGCGCCCTTCTAGACCAGACTGCATCGAGATGTTACCTGATGAACAGGCGAGCCATCAACAGCTCGCGATTCTTCGCGGAATGACTGGCCAGCGCCGGCTGCGACTGGCCGAGCAGCTCTACTGGTCGGCGCGCAAGATGAAAACCGAAGGATTGCGCAGCCAGCATCCCGAATGGCCGAAAGAACAGATTGACGCCGAAGTGCGCCGAATCTTTCTTCATGCCCGAAGCTGAATTATTCCTGTTGTTTGTTCGCCCGTTAAACCACGCGGGCATTCGCTATGTGATCAGCGGCAGTGTCGCGTCGATTTTCTACGGCGAACCGAGGCTGACCCACGATGTGGATTTCGTTTGTTTCTTAAAGCAATCGGACCTGCAGCAGCTGTCAGTAGCGTTTCCGCCTCAGCAGTTCTATTTACCGCCTGCGGAGACGATCGCGGTGGAAATGACACGCGAGCAACGCGGTCATTTCAACGTCATCCACCTGGACACTGGCTTTAAGGCGGATTTCTACCTTGCAGGGCGGGAAGAGATACATGCGTGGGCGTTCCGTCAAAAGCGACAGATCGACTTTGAAGGAGAACCGATTTGGCTCGCCCCGCCTGAATACGTTATCGTGCGCAAGCTGGAGTATTTCCGAGAAGGTGGGTCGGAGAAGCATTTGCGGGATATTCGTTCCATACTGGCCCTGTCGGGTGAATCTCTGGACCGAACTCTTTTGTTGGATTGGATCGCCCGGCGAGGGCTTCAAGCTCAGTGGCAAATGGCCGTCGAAGCCGGATAATGGTATTACGCTCGGACGGCTTCCACAATGCTGAGCGCGCACGCAGTTGGCACGATGCGTCTCAACTTCAAACCGGCTTCGACAAGCATGGCGGCGAATTCCTTTTTTGTTCGCTCGCGTCCGCCAATGACCAACATTTGAATATCGACGAGCTTGCCCCAACTGCGATCGTTGCCGGGCGGGATTACGTTGTCGACGATCAGGATGCGGCCCTTTTCAGTCATAGCGGCGCGGCAGTTCCTGAGGATGTTCACGGCCTGCTCATCGTTCCAGTCATGAAGAATATATTTCATGATATAAGCGTCGCCGCCCGCGGGGACCTCCTCAAAGAAGCTGCCGGCTTTGAGTGTGCAGCGTTCACTAATGCCGGCTGCAGTCACGTAGTGGTCCTGCTGAGCACGAGCAATAACGGAGGCCTGGTCGAACAGGACGCCATGAAGGTTCGGATTTGCTCGCAGGATGGTGGCCAGGAGGCTGCCGTGACCACCTCCGACATCCACCAGTGTTTCAATCTTGGAGAAATTATACGCGCTCGCGATGGCCGGGTTTTCAGTGCCGGAAAGGCTCGTCATTGATTCACCAAATACTGCCAGGTCCTCGGGGTGCCGCTCGAGATACTCGAAAGGCATTACACCATGAGCTTTGACAAAGGGTATTTCGCGGGTCTTGACTCCGTGCAAGAGTTCTTCCCAGGAATCCCAAACGTACTTTTCGTTAATCATCAGAGTCCAAGCGTGCAGCGAGCCCTGAATACCCGTTTGCAGGGTGGCGGCCAGCGGCGTCAGCTTGAACCGTCTGCCTTTCGTTTCAGCAAAGATTCCGACGCTGGCCAGGGCACGGAGAACACGGTAGAGGGCAGGTGCCTGAACACTCGCTGCTGTCGCCAGTTGCTCGACTGTTCGCGGCCCGTCCTTAAGCAGGTCGGCCAATTTGAGTTTTGCGGCGACGTAAGTCAGCCGGGCAATCCAGTGTCCGATGGTTAAATCAACCATGACATCGCGGGGTGGACGTTGTTTGGGCATAGTGCTTGCGTTGCTGGTGACGGATGTTTTGTGATGGTGTGATTTAGCCAATCTTTCGAATCTTTGGAACAGGGCGAATATTCAATGCCTGCTCACCCATTGGAAAGACTTAGTTTCATTCTCGTTCCCTCGCCTCGGCAGCCTTGATTTCATCCCACGAGGGAGCGTGCCAGATATAAAGGTCTCCAGTCGTGTTTCCCCAAAGGACGCTATTACCATCAGGGGAAAACTTAGCTCCCATAGAACCCGTGCCAGAACCTGCCAAGGTGAACACCTCTTGCCAGCTCTCCGTATCAAATAGTTTCGCCGCTTCCGCACCACTGCTGGCGACCACGAGCCGTTTGCCGTCGGGGGAGAATCGTGCCGAGTTCATGCCCATGAGCACACCGCGGACTGTCGCGACTTCCCGCCAGGTTGAAGTATTCCACACGCGCGCGAAGCCCATATCGCTGGCGATAACGAAGAGGCTGCCATCTGAGGAAAAGCTCCCTACAGTGGGTTCCACACCATCCAGGGGTAATCTTCTATCGGTTTGCTCTGTGAGTGTCCGAAGCGCGTAGTCCCCGCCATAACCAAAGGCGAGGCAGTATCGATCGTCTGGGGAGAGGCTGAGGGCTGAAAACCCGAGGGGATAAGGCCAGGACTGGATTGGGAGGGTGGAACCAAGGTCCCATTCGTGATGCATCCCGGTGTCCATGGAAGTCGTCACCAGTTTGCTACTGGCAGCGAGAAAGGCTTCCGGTCTCACTACGCCGGTGCTCTCAGTCCACTGGCGTTTGAGCGTGCGGTGCTCCAGATCCCAAACCTGTAGTGTGCCATTGGTGGAGCCCACCGCCAGGCTCCGGGCATCCTCCGAAAACACTGCATCCTGTCCCTCAATGAGCGCTCCGCCTGTGCTGAGCAACGGATTGTTTTGTTTAAAATCAGGACTCTTCCATTCGGAAACCTGTCCCTCTTGGTTCAGAGTCACAATGGACTGACTGTCAGGAGTCATGCCCCAGGTTGCGACGCGCTCCGGGAGGATCATGTGGGTTTGATGCGGGTGCGGGAAGGAGGTATCCCAGAAGCAAACCACGCCGTCCTTGCTCCCACTAATGAGTGTTTTGGAGTCGGGCAGCAACGCAAGCCGCCAGACCTCCTGGCGATGGCCGCGCAGGACATCCAGACACGTTTGGCTCGCGATGTCCCAGATTCTTAAGCTCTGATCGGCACTGCTGGAGGCAAGCCGTTTGCCGTCGGGCCAGAAAACGATTGAGCTTACCCAGGAACTGTGACCTGCCAGTTTCCCGATGGGTTCGCCGGTGGCAACCTTCCACAATCGGATGTCCGACTCGGTGAACCCGGCGCCTGAAGCCAAAGTTGACCCATCGGGTGAGAAGGCAAGAGTCGTGACGAACTCTTTTGCGGCTACTGCAGTCCAAAGTTCCTCTCCCTTGCGCAAGTCCACGACGCGAATACGACCGTCGCGCGAAGGGTACGCGGCGACGCTCAAATCTGCTGTGCACGCGAAAGGAACGCCTGGGTCAGCGCCCGAGGGTTTGGATGGGAAGCTGGACAGTCTAGTGCCTTCGGGGATGCGATAAAGAGTGATTGATCCCCCAGTACCGGACATCCCGCCGCCGGAGCGGGATATTGTGGAGGCAGCCAATGTCCGGCCGTCCATAGCGAACGCCAGCCCCAAACAGGAACCTTCAAGAGGAAAATCTGCCACGATTTGCCGCGTGGCCGCTTTCCAAAGCCGCAGCCTGTCTATCGATTGCGCCGAGGATGAAGCGGATGGGAAACTGCTCAACGCCAAAAGCGGTTCGGTCGGCGAAAAAGCTATCCGAGAGTAGGATTCGCCTTCCGTCAGTCGTACCAGTTCGCGTCTGGCCCCTAAATCCCACACGGACACGCCGCCCCGATGGCGCGTGCCTACTGCCAACAGGCTGGCGTTTGGTGAAACCGACAGCGAATTGATTTCGCTCGACTGGCGGCACAAAGTGAACAGGGTATCGCTGCGCACCTGCTGCCAGACGTAACGCCATTCCCAACCACGCAAATCTTTCTGCCCCTGCGCCGGTCGCTGCCGGTTGAGTAAATCGACAGCCCGGCCCCGGTTGTTTCCCTGCAAGGCCAGCGCCGCGGAGTTCATTTCTGAGGCGTAAGCGCGCTGCCGCGCGGCCAACTCTTGCACTTCCGCTTGTCCGCGCAGACCGGCTTCTTTGGCGCTCGCTTCGAGGGCCCGTTGCTCATTGGCTTGGGCTTTCTGCCGCTGAATGGCTTCCTGGCCTTTGGCGTGCGTTGCCAACATGGCTTGCCAGGTCGCCAAAGCAACTCCGACAGCCAAGGCCAGCATAACAGATCCTGTGGCAATGAAACCGACCTTGTGTCGGCGGAACGTCTTTTGAAATTCGTACAGCTTGCTTGGGGGGCGGGCCGCCACCGGCTCGTTGCTCAGGTGGCGTTTGATATCCATCGCCAGTCCGTTAGCCGTTTCGTAACGCCGCGTCCGGTCCTTTTCCAGGCACTTCATGACGATCCAATCCAAATCGCCCCGCAACTGGCTCACCAACTTGGGCCCTTCCACCCCGTGACACTTGGCAGTCGTGGTCAACTCCTCCCCAGCCAGGGTGTGCAGCTTGGTGGAAGGCCGCATCGGATCCTGTTCGCGGATCGTCTTACGCATTCCTTCCAGGCCCGACTCCATTAGCTCCTTGGGATCGAAGGGTGTCCTTCCGGTCAGCAGTTCGTACAACAATACGCCCAAGCTGTAGATGTCACTACGCGTGTCGATATCCAGCCCGCTCAGCTCCGCCTGCTCCGGGCTCATATATGCCGGCGTCCCAATGAACTGCTCGTACGCCGTGAACAAGGTCTTGTCCGTGAGTCGCTGGTCGGTGGTCGCCTTGGCAATCCCGAAATCAATCACCTTGGGCACGGGCACTCCATCGTGCAGGGTGACCAGGATATTCGACGGTTTGATGTCGCGGTGGATGATGCCCTTCTGGTGCGCGTGCTGGATTGCCTGACAAACCTGGGTGAAGAGCTCGAGGCGCTGGCGGATACCTAAATGGTTCTGGTCGCAGTATTCCGTGAGCTTAATCCCTCGCACCAGCTCCATCACAAAATACGGCCGCCCCGTCTCAGTCGCTGCGGCGTCGAGAACTCTGGCGATGTTAGGATGGTCCATCAGCGCGAGCGCCTGCCGCTCGGCTTCAAAACGGGCAATGACCGCCCTGGTGTCCATGCCCAATTTGATGACCTTGAGCGCGACGCGCCTGCGGACCGGCTGCTCCTGTTCGGCCATATAGACCGCACCGCAGCCACCCTCACCGATTTTTTGCAGCACTTTGTAGCGGCCGATCGTCTGACCAGCAACCTCGGCGGGCGTGTCAGCGAAATCAACTCTCAGAGTGGGTCGCTCAACCTCAGTTTCGTACGGGATGGTAGGCTCGCCTGGGTCGGGGGCGGCCAAGAGCGCTTCCAGTCGCTTGCGTAACGCATCGTCACCCGCGCTCGCACCGTCCAGGAAAGCCGAGCGTTCGGCAGGCGGACGCTTTCGCGCCTCGCGTACAATCCAGTCCTCTCGATTTTCAGATGACGACATTTAAAGGGGTCGGCAGAGTATTAAGTAAGCCCCATTCGAATTGCCAGCTTGGAATCGAGGTCAAAATCAGCCAAACAGAGGTGGAAACATTTCAATTTCCTGGGCGATAGGCCGATCGAAAGTTGAAGGCGCCTTGGCGCTCCTTCTCGAATCTTGTAGCGGCCAGTGCAGGGTTGGCGTCCCGCGCGCGAAACCTTTCGCCCAGACCTGACTTGCGAGACGTTCAACCTCCTGGCGGCGGTGGAGTTGGTGATGACCAGGGAGGTGGCGATACTGCCGATGCGCGCCCGGAGTTTTCCTCGTCCATTACCACACCACGCCAAGCGTTCAATGGGGCGGCCACCACCATTTGGCCGCCGACTAGCGTTTCTTTAACTGCTCTTCCTTAAGGCTGCGGCTGAAAGCTCTCAGTTCCTCGGTTTCGAGTTCACTGGCTGTTCCGGCTACGACATGGCCGAGCAGTGTGCGGATCACGTGAGCCTCGTCGGCCTTCAGCTTCAGCGTATCGACCAGGCTGCGGGCGATGGCGGCAAATGTGTTGCCGTTAAAGTTGCAGAAAGGGGCGAACCGATGGCACTCCCGGCATAAGTCTGCCGCTTCGTCCAGGAACATCTCCCGCCGATAGCTCTCCTCCCAGAGTCGACGGGTTCGGTCGTGGCCGTCACTGGTGCGTTTGTGCAGCGCCCTCTTCGGCTGGCACAGGGCGGCATTCGTCGCGGTAACGAACTCCCAATCGAACAGTTCAAGCCACGCCCGCTTCACGGCGTCGCTTGAGGCTGCGTTTGATTTTCTGGAGCGTGCCTACACCCTCACTTTTGAGATGGCCCTTGCCCGTGACGGCATACAGCGGCGCCGCAGAGAAACGATTTTGGATCTTTAATCCGTCCCGCACCACACTCTGAAGCAATTTGCGCTGCGCTTGTGTCACGAGATAAGATTACCATTTCGATTCGGCGTTCACAAGCCGCAACCACCGGACCAAAAGCGCGGGGTCTCGGCAACTTGGGGATGAGTGCCAAGGCTTGTCAGGAACCTGTCAGGAAGTAAAGGCAAATTTGAAAAAAGCCCAGAAAACAATGGCGGGAACGGCGGGGCTCGAACCTAGTGGGCAAGATTCGTGCAACAGCCTATTCTGCTGATAGTTGGGCAGATCTATCGTAAGGACGACATCGCAGAAAACGCATATATTTGCCCGTTTGAGTCAAAAGTTGGTAGGAAAGTGGTAGGAAGGTGTTGTGCTCATTACCTGTCCTCGTGAGAATAAGGCGTCGCTGTACGAGGGTCGTTGACGCCCAGGATGGCCCAAGACCGAGAGGAACGTGGCGGCGAAAAAGTGATTCTCGCAGTGGTGGTTTTCAGAATAGCAAGATGGAAAGGGTGCGTTGGATGACCCAGAACATGGCGGTAGCACCGATGGCATAGGGCGGGACGAGTTCTGTCCAGCGCGGAAAGGGAATCCGGATGCGACGGACTAGGGCGAGCACGGTCAGGACCACGCCGATGAACAGGAAATGTCCAACCTCGACGCCAACGCTGAAAAACGAGAGCGCCGTTGGAATATGTG
>Ga0310810_10009774_pt1 | contig 11126 bp, 10 predicted proteins | sample NCmetagenome_FD_207641 | JGI IMG/M metagenome (GOLD analysis project Ga0310810, IMG submission 207641) | Soil microbial communities from experimental microcosm in Duke University, North Carolina, United States - NC | ecosystem: Engineered > Artificial ecosystem > Soil microcosm > Unclassified ... | reverse complement strand
TCCTGAAGGATGTTTCGCTCGGTGCGATCTCGATTTTTACGTCGCTCCTGGCGATTGTCGCCACTGCGCGGCTGCTTCCACAGGACATGGAGGACCGCATACTTTACACCATTCTCGCCAAGCCAGTGCCACGCTTCGAATATGTGCTGGGAAAGATTGCGGGAGTTCTTGTGTTGCTGGCGATCAGCAGCCTGATAATGAGCGCAGCGTTTCTGCTCGTGCTATTCTTCCGCGAACAAGCTGTGCTGCACGCGACAGCCAGACAGATGTCCACCGCACAACCCGATCAGCTCGCTGATGCCCTTCGTGCTGTTCGATCTTCCGCGTTCAACCTCGATATCTTTCCCGGGATCGTGATCATTTATCTTAAGGGGTGCCTGCTCGCAGCGCTCACTCTCTTTGTTTCCACGTTCGCGACTTCAAATATTTTCACCATTGTGGTGATGGCATTCATTTATTTCATCGGCCATTTGCAGGCCACCGCTCGCGAGTATTGGCTGCAGGAACATAGTAGCGGACTGATTACTCGCATTTTTTTTGCCGTGGTGACGCTGATCTTTCCCGACCTGCAGGCTTTCAATTTGGTCGATGACATCGTCGCAGGCACCGCCATTTCGATGGCGCTTTTCACTAAAACAGCCGTGCTGGGCATTTTCTATACAACCATCTACACGCTATTGGCTGTGTTCGTGTTTTACGGGAAAGAATTATGAGCCGGGGTCTTATCGCGCTGGCAATATTGATCGTTGTCGGGGCGGTCAAATTGCCGCTGGAACGCAATTTGGTGGCGCTTCGTCGACAAGAGCATTTCCTCGGGATCCAATTCAACCTCGATCTCCGGGAAAAAATCGGGCAACTCGGATTCATGGCTGCCCTGAGCGGATTTAGAGCAATTGTCGCCGACGCTCTGTTTATCCAGGCTTACGCGGCCTGGGAAAATACCGAATGGGGTCGAATGCTGTGGTTATTCCGGCAAGTCACGACGCTCCAGCCACGAGTGTTGTTGTTTTGGGATACGGCCGCCTGGCACATGGCTTGGAACGCAAGCGTAGCCGCCATGAACGATCAAAATCAACCGCGCCTTGCGCTGCGAGTCAAAGCGCAGCGTGAATACTTTGCACTCGGCAAGGATTTTCTCGAACGCGGAATAAAAAACAACCCCGATCGGCCCGAGCTCTATGAGGCCCTTGCCCGGCTATACAAGGAGAAATATAAAGACCACGAGCACGCATGGGAGTATTACGCGAAAGCGGCTGCCTTGCCCGGAGCGCCGACCTTCGACAGGCGTTTCGCTGCCTACGAGCTTTCGTACTGCGAGGGGCGGGAACGTGAGGCCTATCAGCGGTTGCTCAGCCTCTACAACGAAGGGGAGAAGGAACGGTTGCCTACTTTGATCAGGCGGCTGCAGCTCCTTGAAGAAAAACTTGCAATCCCCCAGGAAGAGCGGATTCCGGACAAGCTTAACAAAATCGTTAAATAGCTATATCGTTGGATCGGTGCATTCTTGGCGGCGACCGAGCGCCTCCATTGTAACGTTGTACCTTTTCGACTGTTTAATCTGTGTCGCAATGCGTTTTGCAATTTTGAGTGATATTCACGCTAACCTTGAGGCGCTCGAAGCTGTCCTGGCGGACGCGCGAGAGCGTAGATGCACCCATTTTGTTTGTTTGGGCGACGTCGTTGGTTATAACGCGAACCCTGCGGAATGCATTGAACGTGTCCGCGAACTAAATTGCACCGTGGTAAAAGGCAATCACGATGAAGAGGCAACACTTCTCACCTCCTCGGAACGTTTCAACGAACTAGCCGAGCACGCCATCCAGTGGACCCGCGACAATTTGACGGATCAGGACAAGCAATGGTTACGCAATTTGCCGTTACAGAAGCGAGTACACGATTTCACAACCGTGCACGCCACGCTCGATACGCCTAGTCAATGGGGCTACGTCTTTAGCACTCTCGATGCTAGTGCGAGTTTCACCTACCAGCGCACTGCGGTCTGTTTTTTCGGCCATACGCATGTGCCTGCCGTGTTCGTTCGCGATCAGGGTGTCCGGCAGGAAAAGGCCGAGCACGTGCGCATCGAGCCCGGCAAAAAGTATTTCATTAACGCAGGTAGCATTGGGCAACCACGCGACGGAAATTGGCGCGCTGCATATTGCATTTACGACATCGAAAACAATCGAGTCGAATTAGTTCGCGTAAAATATGATCTGGCAGCCGCGCAAAAGAAAATTTCCAAAGCTGGTCTGCCACAGCTCCTCGCCGAGCGACTTGCCGTGGGGCGCTGATACACTTTTGATCGCGAACAATATTAAGTCGCGACTGAGTCCATCCGTTGCTTCAAAACAAGATCCGCAAGTGGCAAATCCCGCGGGTAAGTGATTTTGAAATTGAAATCACCGCTGGCTACGAGAACCACTTTGCGCCCGATGCGCTCGACCGCTGAAACTTCGTCGGTCACGACAATATTTTCTGCGCAAACGGATCGATACGCCTCTTCGATCAATTGCCGCTGGAAAATCTGCGGCGTTTGCATCGCATAAAGCTGATCGCGATCCACCGAACCGCTGACCAGAAGATCGCTATCTGCCCGTTTCAGTGTGTCGTTAATCGGTTCTGCCAGAGCGGCAGCGCCATGATTTGTGCATTGCTGGAACACGCGTTCGATCTGCTCCGGAGTAATCAGCGGCCGCGCGGCGTCATGGACTGCGACCCAGCGTGTAGCTGAGTCCAAATGATCCAGCCCGGCGCGGACGGAATCCTGCCGGTGTTTACCACCTGGAATGATCGACCGGACCTTCCCGGACTTTTCATCGCGAACAATCGTTTTGATTTCATTGTGTCGATCTTCCCGGGCGACGACAATAATTGTCCTTACAGAGCCGGCGCGCTCAAATGCGCGTATCGTGTGCGCGATGACTGGTTTGCCGGCAATCGCCGCAAACAACTTATCGAAACCCATGCGGCGGCTATCGCCGGCGGCAACTATGATCGCCGTTAGCATGAGCAAAAAAAGAAACGCCCAGCGCCCGACGCCCAACACCCAACCTTAAATTCAGAAAGCAATAATTCTACGTTGGGCGTTCGGTATTCCGCATTCGATGTTTTCTTCACTGCAGTTGCTTTTGCACCTCAGTGCTCAGCGTTTTCCCGTCCACACGACCAGCGACTTTCGCCTGCAACGCCTTCATTAGTGCACCCATCTGCGCTTTCGATGTTGCGCCGGATTCGGCGATCGTTTCGCGTACGACTCTTGCCAGGTCATCTGCATTCATCTGCTGTGGCAAATATGCATTCAGGATCGACAACTCTTCTCTTTCCTTTTCGGCAAGCTCCGCACGGCCGCCTTTTTCAAAGCTCTCGATTGAATCCTGGCGTTGTTTCGCCTGCTTGCGAATGACTTGCGTGGCCTCAGCGTCATTCAGTTCCGCTTCTGCGCCTGATTTCGCAATCGCTGCGTATTTCAAAGCCGATTTTAACATGCGCAGCACACCGAGCCTGGTAGCGTCTTTGGCACGCATCGCCTCTTTCAGATCCGAATCGACGCGTTCTGTGATAGTCATGTGTCGAGATTACGTAACCCATGGCAATTGTCGATCTGTAGCCACGGCCTGTGAGCCGTCCATTTCCACAGTCCCAAGACCCGTTCTGACCGCCCACGGGGCGGTGACTAGAGCGCCTCAGCACATTTGCGAACGGATTCGGCGTCACTTACTGAAATCAGATCCAAATCTTTGCGGGTGCGTCGCAACAAACCAGCCAGCACACTTCCTGGCCCCAGTTCAATAAAAAAATCGCAGCCGAGTTTGACCAGCCGCTCCACACAGTCCAGCCAGCGCACTGTGCCTGTGACCTGGTCCTGCAATGTGCGGCGAATTTCCACCGGCGTTGTCACTTCCACACCGGTCACGTTGCTGATCACCGCAAAGCGCGGCGACCGCATTGGAACATCTTCAAGCACCGCGCCAAGTTTTTCGTAGGCGCTTTCCATCAAACGTGAGTGATATGCGCCGGCGACGTTTAACATGGTCGCGCGGCGAATCCCGTACTCTTTCGCCACGCCGACAGCTGCCTCGATCTTAGTCAGTTCACCCGAAATGACGATCTGGCCAGGCGCATTGATATTGGCAATATCGACATCTTCGTCGGCGGCAAGCCGGCGTGCGTCGTTCTCCGCGCCGCCAATCAATGCTGCCATACCACCGAGCGTGGCTGCGCACGCTTCATCCATAAATTCACCGCGTTGCTGCACAAGCTTCATGCCTGTGGCAAAATCGAATGTGCCCGCGGCCGCGTGTGCGGTGATTTCTCCCAGCGAGAGACCAGCCGCGCCGCCGATGGGAAAATCGCCTCCGATCTCGCGCAATATTGCCAAACACGCCAGTCCGTGAACAAACAGCGCAGGTTGACAATTAACCGTCTTGGTCAGCTCCTCGATCGGCCCCTTCCATGCGATGTCGCTCAAGTTTCGGCGAAGAATTTCATCCGCCTGACGAAATAAATCCGCAGCGGTAGGAAATTGCTCAGCGAGATCCCGTCCCATCCCAACGCTTTGCGCGCCCTGGCCGGCGAAAAGCAGAGCGATTTTTCTCGGCATGGCGCTTAGTTAATCGCGTTCCATCGCTAGCGCGAGCGGAACTTCTGGGGGGAGCGCACGCTTGCAGAGTGCTGGCGATGGAATTCTGCGATCGCGAACTTTATGATTCGCGCCGGAAATATGCCTGGTTAATCGTCACGGAAAGTTCGTTGGGGCAGAATGCCGCGACCAGCACGCTGCAAGCGTGCGCTCCCCCAGAATTATCTTGCGCGCGAACTCGCACTCGCCAGCGTAAATTAACGTCATTGAGCCATGCAATTTACGACGCGTGAAATTGAATCGCCAGATCCGGTCACTCGAGTAGCTGCAGCCGATGCGGCGCTGCGACAGCCGGATGAGGGTGACATTGGCGAGAAGATGGTCCTCAACATGGGACCGTCCCATCCAGCCACGCATGGGGTATTGCGGCTCGTGCTCGAACTCGATGGCGAGATCATTGCGAAGGCCACGCCGGACATCGGGTTTCTGCATCGCGGCGACGAGAAAATCGCCGAGAACATGCAATACAATCAATTTGTTCCTTATACCGACCGGTTGGATTACCTAGCGCCGCTTTCAAACAACGTCGCCTATGCGCTGGCAGTTGAAAAACTGATGGGTTGGGAAGTCCCGCCGCGCGGAAAAGCGATTCGCACCATTTGCTGTGAAACTTCGCGAATCTCCTCGCATCTGCTGGGTCTGGGCGCCATGGCACTCGATCTCGGTGCGATGACGGTGTTTCTCTACACGTTTACCGAGCGCGAAAAACTTTATGATCTCTTCGAGTTGCTTACGGGCGCCCGCTTCACTACATCCTACACGCGCGCCGGGGGACAAATCCGCGATCTGCCGGAGCGCTTCATTCCGCAATTGAAAGCATTCCTTAACGGTTTTGAGCCGAGTCTAAACGAGTGCGACCGATTGCTGACCCGGAACAGAATTTTTGTCGACCGAACCAGAGACGTCGGCGTCATACCGAAAGATCAAGCCATAGCGTACGCGCTTTCGGGGCCTAACCTTCGGGGAAGCGGGATCGAATACGATTTGCGGCGCAAACATCCCTACCTCGACTACGATAATTATGATTTTGACGTGGTGATCGGCAGCGCAGGAGATTGCTACGATCGTTACCTGGTGCGGATCGAGGAAATGCGCCAAAGCGTCCGAATTCTGCGGCAGGCGATCGATAGACTTCCCAGCGGACCTATCAACGTTTCAAATTGGAAGAACATGACGCCACCAAAATCACGGGTGATGACAAAAATGGAGGAATTGATCCACCATTTCATTGTGGTGACCGAAGGGCTCGATGCGCCACCCGGCGAAGTCTATTTCGCAGCCGAAAATCCCAAAGGCGAGCTTGGCTTCTACATTAATAGCAGGGGCGGCGGTGTACCGTATCGGTTGAAAATTCGCGCGCCGTCGTTCGTAAATCTCAGCATTCTTCCCGACCTTCTGCCAGGCTGCATGGTAAGCGACGTCCCGGCGGTGCTGGGCAGTCTGGACTTCGTGATGGGCGAGTGCGACAGATGATGATAATGACAAAGCACGAATGACGAATGTCGAAATGACCAAGATGGCAAACACCGCAAAGACGAACGAACGAACGAGCGAAGCTTCAACATTTGGACTTTGTCATTCCTTCATCATTCGTCATTTGTCATTCCTCATTCGCTCCGTGTTCGTGGTTCTGCTGATGCTCGCCGTCTCATGTTCCGGCAAACGCATTTCAAAGGAGAATGTCGATCAGGTAGCGGAAGGAATGTCGAAAAAGCAGGTAGAATCGATTCTGGGGCCGCCCACTTCGCTTGATAATAAAGATTTCGTGATCATGAAAAAGACAACTTACATTTACCGGCAGGGCAAAGATACGGTCACAATCCTTTTCAAGGACGACAAGGTGCAGTCAAAAGACAGCACGTTGTCCAATTAATCTGTAGCGGAATTGCACCCGTGACAGACTCGACGAGCACAAGCATTCCCGCCGAGCTGGAGCGGAAAATGGATGAGGCGATCGCGCGCTATCCGAGCGATCACCGTAGAAGCGCGGTCATGCCGCTGTTGCACTTGTGGCAGGAACACTTCGGGTTCATCAGCGACGAGGCGGGGCTCTGGATCGCGGAAAAGCTCGGGTTGCAACCGATCGACATTCTCGAGGTGGTCACCTTTTATCCGATGTTTCGACAGCATCGTGCGGGCAAGACACACATCCGCGTTTGCCGCACGCTTAGTTGCGCGATGGCCGGCAGCTTCGAGCTGATGGAAAATCTGTGCGCGAAGCTTGGAATCCGACGCGCCGCAGCTGGCGAGGGAATCTCCGCAAACCCGACGGATTCGTCATGCGGCGAACATAATCCCATCACGGTCAGTACCGATGGAAATTACAGCGTTGAGTTTGTCGAATGCCTGGCAAGTTGTGGCACCGCGCCGGTGTGCATGATTGGCGAAGCGCTGCACGAAAAAGTCGATCCAAATTCTGTGGCCAGTCTGATCAAGGAAGAGCGGCCTGCCGACCGCGCATCCGGGGACGGCGGACTGGAGACGGCCGCTCCTTGGAAGTCTCCGCCTCATCCTCTTGAACATCGGCTGATTTTCAAAAACATAGGACGCCCCGACTGGACGACTGATATCGACCGTTATTTACGTGATGGAGGTTACGAACAGTTAAAGCAAGCGCTGGCGATATCGCGCAGCGACATCGTCAATAAAGTTAAAAACTCCGGACTGCGCGGCCGCGGCGGGGCAGGTTTTTCGTGCGGACTGAAATGGAGCTTTATCAAACCGGACGAAAAACGGCCGGTCTATTTGATTTGCAACGCTGATGAATCCGAGCCCGGCACGTTCAAGGATCGCTACATTATCCATGAAGATCCGCACCAACTGCTCGAGGGAATCCTGATCTCGTGTTACGCACTCAACGCACACACCGCTTACATCTACATCCGGGGCGAATTCCCTGAGGGCGCGAAAATTCTCGAACGGGCGATCCAAGAAGCACGAGCGCACAATTTTCTTGGAAAAAATATCCTAGGCTCAGGATTCGACGCAGAAGTGTACGTTCATCGCGGCGCGGGCGCTTACATTTGCGGAGAAGAAACTGGACTGATTGAATCGCTCGAGGGCAAGCGCGGTTATCCGCGAATCAAGCCACCTTACTTTCCGGCTGTGCTCGGCCTCTACATGTGTCCAACCATCGTCAATAATGTCGAAACGCTCTGCCACATAAAACACATCATCGCCATGGGAGGTGTCGAGTATGCGCGCCTCGGCCGGCCCAATAATACAGGCACGCGAATTGTATGTGTGAGCGGGGACGTGCAGCGACCAGGCTATTTCGAAATTGAAGTCGGTGCGGTGACGATGGGCCAGTTGATCTACGAAATGGCTGGTGGCTTAAGGCCGGGCCGAAAGTTAAAGGCAGTCATTCCCGGTGGAAGTTCTGCGAAGGTTTTGCGAGCCGATGAGCGATTCAAGCTTAAGCAGCGACAAGCCGATGGATCGACGATCGAACAAGAAATGTCGATTGACGAGATCCCAATGGATTTCGACTCACTGGCCGCCGCGGGTTCCATGGCCGGATCAGGCGGCGTGATCGTCCTGGACGATTCCCGCGATGTGGTCTGGGTGCTGAACAACATCAATGAGTTCTACGCACATGAAAGCTGCGGCCAATGCACACCCTGCCGGGAAGGTTCCCTTTGGATGAAAAAAATCACCGACCGCATGTTAGCTGGCGGCGGAGTTGTGGAAGATCCGAAAACACTTAAGACCATTGGCGACAACATCGCTGGACGCACGATTTGCGCTTTCGGCGAAGCTTGCGCGTGGCCGACGCAAAGTTTTGTCCAAAAATTTCCGGACGAATTCGCCGCGCGCGCGCAGAAACCAGACCCCCCACCCCTTCCGCCTGAATACACCGCCGAAGAGCTAATTCAGCCGGACGCAATTCCCATTGTTCCAATGGCGCGCGATCCCGGGTGGGAAAAAGCCGGCGCTAAAGGAACGATTTAGAGTATGTCTGAAGAAAGCAGGAAAGTAGGAAACGCGTTGAGGGATTTCCAACTCACTGAGTCAATCCCAGCGGCGATCGCAGTACATCGCGAGCTCGGGCCAGGATTTCTGGAAACGGTGTACGAACAGGCACTGGCCGTTGAGTTTGCGCTCCGCGGGATTGGCTTTGTCCGACGGATCGATCCTGAATTTTTCTTCAATGCGCTTGACGGTGAAGCGAGTTCGTCGCGAACGAGGCTTCGAAACAATCGATCTACAATTGTAAAAGATTTCCTGCGTTCCTGCTTTCCTTAGATATGGCTGATCCAAGTACACAATTGTTCAACATCCAGATTGATGGAGTGTGGCATCAGTTTCCCAAGGGGACGCGGGTGATCGAGGCGTGCGAGCAGGCTGGCAGCTATGTGCCGCGTTACTGTTACCATAAGAAGCTGAGCTCGCCGGGGAATTGCCGGATGTGTTTGATCGAAATGGGATTCCCGAGGCTTGGCCCGGATCGCAAGCCTGAATTGGGCGCGGATGGCAAACCGGTCATCAATTGGATTCCGCGTCCGCAAATTTCCTGTGCTCAAGACGTATCGGAAGGAATGGCTGTTCGCACCAATTCGCCGCTGGTGAAGGAATGCCAGCGCGGCGTCATGGAATTTCTCCTCATCAATCATCCCCTCGACTGCCCGATTTGCGATCAGGCTGGCGAATGCCGTTTACAGGAATTCAGCGTTGATTTCGGCAACTCGAAATCGCGCTTTCTAGAGCACAAAGTCAAGAAACCTAAAAATGTGCAGATCGGCCCGCGAGTGACTCTGGATGACGAGCGTTGCATTCTTTGCTCACGCTGCATCCGTTTTTGCCAGGAAATCGCACACGACGACGTCCTCGGGTTCGTTGATCGTGGCAGTTATACGCTGCTAACAGCGCATCCGGGCAAGCGGCTCGAAAATAATTACTCCCTCAACACCGTCGACATCTGTCCGGTAGGCGCGCTCACGTCGACGGATTTTCGCTTCAAAATGCGGGTCTGGTTCCTGAAAGAAACCAAAAGCATCTGCACAAGTTGCGCTACCGGATGCAATACCGTCATCGGCAGTCGTGAGGACGTTATTTATCGGCAGACGCCGCGAGAAAACGATCACGTCAATTCCTCCTGGATGTGCGATTATGGCCGGCTCAACTTCAAATTTCTCGAGGCTGAATACCGTTTGCTCGAGCCACGGATTCGTTCTGAGGGAAGACTGGTTGCTGTCGATTGGCCGATAGCGATCGAGCAGGCCGCGCTTCAACTAAAACAGTTTTCCGGTCCTGAGATTGCCATCATCGCGTCCGGCCGCATGACGAACGAGGAGCTGTGGCTGACATTTCAATTGGCGAACTTGTTAGGCGTGGAGATGATCGACATTGTCCCGCGACGTGGCCCCGGTGATGACATTTTACTGAGCAAGGATCGCAATCCGAATACCAACGGTGCGCGGCTCATTTTTCGATCCACGTCTGAACCGGGCGCAAAGCTGCTCGCGATTGCTGACGCGGTGAAATCCGGCCAAATCAAAGCGCTCGCAATCTTTAAAGAAAACACCATGCATTTGGGGATACCTGTCGAGCAACTGGCTCAACTCCCTGTATTCATTGCGATGAACATCCTGCCGAACGAAGCGACCGAAAAAGCGAGTGTCGTTCTGCCCGCGTGCGGTTTTGCCGAAAAACGTGGCTCAATGGTAAATGGCAAAGGTCGATTGCAACGTTTGAATCGTGCCGTGCGGCCGCCTGGGAACGCGCGCGATGATTGGGAAATTTTGCGCGATTTGCTCCAAGCGATTGGCGGAGGCGACTCGGGTTCGTCGATTGACGATATATTTCGCCGGATTAGTGAAACGGTCCCGCAATTCGTCGGGCTAAACTTGAACAAGATCGGCGATCTCGGCGTGCACATTCTGCAAATGGAAGAACTACCGCCGATGCATCCGACGGACGAAGAGGCAATCGAACAAGCGATCGCGATCCAGGCCGCCCGCCGCGCCGTCCCCTCACACTGACATGGATTTTTCTCTTGTAATCACGTCACTCCTTAAAATCGTCGGCATATTGGTTGTGATTCTGACAATGGTTTCCTACACGGTGTATGCCGAGCGACGAGTAAGCGCGTTTATCCAGGACCGCCTGGGACCCAATCGTGTGGGACCAGCCGGTTTGTTCCAACCGATCGCGGATATGTTCAAGTTGCTGCTCAAAGAAGATTTTACGCCGCAAGCGGCGAATACGTTTTATTATTGGCTCGCTCCATGCCTGGCCGTTATGCCGGCCATCATCACGATTGCGGTGGTGCCGTTTGGCAGCACGCTCTTCGGTGTTCCGATGGTGATCGCGGATGTGAATGTGGGGATTCTCTTTGTCTTCGCCATCGCATCGCTGGGAGTATACGGAATCGTCATTGGCGGTTGGGCATCGAATTCCAAATATCCATTCCTCGGCGGCATCCGTTCCAGCGCGCAAATGCTTTCCTACGAACTTTCGCTCGGACTGGCGGTCATTCCGGTTTTTC
>Ga0310810_10009773_pt1 | contig 11126 bp, 14 predicted proteins | sample NCmetagenome_FD_207641 | JGI IMG/M metagenome (GOLD analysis project Ga0310810, IMG submission 207641) | Soil microbial communities from experimental microcosm in Duke University, North Carolina, United States - NC | ecosystem: Engineered > Artificial ecosystem > Soil microcosm > Unclassified ... | reverse complement strand
GACGCGGGCGCTCTGGGAAAACGTCCTCACGGCACCGAAGTCGATCGCCAGGCGCGACCTCTGGGTCGATCGTCCGTCGGCGGGGATCCCGTTTCTTTACTTGCGGACAGGGTTGGATCTGAGCACGGCTCTGTCGCAACGTGGACAGACTGCTGAAGCGGCGCGGATTCGTTCTCAGGTCGAGTCGATCGCGCGCGCGACGCAGCTCGACGACATCCTCGCTCAAGCCTCACGCTAGGCGCGCACCAGCGCGAACCCGCGGACATCGCGCGTTGCCCGCCCAGATAGCGACTCTTATCTTGTGGCTGGAGGGTTGGCAGAATGGCTATTGCACCAGTCTTGAAAACTGGCGCCCGTAAGGGCTTGGGGGTTCGAATCCCTCACCCTCCGTCGGCAACTGGAATAGAGAAAAGCCACCCGAGCTTCCTTGCTCGGGTGGCTTTTTGCGTAATGCACGAGACCGCTATTGCCCTTGCGCTCTCGGAGCGGGGGCAAGCTGCGCCAGTCTCGACTTCATCGAGCCGAACCCGGCATCGTTTGTCGCCAGGCTGCTCAATGTCGTCGCTGGCACCTGATTAAGCATCCGCTGAATGTCCGCGATTCGGTCCTGAGTACCGGGGTGATCAGAGAACCACGCCGACGCGCTTCCCCCGCCCGAGCTCTGCTGTTCGGCCAGCAGCTTCTGGAAGAAAGTGTACATCCCGCGCGGATTGATCCCGGCGCGAATCACGTTGTTGAAGCCGCCCTCGTCGGCCTGGATCTCGTCGGTGCGGCTGAATTTCGCGAACACCGCGGTGCCACCAATGTTGATCGCAGCCTGCGCGACACCGCTCTGACAAACTCCAGTCAGCGCGCAAAGGATACCGACGCCGACATTGGCGCCCTGTGCCTGCTCCATTTGCTTCACGGAGTGGCGCCTCACCACGTGCTCGATCTCGTGTCCGAGGACTCCCGCGACCTCCGACATGTTGCTCGCGCGCGCGAGCACTCCGCGATTTACGTAAACGAAACCACCTGGAAGCGCGAATGCGTTCACCACGTCGGAATTCACGACCTGGAATTGCCAGTTGAGATCGGCGCGAGATGTCGTCCGGGCGATCCGGTTGCCGAGCTGGTTTACGTAATTCTGAATCTGGGCGTCCTGAACCATCGGGAGCTGCGCGTTGACCTGCTGCGCCTCATCCTGCCCCATCTGGACTTCCTGCTGGGTGGACACCCCACACCCCGCGAGGAGCGCGATTGCGCCGATTGTGAGAGTGATATTCCGCACCGAATTAGCCCTCGAAAATTGTGTTCGACCGTCGCTCTCTTCAGCGACGCAGCGGTGCTAATTGGCAGAAAGCAGACCACATCGGACGCTGCCCTCAAGATGACACGACCCGGGAATGGCCAGCGCGAGATGAATTTCGCGCCGGTCCCGGATCAATGGTCTATCTGTCGACTACAACGGTGCGCTTCACGTCGGTAAAGACGGAAAACTGTGTTCCCGCTGGAATGACGGCGGAAAGGCCCTTCTTGGTTGCGCCGATCCCGAACGTCAGGACGCCGAGGGCTGCCGCCTGACCCTGACGGCTCTTGCCTTTGACTTTCGTGGTGCCGCGGAGCGGAATTCTCGTTCCATCGACCGCACGGACAGAAGTCACCGACACCGTGACGGTTCCAGGATTTCCGCCGGCACTGCGACGGGCAACGTGAGCTACGGTTCCCCGCACCGGCGTTCCAGATGCTATCAGCACGTGGCCGAACTCCGAATAATCCGCTGGCAGATGAAATGCCACCTGTTGGCCCTGGTTGACCGACGCACTCGAAAGATCCTCGTCGATTGCAACCGTCAGTGGGGTGCCAGCCGGAATGATTACCGGCATTTTTGTAGTCGAGTTTGCGGCCGCGCGGGCGCGCTCACCTGACTGCGAGTTTTGAGCGCTGAGTGGAACGGCCGCTAGCGTCGCCGCCAGTACGACCATCGAGCGAAAGGCATACTTCATAACTCTACTCTCCTAAAAAGTTGCTCCCGCGCTGTCGCGGAATGCACACATCGATAGTCAAGGAGAGTGCCACGCTCAGCTCAGCGGTGGGGGCCACTTTTTGCGGCAAATGAACGAAACCCACGCGGTTAAGTCCCGCTGGCGCCCGCCAAGCCATTCCATCACTTTTTAGCTCATCGCCACTGGAGCCCCGACGCATGGCCGACTTCACCAAGGAATGGATCGAGCATCTCAAGACCCAGATCTCGGGACGCATGAGCGTCGTCGAGGAGAAGATGGACCCCAAGACCTACGACGAGCTCGTAACCGACCTCGCGTGGTTCGCCTTTCGCTTCGCCCGCGACCCCGATACGAAGATGAGGAAAGTTTTCCGCTGAAATCCCCGTTCCAGCGGCATTAGATTCGCCGTAGAGGCCTCGTCAGTAACCGACCGGGGGCTACATGGCGAAGTGCGAAGTCTGCGGCAACGATTACGACAAGTCGTTCACCGTCACGATGAAGGGGACGTCACACGTCTTCGACTCCTTCGAGTGCGCCATCCACGCGTTGGCGCCCAAGTGCTCGCACTGCGGCTGCAAGATCATCGGACACGGCGTCGAGAATCAGGGAGTTTTCTATTGTTGCGCTAGCTGCGCCGCGATGTCGGGCGTCAAGGGACTCGAAGACCGCATCTAGCGCAAAGCGAGGAATACGGCGTGAAGTGGAAGAATAGAAATGATCCGCACGGCAAGCTCGGGGACGAGCGAGTACGAACCAAGTTCGCCTGGCTTCCCGTTGAGGCGGATGATGGGTTCACCTATTGGCTTGCACCCGTTGTGGTGCGCGAAAAGCTTCTGCCCAAGGTGACGCGTGGCGGCTTCGAGGACGACGAACAGACATGGCACGTCGTCGAGGCCAAGCCGCTGAAAAACGGCGGGAAAAAAAGCCGCAAGAAATAGAGACTCCGCGGCTTGCCACTCTCGATCGATGTAAACGCTGACCTTGGAGAAGGGTTCGGGGATTTTCGCGCACGCCAGGATGAGGTGCTGCTCGACCTCGTGTCCTCCGCGAACATCGCGTGCGGTTTCCACGCGGGCGATGCTACCACGATGCTCGCCACCGTCAGGGCGGCGAAGCTGCGCGGCGTCACGATCGGCGCGCATCCATCCTATCCAGACCTTCCGGGGTTCGGCAGACGCGAGCTGGGACTTTCGCCGAAAGAGATTTCACGTCACGTCGTCTACCAGATCCGCGCGCTGCGGGAGGTCTGTGGGTCGGAAGGCGCGAAGCTCTCTTACGTGAAGCCCCATGGCGCTCTTTACAATCGCGGATCGCGGGACCGCGATGCGGCGGCGGCGATCGTCGCGGCGATTCGCGAAGTCGAGGCATCGCTTACGCTCCTCGGGCCCGCCGGCAGCGAGATGGATCACGCGGCCGCGAGGGCTGGGATGGCATTCGCGACTGAAGCCTTCGTCGATAGAGCGTACAAACCCGATGGGACGCTCGTGCCAAGAGATCAGCCTGATGCGGTGATCCACGACGTAAAGGGCGCGGTGCAGCGCGCGGTAATGCTCGTGAAAGGACAGACAATCACCGCCGACGATGGTTCCGAGCTCCGCATCACGGCGCAATCGCTCTGTGTTCACGGTGACAATCCCGATGCATCCTCGATCCTCCGCGCACTCAACCTCCGACTGAAAGAATCTGGCGTGACGATCGCGCCCTTCGCCGCTTGACCTCTTCTTCCCACTCTTCGCCGCTACGCGCCCACCCCCTCGGCGATTCTGCCGTCGCCATCGTGTTCGGCACTGAGCGGAGCGCGGAACTTCTGCACCGGATTCATTCTGCTGCCCGTGCGCTGGAGGCTGCGAGAATTCCGCACGTCGAGGACGTCGTACCTGCCTATCTCGCGCTCACCGTGTTTTACGATTCCATTCGCATATCGTATAGAGAGGTTTCGGAGACCCTTCTGGCCGCGTGCGATCGCGGGGCGGAGTTCGCCTGGGCACCGAGGCCGCGCACCCATCGGATTCCCGTGCGATACGATGGAGCGGACCTGGATTTCATCGCTTCATCGACCGGCCTCTCCGTGGGCGAGGTCGTGGCGCGCCACTCGGGACGAAGCTACACGGTGGATCTGCTCGGGTTCGTCCCGGGCTTTGGATATCTGGGCGAGCTCGATCCGGCGCTCCACCTGCCACGTCGGGAGCAGCCGCGCCCTCGCGTAGCAGCAGGCAGCGTCGCCATCGCCGCCGCACAAACCGCCATCTATCCGCTCGATACCCCCGGCGGCTGGCACATCATCGGTTCAACTTCCACCGTGATGTTCGATCCCGCGCGCGACCCTCCTGCGCTGCTCGCTCCGGGAGACACCGTGCAATTCGAGCGCGTTCAGTGATCACGATCACGCGGTCACCCCCATACCTCACGGTACAAAACGGAGGGCGGCGGAGTTCCCGCTCCCTCGGCGTGCCGCGCGGCGGTGCGATGGACCTGTTCGCTATACGCGCTGTTAACGCGATTGTCGGGAATTCTCTCGAGGCCGCGGCACTGGAGTGGGCGCTCGGCGGCGGCGCCGTCCGCTTCGAGCGCGACTGCGTTGTCGCGATCGGGGGCGCGACAGCCCGAGCAACACTCGCGGGAAGAATTGTTCCCCCCTGCACCGCCAGCTACGCGCGCGCAGGCGACGAGCTCATAGTGGAGCAATTGACGAGCGGCCGATTTCTGTATCTCGCCTGCGATGGCGGCATCGACGTCCCGATCCTCCTCGGAAGTCGATGCACATATCTCCCGGGGCACTTCGGTGGTTACGAGGGACGGACCCTCCGAACCGGAGATACCGTGAAGCTGGGCGAGCGGCCATTCACGCGCCCGGCCGAAGGGTTCCACTCCGCCGCTGATTTGATGCCGCGCTACGATAGCGAGATCGTACACGTCACCCGCGGCACCCAGGAAGATCTCTTCGATGAATCAGACTGGCGCATTCTCACGGAGAGCGATTACAAAATCTCGACATCGTCGGATCGCACCGGTTACAAGCTCGAAGGGCCCGCGATAAAGAACTCGCTCGGTGCGCTCCCCTCGGAAACCGGTTGTCCGGGCGCCATCCAGATACCGGGCGACGGACTACCGATCGCGCTGATGGCCGACGCGCCGACTGTCGGAGGTTATCCCAAGATCGCCGTCGTGAGCGAGGCGGACCTTCCGATCCTGGCACAGCGCCGGCCGGGGGAGAGCATCAGGTTTCAATTGATCACGATCGAGCAGAGCCAGCGCGCTCTCAAGCGCCGCGCGTCGGACATGTTGACAATCAGCCAGCTCGCAAGCCGATCGGAGCAGCAACACCGCTGATCGCCCAATTGCTCGAACCGCAACGACAGCCTTCGAGTTGGTTCGAAGCGAACACATCAAAGCTCTTCCTCGGAACCTCCCGGGGCAAAATCAGGGCAGCACAACGGCGCGGCCCATGCAGATAAAACAAGACAGTGACCGTTCAACAAGGCTCAACAACTGGTGGGGGACTGGGTCAATGGAACGACTTGATAACGAGAGTATCAGCATGAACTCGGGTGGCGACCAACCGAGCATCGACGATGGCGGAGTCTCGGGTCGCGTGAAGAGTGTCGCAACGTCGGTCAGGCAAAAGGCATCGACCATTCCCGCGATGCTCGCCGACGGACTGGAAGCGGGAGCCGAGGCTCTGCGCCAGCGTCGGCCGTCGCCGAACGCGACGACTCCAGGTACTTCGGTCGCAGTTGCGAACGACTCCAGCATCGACGCCGTCACTGACACGCTCGCCACCGGAATGCAGTCGAGCGCCGAGTGGCTCCGTGATGCGGATATCGACAAGCTGAAGTCCGGCGTCGAGAAGCAGGTGAAGGAGCATCCAGCCCGCTCCCTCCTCGTCGCTCTCGGGGCGGGTTATCTGATCGGAAAGATTCTCCGCCGGTAGCCGCATGTCAGCGGGCGCACCTCAGATCAATCGCGGAGTGGGTCAGCTCCTCCGCGAGGTCGCTGAAGACGGAGCACAGCTGGCACGACAGGAAGTTCAGCTGGCGCGCATCGAGTTCGCGCAGATCGCGCGCGATATCGGAAAAGGGACCGTGCTAGCAGTCGCGGCCGCGATGCTCGGCCTTCTCACTGTACAGATGCTCGTATTCGCATTCGTGCTTCTGCTCGGCGACGCCCTCTTTCGCGGACATTACTGGATCGCGGCTTTCGTTCTGACCGTTATTCTGGGCGGTATCGCGTTCTTTCTACTGAAGCGAGGCACAGCGCTCCTCTCGCCGCGGAACATCAAACCCGAACAGACACTCGCAACTCTACGGAGACACAAGGATGGGTGAGACTACTACGGAGGTCCGCGCCGAGATCGAGCAGACCCGCGCGCGCATGTCAGGGGCGATAGCCGAGCTGGAGCGAAAGGTGGACCTGACGCAGAAAGTGAGAGACCATCCCTGGCCCGCCGTCGGTGTCGCATTCGGCGCAGGCATCGCTTTGAGCGCGTCCCGCTCCGATGTCAGAGCGGCGAGGGTGACGGCCGATGCCACAAAGGAGACTGGGAGCAAAATCGGAACTGCCCTCGACGGCGTCGTGGCGGCTTTGATCGCTGGGGTCGCTGAAGCTTTTCAGTCGAGAATCGATGGAGCAGTCAAGGACGTCGTATCATCGATTCGCGGAACGACAGGTGGCAGGTCGACGAATACGAGCGACCGGACTGTCGACGTACCCGTAAGGGCGGACTGAGAGCTCACTTGCGCCAATAAACGCATCCCCCTAAATCCGTGGTGCCGCGAACGGAGGCGATCCCGCCTTTCCATTCGCCAAGCTCACGGAGGAGATGCTGGCTCGCCGTATCCATGTTGCAGCAGCCGTCGTTGGCGCACTGATCGTCGTGACGGTCGGACGGGCAATCGTTCGCCCTGAATCGTCCGCGCTTGCGGAGCAGCAGACCACGACGCCGCGCGTGCCCTTTCGCGTTCCGTCCGAGAGCCAGCTCAAGGACAGCACGTACCGTGCGTCGGCGCTCCGGGGCCGCGCTCTTCTCCTGGCAACGCGCGACAGTCTACCGCGTAATGTTGGGAATTACCTGCGCTGCGCCACTTGTCATCTCGACGGCGGACTGCGCCGCGACGCAATGCCATGGGTCGGTGCCTTCGCGCGTTACCCGCAATATCGCGCGAGGAGTGGAAAAGTCGATCTGATCGAGGACAGGATCAACGACTGCTTCCGCCGGAGCATGAATGGGACGGCGCTGGCTCCCGCGGGACGAGACATGCGCGACATCGTGACCTATCTCGCATTTCTATCGAGCGGAATGCCTGTCGGGGTGGAAATGGAGGGACAAGGGTTCCCCCGTCTGCAGCCGCTCAAAGGCGACCCTGAGCGCGGTGCCGGCGTTTTTGCGAACACTTGCAGCCGGTGCCACGGCGCAAACGGGCAAGGCACGGCTTTGGCGCCGCCGCTCTGGGGACCCCATTCGTACAACGTCGGAGCCGGAATGGCGCGAATCAATACGGCCGCGTCGTTCATTCATGGCCTCATGCCAATCGATCGGGCGCAGCGGCTCACCGTGCAGCAGGCATTCGACGTCGCGAGCTATATCAACACACGCCCGCGCCCGGATTTCCCGGCGAAGTCGCGCGACTGGCCGCGAGGCGGCAAGCCTGAGGACGCTGACTATCACGTTCTGGCCAAAACCGCCCCAAACGCGCGGCCACAATAAGCGAATCCACATGTAGTTGTGACCTTTCGGTAACCCGAATGGACACCGCATTCGTTCCGTTCAATCTCAGCCGTTAACATCGGCGCCGGTCGCGCGTCTCTCATGCTGAACGGTGCGCGAATACGCCCACCCGTAAACTGGATTCTCTCTAAGGAAGGAGACAAGAGATGTCGAAAGCAAAGCTCGCGGCGTTCGCGGCCGCCCTGGTTCTCGCAGTCAGCTCACAGGCATCAGCGCAGGGCACATCCTCGCTGAAAGCGCCGCCGCACATGACTCGGGCAAAACTGGTGACGTGGTGCAAGAACCATCCGAAGGCGACGGCGGATTGCAAGGACGTTCGCGCCGACAATCGTGAAGTTCGCTCGGATCGCAAGGAAGTCCTCGCCGACCGCAAAGAAGTGAAGGCGGACGTCAAGGCGGACGTCAAGGCGGGCGACAAGAAGGAAGCCAAGCAGGATGCAAAAGAGCTGAAGTCCGACCGCAAGGACCTGCGGCAGGATCGCAAGGATAGACAGAAGGACGTGCGCGACATTCGGAAAGACGCAAAGAAGTAAAGTCAGCGCCAGATGCAAAGCGCCCACCGCTGGATCTGTCCGGCGGTGGGCGTTTCAAATTTCCGCTTCCCGCTTCCCGCTTCCCGCTTCCCGCCTCCCGCCTCCCGCCTCACGCCTCCCGCCTCCCGCCTCCGCCCTCCCTCCTACCTCCCGCTACCGCGCCGGCGCGAGTGCCGGGGGATTGGCGCTCTTTAGATGGCGTGCGAGATAGGCGTCAGTCACCTGTCTGATCAGCCGCGCGCTGGCCTGATTGTACGCAGCTCCATGCCGGCCGGGTGGATAGATTCGGAGTTCGGCGTCACGTCCGGCGTTCGTGAGCGCGGTCAATAGCTGCATCGTGTTCTGCGGGTGAACGTTGTCGTCCATCATCGAGTGGATGAGTAGCAGATTGCCGCGCATCTTCGCCGCCTGCTCGATCGGCGCGCTCGCCACATAACCGCTCAGATTGTCGCCGAGCAGACTCATATAGCGCTCGGTGTAAATGGTGTCGTAGAGTCTCCAGTCACCGACTGCCGAGTTCGCGACGCCAACCGGGAAAAGCTCCGGGTACAATTCCATTGTTATCACGGTGCTGTAGCCGCCGTAACTCGTGCCGATTATTGCGACGCGCTTTGGATCCACGTACGTCTGCTTCGCGAGGTGCCGCGCGGCCTCGGCGAAATCCAGCGCCTCATACTTGCCCAGCTGCTTGTAGACGACCTTCATGAACGCGCTGCCGTAGTTGTTCGTCCCCCGGTTGTTGACTCCCACGACGATGTAGCCTTCCTGGGCCAGCCACTGCGTCCACCCGCTGGTCGCGAATGCATCATAGACCTGCTGCGAGCCGGGACCGCCGTAGATGTCGAAGATCACCGGATACCGCTTGTTGGGATCGAACGGAATCGGCTTCACAATACTTCCGTCCACGTGAGCGCCGTCGGACGTGGTGAAAGAAAAAACCTCGGCCGGCGAGTAGGCGTGGGTCTCGAGCCATTTCGTCACCGCCGGGTTGCTTTCAAGCGTGCGCAGCTTCTGGCCAGACGCGGACCACAGCTCCACCTGCGTCGGTTGTTTGAGCGAAGAGTACCGGTCGAGGAAGAACGTCGCCGTCGGCGACATGTTGATCCGGTGATTCCCTTCCGCTGTCGTGATTCGGCGCGGATCAGTCCCGTCGAACCGAATCGAGTACAGCTGCCGCTGAAGTGGCGACGCCTCGGTCGACGTGTAGTAGATCGTCTGCTTTTTCGCGTCGCTCCCCTCGACCCGTGTCACGCTCCAGTTTCCGTGCGTCACCTGGTTGACGAGCTTTCCGGAATAGTCGTAGCGATACAGATGCTGGAATCCGTCGCGATCCGAGAGCCAGAAAAATTCGTGAGAGTCCGACGGAAACGTCATCATGTCGTCGACGCCCGCGTAGAAGTCATACACGTCGAGCCACGTCTTCGATGTCTCCGTCATCACCTGCCGCCGGCCGCCCGTGTTGACGTCGAAGAAGAACAGCTTCATCGTGTTCTGCGGCCGATTGAGCGTGATCACCGCCAAAGTGTCAGGTCTGCTCGTCCAATAAATCCGCGGGATGTAGAACTCGCCCTTTTCGCCCGTGTCGAGCCACGTATTCTTCCCGGTTGCAACGTTGACCACGCCGATGCGCACGGTTGCGTTCGTGTCCCCGACCTGCGGAATCCGGAGCTTCTCCCAGTCCTGGTGCAGGCCCGAGTAGTCGGAGATCTGAATTTCGGGCTCCGCGGCATCGTTCAGCTGCCAATACGCGATGTAGCGACTTTCGGGCGACCACTTCCACGCCTGCGCCATCCCGTACTCCTCTTCGTACACCCAATCGAAATGCCCATCATACACGTGCTCCGAGGCATCACGTGTCAGACGCTTCTCCTGATGATTCGAGAGATTCGTGACGTACATGTCGCCGTCACGCTCGAAGCCGAGCATCGCGCCGTTGGGCGACAGCTCACCGGTCCTCGCCCCCTTGGTGGCGATTTGCATGCTGCGATCGGCGAGCGAGTAGATGTAGAAATCGGAGATCCCCGAACGGCGGTAGATCGGCCGAAAGTTCGATTGAAAGACGAGATGCTTCGAGTCCTGCGCCCATTCGAACCCATCGTAGCTGAACGGCTGGTTTGTGCCGGGAAAGGTGAGTCCCGTTGTCGTGAAGAGAATCGTGTCCTTCCCGGTGGCCGGATCGTAGGCACGAATGACCGGCGTGCCAGTGGCGGCATCGCGGTCTGTGTATGAGTATCGCTGTCCGGCTTCTATCCAGTTGACGCCTCGCGGGCCCTGTCGGCCGTTGAGAATGGCACCCGCCTGCATTGCCTCGTCCATGTTCGCGAACCGCTGCTTTTCCTGCGCCGATGCGATCAGAGGCAGACCGATGACGAGCCCGACGAAAAAGAGCCTGGATAGTTTTTTCATTCTCGCTTGTGTTGGTAGGGAGGGAACGATCGATCGCAGCGGATGCTCAGGCACTCCACTGATTACGATCGGCAACTTGCTGCTCCTCGCATTTTCGGCATCTGACGACGCCCCGGAACGTGCAGATGATGCAGATAAACGTCCCGCAGTCCTCGCAGGGATAACCTTCAGACGCACGCTCCTCGTTGCTGCAGGACCGGCAAATCATCGCGTCACGTTCGCGTAGGATCTGGCGTGCTTGTGCCATTGGTTTCGCGGAGCGAGGGGCAGGGATGCTAAAAAAAGGATCCCGAGTCGCTCAATCTATATCACGAGGCACATTTGACAATCACGGGGCACATTTGACGACGCGCTTTGCGCTCTGAAGCCAGGTCGCGAGCTTGTCGGGGCCTGCCTGGTCCCAACCGTCCGGTACGGGGGCAAGCCGCCGCTTCTCTCCCCCGCCCTCGAAACAGAGCCATCCGTTGCTGTATTCGC
>Ga0310810_10009772_pt1 | contig 11127 bp, 8 predicted proteins | sample NCmetagenome_FD_207641 | JGI IMG/M metagenome (GOLD analysis project Ga0310810, IMG submission 207641) | Soil microbial communities from experimental microcosm in Duke University, North Carolina, United States - NC | ecosystem: Engineered > Artificial ecosystem > Soil microcosm > Unclassified ... | reverse complement strand
CGAGGAGTCGCACATTCCATGCTGGCAGGTCCGACTCCGGGATCTCGCGCCAAGCCATCTACGGCCTTCGCCTGCCGGTAAATGCCAGCACAATGGTGGTTTCCAGGAACTGGAGCTGATGGTGGGCGGGGGATTTCAAGCTCACGACGAGTGTACCATGAGCCGTTCGCGTCCACGTCGCAGAGGAGAGCTACAATGGCTCTGCGCTGGACGCGGACCCTCGCAGGCAGTACTCATGGCGCGGCCTCACTTACTTCTCGCGATTCTGCTCGGTGGCCTGGCGGCCGCTTGTGGTGGAGATTCGTCTTCAACAGGTGATGGTGGCCAGGGCGGAGGTGGAGGCGGACAAACTCCCCCGCCATCGAACCAAATCACGATACGAGGTGGTGAGCGAATCGTCTGGGATCAGAAGGCGAGTTCTGTTCAAGTTGCCCGCAGCTACACATACCGTCTTTTCATCGACAGCTCCCTAGCCAGCTTCAGCGATCTGCGCTGCAACGATACCGGGTCTTCCGCTGGTTACGAATGTTCCGGTCTCCTGCCCTCTATAGCACCTGGCCAACATACGCTGGAAGTCGCTGCCGTTTCCGGCATTCTGCAAAGTGCGCTGTCTGTTCCGATTGTGGTCCGTGTCGTAGTGGCTGCTACAACCGGGATGGCTCCGGAGTCGAGCGCGAGCGACGCTGGAGCGTCCCTCGTCGGTCCAGCGTGTGTCAGCACGCAGAGCGCACCCTGTTACGACGCGCAGTTGGTCGCGGGCGGATTGAGCAGCGTGACAGGATTGATTTTCACGCCTGACGATCGTGCGTTCTTCATTCACGGTGGACAGGAAATACGGGAGATCCGCAACGGTGAACTGATCGCATCGCCGCTGCTGTCACGCGAATCTGCGAGCGCGAGACTGATCAGCCTCGCAGTGGCACGCGACTTCGCCGAGACGCGTGTCGCCTTTGTCGCATGGAGTGAGCCGACCGCCGATGGCCGGGAGGTGCTGAACGTCACCAGATATCGCGAAGTGGCAGGCAGCTTCGGAGAGGGCGCCACGATCCTCGCGAACCTACCGATTCCCACGAATTCGAATGCGCCTCTCGCGACCGACGAACAAGGCTACGTGTACCTCGCACTCCCTGCATCAGAACGAGCGACACAGAGTGGCGCCATTCTGCGTGTTGACTCCTCTGGAGCGGTGCCCTCCACAAACCCGATGTACTCGCCGGTCGTCTCCTCTGGCTACGCTGTTCCGTCTGACCTGGTCTGGGACGGAGTCAGTCGCCAGCTCTGGGCGGCGGGCACTGACGTCCACTGGTCGCAGCCCCTTCTTGCATTGCCAGTTGCCCGAAGCGGACAGATCGGGTCGCTGGTGGGTTCTGGTCTGCCGCTCCCTCAGGTGAACAACCCTGACCGATTTGTGCCGGCATTCGCCATTTCACCAAAGAGATCGGGGAGCGAAGAGCAATTCTGGTTGATCGCGGCTCCAGGGCGGGTCTTCAGAGGAGACCTGAATTCCAAGTCGCTCTCGTTGAGGTCGTTTGGATCCCTTGGCATGCCCCGAGATATCGTCGAGGGCTCGAGTGGCCAGCTTCTTCTCGTGACCGACGCCCAGGACGGATCAACCAACACTGCGATTTGGCATATGACTTCGCGCTCCGGCGTGGCAGCCAGTCTTCCGGAAAACATCAGTCCGCACTGACTAGCCAAACAAAACTCTTCCAGCCAGAAACCTTCAGGGGTCTCCTCTTCGCGATAGAAGGCGATAAAGTTAATAGACGTAGATAGTTAGAAATAGAAATCGGTCAGGCACCCGTGTTGCTCTTTGTACCGACGATGGTTCTAACTGGTCTTCGCACCTCGCTGACTGTGCTCGCTCTTTTTGTCGCTGTAGCTCCTGCAGCATTGCTGCCTTCCGAGCCCGTGCGCCTCGTCGCATGGGGTACCCTCCTGCTGGTCTGCAGCGGGTTCATCCGATCGCGGCTCCAGATCGGCCTTCGTTCCGCAGCAGCCCACGTCAGCCGATAAATCTCAGGGCAGGGGGCCGCTCGAGTTCAGGCCGCCCACTGTCGCGCCGCCCGCATTCAACCGACTGTACGGCCGTAGGTGTGCACTTACGGTGCACATTTGTGCACCGTGAAAATCAGAGGGGGAATCCGGAGAAAAATCCGCGTCCGCGGCGACTATTGATTGCTAGCGGACGAACTCGAACGCGTAGATCGAGATAAGTGGTTTCATTTCAATATCTTGATTGGCATCGAGTGGATTGTTTGTTGCCGGAGAGGTCTTTGCTCGTCTGAGATCATCTGAGAGGTCGCGCGCTCCAACCGTCTGTCTGAGGTTGTGCGGACCTCGCACTCCTTGCTTCCAGGTGTCATTGAGTACGCGTGCGCCTGTGAGTGAAAGGGCAGAGCTTTATCCCGTTACCAGGAACGATCCGAAAAGATGTGCGGCATAGCAGGAATCCTGAACCTTGGTGGGGCCCCAACGTCTCCGGGCGTCGTCGAGGCGATGCTGCGCACACTCACTCATCGCGGCCCTGACGATGCAGGCGTGTATACATCGGGGTCGTGCACCCTGGGCCATCGCCGGCTGAGCATCATCGATGTCCAGGGCGGCCATCAGCCGATGTCAAATGAAGATGGCTCCCTGTGGATTTCGTTCAATGGAGAGATCTTCAACTACATCGAATTACGTCGTTGGCTCGAGGACAAGGGCCACCACTTCGCCACTCAATCTGACACAGAAGTGATCCTTCACCTTTATGAGGAGAAGGGGGAAGGCTGCGTCGAAGAGCTGAATGGCCAATGGGCCTTTGCGATTTGGGACCAGGCGCACCAGAAGCTATTCCTCTCTCGTGATCGTCTCGGCGTGCGGCCAGTCTTCTTCGCCTTCACCGGTCGCACATTTCTGTTCGCCTCCGAAATCAAGGCGTTGTGCGTGCATCCGGATCTCAGTCGAGATCTGGATCTGAGAACCATCGATCAGATCCTGACGTTCTGGGCACCGCGCCCCCCCCATACGATTCTTCGGCAGGTCTCGGAACTACCACCCGGGCATTCGCTCTCAGTTCGTGGCGACGGCGGCCACCGGTTGTACCAGTACTGGTTCCCTGACTATCAGGTTCCCACCGAGCCGGTAGACGAAGACCGCTGCGCGGAAGAGCTGTTGGAGCTTCTCGTCGATGCGACGCGGATTCGACTTCGCTCGGACGTTCCGGTAGGCGCATATCTGAGTGGTGGACTTGATTCGAGCATCATCACGGCCATCGTCAAGAGCATCGCGAAGGAACGCCTGCGCAGTTTCTCGGTCACGTTCGGCGATCCTGAATTCGATGAGAGCGGTTTCCAACAGGAAGTAGTCCGGTTTCTCCAAACGGACCATGTCGGCGTGCACTGCACCGCCTCGGACATCTCGCGGGTGTTTCCGGACGTGGTATGGCACGCCGAGCGGCCGATCGTCAGGACGGCACCGGCACCTCTGTACATGTTGTCCAAACTCGTGCGGGATAACGGATACAAGGTCGTACTCACTGGTGAAGGGGCAGATGAGATGTTCGGTGGCTACGACATCTTCAAGGAGGCCAAGATTCGCGCGTTCTGGGCTGCGCAGCCGGAATCATCCAGGCGCCCTCAGTTGCTCAAACGCCTTTATCCATACCTCCCGAACGTCAAGTCACAGCCTGATGCATTTCTTCGAGGGTTCTTCCGTGTGGGCACCGATTCGTCGAGTTGTTTCTTCTCTCATCTCCCGCGATGGGAGCTCACCGCGAGGCTGAAACTGCTCTATTCCGACAACGTGCGCGATGAGCTCCGGGGCTACGACCCTCTCGATGAGCTCAGGGCGTCGCTGCCAGGATCCTTTGCCGGGTGGGATGGATTCTCGCGCTCACAGTATCTCGAGACGAGCATCCTGCTGCCTGGATACATCTTGTCGTCGCAAGGGGATCGCGTCGCGATGGCGCATTCGGTCGAGGGACGATTCCCATTTCTCGATCATCGCGTCGTTCAGTTCGCCTCGAGGATTCCACCCCGGCTCAAGATGAAGGTTCTGAATGAGAAGTACATCCTGAAACGTGCTGCCGGTCACCTCATTCCGCCGGTCGTGAAACGCCGACCGAAACAGCCCTACCGTGCTCCTGATGTCGCCAGCTTTGTCGGGCCGCGTGGCACCCTTCCCGAGTACGTCGAAACGCTGCTCTCTCCGGAGCGCGTGAAACAGGATGGTGTGTTCAATCCAGCCGCAGTCACGCAACTGCTCGCCAAGGCGCGCGCCGGCAAGGTCTCAGGCATTCGCGACAACATGGCGTTCGTGTCGGTGCTGTCTACTCAACTCGTCATCGAAAAATTTGTGAGGAACTCAGTCTCGTGACAGAGTCACAGATTCGCAACGACGTTCGTAGCTTCGTGATCCAGAACTTCATGTTCGGCCAGGGCGATCGTCTGCAGGACAGTGAATCGTTCCTGGAGTCTGGCCTAATCGACTCGACGGGTGTTCTAGAACTCGTGGGGTTCCTTGAGACGACATACGCAATCAAGGTGGCAGACGAGGATCTCGTCCCTGCCAATCTGGATTCCGTCGAGAGCGTCTGTCGCTACGTTGAAAGGAAACTGCAGGGAGCAAGCCGTCGTGCAGGTTGAGCAATTCCTCGAGAACAGCGCGCAACAGCGGCCTGACAAAGTAGCGGTGGTGTGTGGCGGCCAACGTCTCACCTTTGCCCAGGTTGATCAAGCCGCGAACCGGTTGGCCAACGGTCTGATTGCGGCCGGCGTGAGACGCGGTGACCGCGTGGCGGTGTACCTCGAGAACACGATCGAGACAGTAGTCGGGATATTCGCGACACTGAAGGCGGGTGGCGTCTTCATGGTCATCAATCCGACGACAAAGGCGGACAAACTGTCGTTCATCCTGAACAACAGCCGTGCCGCGGCACTCCTGACCGACGTGCGCCGTTCTCCGATGCTGCAGACCATCGCCGGTCGCACGCCGCATACCGAGTTGGTCGTGTTCACTGGACCATCCGATCCGGGCGCGGCGCTGCAGGGTAAGCGGCTACTGCGCTACGACGAGCTGACGGCAGAGACAACGGATTTCGGGAAACCTCTCAACCGATCCATCGACATCGATCTGGCCGCGTTGATCTATACGTCTGGCTCAACTGGTACGCCGAAGGGTGTGATGCTCACCCATCTGAACATCGTGGCGGCGGCTACCTCGATTACCACCTACCTCGAGAACGTCGCTGATGATGTCATCCTCGACGTTCTACCGCTGTCTTTCGACTACGGTCTCTATCAGGTCTTGATGGCCTTCAAGGTGGGCGCGACCATCGTCCTGGAGCGATCGTTCGCCTTTCCTCATGCTGTGCTCGAAACGGTGGTGTCCGAAGGCATAACTGGTCTGCCGATTGTTCCCACCATCTCGGCGATTCTGCTGCAGCTGGATCTCAGTAAGTACGACCTGTCCCGCCTGCGTTATGTGACGAATACGGCAGCAGCGCTACCGACTGCACACATACTGGAGCTTCGACGGCGATTGCCGCACGCGCGCATCTACTCGATGTACGGCCTCACCGAATGCAAGCGCGTGTCGTATCTTCCGCCCGACCAGATCGATGTCCGCCCAACGTCGGTCGGCCGCGGAATGCCGAACGAAGAGGTCTATCTTGTCGATCCCGATGGCCAGCGCCTTATGCACGGCGTCGGCGAACTCGTCATCAGGGGATCGAACGTCATGAAGGGCTATTGGGAACTACCCGAGGAGACCGAGCGCGTCCTGCGGCCTGGAGCCCTCCCGGGAGAACGGGTCCTCTATTCGGGCGATCTGTTTCGGATGGACGAAGAAGGCTACCTCTATTTCCTTGGCCGCAAGGACGACATCATCAAGACGCGGGGCGAGAAAGTGAGCCCGCGTGAAGTCGAAAATGTCCTGTACGAAATCGCAGCAGTCGCAGACGCCGCGGTAGTTGGCGTGCCTGATCCGGTCCTCGGTCAGGCACTGAAGGCGGTGCTGACAGTGAAGCCGGGTGCGACACTGACCGAGCGAAGCGTCCTTTCGCACTGTGCCGAGCGGCTCGAGAACTTCATGGTGCCGAAGATTGTGGAGTTCCGAAGCTCGATGCCGAAGACCAGCAGCGGCAAGATCGACAAGAAGACGTTGCATGAAACCGTGACCAGCGCGCCGCTGCAAGGATGAAAGTACTGGTAACGGGTGGGACCGGCTTCATTGGGAAGTCCGTTGTTCGGCGCCTGATCCAGGATGGCTATGGCGTTCGCGTGCTGGCCCGCGCCGGCGCAAACGTGGATGCTGTCGTGGCTCATGGCGCGGAAGTGTCTTTCGGCGATGTCACGGACGGCCCGGCATTTGGCAGAGCGATGCCCGGATGTGATGCCGTGGTTCACCTCGCCGCTGGTACTCAGGATTCAGAAGCGGCCAGTGTGACGACATTGGCCGGCACTCGCATTCTGATCGAGCTATGCCGCCAACATCGACTCGAGCGGCTGGTGTACGTCAGTTCCTGCAGCGTCTACGGTGTTGCCGACTACGACGAGAACTCGGTCGTCACAGAGACCTCACCCCTCGAACGATTCCCCGAGCGTCGTGGATTCTATTCGGCGTCGAAGCGACAGGCGGAGGAGTACGTCACTGAGTTCATGCACACCAGAGCGGTACCGGTCGTGATCCTTCGACCCGGCACTGTGTTTGGCAGAGGCGGCGATCTTTTTCCAGGGATGATGGGGAAAGCAGTGCGTTCCTGGTACTTCGTTATTGGAGACGGGAGTCTCGCGCCGCCGTTTGTGCATGTCGATGACGTCGCCGAGGCGATTTCGCGATGCCTCGACCGAGAAGAAGCCGAGGGCGAAATCTTCAACGTGGTCGACCCGGAACGGATGACGAAGCGGCAATACGTGGATCATGTCATTCGTCGGGTGGATGCTCATGCGCGTGTCGTATACGTGCCGTTCTTGATTGTGTGCAGCCTGACATGGCTGCAGGAGGTTGCGTGCAAGATCGTCGGCCGCCGCCCGCTTCTCACTCGTTACCGTCTCGAGTCGTCGCAAAAATCAGTTGTTTTCGATGGGAGCAAGATCGCTGCGAAAGTTGGTTGGAAGCCCGCCCGCTCGTTGCGGGACGCCTTGAGCGAGCTCGTCAGTGGTGCGACGCCGGGAGGGTGTAACGCATGAGCGGCAATGGGGAAACGTTCTGGTAATATCTGCCGCACACCTGACTTGGCCACACTGCCCTCCCTCCCGGAACGAACCATGACGTCGTCCCGCCCCGTGGGTATGCTGTGGCCCCTTGGGGCCGTGACCCTGACGGCAGCGTTTCTTCTCGTCTACTACCCGACGCTGGAGAAGCTGAGCGGCTATTGGGCAACGAATGAGACCTACTCGTTCGGATTCCTTGTTCCAGTCATCAGTGCTTACCTTATCTGGCTACGACGCGAGAGGCTGCAACGGGTGCGCTGGTCGCCCAGCTTTCTTGCGGGTGGACTGATTCTCGGCGCAGGCCTCGCGACTCTCATTCTGGGTCGTCTGTCGAGCATCAACATGCTCGAGGAGGTGTCCCTTCCTATCTCGATCTATGGGCTCGTGCTCCTGATATTTGGCGCGCAGCTCACTCGGTCGATGACGTTTCCGCTGCTGTACCTGCTGGCGATGATTCCCTTCTGGGAGTTCCTCACGGGCCGGTTGCACCTTCCGTTTCAACTGTATTCGGCAGCGATGGGTGTCGAAGCACTCCGTCTGTTTGGAATTCCTGTCCTGCGCGATGGCATCTTCATCGAGTTGCCGAACATCACGTTGGAAGTCGCGCAACTGTGTAGCGGGGTGAATAACCTCGTGGCAGTCCTGTGCCTCGGCGTGCCCTTGACGCACTTCTACGTGCATGGCTGGCTGAAGCGCGGATTCATTCTGGCAATGGCGGTGCTGATTGCGCTCCTGAGCAACGGTGTGCGTGTTGCGACCGTGTGCTTCTTCGCGTACTACGGGATCCGCGGCGCGGACGGCGACATACATGGTCCATTCGCCCTCTTGCGCACCTTGGCGATCTCGGGAGTCGGCTTTGTGGCGCTGTTCTGGCTTGTTGGCAAGTTTGCCGACACTCCTGAGACCACAGCGCAGGCGACTCCCCGTCACGTCGTCTCAGAATCTTCCCCTTGGGCCCGGCACGGCGTGGCCTGGCTGCTGGCGATTGCCTTGTTGACCGGCACAGTGTTCTACGAGCGCGTGCATGCGGTCACGCCGGTTCCGCTCCGGGCGCATCTCGTGGCGTTTCCCAACGAGATTGCCGGGTGGCGCTTCGAGCGAGTCGGGTCGCTCTTTCCGTCCATTGTGAGCGAAGCGAATTTCGACCAGTGGACCTCGCGTACCTACATGGATCCGAACGGATCGGAGCTTGAACTGTTGCTCGGCTATTACGAGCGACAACAGCAAGGTAAGGAGCTCGGTGGGTTCGAGCTCGCGAGGATTACGCCGGCATTGCTCAGTTCGGCGACCTCGCGCCTGGACAGCGTGTGGGTGAAGGATGGGCTCACAACGATCAAGGGCAGGACATACCATCTGACCTACTGGTATATCGTCGACGGTCGTATTGTCACGGAAAGCTACCAGGCGAAGTTGTGGACCACCTTCAATGCGCTCGCGACAGGGCGCAGTAACGGTGGTGTGCTCGTCGTGAGTCGCGCTCTCAACTACGGCGAGACAGTCGAAGCATCGCGCGCACGTGTCCTCTCTTTCCTACGGGAAGTGATGCGGGCGTCGCATAACTATTTTCCTCAAGGCTGATCCCCGCAGCATCGATCGCAAGACCGACTCGGTTCCAGCCCTGACGGAATCGCAGGCATGGCCTCCCTTTCTTTCATACTCGGCGAATCAATCGACAGCGGTGCGTGGGACAGGTTCGTGGCAGGCGCGCCCGGCGCGTCCTTGTATCACCTCCATGGTTGGAAGGATGTGATCGAGCGAACGTTCGGTCATCCGACGTTTTACATCGCAGCCACAGAGGCGGGATGTGTGAAGGGTGTCGTCCCTCTGGTTCAGCTGAAGAGCCGGCTCTTTGGAAACCTGCTGGTGTCACTCCCTTACTTCAACTACGGCGGCATCTGTGCGGAGTCGGATGTCGTCCGCGACGGCCTGTTTCGCGAGGCCGTGAAACTTGCCGAGCGGCAGGATGTCCACTCGCTCGAGCTGCGGCACGAGGATCGGTGGCGGGAAGGACTGCCGACGAAAACGCACAAGGTGTCGATGCGACTCGCGCTTCCCACGTCTGCTGAAGACCTTTGGAAGGCCGTCGGCGCCAAGCTTCGGAATCAGGTGCAGAAGCCGCGGAAGGCGGGCGTCACAATCGCCGTGGGGCGTTCCGAGCAACTGGATTCGTTCTACGACGTTTTCGCGGCGAACATGCGCGATCTCGGAACACCGGTGTATCCGAAGGCATTCTTCCGCAACATCCTGGACCGCTTTCCAGATCAGACCTGGATCGTGACGGCGCATCTTGGCCAGAGAGCCGTCGCGGCAGGATTCCTGGCCGGCTTCAAGGATCGGCTCGAGATTCCGTGGGCCTCCTCATTGAGGACCTTCAACAATATCGGGTCCAACATGTTGCTCTACTGGAGCTGCCTGGACTTCGCCATCCAGCGTGGATATCGCGTGTTCGACTTCGGTCGCTCGACTCCAGGGGAAAGCACGTATCGTTTCAAGGAGCAGTGGGGGGCCTCCCCGCACCCGTTGTTCTGGCACTACTGGGTTCCCGAAGGGTCTGAGATCCCCGAGGTGAACCCCAGGAATCCCAAGTACCGTGCGGCGATTGCCATGTGGCAACGGCTGCCCCTGGCGGTGACGCGCCAGCTCGGGCCGCGAATTGTGAAATACATCCCGTGAAAGTCAGACGCGTCCTGGCACCGGTCGGCTATCGGGTTCCGATTCGCACAATCGTCTCCGCCATGGTTCTGGCGGGCGTGCGCTGGGACGCTGAGACTGCGCTCATGCGCTCGATCGAGCAACATTTCGGCGTAGGTCGCGCGCTCGGTGTGTCCTCAGGAAAAGCTGCTCTGGCATTGATCCTGATGGCGCTCAAGCGGCTGACAGGCCGAAACAAGGTCGTCATCCCTGCTTACACCTGCTATTCGGTGCCCTCGGCGATCGTCAAAGCCGGCCTCGAAGTCGTCCCGGTTGATCTTGCCCCAGACGGGTTCGACTACGACTACGACCAGCTTCGCAAGAAAGTGGATGGCGATGTTCTCTGCGTGCTGTCCATCCACCTGTTCGGGATCCCTGCGGATACTGAGCGCGTGAAGAAGATGTGTGAGGGCACCGGCATCTTTGTCGTGGAGGATGCAGCGCAGGCGATGGGTGGCTCGGTCGGCGGGAAGCGCCTGGGTACGATTGGAGACGTCGGGTTCTTCAGCCTCGGACGTGGCAAGAACATGACGTGTGGCGCCGGCGGGATCATCCTTACCGGCAATTCGGAGATCTCGACAGCACTGGACGCTCTCGTGGCCAGTCTTCCCGCTGCCAGCCCGGTTGCGACGGCGGCATCCTTCGTGACTCTTCTCGCATTGTCGTTGCTCTTGATGCCGACGATGTATTGGTTTCCGGCTGGCCTCCCGTTCTTGAGGCTGGGTGAAACGATCTTCCACGAGGACTTTCCAATTCGGCGGCTGTCGGCATTTCAGGTGTTGTTGCTCCGCCACTGGCGACGAGATCTCGGCGAACTCGACTCCATCCGTCGCGCGACGGCGGCGCACTATCGCGCGCACGTTGTCAGTGCCCGGCGATCCTCGGAGCAGATTGCTTACCTTCGTTATCCGGTGATCTTGTCCGTTCCGGCACACAAGCATGTGCTGCTCGTGGCGCAGGACGGAGCGTCTCTTGGTATCAGTGCGATGTATCCCACGAGCGTTGGCGCGATCCCGCAGTTGAGCGGGCATCTGCGCGAGTATGACTTTCCACGGGCCGAGCGCATTGCGCAGTCGCTCGTCACTCTCCCGACACACCCGCTGGTGAGTGACAAGGATCGGCAGCGAATCTGCGCGCTCGTGAATGCTGTTGAGACTTCTGCTCCCGATTCTGCGCTGGGTGAACGGCTGCAGACCTCCTGCGGAGGCGTGTGACTCCTGTTATTGACCTGGTGGCTGGC
>Ga0310810_10009771_pt1 | contig 11128 bp, 9 predicted proteins | sample NCmetagenome_FD_207641 | JGI IMG/M metagenome (GOLD analysis project Ga0310810, IMG submission 207641) | Soil microbial communities from experimental microcosm in Duke University, North Carolina, United States - NC | ecosystem: Engineered > Artificial ecosystem > Soil microcosm > Unclassified ... | reverse complement strand
CCGCAAGCAAGTCATCTCCCGAGAGGCGTTCGGCACCAACGCTGCGCCACGCGTCAAGGGCTGTCACGTACTCGCCGGCCGCATGCGCCTGATATGCGAGCGCTCGCGAGGCGGGTCCGCCTGGCGCAATCGCATGCGCTCGCGCGTACGCCTGTTGGGCTATTGACGGCGCACCAGCGATCGAGCAATCGCCCAGACGCATCCAGTCGTCGTAGCCATACTCACTGGACATATCATTCAGCACGCCGCGCACGGCCGCGCAATCCTCGAGGTTGGCCCAGAACGCCGCCTGGCGGCTACGCAATGCGGCCGTATCCAACGGAGTGCGCAGCGGCAGCAGCTGGGTGCGATCCAAGAGGACGCCCTTCTGGTGGATCAAGTAGGTGAGCCGCTGTAACAGAGTGTCTCGTTCGGCAGGTGTACCGGCGTCGAACGGGTACGCGCGGAGCAATACCCGAACCGCCTGCTCGGCCGCACCGGCTCCGACGAGCTTGTACGTCAGTTCGTCCAGCAATGCTGCACTGCCGGGTTCGCGCGCGAGCAAGGCATCCACTTCGCGTTGCGCATCGTCAAAACGGCGGGCTTGGAGCGCGACTGACAAGCCGGTGCGAAAACCAGTGGAAGCCTCCGTCGGTGCGATCATCGCAGCGGGCGGCTGTGGCATCCGGGTCAGGCGCTGCCCCGACGCTCGCTTGGGTACCGGTGTGTTCGGGCTGGTCCCAACAATGCGTCCCTCGGCTGCGCGTGCGATGCTCGCGTGTTCGTCTGCGCGTTGAGCCGACGGCAAGGCGCCCCGACATGATGCCGCCTTGACCGGCTCTGTACAGGCGTTCGCATTCGGAACGGCCGCAGGAGGCTGACGGGCCACGACGCGCAATTCCGTTAAGGCGCTGCGTAGGCGTTCATCGCCAGGCGTGCGTGTCAGTTGTTCGCGCAGCAGGGATTCGGCACGCGCCGCCTCGCCAAACTTCTTGTAGGCCGCGGCAAGGTGCAGCGCCACGGCGGCACTCTGCGGTGCCAGACTGCGCGCCCGTTCGAGTTCCGCCAGCGCACGATCTCGGTCGCCGCGCTGCATTGATTCCCAGCCCTTTTGAAGATGCGGGTACACGACATAGCGCGTATAGCCGGTGAGATCGGCGGCCAGATCCGGGGTCTGCGCCGATGCGGTCACCGGGATTAAGAAGAATAGCGCCAACAGACCGGAAGACAGCTTCATACAACGGCCGCCTCGACGGCGGTGTGTTTCAACAGAGAGGACATCGAGCCCTGCAGGGTCTTCTGCAGCTCGAGGGCCTCGTCCAAAACGGCGGCGCTGACGATCCCTTCGCGAACCATGTACTCGCCCAGGCTGAGCGTGCTCCGCTCGTGGCGCAGCAACACGGCGCTGAGCGCCGCCCCATCCAAGTGGCCGAGCGACATCAGCACTTCTGCAAACAGTACTTGACGCGACACGTACTCCTGCCACAGCGCATCGGCTGTCTCCGCAGATAGTCCGGCCGCCACTGCGAAATCGAGCGCCTGCCGCGCGTCCTCGGTGTGCCGCCGTGCATGCCAGTGCCGCAGGCCGACCGTCACCTGCCCCTTTGGCACGATCACGTACGAGACGGGGCGTTTCAGCTTGCGCGCCAATGCCGCAGCGGATACCGGATCCAGATCTGATTCGCTCGCCAACACCAGTGCGCGACCGTGTTCGCGGATCGGAAGCACCGCGTAATGCAAGGCCAGTTCGGCCGGGAGCTGCGCGATCACGCGTTCGTCGATCGACAGCGCGTCGACGATTTCCCATGTCACGCCGCTTTGTTCGGCAACAGCAGCCGCCAGCTGGCGCGCGGTGATCACGCCTTGATGCACGAGCCAACTGCCAAGCTTCAGGCCCCGGGAGCGATGAACGAGCGCGGTCTCGAGCTGCGCGTCGTCGATGGCGCCTTGCTCGACGAGAATGCGGCCGAGCGGGCGCCGGGCACGCCCTTGTTCACCGAGCACCGGAAAGTCATGCGCGGTCTTGTCCCATGCCACGCGACGCGCGTCGCCATGGCGGACGATCTGACGGAGCGCGCGCCAGTTGGCGACGAAATTGATCACGTTCCCCCAGAACAGCCTCGGCAGCGACAACAGTCCTTCAGTCACCCCGTAGTAGGACGACACGAAGAACATGCGCTGGGCCATGCGGTTGACCATGAGCACGAGGTTGACGGTCAGCAGCACCGACAACGACCGGGAGCCCTCGAATATGGAAAGGAGTTTGTAGCTGTCCGGCACAAACAGCTCGTACGCCCAGAGCGCGATCAACTGCAGCAGCAGCAGACTGGCGATGAAGCTGACGAAGCTGGTGATGCCTCCCTTGCGGTCGCGCCAGAGGAAGTAGTTCAGCGTTGCCTCGCCGGTCCATCTATGGGTCTTGAAACCCTGATAAACAATCCCGATGATCCACCGCGATTTCTGCCGGACTGCGGCAGCAAAAGTGTTCGGAAAGTACTCGCGAACGCAAATGACACTCGCTTCGCGCTCGCTCTTGCCGAACGAAGAACCAGGGAGCGATGCCGAGACGGTGTCGTCTCGAAGCACAGGAAATCGCACGAAGATTTCCGTCATGCCCTTCGCTCGCAGCCGGAATCCGATGTCATAGTCTTCCGTGAGGCTTCCAATGTCGAACGCAATGCCGTCGCCGTCCGCCAGCAACGCCAAGACGGCTCGCCGGCTGAAACACGTACCCACACCAGCGCTCGGGACCTGTCCGGCCAGTGCTTCGCGGACGAGAATGTCCTTGCCGTGCAGCTCCGCGAACTCGTCCATGTAATGCGCGCTGGTGAAGTCGGACCAGCCGCGCTCGAAGGGGTACACCGGCAGCTGAATCAGGTCCTTTCGATCGACCAGATAGTTGAAGAGACGCAGCTCCATATCGGAGATGACGTCTTCGGCGTCGTGCAGAATGAACCCGGCAAACTGCAGGCGCGCCCGCTGTTCGAATTGACGGATTGCGTCGAGCACGTTGTTCAGGCAATCGGCTTTGCTCGTCGGGCCGGGACGCGCACATACCACCTTGTGCACGTTTCTGAAGCGGGCGCACACCTGGTCGACGTCGCGCTGCGTGTCCGGGTCGTTGGGGTAGGTGCCGACGAAGATGTGATAGTTCTCGTAATCCAGCGTGGTCGCTGCGAGCTCGGCCATGTTGCCGATGACGCCCGTCTCGTGCCACGCGGGAACCATGATCGCGAGTGGCTTCTCGGCGGGCCCGTACAACGCGCGATAATCGAGGCGATCGTGAACGCGGTAAACGGTCGCGGCGCGCCACACTCGGCGGAACCAATAGACGAGATCGATGAACAGATCATCGAGCCCGCTCACCAGCATCAGGCCCGCAAGCGCAACCGCGATGAACTTCAGCGCATACAAGTAGCTCGAAACGACGTCGACCCACCACATCGCCGTGTCTCAGGCCGCGGCGAAAGCGCCGGCTTTCGGCTTGGAGAAGTGGCGCTCGAGGGTGTCAATAATGCGCTGCGACGCGTCGCCGTCGCCGAAAGGATTGCCGGCCCGCTGCATCCGACGATACGCCTGCTCGTCGTTCCACAGGCGTTCGACTTGCGTCACGATGGTCCGCCGGTCTGTGCCGACCAGCGCTGCGCAGCCTGCTTCCACGGCTTCCGGACGCTCCGTTTCCTCCCGCAACACCAGGAGCGGCACGCCAAAGGTCGGAGCCTCCTCCTGCAGCCCGCCCGAGTCAGTCAGCACCAGCCACGCGTCCGAGAGGACCTGCTGCATCGCGAGATAGTCGAGTGGTGAAACGAGCCGCACGTTTGCGTAGGCGCCGAGGATGGCATGAACCGGCGTTCGAACGATGGGATTGAGATGGACCGGAAAGAGCACGTCCAAGTCGGGATGCGCGGACGTTAATTCGGCGATCGCGTGGCAAATCTCCTCGAGCTGTTCGCCCCAGCTCTCCCGGCGGTGCACGGTCACCAGGAGATGCCCGCGGCCTTCAATGCGGCGCCGTATGCCTTTGCGCGCGCAACTCCACTGCTGCGCGTCGACGGCCGTGTTGCCCGTGATGAAGATCTCGTCGGCGCCAATGCCTTCGCTGAGCAGCGCCGCGCGCGCACGTTCCGTCGGCGCGAAGTGAAAGCGCGTCAAACGGCCGATCATCTGTCGGAGCCCTTCTTCGGGGAACGGACGATCCAGGTTATACGTCCGTAATCCCGCTTCTACGTGCGCGACTGGAGTTCGATTGTAGAAACCGACCAGCGCCCCGAGAAAAGCGCTTTCCGTGTCGCCTTGCACGACCACCGCCGACCACGGTTCGCGCGACATTACGGCGTCGAGCTGCTGCCGGCAGCCGACACTGAACTCCGACAGCGTGCTGCCCTGCCGCTGGAGCGCGATGTCCGGGATGATGTCGAAGCAAGACAGAATCTGCTCTGCCATGTCGCCGTGCTGGCCGGTGTGGAGCCATTGCACCCGTGCCCATGAGACCGCCCGCATCGCGTGATAGACCGGCGCCAGCTTGATGATTTCCGGCCGGGTCCCCGACACAATCAGTATGTTTTCCATGCGCCCTCGACTCGGCCCGCACACGTCGCTTGCCCGGACAGACCGGTCCCTTCACCAGACCATCGCTTGTAACGTGCGGAGATGTAATGCCGGACGGCAAGAAGCCGACCATCTGTGCAGACCGGGGAAGTCAAGGCTGCTCAATACGTTGGGAGAACCCTTCGCTTCTGCGTCGCGGGTGGGGACTGACGTTTGGGGTTCTGGAATTACATTCCCGTTTGTTCGACGTGTGATCGCAGCGATGCCCTGCCGGTTGATGACGGTATCGTAATCGGTGGTACGGTTGCGGCCCGCGTGAGGGTCAGCGCGACGTATCGGCGCGATTTGCTATCCGCACAGCAGCCGCTTTTTACCGTGCGATTTACGTAGCCGGCCGCGACGTGCCGCCTGACCCGTTGCGGGTGGCCGTCAAAGGCCTTGATGGATCCGCCGATATGGCGCGCCGCAGCGAGCAAGAGGGTTTTCACATGTGAGGGAAGATCTCAGGGACGCGCGGCAGCTCGGAGCTGAATCACAGAGAGGCCCTAAGGCGCTGGTGATATCTCCGCGACAGGGTTTTTTTGACCGATCGGAGCATTCCGGCCAGATTTCCGTTCAGGACAATCCGGAGCTGGCCGCCGTCCGGCTCGAGGCACACCGCGTCCAACGCCTGCGGTGGGGGACAGCCTGGAGTTTTCTGCCCAGCTTGTTCGGCCGGCGGCCACTCGATTGACGAACACAGACCTTGTTCAGTCCGTCCGAAGCGCGTCGGCCGGCTGAATCGACGCAGCTCGGTTCGCCGGAATCGCGGCGGACATGATTGTCACGACACCCAGGATCAGGCTGACGACGACGAGCACGACGGGGTCGTCGAGATTGCCGATCGACCACTGGGCAACAACCTTGTTGAGCCCTACGCTCAATGTGACACCCGCGACGAGGCCTGCGCCGACGGCCATGACCGCCGGCTGCACCGCAGCGTTGACAATGCGTCCGCGACCGGCGCCGAGCGCCCTACGGATGCCAAATTCCTTGAACCGGCACGACACCGAGTACGACACGACACTGTAAAGCCCTACTACTGCGAGCATCAGCGCAGAAAGACCGAAGCCGAGCAAGAGCGACGTCACGAACCGCTCACGCGCCCAGCCCGCGTCCGCCAGCGCGTCTTCCGCCGTGCGCACCACGTCCACTGGCTGATAGCGATCGACGGTACGCACCGCCTCCCGAATCGATCGGGTCATCGACAGCGGATCGCGACTCGTCCGCAGAATCACACTCACGGTGTCGGTCAACATGAGCGTGTAGGGCACGTAGATCGACGGCGCCGGCGGTTGGTGGAGACCAACATTGGGGGTGTCGCCGACCACCCCGATGATCTCGAGGAGTGACGCCCCGCCTGAGACGCGCTTGGAGATTCCATACGAATTTCGTCGTCAGATCAAGGGGAACGAGAATCTCCGGACCCGTGGAAAAGTACTGCCGTGGCAGCACGGCAACTACGGTGTAGGGTTCGCGGTTCAAATCGAGGGTCTGCCCCACGGCCTCAGGCCGCCCCCGAAGTGTGACTGCCAGAACCGATAGGTGAGCACGACGACCCGTTGGGGCTGCTCGCCTGCAGGCCCGTCCGCGTGAGTGAAGACTCGTCCGAGGAGGGACGGAACCCCGAGAATGTTCAAACCGTCTGCTGACAATTCCTGGGTGGGCACCGCTTCCGGGACGCCCCGTTCGGTCAGCGTCATCTGCCAACCGTTCGAGGCAAAAAGGCGCCGTTCAGGACGTCGCTCTGTTGAAGGGCGACGAGCTGTGGCACCGTGACGGACAGAGCACGCGGCTTGCCTTTGTCGATCAGGCCGAGGCTGACGATCCGATTGCTGTCGGCGAACGGGAAGGGATGCAGCAGCGCCGCATTCACGATGCTGAACAGCCCTGTCGCGGCGGCAATCCCGACTGCGAGGCAGACGACAGCCGTCACGCCGAAACCGGGACTCCGGCGGACGGTACGCAGTGCGTAACGCAAGTCTTGCCAGAAGTGTTCGAGCCATATACCGGGCCGGACGTCCCTGACAGCGTCTTTCACTTGCCCGGTCCCGCCGAATTCCAATCGTGCCGCGCGTCGTGCAGCGGCCTCCTCCATGCCGGTTGCGCGGTACTCGTCCACCAACAATTCGAAATGCGCACGTACTTCCTCGTCGAGATCGCGCTCGACGGCACGATGACGCCACAAATTGCGGAAAAGCGTCGCCACAAAGCGCATGGCTGGCTCTTTATGAAGTCGCCTTTATTGCCCAGCCGATCGCCGTGACGATGCGGGGCCAATTGGTGAGCTCCGCATCGACCTCGCGTCGACCCACCGCCGTCAACATGTAGTACTTCGCGCGTCGACGATTCTCCGACTCGCCCCACTGCGAGGCGAGCCATCCTCTTTCTTCCAGACGATGCAGAGCGGGGAACAGGGATCCCGGCTTGACGTCGAACGTGCCGCGAGTAATTTGCTGGATGCGCCGCGTGATGCCTACGCCGTGGTCCGGCGGGCGCCGCCTTCTGCTTGCGCTCCACATACGGCCGCAGGCGCTGTTCATACATCTCGAACGCAGAGGCGTGGTTTCCCTGCGCGACATCCAGTTCTCCAGATAGGTGTAGCTCGCCGTTTGAATGGAGGCGGGCGCTGCACCGTCCTTCGACCTCGGGATCACGGTTGGGCGGACATTTTAATCCGCAGCGGAGACCAGAAACTCTGGAAGTGAGAGCTGCGCCCCTTGTCGTAATCGCAATGGGTGGCGCAGGTTAAATGTCAGTGAACCTGAACGCTCGTGCGCGCCAGTGTTGCCGTGTGCCCCTCGCGCATGCCATCGTAGTACGAGACAAAGCGCCGCGCCTCGAACGCATCGTATTTCTGCAGGTTGTGCGCCCAGCGGAAGCCGATCGGCTGGTAGAGCAGCTCGGCTTCCACCGTGAACGGCTGGCGTGCTGTGGAGATGGCAACGGCGTAGCGGATGCGATGACCGCCGCCGGTGAACGCCGGATCTGATCCGGCCTCGCCGAGAACGGCAATGTCCGGGACAGCAGTGGCTTTGGCGAAGCCGCGTGGCAACAGCCGGTTGTCCTTGATGTAGCGGACGGCGCTCAATAGGCCAGTCGTCACTGCGCCCGTCCGATCCACCATCACCGACTCGTAAATTTCCACCTGGTCGGCTGTCGTGATCTCGCGGTAGTGCGGTTCGTACTTCGACGGGTCGGCGTCGTTGTCGTTGCCGGCAATTTCGCCGGACGAGGCCACGCCACCGGATTCAAACACCGCGCGCCCGTCCGCGTCCTTGACGATGAAGTGAATCCACGCACGCCGGGACGGATACGCCGTTGGGAGCTTGTGGCCGGTCAGGTTCTCGACGGAAACGTCCGCCGACAGCCGGCCACCCTCGATCGACACATCCGAGATCGAAATGCGTGCGCTATTGTTTCCGAGCTGCGCGAGCGTCTGCTGCGCGGCCGCCTCCAGCTCCTGCTGCTCGGCGACGACGCCCAGATCCGTGCGCCAGCGGTTGAGCATGCGGAGCATCAGGAAGTTGCCGCCGAGGAAGGTGTGGCGCGACATCCCCGGACGCGGATCGCCGAGCACGGACGCAATCGGAGTGGGCTCCGATACGGCCGGCATGTGACACGACTGGCACGTCCGCTCGGACGCGTAATTACTGTGCTGCCATTCGAGGAAGGGCATCTGCTCGGGCAGGCGTCCGACGGCCTCGCCGTTCGCCCCGCGGGCGGTGGTGTAAAGCGTGTGGCACGTCGCGCACAGCTCCGCCTGTCGAATGTGCGCGCTCTCGGTCTGCTGGTAGGATGTGACCGAGTGCATGATGTGCGCGAGCCCCGGCTTCGCGTCGTACGGTCCGTAGACCGGACGGTTCACCCGCTGCGACGTGTCGATGACGTAGCCGCCGTTGAAGCTCGTGGGACGCCCGAAGTTCTGCGGGGTGATCTGGTGACAGAGCGTGCACGACACGCCGTCGTGCGCGAGCAGATCCATGTCATCGGTTTTGTCGGTGACCGGCAGATGCGCGAGGATGCGGCCCATTCCGCCGTCGGCGTGTTCGGCGGTGTGCGACATCGGCATGTGGCAGACGGAGCACTCGTCCTCGATCTCAGAGCTCGCGGTGGGGTGGTCGGTTGTCTCCCGTCGCACCGACGCCTGCCAATAGGGATCGCGCGCCGAGTTGGCCATAATGCTCGCGCGCCACGCCACGCCGATCGACACGTCCTCCCCTTGCGGGGTGATGAGGCCGTTGTGGCAGGCGATGCAGTTCTCGTGCGTAGTGAAGAGCGACGTGCCCCGCGTTGGATGCCCGTTCGGCGTGGGAGATGGCGGCAACTGCAGCGCGGGCGACTGCGCCTGCGCGACCGGCTGCACCGTCGCCGCGAACGCCACGAGCCACGCCGTGGCGGCAAAGGCGATGGGTCGAGACATTGGACGGAAGCGCACGACGTTACCAGTGGCTAAAGAAAGGTCCGTCGAACCAGTCCCACAGCAAATAGGTCATGAAGACCCGACTCTGCGACTGGCGATTGTTAAGCGGCAGCTGAAGGCCGGCCGCGAAGCGGATGTGCTGCAGCTTCGAGAGCGTGACCTGCGCCTCCGGCACCAGGTTCCATTGCGGCGACTCGCCGGTCCGCAGATCCTTCTGACCGACCAGTTCCAGCATCGGCGAGATCTCGCGGCCGAAGCGATGCGGCGTGAAGCTCCAGCCGCCGACCCCGCGCCAGAAGACGTAACGCGCCTCCTTGCTCGTATCCGTCGGCAGTCCGAACCCGCCCTGCGCTTGCAGGAACGCCTCGCGCGGCAGCACCTGCGCATACGCGCCGTAGGTCTCGAACGTCGTCGTGCCCGAGCCCAGTCCGAGCGTTTCCTTGCCGGTCGGAAACGCAATCTCTTCGGCAATTGACACCATCGTCCCGTGCGCCGGCGTCTGGAAGAGAACGTTCTTGAACGCGACCGCGACGTCGCCAAGCCCGCGGCTGTACGATTCGCCGGCGCTGTGCTGGAACTCAATCGGCACGGTGAACTCGTACCCCGCACGCGCGCCGATACGGTGCTCGTACTGGAAATCGTTGCCGAATGCCGCGCCGCCCGCCTTGCTGACAGAGAGCGTGTAGATCCACTCGTTCTCTGGGAACGCCTTTTCGGTGACGAGGGGCCGCGGCAGGTTCATCTCGCCATGCGGCCACGCCTTGTCCGCGCAGAACGAGCGCAGATGGGCGACGAGCTTGTGGATGTCCTCTTCGGCGAGCGCCTGGCCGAAGGACGGCATGTGCCGGTCGAAGCCGCGGATGGGCCCGCCGTTGTAGATGACCGCAAACCAGTCCTTCTCGAATTCTGGCGTGGCGGCGGCGCAGTCGGTGAAGTCGGGCAGCGGGAAATCGAAGCCGACGCGGCTCTTCGGATTGCCTTTGCCGTCGATGCCGTGGCACGTGCTGCACGCGGCCTTGAACAGTTCGGCTCCGCTGAGGCCGCTCGATTGCGGCCTGGCCGCGGGGGCCGGTCGGATCGGCTCCTGAGCGGCCGCGCGAATGCCGATGCTGGCGGCAAGCGCGATGGCCGCCGTGATGAGAATCGTCGAAGCGAAACGCATCCGGAATTACGTGACGAGGGCTGGCTGATCGAGCAGCGCCGACAGAGAGGCGGGAGACACATTGCCGCCGCTCAACACCACGACTGGTGGACCTGACGACGGGGACGGCGCCGAGACAGCGCCCGACAGCAGCGCTGCCAAGGCCGTTGCTCCACTGGGCTCGACCACCAGACGGGCATCATAGTACAGCCACCGCAGCGCCGCGACGATGTGTTCGTCCCCGACGGTGACAACTTCGTCGATGAACGCCCGCACGTGGGCGAACGTCAGGTCGCCGGGACGGACGGGCAGCAATCCGTCGGCGATGCTCTGGCTCCGCGCGATCGTCACGGGATGGCCGGCTTCGAGCGATTGCTGCATTGCGTTCGCTCCGCGCGGCTCGACCCCGACGACGCGGACGTGCGGGCGCGATTGTTTCACGGCCGCGGCCACGCCGGAGGCAAGACCGCCGCCCCCGATGGGCACCAGCACCAGGGCCGCGTCCGGCACCTGCTCGAGGATTTCGAGTCCGGCGGTGCCCTGGCCGGCGATGATCCAGGGATGATCGAACGGCGGAATGATGGTCAACCCGCGGGCGGCTGCCTCGGCTTCAGCGCGCGTGCGTCGATCCGCCGACGTGGTGCCCTCGAAGATCACTTCGGCGCCGCAGCCGCGCACGCCTTCCACCTTGATCGGCGGCGCCGTGGTCGGCATGACGATCACGGCGGGAAGGCCGAGGGACTTTGCCGCAAGCGCGACGGCCTGACCGTGATTGCCGGACGAGTACGTGATGACGCCGTGCGCGCGTTCGCCGGGCGGCAGTTGCCGCAGCATGTTCGCGGCGCCGCGGATCTTGAACGCGCCGGCAGGCTGCATGTTCTCGCATTTGAGGAACAGGCGCGCGCACGCTGGCACCGACGCCTCGAGCACGGGTGTGCGCCGCGCGAGCGAGGCAATGCGGGGTGCGGCCGCCTGGATCTCAGCGAGCTGGACGAGAT
>Ga0310810_10009769_pt1 | contig 11129 bp, 8 predicted proteins | sample NCmetagenome_FD_207641 | JGI IMG/M metagenome (GOLD analysis project Ga0310810, IMG submission 207641) | Soil microbial communities from experimental microcosm in Duke University, North Carolina, United States - NC | ecosystem: Engineered > Artificial ecosystem > Soil microcosm > Unclassified ... | reverse complement strand
CGTCAGCGCTGCCAGCGTCGTGAAGCCGCCGGCGCTCCCGCCGCGAATCGCCAGACGATCGGGATCCGCCTTGCCCATCGACACGAGATATCTCGCTGCGGCGATCATGTCGGCGACATCGAGCACCCCCCACTGCGCGGCGAGGCGCTGACGATACGTGCGCCCGAATCCTGAGCTGCCGCCGTAGTTCACGTCGGCGACCGCGAACCCGCGACTCGTCCAGAACTGCACCCGCAGATCGAACGTGCTGCTCGTCGCCGTCGTGGGTCCGCCGTGACCGATCAGAATGAGCGGTGGACGCTCCCCGGCGGGAGCCGTGCAGTCGGGGTGGCGCGGAGGGTAATAAAACGCATGTGTCGTGTGGCCATCCGACGAGGGGAACTCGATGGCCTCGGGTACTGACACGAACCCGGCCGGGCACCCGTCATCGGCGGACGATCTCAACGTCTCGATGGCCCCGGTTGCGAGATCGACCCGCACGACGGCATCCGCCGTGGTCGTCGATCCGGCGATCAGGACGGCGTGCGTGGGCGATGCGGCGAGCCACTCGCGTGGCTCCACGTTCTCAGCGAGATCGGAGAGCACGCCGGTCGAGATGTCGAGTATCGCGAGATGCCAGCGGCCCAGCCGCGTGTACGACACCAGCATTCGCCTGCGATCGATCGGGACCCACGACGCCGTTCCGAATACCCATTGCGGCCGGCCGATCTCCGCGCCGCTCGGCGCACTACCTGCGAGCGGCGTCGCGCTGCCGGCGCGGTAGAGCGTCCACCAACCATCACGGTCACTGACAAACTGCAGATGTCCATCCAGCGTCCATCCCGGCTGGTAGATCGATTCACCGGCACCGCCGGCGATGACGCGCGGCCACGCCAGCGCTCCGTCGCCGGTGAGCTCCGCCTGCCAGAGCTCGGTGCCGTCCCATGGCATCTGCGGGTGCCGCCACGAGAGCCATGACAGGTGCGACCCATCGGGACTGAGCCTCGGTGTGGAGTAGAAATCGAACCCTGATGCGATGACATCGCCCGCGTGCTCGGGACCATCGATGGGAATCGCCACCAGGGTGTTGATCGGCTCGCGCCCCGGATCGGAGTGATCCTCGCGAACCGCGATCAGGCGCCGACGCTCCGAATCGAGGATCGCGTCGGCATAAAACCCCTGTCCCGCTGGCGTGATCGGAACGGGATCGTGCGCAGCGTTGGCGTCGATGCGATAGATGCGCTGATCGGAGAAATTGGAGGCGAACACGATGCCCCGCGACACGACACAGGCGCCGCCGCCATACTCGTGAACTCGCGTGCGGACATTGAAGCTCGATGGCGTGACTTCTTCGACTCGGCCGTCCGGATGCCGCCGGACGAGGACGTTACGCCCGGCTTCCTGCGGCCTGCCCTCGATCCAGTAGATGTCCTCGCCGTCGAGAGCGACGGCGGAGAGTCGAATCCCCTGCGTGGCGACGGCGTGCGCCGTTATCGGCGATGGCCAGGTTCCGAATGCTTTGTCCACGGTTGCACCAGGTCAACTCCCATCGCGCATGATGCGACACGACTCGATGTCGAACGTCGCTTCTCCGATCGCCAGGCGCGATTGATCGCGGAACGACTGCGCGAAGCGAACGAATCGCTCCGCATCCGCGAAGTTGCTCGCGAGACCGAATGAGACGCGGATGGCCCCCGCGCTCTTGCCGCCGCGCTCGGTCACAATTTGCAAGAACGATGCGAGTGTCAGGTCCTGCCGGATCGCAAGCGCCGCCGCGACGTCCTCAGCGGTGATTCCTTCGGCGGTTTCCCCCGCGCCGGGATTGCAGAAGCATCCGGTGCGGAGCGAGATCCGCTGCTCACCCGCCAATTCCTCTATCCGGCGGTAGTCGAGCAGATGTCCCGCCGGATCGTAGAAGTTCATCGTGACGATGCCGCCGCGCTCGAAGGTGGTCAGCGGCCCGTAGATGCGGACCATGGGACGGCCGTTCGAGTGACGGATGTCCACGAGCTCGTGGAGCAACCAATCGGTCAGGCAGCGCACCCGGCTCTGAATCGTCTCGATGCCGACCGACGCCAGATGACGCAGCCCGATCTCCACGGCGGCGATCGACAGATAGTTCAGCGTGCCGTCTTCGAAGCCTGCTTCACCCGGCGAGAGCAGATGCCGGACGCCACCGACGGTGGCGAAGTTCACCGTGCCTCCGGCGAACCATGGGCGATGGAGCTTGGCGAGCGCCTGGTTTCTGACGAGGAGACATCCCACACCGGTGGGATACCCGAACATCTTGTAGAAAGAGATGCTGACGAAGTCCGGGCGCACGCGCTGCAAATCGAGCCGGTTGGTGGGCACGAATGCGGCAGCATCGAGCAGCACATCCCAGCCTCGCGCCCTTGCCTCGCCCACGAGCTCGAGCGGATGCTTCACGCCGGTGAAATTGGACTGCGCGGGAAACGCGAACAGGGCGTGAGGTCCGTCACTCACCCGTTCCATCAGCCGCTCGAGCTGCGACGTATCGACTCGTAACTCGGGAGCGATCAGAGGCACGTAGCCGACGGAGGCGCCTCGAGCCGTGGCAAACTCGCGAATCCCGTTGACCGAGTTGTGGTTGTCTACCGTGAGAAGAAACCGCCCACCCGGCCGGAACGGATAGGACTCGCCAACAAGCTTCAGGGCCCCGGTCGCGTTCGGGGTGAAGACTGCGGTGTAATCGCCGCCGGCGTTGAACCACTCGAGGACCGCCCGGCGCGAGCGCTCGACGAGGGCGGTCGCGCTCGAAGACGCCGGGCTCGCCGAATGCGGGTTGCCGAGGACATTCGAGGCGAGGAGCGCCGCGTGCTGCTGCACCTGCGAGACGGCGTAGAGGCTGGCACCGGTGTAATCCAGGTAGGCATCGCCTGCCGCGTCCAGCCGAGAATACTCCGTGGCGCGGATCGCATCGAGCCGCAGCGTGGACTCGTACTCGGGGTAGCGCGTCAGGAACTCACGCCAGCGCGAGTCTGAGGTGGTAGTACTCACCATTTCGCTCAACGCGCATCGGGGCGCCGAACACGTCTGTCAGCCGTTCCGGAGTGAGCGCGTCCGCCGGTGTGCCGTTGAACGCCACTTTGCCGGCGCGCAACAGCACGACACGCGTGATCTCGGGGACGATCTCCTCCACATGATGCGTCACGAGGATCACCGTCGTCCCCTCGCGCGCTAGGCGGCGGATGGATTCCATGAAGCGGTGCCGGGCGACGAAATCGAGCCCGGTGGTGGGCTCGTCGAGCACAAGCGCATCGGGACGCGTCACCAGGGCGCGGGCGATCAGCACGCGCCGGCGCTCGCCCGCGGACATCTCGTTGAGCGGCTTCGACGAGAGGTGCAGCGCGTCAACCCGCGTCAGCGCCTCGCGCGCCTGTTGGCGCATCGCGTCGGTGACATCGTGATGCGAGAAGACACCGTGACTCCCAAGCAACCCGGACGTCGCCACGTCGAGACCGGACACACGCCCGCTCGACGTCTCGAGCCCGAACGCCGCATCGAGCTCACCGGTGACCACGCCAAAACGTGTGCGCAGCGCGGACACGTCCCACCGCTCCTGTCCGAAGATCCGCATCGGGGCGACGCCGTTCTCGCCGAGACGCGGCCGGTCCTCGAACGTCAGCAGGCGAATCAGCGATGACTTCCCGGCGCCGTTCGGGCCGAGAATCGCGGTGTGCTCGCCGTGATGAATCGTCAGCGATAGCGCATCGAGGACGCGCGCCCCGCCGCGCACGAGCGTCGCGTTGGTCAGTTCCAGCACGGGTTCCACGCTACTATTCTCTCTCGAAGCGGATGTCCAAGGGGCGTTTGGAAGCGTTCAGCGACGGCGTGCTCGCGATCATCATCACGATCATGGTCCTCGAACTGCCGTCACCGGAGGGCACGGACTGGAGCGCGCTCGCGCCGGTCACCCCGGTGCTCTTGACCTATGTCCTGAGCTTCGTCTACCTCGGGATCTACTGGAACAACCATCATCACCTGCTGCACGCCGCGCGCGCGATTAGCGGTGCCGTGCTGTGGGCCAACCTCCACCTTCTCTTCTGGTTATCGCTCGTGCCGTTCGTCACTGGATGGATGGGACACAACCACTGGGCGCCGGTGCCGACGGCGGCGTACGGCTTCGTGATGCTGCTCGCGGCGATCGCGTACTGGGTCCTGCAGTACACCATCCTGGCGCGACAAGGCCATGACTCGGTGCTCGCGCGGGCGCTCGGCAGCGATCTCAAGGGCAAGCTCTCGCCGGTGATGTACGCCGCGGCGATACCGCTGGCTTTTGTCAATCAGTGGATCTCTGATGCGATCTACGTCGGAGTCGCCCTGATCTGGCTGGTGCCCGACCGGCGAATCGAGCTGGCATTCGATCGCGAATCGCAGTAGCGGGCGCCGCACGACCCCGCTGGCGGCGCCGCTCGTTCAGAAACCGCGCATCTCGCTGCTCGTGCCGCCGGCCGCCGGAATGTACGTCTTCAGCACGTAATCCATCACCATGCGGTCGGCGCTGAAGCGCCAACCAAGCGTGCGTATGGCGCGCTTCACGCGGCTGATCCACTCGCGCGGCAAGCCGTCGCGATTGCGATCGTAGTAGAGCGGCACGACGTCCTCGGTCAGCACGTCAACAAGAGCGCGGCCATCGCGCGCGTCATGCACGCCCACCGAGGTGTGCGTGTCGCCTTGGCCGATCGCGAACCCGTTCAGCCCGTCGTACGCCTCGGCCCACCAGCCGTCGAGCACCGAGAGATTCAACCCACCGTTGAACACGACCTTCTGCCCGCTGGTGCCGCAGGCCTCCAGCGGACGCCGCGGGTTGTTCAACCATACATCGACCCCTTGCACCAGATCGCGTCCGACGTTGATGTCGTAGTCCTCGATGAAGACGATCTTTCCCGCAAACTTCGGGTCGCGCGCCAGGCGGGCGACCTCCTGCAGCACCGCTTTCCCCGGGCCATCGAGCGGGTGCGCTTTGCCCGCAAAGATCAGCTGCACCGGCCGGTGCGGATGATTGACCAGCGCTTCGAGCTGCGCCAGGTCCTGCAGCAACAAGTTGGCGCGCTTGTAGGTCGCAAAGCGGCGGGCGAACCCGATCGTCAGCGCGTCGCGACTGAGCACCCGTTTGAGCTGAGCGACGACGCTCGCGGGCTGCCCCTGGCGCTCGGCCTGCAGCACGAGACGGCGACGCACCTCGGCCACCAGACGCGCCTTGAGCGTCAGGTGCGCCTCCCACAACTCCCCATCGTCGATGTCGTCGATCGCTTCCCAGAGCGCGGGGTCGCCGTTGCGTGCGATCCAGTCCGCCCCGAGGTGACGCTCGTAAACGAGACGCATCTGCGGCGCCAGCCAGGAATTGACGTGCACGCCATTGGTGATATGGCCGATCGGGATGTGCTCTTCGCGTACGCCCGGGAACAGGCCGGTCCACATCGCGCGCGACACGTGGCCATGGAGCGACGACACCGCGTTGGCGCGATGGCTCGTCTTCAGCGCGAGCACCGTCATGCAGAATTCTTCGCGCCAGTCGTGCGGATTGACACGTCCGAGCGCGAGCAGCCCTTCGTGCGAGAGACCAAGCGCATCGCCAACGGGTCCGAGGTGCTCTTCGACGAGCTCCGCGCCAAAACGATCGTGGCCGGCGGGCACGGGTGTATGCGTGGTGAAGACCACGTGCGACGACACGCGTCGCATCGCCTCGTCGAAGCTGATGCCCTCCGACTCCATCCGTCGCCGCACCAGTTCCAACGAGGCAAACGCGCTATGCCCTTCGTTGAGGTGCACGACACCAGGCGAGATCCCGAGCGCCGCCAGCGCCTTGACCCCGCCGATGCCGAGCAGGAGTTCCTGCCGGATCCGCACGCGATGATCGCCACCATAGAGCCTCGCGGTGAGCTCGCGATCCTCAGGGCTATTGCCTTCAACGTTCGAGTCGAGGAGCAGGAGGGTGTTGCGTCCTACGGCCGTGCGCCAGACGCGAGCGCCGATTCGTCCGGTGCGCGTGTCGATATCGACAGTGACCGGAGCGCCGCCGGCCATCGCCGGCTCCATCGGCAGCAGACGATGGTCGGTGTCGACGTACTCCTCCTGCTGCCAGAGGTTGGCATCGAGCCGCTGCCGGAAGTATCCCTGGTCGTAGAAGAGGCCGATGCCGACGAGCGGAATCCCGAGATCTGACGCGCTCTTCAAGTGATCGCCAGCGAGAATCCCGAGGCCACCCGAGTAGATCGGCATCGACTCGTGCAGCCCGAACTCAGCGGAAAAGTACGCGACCGGCCGCGCGCCCAACACGCTGGCGTTGCGCGCTCCCCAGGTGTGCTTCGACAGGAGATACTCCTGCATGCGCCGGTACGCGTGATTGATCCGTCCGTGCAGCGCGAGCTGCGTCGCACGCGCTTCGAGCTGATGCACGTCGAGCTGCTGCAGGAGCGCGATGGGATTGTGGTCGCACCATTGCCACAACACCGGGTCGAGATCGCGGAACAACGCGAGGCTCTCGGAGTCCCAACTCCACCAGAGATTCCGCGCCAGCGAGGCGAGACGGCGATGCACGGGCGCCACGAACTGCCCCTCGGTCCGCGCTTCGCTCACAATCGGCGCCAGCTGCACGCCCGCCATGGCGAGCATCCGGACTTCCTCCTCGGCGAAGGCCCGAGCATCCGTCGTCTGCACCACGAGCACACCCTGGAGCACGCCGCGATCCATCACCGGCACGCCAAGGAACGTGCGGAAGGCGTCTTCACCGATGTCGCGAAAGTATTTGAAGCGCGGATGCGCGCTGGCATCGGCCACGACGACCGGCTTGGCCTGTTCGGCGACCAGACCCGCGAGTCCTTCGGTCACGCGCATGCGCACTTTGCCGACGCTCTCCGGCCTCAGGCCGACGGTCGCCGCCAGCACCAGGTTGGCGCGATCGTGTTCGAGCACGTAGACGGAGCACACGTCGGTCGTGAACCGCCGCTGAATCAGATTGACGATGTTGGTGAGTGTCTCGTTGGGATTGCCGCTGTGTGATACGAGTTCGCTGATGTCGTCGACGACCGCTTCTTCGCCTTTCACGCCGGACCTCCGCGGATTGTGGGGAGCGCAACGAAGCAAGAACGCTGCCCCATTATCGTGGCAGTTTGTTCAGCAACGCGAAGGCCGCCGGTGCCGTATCTGACATTTCGGTATCGAAGATTTTGTCTTCCTACACTCTTGTCGATTCGCGCTACTCGCGACGACACCAAACGCGCCGCAAAACATTCGAGAAAACGCACACGCAACGATGAAGCGCGAGACCGCCGGCTGGCCCGCAGGTTGCTGATGGCCTCGCCATGAGCTTTGCCACCATCGTCGACCGCGTGCGCCTGGACTTCGTGGAAATGCCGGAACTCGAGTTGACGCTGCCGCAGGCGGTTCGCCTCTGGAGCCTCGGGATGGACGACTGCCGCTACGTCATCGATTCATTGGTGGATGCGGGATTCCTGGCGTGGACCCCCAGGCGCACCATCATCAAGCGGGGTCGTGACCCGTTCGGACGCCGCGATCTACAGCCGGCGCACATTTCTGTCCTGACCGCCAATGTTCGCGACAAATCCGTATCGAATTCATAACTCGTGGTCTCACAGTCGTCTTCTCTCAAGCTCGTGCCGTCTCCGCAGCAGGCCCGGCCCGGGCCACCCGCGACATCTCTGTTCTCGCAATATGCCATCGATGCGGCGTTCGACGAGATGTTCGACGCCGAATGGCGCGCCCGGGCACACTATCGCGCCCTGATCGACGAGTTGCTCGTCGCCTCGCCCGAGGAGCTGCGGCAACGGCAGCTGGAGGCCGATCGCGCGTTCCTGACACAAGGCATCACCTTCACGGTCTACGGAGACGACCAGGGCACGGAGCGGATCTTCCCATTCGATCTGCTGCCCCGGATCCTGACCGGACGCGAATGGGACACGCTCGAACGCGGGCTGGCGCAGCGGCTGACCGCGATCAATCTCTTTCTCAAGGACATCTACAACGAGGGCCGGATTCTCGCTGAACGGGTCGTGCCGCCCGAGCTCGTCTACAGCTGCCGCCACTTCCGCCGCGAAATGCGCGGCGTCAAGGTGCACAAGGACATTTACGTCTCGATCGCGGGCACGGATCTGGTCCGTCTCGACGACGGGCGTTTCGTCGTCCTCGAGGACAACCTGCGCGTGCCGAGCGGCGTGTCGTACATGCTCGCCAATCGCGAGGTCACAAAGCGAGTCTTCCCGGGCCTGTTCAATCGCTACAACGTTCGCCCAATCGCTCACTACGGCCAGTCGTTGCTGGCCACGCTGCGCGCGCTGGCGCCCGCCAACCGCGGCGAGCCTACCATGGTGGTGTTGACGCCAGGCGTGGGGAACTCGGCGTACTTCGAGCACGCGTTCCTCGCGCGCGAGATGGGCCTTCCACTCGTCGAGGGGCGCGACCTCCTCGTCCACGACAACATCGTCTACATGCGCACGACCTCGGGGTTGCGGCGCGTGGACGTGATCTACCGGCGCGTGGACGATGACTTCCTCGATCCGTTGGCCTTCCGCGCCGATTCCTACCTTGGCGTCGCGGGCCTGCTGAACGCCTATCGTGCCGGGCAGGTCTCGATGGCCAATGCCATCGGCACCGGCATCGCCGACGACAAGGCGGTCTACGCCTATCTGCCGGCCATCATCCGGTTCTATCTCTCTGAAGAACCGATTCTGGCGAACGTGCAGACATATCTGCTCGACAATCCATCGGATCGCGCCTACGTGCTGGAACACCTCGATTCCCTGGTCGTGAAAGCAGTGGGTGAATCAGGTGGCTACGGGATGTTGATCGGCCCGCACAGCACGCGGCAGCAGCGCGACGAGTTCCGCGATCAGATTCTCGCGTCGCCGCGCAACTACATCGCCCAGCCGACGCTCGCTTTCTCGCGTGCGGCCTGCTTCATGGACAGCGGTATCGAGCCGCGGCATATCGATCTCCGCCCGTACGTCCTCTTCGGCGATCGCGTGACGATGGTGCCGGGCGGGCTGACGCGTGTGGCGCTTCGCAAGGGCTCGCTGGTCGTCAACTCTTCGCAGGGCGGCGGAAGCAAGGACACGTGGGTCCTGGTCGACTAGCCGCGAGGACCCTCAATTCGCCATGCTGCTGTCACGCGTCGCCGACGCTCTCTACTGGATCAGCCGCTACCTCGAGCGCGCGGAGCACACCGCGCGCCTGGTCGACGTGGCCATCGATCAAGGCCTCGGGCGTGCCTCGTCGTTCACCGGCTCGGCGGTCGAACGCCTGTATCAGAGCGTCGGACTCGACTCCACATCGCAAGACGTCACGGCGATGGCGGGAGGTGCCCTCTTCGATCTGGCGAACCGCAACTCGGTCATCTCCTGCGTGACAGCCGCGCGCGAAAATGCCCGTCAAGTGCGGGAAGAGATCGCTTCCGAGATGTGGGAGCAACTGAACGCGCTCTATCTCCGGCTCAAGCAGATGCGCGAAGAAGGGGCCTGGGGTGCCCGCATTCATCACGTGTCGCGGGCGGTGATTGATGGCGTCCGTCTGTTCAAGGGGATCACCAACGGCACGATGAGCCATGGCGAAGGATGGCAGTACTTGCAAGTCGGGCACTACCTCGAGCGGTCGAACGCGACGGCGTCACTGCTGACGCTCTTCGTCCCCGGAGGCACGAGCGCGACGACGATGACCGAACCGCGCGACCAGGTGGAGTGGGTCACCCTGCTCGAGGCGTGTTCGGCACTCGAGGCGTATTGCCGCTACTACACCGCCGACGTGCGTGCGGGCCGCGTGACCGAGTTCCTGTTGCTCAACTCCGAGTTCCCGCGCTCAGTCCGGTTTTCGGCCGTGCAGCTCGAGGCCGCGCTGCGCACGCTCGCCGGCTACAGCACCAGAACCGCGGGCCGCGCGGAACGGCTCGCCGGGCGGCTGAGGGCGTCGCTCGAGTACGCACAAGTGGACGAAATCCTCAACGACGATCCGCAGACGTACTTGACGAACATCAGCCGGCAGTGCACGCAAATCCACGCCGCCGTTCAGCAGAGCTACGTGTCCTACCCGATTGAGTCCGCGTTGCCCGCATAGCTCGCGCACATGCGTTATTCCATTCGCCACGTCACTCGCTTCACCTACGAGTCGCCCATCACCGAGAGCGTGATGGAGGCGCGGATGCAACCGCGAACCGACAACATACAGCGCTGTCTACAGTTCACCCTGCACACCTCGCCGTCCTCGCGCGTGATGGAGTACCGCGACCACGACCACAACGTGGTCCATCACTTCAACATCCCCGGGCGTCACGCCCGGCTCACGGTCACGGCCGAAGCGCTCGTCGAGTGCCTCGCCACTCGCTCGCTCCCGCATCGTCTGGGGCCAGCCGCCTGGTCGAGACTCGATGCCATCGCCTCGTCGGGGCAGTGGTGGGAGTATCTGGAACCGAGCAGGTTCGTGCAGCAAACCGAGGCACTGGAGGCGTTGCGCATCGAGATCGGCCTGGAGCGCGGCAACGATCCGCTCGTGGCGCTGCGGCGACTGATGGGCGAGGTGTATGCCCGCCTCGAATACAGTCCGCGAAGCACGCGCGTCGATTCACCGATCGACGAGGCGCTCATCGCGCGAAAGGGCGTGTGTCAGGACTTCGCACACATCTTTCTGAGCCTGGTGCGCCCGCTCGGCATTCCGGGACGATACGTGAGTGGATACCTGTTCCACACTGCCGGAGACCAGGACCGATCGTCGGACGGCGCCACACACGCCTGGGTGGAAGTCCTGCTGCCCGATCTTGGGTGGATAGGGCTCGACCCGACCAACAACCTCATCGCGGACGATCGGCACATCCGCGTCGCCATCGGACGCGACTACGCAGACGTGCCTCCAACGCGCGGGGTGTTCAAGGGCGTGAGCACCGTTCGAAGCGAGCTCAGCGTCTCGGTCGCCGTTGGTCCGGCCTTGTCGCCGCTCTCGACCGAGCTGGCGCCATTCACTCCATGGGTGTCGCGTGACGCAGTGGAGCCGGTCGAGGACGACATCGCTCGCCAACAGCAGCAATGAACCTGGAGGCAACGGGGGACTCGCAGGAAACGGTTTTGCCAGGGGGAGGTCCCGGAGGAAACGGTTTTGCCACGGGGGAACGGGGGAACGGAGAGACG
>Ga0310810_10009768_pt1 | contig 11129 bp, 10 predicted proteins | sample NCmetagenome_FD_207641 | JGI IMG/M metagenome (GOLD analysis project Ga0310810, IMG submission 207641) | Soil microbial communities from experimental microcosm in Duke University, North Carolina, United States - NC | ecosystem: Engineered > Artificial ecosystem > Soil microcosm > Unclassified ... | reverse complement strand
CCCCCCGGTGAAGTGTCACCGGATTATAGCACGTCCCGCCCTGCTCGGTGGCCAAGGACGCGGGAGTCCTGCCCGGCGGCCCTAGGCTCCGTCTGCTAATTCGCGTATCGGGAAGAGAGGGGACGGGCTCCTCCGATTAGACCGCGCGCACGTGCGGTCGGGAGTGCCCTATGTACCCTCAAGAGCTCACCGACGCCCAATGGGCGCTGATCTCCGACCTCATGCCTCCTTTCCGGCGCAGGCGGGGGCGGCCCTGGAATGACCACCGGCTTACGGTCGACGCCATCTTCTACATCTTGGAGAGCGGGGCGCCGTGGCGCTTCCTGCCCCGGGAGTACCCGCCCTGGCAGTCCGTGTACGATCGCTTCGATCTGTGGAGGCGCGACGGGACGCTCGACCGGATCCTGGAGCGCCTCCAGGTTCGACTGGATCGTGGAGGGCGGATCCGATGGGACCTCTGGTGCGTCGACGGGAGTTCCGTCCGAGCCAGCCGCGCCGCCGCCGGGGCGGGAAAAAGGGGGATCCCGAGGAGCCGCCGGACCACGCCCTTGGCCGCTCCAGGGGCGGCTATGGCACGAAGCTCCATGTAGTCTGCGACGGCGGCGGAGTCCCCTTGGGGGCATGGGTCTCCGCCGGTCAGGAACACGAGAGCAGTCACTTCGCTCGCGCCATGGCGGAAGTCACGCTCCCGGATTTCATCGGGGGCCCGTGGCTGCATCCCCGACAGCTTTCCGGGGACAAGGCCTACAGCTCTCCGGCATTGCGCCGGTGGCTCAAGGAGCGCCACATCGAGCCTGTGATCCCACTGCGGGCCGACGAGGTCCGATTCCACGGCGAAGACCCGACCTTCGACCGGGAGGCGTATCGCGGGCGGAACGTCATCGAACGGCTCATGGGGTGGCTCAAAGAATGTAGACGAGTCGCCACTCGGTTCGAGAAGCTCGCCCTGAACTACTTAGCCATGCTCAAGTGGGCGATGGTGCGCCGATGCCTTCGACTCCAATAAGCAGACGGGGCCTAGTCCAACTGAGGCTCGATCGGCAGCGGCGGGGGCTCGGGTTCCGGGTTTCCGGGCGGATGGGGGGACGGTTCCGGCTCGGAGGGCTCCGGCGGATCATGCGGGGCAGGCTTTCCCGGCAGAATGGGGTCGTCGAAGATGTTCATGAGCACCTCCAGAACAGCGATCCCGATGCCGACAACGCCGTTACGGGCGGCCGGTGGAAGGAGGTAGACTAGAGAAGATGTCTTTCCTGTTGGAGTCCCTGACGAGGAAGCTGGAAGGCCCCCTGCCCGGCCGGGGCGCCCATCAGCTTCTCGCCCCGATCGGGCGCGAACTGCCGGATCCCTCCGCGCTCCCGCCCGGATCCTACACGCCGAGTTCGGTCCTGGTGCTGCTGTATCCGGGTCCGCAGGGACGTCCCCACTTCCCGCTCGTTCAGCGCGTGGCCTCTCCGGGCGTCCACGGCGGCCAGGTCGCCCTGCCGGGAGGCAGGATCGAGGTCGACGAGAGCGAGGCGAGCGCCGCCTTGCGGGAATGCCGGGAGGAGATCGGCCTGGCCGAAGAGCCGCGCCTGATCGGGAAGTTGAGCCCGCTGTTCATTCCGGTCAGCGGCTATCTGGTTCATCCCTTCGTGGCCGTCGTGGAACGGAGCGACCCGCGCTTCACGCCGCAGCCCGCGGAAGTGGAAGCGGTGATCCCCGCGAGCCTGGATCGCTTGCTGGACGCGTCGTGCCTGACGTCGGACACGGTCCCCGTCCGGGGAACCCGGATGACGGTTCCCTGCTTCCGACTCTCGGACAAGACGGTCTGGGGGGCGACCGCGATGATTCTCAACGAACTCCGGGTCGTCCTTCAGAGGACGGTTCCAGGAACACGACCCGAATAAGAGCGAGCGAAAGCGGCGCTAGGCCTTCCACTGAAACCGGCGGAGCGAGATTCTCCCTTTGGAGTCGAAGACCACCTTCTCGCGCTCCAGGAGCACGCGCTGACGGATCTCGCCGTGGGACTCGACCCGCGCGCTGATTTCGCCCTTCGCGTTCACGACGCGGTGCCACGGCAGCGTGATGGTGTCCGGCGTCGCCGCCAGGGCATACCCGACTTGCCGGGCCTGTCCCGGAAGTCCCGCCAGCCGCGCGATCTGCCCGTAGGTGGCCACGCGACCACGGGGAACCCTCTTCACCTGCGCGTAGATCCGTTGGTAGCTGCCGGTGCCCACGCCTATCCTTCGACGATCACCTTGAAGCCGCCATAGAGGAAGCGCTTCATGTCGAAGGGCATCTTGGGCGGCAGCTTCGCCATCGCGGGGTCCTTCATGATCTTGGCGTTCACGGCGTCGCGATGGGCCTTCGACGTGTAGATGATGAAGGAGAACATGACCGTCTCGCCCGGCTTTGTCCGGATCCCCTTGAGGAATCCGGGGCCGCAGCCCGCTTTCGTTTTGAGGTCGTCGCCGACGCACTCGAAATACTGGAGCGCCCCGCACTTCATCCAGATCTTCCGGCCCCACGTCGCCATGCGCTTGTAGGCCGCCACGTTCTTCCGGGGCACCGCAATCGCGAAGCCGTCCACGTACTTGGCCATGCTCCCTCCGCTCGAATCAGCGGACAGTGTGCCAGGGCCGGCCCGCAACAGGAAAGGAAATAGGTCACTTCCCCGTCTTCAGGGCGTCCAGCTCCGACCGGGCGCTGCGGTACTCCAGGTAATTTCGCTGGCCGGTCTCGAGGCACTTCTTGAAGTAGTCCTCGGCGACCGCGCGGTCCCCGGCGACCAATTGCCTGGTGCCCGCGTAGAAGTAGGCCTCGCACTTCTTCTGGCGCGTGTCCGCCGACGACTCCCCCAGGAAGTCCTTCTCGGACACCTCTCCGTCGAGGTAGGCCAGGATGCGGCCCCGCCACTCCTGCCCCTTCTTGTCGCGGCGTTGTCCGCGATACTCGCCAAGGGCCGTCTTCGCCTCCGCCGCTTCGCCCAGCCTCGAACGCACGAGATAGATCCGCATCTGGGCGTAGTCCGTCATCGACTCGTCCTTCCCCAGCGACTGGCGGAAGTCCTCGAGCGACTCCTTCCAGGCGCGCGTGTCGCAGCGCATCAGACCGCGGGTGAAATGGCTCCAGCCGTCGTTCGGGCTGAGCTCGACCGCGCGGTTGCAGTCGGCCAGCGCGCGCTCCGGCTCGCCCCGGGCCAGCCAGGTCGCGGCCCGCGCGGAAAAGGCCTGCGCGTAGGTCGGCACCAGCTCGATCGCCTTGGAGAGCGCGGCGAAGGCATCCTCGGGCTTCTCCTTGCAGAGCAGCGCGTAGCCGCGGCAGTAGTAGACGTAGGCGTTCCGGGGCTGAATCTTCAGCAGGTCCTCGCCGTCGGCGATCGAACCGTCGTAGTCCCCGCTGCCGATGCGGCTCCAGCATCGGTTGCTCCGCGCGAGCGTCAGGGTCGGGTCGAGCTCCAGCGCGCGGGTGTAGTCCTTCACCGCGCCGTCGTCGTCGTGGAGGCTCCGCCGGGCCCAGCCGCGGTTGTTGTAGGCCATCGCGAAGTTCGGCTCGATCTTCAGGGCCTGGGTGCAGTCCTCGACGCCGCCCTCGGCGTCGCCGTTGCTGGTCCGCGCCCAGGCGCGGATGTTGTACGCGAGGGCAATCCGGGGGTCGAGGTCCAGCGCCCGCGTGCAGTCGTCGATTGCCGCCTCCGCCTGCCGCTTGTTCATGTTGGCCCAGCCCCGCGTGACGAAGGGGCCGGCCCAGCGGGGGTTCAGCTCGATCGCGCGCTGGCAGTCGGTGATGGCGCCGTCGTTGTCGCCCTTGTTCACCTTGGCGAGCCCGCGGTTGCCCCACGCGAAGGCGTTCCGCTCGTCCAGCTCGATGGCCTTCGTGGAATCTTCGAGGGCGCCGTCCCAGTCCCCCAGTCCCAGGCGCGCGGCGCCGCGGTTGCCCTGCGCGGCGGGCAGCTTGGGGTCGAGCTCCAGCGCCTTCGTGAATTCCCGGATCGCCGTCTGGGGGTCGCCCTTCTTGAGTTTCGAATAGCCGCGAACGTGGTAGGCCTGCGCCAGCTTCGGGTTGATCTCGAGCGCCGCGGCGGCGTCCTCGAGGGCGCCCTCGAAGTCGTTCTTGGCGTTCCGGCAGAGGCCGCGGTTGCTGTAGGAGACCGCGTCCTTGGGGTCGAGCTCGATCGCCTTCGTGAAGTCCTCGATGGCGGGATCGAATTGCCACATCGTCATCCGCGCGGTGCCGAGGGCGCGGCGGGCCTCGGCGAGTTTGGGCTCGAGGTCGACGGCCTGCGTGAGGTCCTCGATGGCTTGTGGGACGTTTCGCAGGAGGGTCAGGATCTCGGCACGGAGGAGGTAGGACCGGGCCTGATTCGGCTTGAGCTCGATGGCCCGGTTGAAATCCTGCCAGGCGCGATCGAGATCCCCCTGCGCCTTCAGGTTGCTGCCGCGCGCAAGGTAGGCGTCTGCCAGCTTGGGCGCCAGTTCGATGGCCTTCTCGTAGTCCTTCGCCGCCGCGTCGAAGAGGCGCTGCTCGTGCTTCTCGCGCCCCGACTTCAGGAACTCCTGCGCCGACTCGACCGCCAGCGTCTCGCGGATCGCCTTGAGGACGATCTTGCTCTGTTCGGCGACGTCGGGATCCGCATCCGTGGCCGCCTTCTCGAGCGCCGGAAGGGCCGCCTTGCCGCGCTTCCGGAGCTGCTCCCGCGCCTGGACCCGCGTGTCGATGTCGGCCGAGCGGAGCTCCTCGACGAGCTGCTCGACGCTCTTGTCCTGCAGGAGGAGAATCAGAGAGAGGAGCAGGATCATGAATTGATTGTACGACGGATTACTTCTTTTCGGGCTTGGACTCGGACTCCAGCGCCTTCAATTCGATAGTGGCCGTGTCGTAGGGCACCGAGCCCGACTTTGCCTTCTGCAAGTACTCTTTGAAGCGGAGTCGGGCGCCGTCCTTGTCTCCCTCCACCAGACGGCGCGAGGCGATGGCGAACAAGGCCTCGGATTCCTGGGAGGAGGCCAGTTGTGGATCCTTGTCCTTGGCGGCCGCCAGGAGATCCTGCTCGCTCAGGCGGCGGGCATGGTAGCGCAGGATCTTGCCCTCCCAATCGTCTTCCTTCCGAGCGGCCACATAATCCGCGAGTTCCTTCGTCGCCGCCTCACTTTCGCCGAGGCGGGCCCGTGCCAGACTGATCCAGGGCAGGCAAATGTCCTGGAAGGCCGGATTGAGTTCCGCCGCTTTTCGGAGATCCTTCAGGGCGTCCCTCCACGCTCGAAGACCGTAGCGGAGACATCCTCGATAGTAAAAGCCCCGTGGGGAGGCAGGATCCAGCTCGATCGCCTTCGTGAGGTCCGCCTCTGCCCCCGTCCAGTCCAGCGTGCTCTTCCTCGCGTTGCCGCGGATGCCGTAGGCATGGGCATCCTGGGGATTCAGCTCGATCACCTTCGTGTAGTCGGTCACGGCCCCGGCGTAGTCCTTCTTGCTCATCTTCGCGTTGCCGCGCATGTTGTGGGCATCGGCGTCCTTGGGATTCCGCTCGATGGCCTTCGTGTAGTCGGCGATGGCCCCGTCGAAGTCGTTCTTGTCCCCCTTCGCGTTGCCGCGGTTGAAGTAGGCATCAGGGTGCCTGGGATTCAGCTCGATGGCCTTCGTGAAGTCGGCGATGGCACCGTCGATATCGTTCTTGTTCGTCTTCGCCGTACCGCGGTTGTTGTACGCGTCGGCATCCTTGGGATTCAGCAGCAGCGCTCTGCTGAAGTCGATAATGGCTCCATCAAAGTCCATCTTGCGCGCCTTCGCGTCGCCTCGGTTACGATAGGCGTCGCTGTACTTGGGATTGAGTTCGATGGCCTTGGTGAAGTCGGCGATGGCCCCGTCGAAGTCCCCCGCTTCCCCCTTCTTGCATCCCCGGTCAACGAGCTCCCGCGCGCTTGGAGACTGAAGCGCAGCGCCGAAGCGAAGAAGGATCAACGTGACCAGAGCCGCATGAAGAATCATCAGGCTTCTCCCGGGGCGAAGCGTCCCCTGTTCAAGCCAAGTGTAACAGTCGGCCGCAGGGCGCGAAAGAAGGAGCGGCGGATAGTCCTTTCGACGTGGGCTCGAGGAACACCACTAGGGCGAACTAGGGAAACGAGCGACAATCCACGTCCTTGGCCATGCTCCCTCCGCTCGAATCAGCGGACAGTGGGCCAAGGCCGGCCCGCAACCGGAAATGAAAAAGGCGCGGGTTCAAGGGCTAGCCGTTACGTCGACGGCATCCCGGGCCTCCTCCTCCGGCGGATCGCCAGGAGGATGAGCGGAGCGAGCGCCGCCGCCGCGGCGAGCGTGAATCCCAGGCCGAGGAATCTCGGACGATAGAAGAACCGCACCTGGTGCTTCCCCGCGGGAAGCTGCACCGCCTGGATCAGATGATCCGCCCGGAGCAGATCGCCGGGCGCGCCATCCACCTGCACGGTCCAGCCCGGATACCACGCCTCCGTCAGGACGAGCAGCGCCGCAACCGGGCATTCCACCTGGAGGGCATAGGAACCGGATTCCATCGAGACCAGCTGGACGGCCCCCCCGACCTCTTCCGGGCCCGCCAACGGCGTCTCCCGCGACGACTCGAGGACAACCACGCGACGCGCATCAAAGGACGGCTCCGACAGGAACTTCAGACGCTCCCCGGAGGACTCGATGACGACCGATCGGCCCACGAGAAAGGCCCGGGGGAGAGCCTTCGGGTTGTCATAGACGACCCCCGACGGCAAGGCGCCCAGCGCCGTCCAGCCCGGAGGCTCCTGCCGGGGACCGGGGACGATCCAGACCCGCGCTCCCATCAAATCGAACAGCGGACCCGGTCGAGCCCGAACCATGGCCGCCATGACGTGCGACGCCGGCAGCCCGCGGGCCACGTTCATCAGCTCCGTGTAGCGCCGCAGCATCATCGCGTCATACCCGCCCAGGTGATCGATGCCCGCCAGCTGGGACATCCCGATCGCGGGCGTTTGCTCCGGGCTCACCGTCACGAGACGGAACGGATACCGCGGATGATTCCGCACCATCGACACGAACTCCGGGGGCCACTCCATGTCCTCCCTGGAGTGGCCGACGAAGTACCGCGAATTGTAGATCCACAGTTCGCCGAGCAGCAGCAGGGCCAGAGCCGCCGCGCTCGGCACCCGGCGGGCCACGAGACCGGCGGCCACCCCGGCCGCGCAGAGCGAGGCCCACACCAGACTCCGCGCCGCCATCGATCGGGATGCGGGCGGCGCGTCTCCTCCGTCCTCCGCCTTGAATTCGACTTTCTCGCGCTCGACCAGGACGGTCCACCATCCCGGGACGGGGCTGTCCTCGGAACCGAGCGAGAGTCGAAGCCCGCTGGCGGCCAGAAGCAGCACCCCGGCGGCTCCCGCGACCCAGAACGTGTGCCGTCGCAGCGTTTCGTCGCCCTTCAGGATCCGATCGAACCCCATCGCTGCCAGCGCCGTCACTGCGACCGCGAACAGGAGCAGGTACCGAGCGGGCGCCCGGAACAGATTCATGCCCGGGACCAGATGGAAACAGGCAGTGAATACCGGCGAATGGCGTCCCAAGGCCAGCAGCACGCCGGCGATCGCGATCCCCACCCAGAGCCGGCGCTGAGGGTGGCGTCCCGCGGCGCCCAGTCCCGCGAGCGCCAGCCCCGCGAGCCCCACGAATCCGGAGGACTCCCAGACCGCTCCGTGGCTCCAGACCGGCGCTTCACGAGCGTCGCCGAAAAACGTCGGCGCCAGGAAGGCAACCAAGTTTATCGGCGCCAGCGAGAAGGTCGTGACGAAGTCGTAGGCGTTGATCGCCGTTCGCTGTGCCTGCCCGGTCAATTCGATCGTGGACAGGATCTGGGGAGCGCACAAGAGCAGTCCAAGCACGAGCCAGGCGGCGGCCCACCCGACCCCGATCACCCGATCCTTCCGCGTCCTCGGTCCGGTAACGACGACGTGAACGAGCCGCGCCAGGAGGATCAACCCGGTATAGAAAACATAGGGCGGCATCCCGGCCAGGACCAGCATCGCGAAGACGACCGAAATCAGAATGCCGCGCTTCATGGTCGCAGCATCCAGAAACCGCTCCACGCGCCACAGCAGCGCTGGGATCCACGCATAGGCCCAGACATGGTTGATATGGCCCAGGTAGAGGTGCGAGACGATGAAGCCGGACAACTGGAACAGGAGCCCTCCCAGGATGGCGCCACCCTCTCCGATCCCGAGCCCGCGCCTCAGCCACGCCCGCGCGAAGATTCCGGCCAGCGCCAGGTGCGCGAACTGGGTCAGCGTCCAGAAGCTGCCGACCGACAGGACGAGCAGCAGCCAGGTCGGCGGATAGAGCACCGCGCCGTGCGCCGCTGCCAGCAAGGGGTGTCCGGCCATCACATGGGGTTCCCACACGGGCAAGCGGCCCTCGGCGAACGCCCTCGCGATCGCCCCGCGCACGTGATAGAGCCCCGCGACGGCGTCCGTCCCGTAGAGCACCTGCCCCGAACCGACCGCCGAATAGACCAGGCTGCCGGGCAGGAGGAGGTACAGCGAGAGGGAGATCCAGCGGAGCCGGGACGGCGTCAGGATGGGGGGGATCGGCGGCGCCATAGGCTTCATCTTAGAGCCGCGCAGATCGACGACGTCAAAAAAAGATTCGCGCGCTTCATTCCTTGACGGCCAGGACCACGGCGCAGGCGCCCGTGGGGTCCTCGGCCTCGTAAGCCTTGCGCAGCAGGCGCGCCAGAAGGGGGACCACCAGGCGGCGCATCGTCTTGCTGAGCATCCAGCGGCCGCAGAGGCGCCGCAGGACGAACGAAGACACGGAACAAGGCAAGTACCGCGCGTAGGCCGCGTACGCCGCGGGGGCCATGTAGGGCTCCCAGACCAGGAGTTTCATCCGGGCCCGGGATAGCCGGAGCCGCCATGCCTCCTCCTCTTCCATCGTGACGTGGTGCCAGAATCGACGGAGCACGCGATTGAGAAGGTTGGAGACCCCGTGCAGTCCCAGGCGACGCAATGCGGGCAAGGGCCCCTGCGATTCCCAACCCGGCGTGGGCACCGTGGTGAGAAGAGTCCCCTGCGGCCGGAGCACCCGGTGGATCTCGCGGAGGGCGAGATCCAGATCGTCGAGGTGTTCGAGAACGCAATTGGAGAACACGCTCGCGAACGCGCCTTCGGAAAAGGGCAACTGCGTCGCGGATGCCGCCATCACCGCGCGATGGGTGGAGTTCCTGGCCGCCCGTCCGACGTCTCGGCGATTGATGTCGATCCCCGCCTCCAGAGGGCCCGGGAACAGGAAGCCGCTCAGGATTCCGTCCCCGCACCCCAGGTCCAGGGTGGGGGCCGCGAGGGGATAGCGCCAGAGTTTGCGGCACTCGATGGCCCGAAGGAGGGCGTGAGAGGCAGGCCACTCCTGGAGGCAGGAGGTCAGGAAGTCTCGCGGAGGCGGGGCGTCCCGCCGCGCGGGCGATTCAAGCGCTGCCATGGGCCGGGTCCGTTTCCTTGAGGGCGGCGGCGTAGAGGGTCATGCCGTTGACCACGAACTGCCGGGTGCGGCGGAACGCGTGTTCCCTCAGCAGGATGCCCAGCCGCCGCTTGGTGAAGTGGTGGATGTGCCCGCAGCGGTACTTGTGATAGACGCTGCCCAGGAGGAACCCTTGGATCACGCAATGGATATTGAACAGGATGAAGAAGGGGCTCAAGAAGAAGTCATAGGGCACCGTGATCAGAAAGACGCCGCCGGGCTTCAGGATCCTCCGGACCTCGGCCACCGTTTCGTGCAGCGCGAGGAGGTGCTCCAGGGTCTCGGACATGACGACGATGTCGAAGGAGGCGTCCGGCAGGCCCGTCCGGGCGAGGTCGGCGCAGACCTGGAACTCCTGGACCCGCCGATGGCGTTGGGCCCAGGCCAGCATCTTTTCATTGATGTCCACGCCGGTCACCGGCAGCGCCCCGGTATTCCACCAGCAGTTGCCGCAGCCCAGATCCGCGATTCGCATTCCCGGACGATAATGCTCGTCCACGAACTTCGTCAGCTGGATGAATCGCGAACGATGAAACCAGGAGCGGAACCGTCCGACCTTGCCGGCATCGGTATGGTCGTCGTAGTAGGACTCGTCCATGGCCCGATACTCGATCTCGGCCAGCCGCGCGTTGGAGAAGGAGACGATGCGGATCAGGAGCCCGTTGGCCAGCGAGAGGGCGATCAGGACGCCGATCGCCGCCGGCGCCAAGGGGGCCCCCAGCCTGAGGAAGATCCAAAGGAGGCCGGAGGCGGTGGCGGCCACCGCGACGTACAGGAGAAGCTGCAGGGGGGGAGCGACGCGCCAACGAAGCTCCCGATTGGCGAGCACGACGGAGTAGTAGAGGAAATGAAAAATCTGGTTGGCCATGGTCCCGAGGAAGATCGCCGCCAGGGGATTCCAGCCTTTCCCAAAATGGACCGCGCCGGCGAGTCCAAGGTTCACGCAGGCTCCCAGGATGCCGCCGAGCAGGGCCACGAGCAGGAAGGGGTGCGTCAGCCGGCGCGCCTCGGACGGCTCGGAAGGTCCGGCGCTATCGGCGGACATGACGAGTCGGGGCGCAGCGCCGGGGCGAAATCTGCAGTGTGCTCACGAGGACGCAAGGATTGTACGACGGGGCGGCGGGATCGTCAAACCGCCCGGCCTCTTAGAGGCCGGAACCGGCCGTCGCTGTCCCTTGGGGGAACCCGCCGCAGCCCCTTCCCGCCTTCGAGTCCTGGATCGAGGCGGCCTAACGCGGCCAAGCCCTCGGCGGTCTTGATAATCAATACCCGAATGCACTTCTCTCCCGGATTGACGACGTAGTCCTGACGCCAGAGGCCGTGGCAGTCGTCAACGCCCGCGGCGGTGTCCTCCTGATGGGCTGCCTCAGCGCTTGGCGCACGGACTCAGCATAAGGTTGGCTGAAGCTGGAAGCCCCGTCTTCGTGATCAGCAATGACGGTGAAGAGAGCCATGCCCCATTGGACCGTTTCCAGGGCGTAAATGCAAAAGACCCCGGTGACTTGCGTCACCGGGGTCTTTTCAAGGTTCTAGTAGCGGGGGCGCGCACCGCCCCACCCCGATCAAGTCTATCAAGTTCGGTCCTTCGGACCTAGAACCGTTCCAGACGGCCGACAAATCTCGTTCTTAAGCTTTCTGATTCC
>Ga0310810_10009766_pt1 | contig 11130 bp, 10 predicted proteins | sample NCmetagenome_FD_207641 | JGI IMG/M metagenome (GOLD analysis project Ga0310810, IMG submission 207641) | Soil microbial communities from experimental microcosm in Duke University, North Carolina, United States - NC | ecosystem: Engineered > Artificial ecosystem > Soil microcosm > Unclassified ... | reverse complement strand
CGGGTGTAGAACTGCTGGTCGCGCAGTTGCTGATCCAGCACGGCCTGGACCGCTTCGACCTCTTTGCGCGCGGTGTTGTCGGTGCCGATCAGCAGGTAGCCGATGATCGCGTTCTGCGCATCGCGCAGTGCAGTGACCGAGACGATCGCGGGGAAGCGGCTGCCGTCCTTGCGGATATAGGTGAGCTCATAGATGTCCTCGATGCCGCGCGAGGCCTTGAACACCAGCGCCTCGAAGCCGGGCTTGATCCGGGTCCCGAGCTCCACGCTCAAGGCGGTGGCGCGCGCGACCACCTCCTGCGAGTCGGAGATGTCGGCCGGGGTGATCTTGTCCATCACCTCGGACGCCTTGTAGCCCAGCATGCGCTCGGCACCGACGTTGAAGATCTGGATCACGCCCTTCGCATCGGTCGCGATGCTCGAGAAGTTCGCACTGTTGAAGATCGCGGTCTGCAAAGCGCCGGCTTCGAGCAGTTTCTCTTCCGCCAGCTTGCGCGCGGTATTGTCTGTACCGATCAGCAGGTAACCGATGATGGCGTCCTGCGCATCGCGCAGCGCCGTGACCGACACCACCGCCGGGAATCGGCTGCCGTCCTTGCGGAAATAGGTCAGCTCGTAGATGTCCTCGATCCCGCGCGATGCCTTGAACACCAACGCCTCGAAGCCAGGCGTGATGGGGGTGCCGAGTTCCACGCTCAACGCTTTCGCGCGCGCGATCAATTCCTGTGGATCGGACATGTCGGCCGGGGTAATCCGGTTGACCACCTCGGCGGCCGCATAACCGAGCATCCGCTCAGCGCCGACGTTGAAGATCTGAATCACGCCCTTTGCGTCGGTGGCGATGCTCGAGAAGTTCGCGCTGTTGAAGATGGCGTCCTGCAGGGCGCCTTTCTTGAGCAGCGTCCTGTGATGCCCGAACTCCACGGTGCTGGCGCCGGCCCCGGCTTCAGGCAGGACTTCTTGTGCGGTAACAATCATGAGAGACTTCCCCTGAATAGAGTGCGCGAGTGAGCATGGTCAGGATGCGGGAACGCCGGTTCATCCGGGTTTCGTTGCAAGGGCGCCTCCGTCCAGAAGATGGACACGGTTCGGAAAGAATCCGTGCAACACGGGTTCAAGCTCCCAGTCCAATCCCTCGTCCGGGTTGCCACGGCGCAACGCCTGCACTGCACTCCCGGCCGCGCGCTGGAGCGTCATCCAGTCGAGGAGCACGACGTGGGGCTGCATTGCCGGCAGTAGCAGGCCGGCGAGCGCGACGCTGGATGTTTCGCCCACCAGCGCAATGCTCGGATTGCTTGCGAGGTAGCGCGCCAGCGAACGACACAAGCTCTCGTTCACGCCGATCAGAAAGAGGCGTACAGGATCCGTGCTGGTATCCGGGTTCACAGCCCGTAGACTCGGGGCACGGACCCTGCCCGCGCCATCGGGGAAACCCCGAAAGATCAGGCCGCAAACCCTGATTCGGAGCGGCGCCCTCCTCAGCGCTCGGGATCGACCAGGCCAATGCGAACCGCATGGCGGGTCAGCCCGGCGACATTGAAGATCTCCAGGCGCTGCATCAGGTTGGCGCGATGCGTCTCGACGGTCTTGATCGAAAGGTGCAGGCGCTCGGCGATTTCGCGGGAGTTCCGGCCCTCGGCGATCAATTGCAGCACCTCGCGCTGGCGCGAGCTGAGCGCTTCCCCGGCCACGGATTGCCCGCCAGCCGGGACGCCAAGGAAACCATCGATCATCTGCCGCGAAACGGACGGCGTGAGGTAACGTTCGCCGCGCATCACTGCATGGATCGCCTGTTCCAGTTCGCTTGCGTCGTCGTCCTTGAGCAGGTATCCCATCGCACCGGCGCGCAGCGCTTCGAGCAGATAGGGCCGGGTGGCGTGCATCGAGACGATGATCACCTTCAACTGCGGGTGCTCGCGCAGGGCACGCACCGTGGTGTCCAGGCCGTTCAGTTCCGGCATCGAAATGTCCATCAGCGCAACGTCGGGCACGAGCGTTCGGATCAGCGCGAGCGCCTCGCGTCCATTGGCAGCCTCGCCGACCACGTCTACATCGACGATGCACGAGAGGCGCGCCTTGAAGCCCTGGCGCACCATCGCATGGTCGTCGGCCAGCAGGACACGCGTGGCGGTCATGCGAATGCGGGGTCGAAGCGGAGGAACTCGGCGTGCACGCGGGTACCGGCACCGCGCGCGGACTCGATGCTCAGCCGCCCGCCCAGAAGCTTGACGCGTCGTGTCATGCCGAGCACGCCGTTGCTTTCGCCCGCGAGGCCGCTCTGCTGTGCAGCCGCGGTGTCAAACCCCGTGCCGTCATCGGTGACCTTCAACGATAAGCCGTCTTCGGCCCGCTCCAGCACGACCTGAATGCGCGTCGCTGCGGCGTGGCGCAGCGCGTTCGTCACGGATTCCTGCACGATGCGAAAACAGGTCGTCTCCAGCTGGGGGTTGTCTGCGAAATCCATCGCCTCCAGCGACAGCTCGATTGCGATGCCGGAGCGCAACGCCTGGCGCTCGCAGTACCATGTAAGCGCCGGAATCAGTCCCAGGTCATCGAGAATCGACGGACGCAGGTCGTGCGAGATCGAGCGCACCCTCTGAATTGCATCGTCCACCATCTCCAGGCCTTCGACGAGCGCCTCCTCCTCCAGCCCCGTCCGGCGCAGCGATTGCAGGTTGAGCTTCAGCGCGGTGAGCACGCCGCCGACCTCATCGTGCAGCTCGGACGCAATCGCGCGCCGCTCCGATTCATGCACGTTGAGCAGCTGGCGCGCCAGCGCCTCCAGCTCTGCCCGGCTGGTTGCGAGCGTCGCGAGCGTCGCGAGCAACCTTACTTGCAACTGATGGATTTCCGAGGCGATCTCGTCGAGCTCGTCGGGCTTGTGATCCTCGGATCGCGGAAGTCGCAGCGGCGAGGCGGCCTTGTCGGGCTCGAGGCGGCGCAGGTATTGGGCGATGGCCGTCACGTGGCGGGTTACAAGCCAATGGAACAGGTAGAACGCAAACCCGACCACCAGGAGAGTCTTCAGTGCGTTGCCTGCGAGCACGGTCAGAGCACGCTTGGCCAGTTCTTCATGGATCGCATCGAGTCCCACGACCACGGTCAGGGCTCCGATCGGCAAAGTCCGACCCAGGTATGGGTAGGTCATCTGATACTGCCGCGCGACCACGCCGCGGGACCTGCGGCCTCCGGCCTGAGCCAGTATCTTGCCGCCCCCCTCGCGAATGGTGACCTGGTCGACATTCGGCAGGCGCGCGATGCCGGCGACTTGCGCTGCCACGTCGTCATAGTTGGTGGCCCAGAGCGAACGCGTCAGAGGTCTCAGGTGCACCTCTTCGATCATGCCGAAACCTGCTTCGACGGCGTCCATGTCATGGCGGTAGTCCCGGTGGAGTTCGAGGGCGGTGACACACAGCGTGACCGCCGAGCTGAAGACAACGATCGGGACGATCAGGCGGCGCGCAAGCCGCGACGCGTAGCGATGGGCAGGCGGGGCAGCCTCTTTCATCGCGCGCTGCCTCTTTCGTCGGGGAAAAGCCTCTCGCGATAGGCCCGTTGGTAGGAGCCGTCCTCCTTCATTGCACGCAGCGCGGCCGCAATTGCGGGGACGCGGGCCGCATGGCGCTTGTGCAGGTAGACGAATTCCTCATGAATGAACAACGGCGGATCGAGCTCGCGCACGTCGTTCATGGCGTGTGCCCGGAGGTGCGCTCGCCCCATCCGGCGCTCCCATAGCGCTATTTCTATGCGGCCAAGATCCAGGATGCGAAACAATTGCTCCGCGTCGTTGACCGCGTGCACTCCTTCCTGTCCAGCGAGGGCCTTCTCGTAGAACCTCCAGCCCCGGATCAATCCGATGGTGCGCCCGCGAAACGCCTCGAAGTTTCCCGGAATCGAGGCGTCCTTGCTGAAGGCCGAGAATTCCATGTCACCGAGTTTCTCGGGCACGCGGACGAGGCCCGGATACAGCTCTCCAACGACCATCGTACGGTTCAGTTCGCCGTCCGCGACACCCTCGCTGGAAAGGACGAGCGAGCGCCCGGCAGGCACGGTCGCGATGTGCAGCTTTAGACCCGCCCTCCGGAAGGCTTCGATTGCAACCACGTCGAAAAATCCGGTTCGCGCTGCATTGGAGTAAGGCGGCGCGTTCGTCTCGTTGAGCACCAACGCGTCCGGCTCGGCCGCCATGACGGTCGAGAGAAACAGCACCGACGCCAGCACCGACAACCGTGCATTGACGGCGGTGCCCGTCGCTGTGGGGATGCTCCTCGCAGGCACTTTTTATCCGCTCCAATCGACCCTGGTGCCGCCGGGCTTCTACCGTCCATGGGCCCATCAGGGAAAGGCCGTGGTTCCCCGACCATTGGATCGTCCTCGTGTTCGCCGTGGTGCTCCGTACGGTGCGTCACATTCAGCGGCGTTTGCCGATCCGATTCAAAAGCCACAGAACGCGCCCCGCGGTACGCCATCGGTCTGCTACCGCACAGACCGCTTCCATGCAGCTTGCTAGGTTGCCTACAAGGAGAACCCCATGACACCTGTTCATACTGTCCTCCCGGTTCGCGCATGGGGCGTTGCCCTGTGCGCAGCCGGAACTCTGCTCACCGCAACAGTCGCTGCGGCAGCCGATCGCGGCAAGCAGTCGGAAGCCCAGGCGACCTACCAGAGAGACCGCGCTGCGTGCGTGAGCGGGCAGACGGGCCAGGACCGTGCAACCTGCCTGCAGGAAGCGAGCGCAGCGCTGCAGGAGTCGAGACGAGGAAACCTCAACGACGGTCAGTCCGATTTCGAACGCAATCGGCTGCTCCGCTGCGAGAAGCAGCCGCCCGAGGATCGCCAGGATTGCGTGCGCCGGATGAGCAGCGAGGCCCGTACCACCGGCAGCGTCGAAGGTGGCGGAGTCTTGCGCGAGCTCACGACGCCGGACCGCAAGTGAGCCGATGAAAGTACGTTTCTGGGGAACGCGGGGATCGATTGCGACCCCCGGGCCGGGGACAAACCATTTCGGCGGCAATACTTCCTGCGTCGAGCTGACCACCGCGGGCGGCGACCTGCTGATTTTCGACTGCGGCACGGGCGCGCACCGGCTGGGCGCCGAGTTGATGGCGCGAAGCAAGCAGGCGATCCACTCGAACATCCTTCTCGGACATACGCACTGGGATCACATCCAGGGCTTTCCGTTCTTTACGCCGGCCTTTGTCAAGGGGAACTCGGCCTCGATCTATGCTCCGGAAGGCAGCAACCGTTCGCTGCATGATGTGCTCGCCGGGCAGATGGAATTCACGTACTTCCCGATCGCGCTGAACCAGCTCCCGGCCGCGATCTCGTACCATGACCTGACCGAGGGCATCCACGCGATCGGCGGCGCGAGGGTCGCCACTCAATTTCTCAACCACCCGGCGATGACGGTGGGCTACCGGGTCGAAGCCGACGGCGTCGTGGTCGTCTATCTGGTGGACCACGAGCCTTTCTCCGATCAGCTCTGGCGCGCGGGCGCCGAGCCGGGCCGCATCGAGTCGATCCTGCACGACGGAGACCGCCGCCATGCGCAATTCATGGCAGACGCCGATCTCGTGATCCACGACGCCCAGTACACGCCGCAGGAGTATGGCTCGAAGAAAACGTGGGGACACAGCGCGTACGACTACGTGGTGCAGGTGGCCGCGGCGGCTGGTGTGCGGCGAGTTGCGCTGACCCACCACGACCCGGGCCACGACGACCGCTTCGTCGGCGACATGGAACGCAACGCCCGCGCCCTGGCCCTGCAACTCGGCACGGGACTCGAGGTCTTGTGCGCATACGAAGGCTGCGAGCTCAAGCTGGAGCCGCGCTCCGCATTGAAGCCGTTCGTCACGGCGGATCCCTTCCAGGCGTCGGTCGCGCGCGGCGATCCGGGTCGCTTCCATATCCTGGTGGTGGACGATCAGCCGGACACGCTCACGATGGTCGTTCGTGCACTCGAGCAGGAGCAGTACACGGTCAGCAAGGCGGTGAGCGGGCAAGAGGCGCTCGAGATGATCGACGCGCGAATGCCGGACCTCCTGGTGCTGGACTACAAGATGAACGGCATGGACGGCCTTGCGGTCATGAAAACGCTGCGCGCCAAGCCCGAGACACGGCCCCTGCCCGTGCTGATGCTCACCGCCATGACCGACGAACCCAGCACGCGCGCCGGCTTTGACGCGGGCGTGACGGACTACGTGACCAAGCCGTTTTCGATTCCGCAACTCACGGCGCGCGTCCGCGCGTGCCTTGCGAGAACCCAGTCCGTGATCGTGTGACGCGCTAGGCGACGATCTCGACCCGGTCCAGGTACCTGGACAATTCGCCAACCCATCTGCGCGACAAGTCGTTGTCGCTGCTCTCGGCAGCCTGCTCGAGCGCCGCTCCGATGTCCGTGATTCCCTGGAAGCCCCAGCTCCCGCCGGCGCCCTTCATGCCGTGCCCCAGATTCTGCACGGTGCCAAAGTCACCCTTATCCAGCGCGTGCATCATCGCGATGACATCCTGCCTGCGGTTCAGCAGGAACCCGGGAATCAGGTCCGCGAACCTGGGATTCGCGTGCACGACGATCATGCCTTTGCCATTGCCCTCCTCCTTCGAGGTCGCAGGCACGCCCATCGAATGTTCCTTGATCGCTTGCAGCAGCACCTGTTGCTTGATCGGCTTCGTCAGGTAGCCGGTGCACCCCGCGGCGACGCACTTTTCCTGGTCGCCCCTTAGCGCGGCAGCCGTCAGAGCGATGATCGGCGTGGGCGGCCGATGGTTCGCCTGCTCCCACAGCCGGATCGCGCGCGTCGCGGTCAGGCCATCCATGACCGGCATCTGCCGGTCCATCAGCACCAGGTCGTAGTGCCCGGCGATGAATTTCTCATAGGCGATCGCGCCGTTTTCGGCGATCTCGACCTGGTACGGCGTGTCCTTCAGGAACGCCACCGTGATCGTGCGGTTGTCGGGCGAGTCCTCCACCACGAGAATCCGCAGCGCCGGCAACGACGCCTGCGGGCCGGTGCCCGGCAGCACCGCGGCCCGCTGCGTGGCGCGTCGCGAAATCTCGAGTGGCACGGCGAAGGAGAACACGCTGCCCTTGCCGACGCCGCTTTCGACCCAGATGCGACCGCCCATCAGTTCGACCAGCCGCTTCGAAATCGTCAGCCCCAGCCCCGAGCCCCCGTGCTTGCGGGTGGTCGACGAATCGGCTTGCGTGAATCGCTCGAACACCGCGCCCAGCTTCTCGCCCGGAATGCCGATGCCCGTGTCCGAAATCGTGAACCGCAGCGCACCGGGGAGGGAAGCATCCGCGTCCTGCGCGACGCGCAGCGTCACTTCGCCCGATTCCGTGAACTTGATCGCGTTGCCGACGAGATTGAGCAGCACCTGCCGCAGCCGCGTCGGGTCGCCAACCCGGTCGGCAGGCACTTGCGGCGCGATCTCGCACAGCAGGGCGAGGCCTTTCTCCTGCGCACGGCCCGCCAGCATCTCCGTCACTTTCTCCAACAGGTCGTTCAGCGAGAACCCGGTACGTTCGAGCTCGAGCTGCCCGGCCTCGACCTTGGAGAGATCGAGGATGTCGTTGACGAGATTGAGCAGGTTGTCGCCGGCGCGGCGAAAGATCTGCACATACTTGTCCTGCTCCGGCGAGAGCGACGTCTTGGCCAGCAGGTCCGCGATGCCGATGATGGCATTCATCGGCGTGCGAATCTCGTGGCTCATGCTCGCCAGGAAATCCGACTTCGTCTGGCTCGCGCTCTCGGCCGCGGCCTTGGCCTGCTGCAGCTCCACTTCCACGCGCTTGCGCTCCGTTACGTCGCGCGCGGCGGCGAACACACCCTGCAGCGTCCGGTCGCGGTCGTAGAACGTCGTCGCGTTATAGGACACGACGGTTTCCTTGCCGTCCCTCGCGCGCGCCGTGAGCTCGTAGTCGGTGACCTTTTGCTCGCTCAGCACCCGCTTGATCGCCGCTTCGGCCCGCTGCGGATCGGTGAAGTGGCTGCGGAACGGCGCGCCGATCAGCTCGTCGCGCGTGCAGCCGGTGAGCGCCTCCATCTGCTTGTTGACGTCGGTGATGATGCCGGCGGGGTCGGTCGTGATGATCGCGTCGATGTTGGATTCGATCAGCGAGCGCGTGTAGAACTGCTGGTCGCGCAGGCGCTGGTCGAGCAGCTTCTGCTCGGCCTCGACGAGCTTGCGCGCGGTGTTGTCGGTGCCGATCAGCAGGTAGCCGATGATCGCGTCCTGCGCGTCGCGCAGCGCCGTGACCGACACCACCGCCGGAAAGCGGCTGCCGTCCTTGCGGATATAGGTCAGCTCGTAGATATCCTCGATCCCGCGCGAGGCCTTGAATACCAATGCCTCGAAGCCCGGCGTGATCGGGGTGCCAAGCTCGACGCTCAGCGCCTTGGCGCGGGCGATCAGCTCGAGCGGATCAGAGATGTCGGCCGGAGTGATCTGGTTCATCACTTCGGCAGCCGTGTAGCCAAGCATCCGCTCGGCGCCGACGTTGAAGATCTGGATGACGCCCTTCGCGTCGGTAGCGATGCTCGAGAAATTGGCGCTGTTGAAAATCGCCCGCTGCAGCGCGCCCGCCTTGAGCAGCGTTTCTTCCGCCTGCGTGCTCTCTTCTTCGGCCACGAGAGGATGCTACGCCGCGCTGCGGCCGGCCTCTGTGTGCCAGCGCACGGAGGAAACCAGCGTAAGGGGCGAGCATGCGCTCAATCCACAAAGGAAATTACGATGAAACGTACCCACGCAATACGAAATCCGTTGCTGGCGCTGCTGCTCGCCACGAGCGCATCTTTCGCAGCGCCCGCCTACGCGCAGATCAGCATCAACATCGGCCTCGCACCGCCCGCGCCGCAGTATGAAGTCGTGCCGACCATGCAGCCAGGCTACGTATGGGCGCCGGGATACTGGGGTTGGAGCGGCGAGCGCCACATCTGGGTGCGCGGACGCCCCATCGTGCAGCGCGAAGGCTATCGCTGGGAGCCCGACCGCTGGGACCAGCGCGACCGGGGCTATTACCGCACCGCTGGCCATTGGCAACCCGATCGCGACTACAAGCCCGCCAAGGTGAAAAAGGAAAAGAAGGACAAGGACCGCGACGACCACGATCGCGGCAACCATGGCCAGGGCAACAACGGCAAGCATGGTGGCGGCTAGCACAACGGATGATGGGTCGTCGACCCGCAATGAACATCACAGGAGACAGCGATGAAATCAGTTCTTAGAAGCACATTGGCGCTCGGCGCAATGGCGATCGCCACGCAAGCGGCGGCCCAGGTCACTTTTTACGAGCACCAGAGTTTTCAAGGCCAGTCGTTCACCACGGAGCAGCAACTCGGCAACCTCGAGCGGATTGGTTTCAACAATCGCGCCTCGTCGCTCGAAGTTCGGGGCGAGGCGTGGCAGGTTTGCGACGGTACCGGTTTCAGCGGCAAATGCGTCGACTTGCGTCCGGGCAGGTACCCGACATTGGGTGCGATGGGCTTGAACGACAGCATTTCGTCGGTACGCCCCGTCAACCGCGACTCGCGCAGCGATGGCGATCGCTACGCACCCCCGGCCCCTCAGGGCGCCGGACAGGTCACCTTTTACGAGAACCAGGGGTTTCAAGGACGATCCTTCACCACCGAGCAGCCGCTCGGCAACCTCGAGCGCTACGGCTTCAACAATCGCGCCTCGTCGGTCGTGGTTCGCGGCGAGCCGTGGCAGGTTTGCGACGGTGGCGATTTCAGCGGCCGGTGCATGGTCCTGCGTCCAGGCGACTACGGGACTCTGAACACGATGGGTCTGAACGACAGCATTTCGTCCGTACGTCCGGTCAACCGCGACGAGCGCAGCGACAATAATCGCTATGCGCCCCAGGGGGCGGCGGGCCATGACTACCGTCGGCGCCACAACGAGCGGCTGTACGAGGCAAACGTCACCCACGTCCGTGCGGTGGTTGGAACGCCCCAGCAGCGATGCTGGGTCGAGCAGGAGCAGATCCCCCAGGATCGTCGCACGGCGAATGTTCCGGGAGCGGTTGCCGGTGCGGTCATCGGCGGCATTCTCGGCCATCAGATCGGCAGCGGAGGCACCCGTGACATCGCCACAGTCGGCGGTGCCGTAGCGGGCGGTGCGCTGGGCTCGCAAATCGGTGGCGGTTCGCAGCAGGTGCGGACCCACGATGTGCAGCGCTGCGAAAGTGCGCCGAGCGCGGCGCGGCCCGACTATTGGGACGTGACGTACGTGTTCCAGGGCGAGGAGCATCACATGCAGATGATTGCCCCGCCGGGACGCACGGTGACCGTCAACGAACGCGGCGAGCCGCGCGCGTAACACCCTCGTGCATAGCGTGACCGCGCAAGCGCATCGCAACGACGACCTGGGGCACGACCGCCACGAGGCGGATCTTGGAGCCAGCATCAACGCGCTCTTCGTCCGCTGCCCCAGGCTGCACGGCTTCGCGGTCCGGGACGCAGTGCCTGCGGCGGGGCATGGCTTTCCCCTCCAGCGCGCGGGCGGGCTGGTCGTCACCGACCTCAGCATCTATCCCGCGTGCGACCTCGACACAGCGATCACGCATCTCGGCAGGATCGAAGCAGCGCTCACCAAGCTGATCGATGAATGCCCCGAAGCCCGCGAACTGGTGTGCGGGCGCACCTTCGCCCGCGTTTGGCACTGACCGACTGGAGATGACCTCATGAAACGAATTGCGCTGAGTACGAATTGCGCGCTGGCTGTTGCGGTGGCCGGAATTCTCGCGGCCGCTCCGGCGCTGGCTGAAAAGCCTTCCTGGGCCGGAGCCGGCAAGGGCGCGAAAAGCGAGCAAGGCGAAAAATCGACACATCATCAAGGCGAAAACTCGACACACAACAATAGCGGGCAACGCGATGGCGACGAGCGATCGTCGCACGACCGCGCCCCGGCCGGAACGGGCGGGCATTTTGGCGATCGGCAGCGGACCGCGACCCACGAGTATTACGACCAGCAGTTTCGCAGCGGCCGCTGTCCTCCCGGGCTGGCCAAGAAACACAACGGCTGCATGCCGCCGGGACAGGCGAAGAAGTGGTCCGTCGGTCAGCCGCTGCCGCGAGACGTGACGTATTACGAAGTGCCCTCGGCGCTCGTCGTGCAATTCGGTTCACCG
>Ga0310810_10009765_pt1 | contig 11131 bp, 10 predicted proteins | sample NCmetagenome_FD_207641 | JGI IMG/M metagenome (GOLD analysis project Ga0310810, IMG submission 207641) | Soil microbial communities from experimental microcosm in Duke University, North Carolina, United States - NC | ecosystem: Engineered > Artificial ecosystem > Soil microcosm > Unclassified ... | reverse complement strand
AGCGGCGGAATTGGAATCAGGTTGAACGCGCAGAGCGCCAGGTTGATCAGGATCCCGTAGACGAGCATCAGCTGCAACACCGAGCAAGCAGTGCTGAGACCGGGTGCTCTACTGCCGACGAAATACAAAATCAGAATAAGCGGCACGCAAAGAATTGCGATGATCAGATTCGTCGTCACGCCGGCGAGCGAGACGATGATGTCGCCTTTCTTGAAATTTCTGTAATTCCGGGGATTCACGGGCACGGGCTTCGCGCCGCCGAATGCAATTCCGGCGAAGAAAAATGTCAGCGCCGGAAGAATGATCGTGAGAAAAGGATCGATGTGTTTCGCTGGATTCCACGTCAACCGGCCGAGCTGATAAGCCGTGGGGTCGCCGTTGCGCAGCGCAGCGTAACCGTGCGCGTACTCGTGCGCGACCATCGAGAATAGCAGTACCGGCGCGATCAGGATGAAGGTTTGAAACTTGTCCAATGTCGCCCGTGTGAAGTTAGAGGGAAGTTACCGAATACGTACGATTGGCGGCAGAGTGAGATTCACAGCGATAGCTATCAGGCTTCAGCTATCAGCCTTCAGCCATCAGCCTTCAGCAAAACAAGGGACATAAAAGCTGATGGCTGATGGCTGTGATGATCCGTGCCCCATCCGTGTCATCCGTGTCAATACTTTCTTCTGTTGTTCCACTTCATCTTCCGCACCTCCATATCCTGAAGTAGCATCTGCACGATGAGTGGACAAATACCGGAGCTCGCCGGGATAACGACTTACTCCGATGCCTCCCGCATCGGGTACTCGGTTTCCGAGAATGTCAATCGCCTCCTGCGCTTTCACTGGGCAGAGCGGCGCATGATGGACGTTTTCATCGCGCACATTGCGTCTACACCCGAATGGGAGGTCAAATGCGCGATGTGTCTCCATCAGTGGCATGCAGCTGAGCACACGGATGCACTTCGAAAAAGAATTTCAGAGATGCGCCATCCGGTGCCCCCGCTCGATCGTGCGCCAAGCAATTCGCTCGAAGGGTTCTTTGCCGAACTCATTCGCTCCGCGGATGCGGCCGAGCTTCTTGCAGGTGTGTATCGAGTCGCGCTACCCGCGATGCGCGACGCTTATGCGACACACATCTCGCACACCAATCCGCTTGTCGATCATCCAACGATTCGTGCCATGGAATCAATGCTGATCGATTACAGCCAGTCGATTGGTTGGGGCGACGCGGCGCTCGCAGCACTTTCTTCAAACGACGCTGTGGAATGGGAGAATCACCTGCGAGCGTACTTGAACGCCGCGGGTGGCATTAACGGTGAGGATCGCACCGAGTCAACGCTTCCGCCCGCGCGCGCGAAAAACGAATTCATTCCCGATTTTCATCCCGCACGCGACGACCGATTCTCGGGACAATACAACTTCGAATTTCCACCTCACATTGTTTACAACGCGCCCGGAGTTCCGGCTGATGAGCGCAATCTCGCGCTCTTATGCAAGCGAACGCTCGAAATGGACGTTCCGGAAATGATGGCGTCCTTCTTATCAGAGCGAAAAGATCAGCCGTGGGCGTTCTATTACGACTACTCGCGCCAGCTGTGGGATGAAGCGCGGCATTCGATGATGGGAACCGTTGCTCTCGAGGCTCGCGGAATCGACTGGAAAACAATTCCGCTCAACGTCGGTTTTTCGCTGAGGCTGAATGTCCATGCGACTCCACTCGAGCGACAGATTCTGCTCTATGCCATCGAGCAATCGTTGATGCCAGGCGAAACTGGGAAGCGATTCGAGTACGAAACTGCGCGTGAAGCCGGCGATGAGCTCTCCGCCCATTTTCACGATTACGATTGGGCCGATGAAGTTCTTCATGCGCAAATAGGTCGTCGATTACTTGCTCGCGAGGGAATCACTCAACAGGACGCGCTCGAGCGCGCGAAGGAGATTCACGAAAAAACCTGGGCCGCCCTCGACAACTATAAGAATCGCGACGAGCAGCTCGATTGGTGGCCCTCGTTCGTGCGGGAAGCGTTGGGAAAGGAAAGCGCAGCCACAGATTTGGGCGAGCTAAAGATCCTCACGGAATAATTGCTTCAATATCGAGGTGGACTTAGCTAGGTTTATTCCCTGTCAGCATTTCAGTTGGTCACCAGTCAGTAGTGCAGTTTCTCAGCAGTCAGTAGTGCAGTTTGTCAGCAGTCAGTAGTGCAGTTTGTCAGCAGTCAGCAGTGCAGTTTGTCAGCAGTCAGCAGTGCAGTTTGTCAGCAGTCAGCAGTGCAGTTTGTCAGCAGTCAGCAGTGCAGTTTGTCCTTAACTCAACGAGAGATCATTAGTGCCGAATATTGCGTCCGCAAAGAAGAACATGCGCAAGTCACGAGCGGCGATGGCGCGCAACCGCGCTCAGCGCTCCGCACTTCGCACCGCGCTCAAGAAGGCTCATTCCGACGAAGCAGAAAACTCCGAGAAGCTTGCCGCAGTCAAGCTTCTCGATCGCGCTGCGCGAAAGGGATTGATTCATCCAAATGCTGCTGCCCGACACAAGAGCCGCATGGCAAAAAAGAAAGCCGCGAAGTAACACTTTGCACAAAAGAAAAAGGCGCCGATTCGGCGCCTTTTTGATTTTCGGCTACATCGTCGCTAACTCACCACCGCATTTCTCGCAGTACCACTCCGTCGGATAATTCGCCGCTCCGCATTCAGGACATTTCAGCGACTTGTTCACTTCCGGTCTTCCCTCGGGAGGAGTCGGAACCGGTTTTGAAAATCCGGATGCGATTTGCGCATCCTTTCCGCTCGGAGTTTTTCTTCTGCCCGCGGCAGGCGTGGGCGAAGATGGCGTAGCAGTCGGTCGCGGCGACAACACACTCTTATCCGTTGTCGCCGTAAGATGAGGCCGCTCGCTCGGTGTTGCAGTCTTCGATGCCGCCGGCTGCTCGGGCTTCGCTTCATTCTTCGGCTCAGCTTCCATCGCGGAGCTGCCATTGTCCGGCGGCAAGTCGACGAGATCCCTCGCCGGCCATCCGGCGTTGGTGAAAGTTCTCTCGTAGGGACGCGGCTTATCAGGCCGCGGCTCGGAGTCAGCTGAGACGACGCTCGGCTTCGGCGCGCTCGGAGGCGGGACGCTTGCTGCCGGCGCCGGAGGTGGCGGAGTAGCCGCGGCGGTGGGAGCAGGAGGAGGCGGCGGTGGTGCTGACGGTTTGACCGCCTCGATCGGAGCGGCAGTCTCGGCGCGTGGTGCGGGCGGCGCGTCGGAAGCGGGACCCGTCGTCACCTCGCTCAACTTCCGTATGCTCTCCAGCTCTGCGAGCTGACCTTCGAGAGAGGCGCGGTCGGCGGCAATCTTTTCCAGCTGCCTCCCGGCGTCGGCGCGCATCGATTCCCACTGCGTCGTGTCATATTCTCCGACCGCAGCGCGAAGCTCGGCTTCCTGAATCTCGTCGCGCTTCGCATCTTCCTCGCGCGCGACTTCGCTCAGTCGTCCGGAAAGCGCATTGATGCTGAGCTGCAGCTCCTCCGAGTGACTGCGAATGTCGCCGAGTACCCGGTCGAGTCTGCTCTTGTAATCGGAGTGAACGCGATTGAACACGTGCTCCGGAGTTCCATCACGCTTCGATTCGAGCGTCGATATCCACTGATCGTATTGCTGGCGCTCTGCGATAAGAGTGCGGAGCGAGTCGAGCGCGTTTGTCTTTGCCTTGGTCATTCTCCTACCTCGTCGTCGTGCCTGCGGTGCCACCGACCGCTGTTCGCTGCTCCAACTTATAGACGATCCTGCCGCCGACAATGGTGCATGTTGCACGTCCCGTCAGCGTGATACCCGCGTACGGCGTGTTTCGTCCCTTCGAAAGCATTTCTTGAGGGTCGACAACCCAACGCATCTCTGGATCGAACACCGTGACGTCAGCATCCGCTCCAGGGCGCAGAGTTCCGCCGGGAAGATGGAACAAGCGTGCCGGAGAACATGACATCCTTTCGACCAGCGTAGAAAAACCGAGGACGCCCGTGTTCACGAGATTCGTCACGGAGACAGCGAGCGCAGTTTCCAATCCGATGATTCCGTTCGGCGCATCGGAAAATTCGCGCTCCTTTTCATCGTAATGATGCGGCGCGTGATCGGTCGCAATCATATCGATCGTGCCGTCGGCCACCGCTTCGCGAAGCATCTCAACATCCGCTGCAGTTCGCAAAGGTGGATTCATCTTCGCGTTGGTATCGTACGCGCCAACTCGATCTTCGGTGAGCGAGATATGATGCGGGCAAACTTCCGCAGTCACGTTCAATCCCCGCTCCTTTCCCCAGCGAATCAGCTCGACAGATCCGCGCGTACTCATGTGCGCGAGATGCACGTGTCCGCCGGTGCGACGAGCGAGAAGTATGTCGCGGATCACCATGATCTCTTCTGCTTCGGAGGGAATCCCTTTCAGGCCGAGACGCGCGCTGACGATTCCTTCATTCATCACGCCGCCCTGCGCGAGCGTCGGCTCTTCACAATGATCGATGACCGGAATCCCAAAGGTGCGCGCATACTCGAGCGCCGTTCGCATCAGCTGCGCGCTCGCCACCGGTTTTCCATCGTCGCTCACGGCGACCGCGCCGGCACCCACCATCTCACCGAATTCGGCGAGAAACTCACCGCGCTGTCCTAGAGAGATCGCGCCGATCGGATGCACTCGAGAGGCTGCCGCGATGGTTGCCTGACGGATGATGAATCCAACTGCTGCCTGATTGTCGGTGACGGGATCAGTGTTCGGCATTGCACAAACGGCGGTGAATCCTCCCGCTGCCGCCGCGCGTGCGCCGCTCGCAACCGTTTCGACGTCTTCCCTTCCCGGCTCGCGTAAATGCGCGTGGACGTCGATGAAACCGGGCGAGACAATGCATTTCGAACAATCGATGACTTCAGCGTGGTCCGGTGGATCGATTTTGCCACCGATTCCTTCGACGACTCCGCCGGCGATCAGAAGATCACCGGTCTCGTCCAGCTGTTGCGATGGATCGATCAACCGTCCGCCGGAAAGAAGCACGGGACGAAGATCGAGAGTCATCCTGCTCATGCGGCTTCCGTCATCTTGGGACCTGAAGGGCGACGCTCACTTCCGCCTTTTGCGGCTTCTGCCAGCTCGGGTTTCCCGCCGGCGAGCAGATATAGCACAGCCATTCGCACGGCAACACCGTTAGTCACCTGATCGAGAATTATGCTGTGCGGCCCGTCGGCGACATCGGAATCGATTTCGACACCGCGATTCATCGGGCCCGGATGCATGATGAGAATGTCGCGCGGCGCGCGGTCGAGTCTCTCGCGCGTCACACCGAATACGCGATTGTATTCACGACTCGACGGGATGTACCCCGAAGTCATTCTCTCGAGCTGAAGCCTCAACACGTTGAGCGCATCGGCCCATTCAATCGCTTCCTCGATGCGATTGAAAACTTTCACGCCGAATTCATCGATGGCATTCGGCAGAAGAGATCGCGGGCCGCACACTGCGACTTCGACGCCAAGCTTCTGCAAGCCCCAGATATTCGATCGCGCAACACGCGAATGAAGAACATCACCGCAAATGCAAACGCGCCGTCCCGCGAGATCTCCGAAATGATCGCGCAGGGTCAAGAGATCGAGTAAACCCTGTGTGGGATGCTCGTGCGTCCCATCACCCGCATTGATCACGTTCGACTCGATTCGCTCGGCGAGAAACTGCGCCGCGCCCGATGCTCCGTGGCGAATCACCACCATGTCGATTCGCATTGCCTCGAGATTTCGCGCGGTATCCACCAGCGTCTCGCCTTTCAGCACACTCGAGCCTGTCGCCGCGACGTTTACGGTGTCAGCCGAGAGTCGCTTTTCGGCGAACTCAAACGAGATTCGCGTTCTTGTGGAGCTTTCGAAGAAAAGATTGACGATCGTCGAGCCCCGGAGAGCCGGCACTTTCTTGATCGCCCGCTCGCTGATCTCCTTGAACGGCTCGGCGGTATCGAGAATGAGAAGTATCTGTTCGCTCGACAGCGGCTCGAGACCCAGGAGATCCTTGCCGAGCGTTTCGGTCACGGCTCGTCTTCGTCGGGTGGAGGTACTACGACGACGGCGGTTTTTCCGTCAGTTTCCTCGAGCATTACGTCGACGCGCGAACCTGGCTCGACATCGATCTGCTTGCCGACAATGTCTGCGTGAATCGGAAGCTCTCGTCCGCCGCGATCTACTAGCACAGCGAGAGCTATTCGCGCAGGCCGGCCGAAATCCGCCAGCTCGTCGAGTGCCGCGCGCACGGTGCGTCCCGTGTAAAGAACGTCGTCGACAATTACGACGTTGGTCCCTTCGATGTCTCCAGGAAGGCTCGTGCGTCCGACGACCGGGCGTGGACCGATGGATTGGAGATCGTCGCGATACAATGTGATGTCGAGTGAGCCCTGTGGCACTTCGACACCTTCGGTTTCTTCGATCAGAGCGACAATGCGGGTCGCTAATTGCACTCCGCGCCGTTGAATTCCGACGATGATGAGGTCGGCCGTGCCGTCGTTGAGCTCGACGATCTCATTGGCCATTCGCTTCAGCGTTCTCTCGACTGCTCGCTCGGAGAGTACGGTCTTCTGTTCAGTTGTGCGGGCAGGCATCAAAACAAAATATAAGCCATCGGCCATCAGCCATCAGCTATCAACCCTGTCAGCAGTTAGCAGTCAGGTCAGCAGTCAGGTCAGCAGTCAGCAGTCAGCGACTAAAGCAGAACTCCAGCACGGGACTCGACGACCTTTGCAGCTTCAACATGGTCGGCCTCTTCGCCGAGTTCTTCGTGCGCCTCGTGGATCAGCTGCGCGGCAAGGTCGATTATCGGGACCGCGACGCCTGCATCTGCCGCAAGCTTCTTCGCAATTCCGATGTCTTTATCCAGAAGCGCCAACCGAAATGTTTTTGGAAACGCACGGCCGATCACACGCTCAGGAAAAAGATTTTCCGAGACATTCGATCGCCCTGCAGAGCCGTTGATTACATCGAGCGCGATATCGGTTTGAATTCCGAGCTTGGCGAGCGCGGCCAATGCCTCGGACAAAGACCATACATGAACAGCGAGCAATGCGTTGCTCATCGATTTAACCGCATGCCCCGATCCGACCGGACCACACAAAACAATTTTCTTTCCGAATGCTTCGAGGATCGATCTCGCACGCGCCAATTCCGGTTCATTCGCACCGACCATCACGGTGAGTGCTCCCGCCTTCGCGCCCGCAACTCCCCCACTCACCGGCGCATCAATGAAACCAACGTCACGCGCGCCGAGCATCGCGGCAATCTCGCGCGAAGTCGCGGGATCGCCCGAAGTGCAGTCGATCAGAATCGAATGAGTCGCAAGTCCCGAAAGAATTCCGTCGGGTTGAGTCAACACCTCTTCCACTTCGCGCGATGATGGAAGACACGTGACGACAAACTCGGCGTCACGCACGGCCATGCCGGGCGTCGGCGCGGCACGAGCTGCGTAATCGCGCGCGAACTCATCGGCTTTTTCTGACGTACGATTCCAAACGGTCAGATCGAACGGTGGTTTCGCGAGATGTTTCGCCATCGGCGCTCCGATCGCGCCGAGACCAAGAAACGCGACACGAGTCATTCAGTGCGCCATGACATGTTCGTACACCAGCCGCGAAATGTCCGCGATAAGCTTTGCGGATTCTTTCCCGTCGCGAATGCCACGCGTAAGAACGACGAGCACGTACGGCTTGCGCCCCGGCGGGTACACGATCGCAGCATCATGCGATACCGCGGTAATCTCACCAGTCTTGTGAGCGACTCGTGTTCCGGGCGGAAGGCCTGCGGGAATTTTCTCGTTGAATTCCTGCGCGAGAAGAATCTCGCGCATCAAATTCGAGCTCCGGCGTGATAAAACTTTTCCATTTTCGATCGCGACGAGGAGAGTCGCGAGATCAGCAGCCGTGATTGTGTTGATCATTCCCGCATCGAACGCCTTCTGATCCTCTACGCCTCGCAGCACCTGCGCGTGGACCGCCCCGAGCTGATGAGCCCCGGCCGTAACGCGATCCGCGCCCACGAGCTCGATCAGTTGATTTGTTGCAAGATTGCTCGAACGCACGATCATGAGCTGAAGCAATTCGCGAACCGGGACATTCTGCCCCACCCGGGCATACAGAGTGGTATCGCCGTCGTCCTTTGGATCGAGTGAAAACGGCGAACCGTCTGCCAGCGACCGAAACTTGTTCGTCACCGGAATCCCCTGATCGAGCGTGAATGCTCCCTGCTGCGCCCGCCGCAGGACCTCGATCATTACCGGGATCTTCATCGTGCTCGCCGCATGAAAGGAGACGTGATCCAGAATCGACAACCTGTCTTTCGATCCAAGATCCACAAATGCAACGCCGGCAACTGCACCCGGCGTCGCAGCAATTCGTTTGAAAAGGCTGTCGCGAAGGGCAAGCGTGCCGGAAGACGCGGACTGTGCTCGGAGATCGGCGACAGCTGCGGCCATTAAGCCAATCATGAGCGCGTGACGAGTTACTCTCATGCAGCTTGAGGCCCGAGCTCCTCGACCTCGTCCCAAATCCGGTGCATGTGCTGCTCCTTGAGGAACATCGATCCCACGACGAACGTGATCGTCGCCACGATGATTGGATACGCGAGCCCGGCGTAAATATTTCCAGTCCTGCCGACAATCCACGTCGAGATAAGTGGAAGAAATCCGCCGAACCAGCCGTTGCCGAAATGGTAAGGCAGCGACAGCGACGTGTACCGAATCTTTGCCGGAAATGCCTCGACGAGAAATGCTGCAATCGGCCCGTACACCATCGTTACGAAAACAACCTGGATGAAAACGAGCGCAGTGAGCATGACAGAATTCACCGGGGCCGAGTACGCCTTCATCGCGTGGTAGATCGGCAAATACGAAATCGCGGCGAGTAAGTTGCCCGCCATCATGATCTTCTTCCGGCCAATTCTGTCGGACAACGATCCAAAAAAAATGAAAAGCGGCGCGCCGATCAGCAGCGCAACCGCGACAATCACATAAGCTGTCTCAAGTGGAACCTTGAGAACTGTCTGAAGGAAGAACAGCGCATAAAACTGTCCCGTATACCAGACCACTGCCTGCCCTGCTGTCGCGCCGAAAAGAACGAGAAGAAAAATCTTCCACTTCGGCCACGTGCCAAAGCTTTCCTGAATCGGCGCCGTCGAAGTTTTGTTTGCTGCCTTCAGACGAGTGAACAGCGGAGACTCGCGAAGTCGAACGCGGATGTAGTACGACATTGCGACGAGGACGATCGAAAGCAGAAACGGAATTCGCCAACCCCACGCCTTGAATGCGTCCTCTCCAACAACGCGCCGCACGACGAGAATGACGATCAGCGAAACAAAAAGGCCGAGCGTTGCTGTCGTTTGAATGAAGCTCGTGTAGTAGCCCCGCTTGCCATCCGGCGAATGCTCGGCCACATAGATCGCCGCGCCTCCGTACTCACCACCGAGTGCGAGACCTTGCAGCAGCCGCAGAAGCACGAGGATGATGGGCGCCGCAATCCCGATGCTGGCGTAGGTCGGGAGAAAACCGATTGCAGCGGTCGATCCGCCCATGATGAGAAGCGTCACCAGAAACGCGAACTTTCTTCCAACCAGATCGCCGATGCGTCCGAACACGAGAGCGCCGAGCGGGCGAACAGCAAACCCAACCGCGAATGTTGCGAGTGTCTTGAGAAAATTTACAGTTGGATTTCCCGCGGGATAAAACTGCGTTGCGAGAATTGTCGCGAGACTGCCGAAGATGTAGAAGTCGTACCATTCGATCATCGTTCCTGCGGACGAGGCGACGATGACCTTCCAGATCTTCTGAATCTGATCCACTAAGGTCTCCGATCGGGACGGCGATAAATCTGGCTCAGTTGTGTTGCGCTTGCACCTCTACGGGCAACTGAGCTAAACGCGCGCGGGCGCGCTCTTCCGCCATTCTCCGCTGAACAGTTTTCGGAGAGTGATGATGATTCTCCGCACTACGAGAATCAGCAGAATGAGAACGAGTATCGCGACCGTCAGCGTGATGTAGGGATGACTCCAGATGAAAATCCCGATGCTGGCAATCGTCCCTAGCTCGGCGAAGTTCGCGAGCCCGTTAGTGACCGGCTCCGGCGACGCATCGACCGCGTACCTCAAGCCAAGCTTGGCGCCGTGCGTGGTGAGTGCGAGACCGCCACCGAGCAGCCCGGCCGCCATCATGTACGCCGGATTGAGATGATATGCAGTCGCGACTGCGAGGAACGCGGCAGCAGGCGGACGAATCACGCTCTGCGCTGTTTCCCAAACACTCGCCACTCCCGGCACGAGCGTCACGAGGAATTCCATCGCGTACAACACCACCGCGATGACGATCACCCACAGACTTCCGACTGCGCTGAGTACTCCCGGAAGTGGCTGGATCCACCCCGCCCGCTCGGAAATGCCGAGCACAGCAACCGTCGCCGGAAGATTGACTCCCGCCGCCATGGCAACACCGAGCGATTGAACAACAGTGGTGATCGAAGTCATGACCGATTCCTGCCGGGATTCTCTCTACGCTTGCCAGTGAGACGCAGTTTCGATTTCAGATCCATCCCGCTTCACGATAACGGATGGTGCCCGCCGTTTCATAGAGCCATAGCTGAAATGCCGCGATGCGATCGAACGGCGTCGGCAGAGTTGGGAACGAAAAATCACGCGTGTCACTGGCGACGCAGCTGACAGTGACACCGACTTTTTCAAATGCGGCGCACGCGCGGCGTGTGTGCAGCGGCGAAGTGACCACCACCATTCGCTTCCATTTTCGCGAGAGAAAAAGATTTCGCGCACTGAGTGCTTCGTCGCGCGTGCTGTGTGTTATCCCCGCAACGACGAGATGCGACATGCCGTTCGGCAACAGCGAAACGATTCGCTCCTGATCCTGTCGCGACGAAACGGTTTTCCCGTCGACGTTGTACGCTTCACGCGAAACGACGATGAGTGGCGCGACACCGCGACGCAGAAGCTGGAGACCCTTGATCAGGCGATCTACGGCAGCGGGAGAAATCATCCCATCGTCACTGACTCCGGCAGAAAGCACCATGATTGCATCCGCATGGTCCGGAAGCGGATCGTTGCGGATAAACGACTTCGCCGGGGCGACGATGATCGGCGTGTAAGCCACCACGAG
>Ga0310810_10009764_pt1 | contig 11131 bp, 9 predicted proteins | sample NCmetagenome_FD_207641 | JGI IMG/M metagenome (GOLD analysis project Ga0310810, IMG submission 207641) | Soil microbial communities from experimental microcosm in Duke University, North Carolina, United States - NC | ecosystem: Engineered > Artificial ecosystem > Soil microcosm > Unclassified ... | reverse complement strand
CTTAAATTGGATTTGCTTGGCTGGTGCCATGGATGACCGCAAGGCCGAAATCCTGGCTTGGGCAGAGTGCTACATCTTCAACTCGAGCAAATGCGTGTGCCTTTTTCGCCCTACCTGATGTGTTAGATCGATCACGGTGATATGAGCTGGGCCCGGCTGCTCAAACGGTTTTCGATATCGACGTGGAACACTGCCCCAACTGCGGCGCCTTGAAGATCATCGCCGCGATTGATCAAAATCCTCAGCCATCTGGGCCTGCCGACCCGCGCTCCGCCACGTGCATGGGCGAGTCGAGTCGATCTATTCCAAACGATCTGAGGACCAAAACCGGCTGCCAACGCAAGCGCCATAACGTACCTCTTGCGCACCTCGCGACTGCTCTCCGGCCGAATCGGAGCGGTCCGACAGCGGGTTTTTCATCAAGCAGAAACGGGAATTGACAACTCTCCGGCGCTATAGCTTCGGCCATAGAAAAGGCCGTTTAAAAATCCTATCCGTATTTTCATTGACAACTGCGAAAATCGACGATTTTACTGCGGACTTTTCTGCCACAGACTTCGCACGCGGCTCAAAACCTCCGCGGTGATCGCCGGACCGAGCGGTTGAAGCTTTTCTTCGACGCTGGTGCGTACCGCTTCTTCACACTTTTGCCGTCCTTCGTCGAGCAATTTTTGAAACCGCGACTCCCAGAGCGCCGCTTTGATCACCGTCCCAGGTAAGTGAAGATTCTCAATGGTTTCGGTGATCGCTTGCTTGCCGACCCACCACGCGCCGACGGCGACTATCGCGCCGATCACCAGACCGATTAGAAAACCCACCGGTCCGGTGGTTCCAAGCAACGTCGAGACGATCGCGATGCCCAAATGTTTGCCGATGCCACCGCTGACCGCGGCGATTGCGACCGCGATGGACGTGCCGATGGACAAGCTGACCGCGCGCGTGAACTGCTCGGTCATTCCCGCCTCGGCATGGCCGGGCGCCGGCAGTTTCAGTCTCGCCAGGACGGCTTGGGGCTCGCGGAAAACGGCGAATTCGGTGCCAATCGTTTTGAGTGCTTCGCCGATGCGGCGGGAAAATTGTTCTTGAAACGCCGGAAAGCGCGTCTCAGAGATGTAACTGTCGAGCTGGGACAGAAAATTTTCCGATAGCGTTTGGATATCCGCTTTCAGTTCCGTGATCCTGCCGCCATTTTGTCGATAGCCGTGCAGCCTTGGAACGATCTGCTCTTCATAGAGTTTCTGCACGACAAAACCAGCGATATCCGCGGCCAGGGATTGTATCCCGATTCCGACCTCCATTTCGATCAGCGCTCGCACGGGCGCTTCGATGACCTCGCCGAAGTAGGGGTCCAACACAAGACCGATGGATCGCTGCAGCCGTTGCGCAAGGCGCCATTGCCACACCGCCAAACAGGCACGCGGAGCAACAACAATGATAAAAACGGAAATGGCGAACAAATGAATCCAAGGCGCCGCTTGGTCGCCGTCGCGTGACATAAGCCGCGCCAGATCGATGCGCTCCGCTAATCCCCAACCGAGTAGTTGGGACAGCCAGAGACTGGGAGCGAAGATGAATTTTACGACCAGCGCGACCGCCGATTCTGCAGTAATAAAAGTGCTGGTCCAGATCGCGGCGTAGCCTTGAAACAGCCCCTGAAAATACATCCCGGCGACGGCGCCAAGCGCGAGAAACAGCGCGCCAAGATGGAGCAAAGTTTCCCAGCGCGCCAAGACTAGGCTCGGCGCCACCGCGAACCAGTTCAGACTAAACCGTTTGGCGATCTCGGCTAGTTTAGCTTTTTCCTGCAAGCTGGCCGAGACGCGATGAAACAGACTCCACATGCCAGGAAACAAAACCGCAGCCAACCGCGGCAGGAGCGCACGGTGCGCTTCCGGTGGGCTTGGCCGCCGGTTCTCCGGCAAATCAGGACCTGCCCCCCTAGGCCTTGTGCGCGGACGACTGATACCCCAAACCGCGAGCACGAGATAAACCAAAAGATTCCAGGCCACCAGCAACAGGACCGGATTTCGCACAACGTGGATTTTTTCCGCCCTCCCCAGCAAGTTGGTCAAAAACCCGATCACGAGCATCAGCAAGCAGAGAGATGCAGTCCACGGCGAGGGCAGACGCGCGATTTGCCGGACGGTTTGATAAGAGGGCGAAAGGTGGTTGTAGAGAAACTGCGCCCGCGCTTTGACCCAGGCCAACCCTGGCTCTGCGCTTTTTCCCGCCGCCAACGCATCGAGAACGATCTGATCGGAAAAGAATTTCTTGTCGCATTCTTCGATGGAACGCACCAAAACGATTTTCGCCGCATCGTTCTCGCTTAATAGCATCGGAATGCCGTTGGAAACCCGTCGCCGCCGATGTAGACGCGCGTTGAGAAACGCGGTTCTCGCCGACTGACCATCCACAATTTCTACACAGGCAATCGAGAGATTGCCAGCGTGGATTTTCAGGCGCTAACGAAGAAAAGACCGGACACCGACTGAGTGACCGAGACTTGCGAGGAACGGCCGGCCGCCCCTGCTGGACAATGGGCAGAACTGGAAGGATGAATGAGGAAAAGATTTAACGCTTGAGTGCGAGAAACAGGTTGCTTTCGCCCGCTTGACCAAAAAGAGCAGCGACTTGCCGTTTTCGGGCTTTTTCGATGGCGGCGCCATAAGGTACCTCTTGCGCGCCTCGCGACCGCTCTCCGGTCGAGCGGACTACGACAGTGGGTTTTTTCATCAAGCACAAACAAAATTGACAACTCTCCTGGGCTGTAGCTCCCGGACGGACAATTTCAGGGGCCTCTCTCACTGAACGGCTGCAACCTGAATAACGGATGTTGGGCAACTGAACAATGTATGCCGGATACTTGTAACGCTTATATGCAGAGTTCGATTAAAGTGGAAGACTCGCCGTTCGCGACGTTAGTAAGGACGCTTTTCTATAGCTGATGAAGTTGACGGATAAGTTTTTCAAAACTACTACTTGACAGAAAGATAATAGGATGTGTCCTCAAAGAATTTACATAATTTCCCTCGAGTAGAACTCATCTTATTTCAGATCCGGCCTGCATCCCCTAAAGAAATCCATAGTGGGAAGCACAATTATCCCAAAGTATCTTTCGCTTTTCATCGTCAGTCCATGGCAACTTTAAGAAATTTTCGATGGCGTCGGGAAAACGGGAGTCTACATGGGGATAGTCGGTAGAAACGACTATGTGATCGCATCCTAACTGATCGATCACGCCCCGGGCAATATGTTCATCGGGCTCGACGGATACGATACAATTTTTTTTGAAGTACTCGCTGGGTGCCATGGTCAAACCCTTTGCCCAGACGTCGCCGTCGAGTTCAACGGCTTCGTCTAGCCGCCACAGAACCCAGGGTAACCAGCTGCAGTTGCCTTCCAGGAACGCGACTCTGAGCTTCGGGTGGCGGGCCAAAACGCCCCCTGCACAAAAACTTCCCAAGGCCATCATCTGTTCCAGGGGCTGGGAGTACACCCTTCGGAGCATGAAGTTCGGTTCGAAACGCTCGCCGGGATTGTTTACACCGCTCCGCGTGGCCTCATGGAAACCAAGGGGAAGGTCCAACTCTTCAAATGTGGACCACAGGGGATCGTAGTACTCGTCGTACCAATTTTTTCCGTTGAAGAGGTTGGCGCGGATGAAAGCCGCCTTGAAGCCCAGTTCCTTGGAGCAGCGGCGGGCTTCTTTTACCGCTTCGTTGATATCGAATGGTGAGATCATGGCGGCACCGAAGAGTCGCTGCGGATCCTCACTGCAGAATTCGTAGAGCCAATTGTTGTAAGCTCGGGCAATGGCCGCCGCGAGACGCGGCTCCATGTTAGGTTCTGCCAGGGCAATGAGTCCCCGTGTAGGGTACAGCACGGCGACATCAACTCCTTCCACATCCATGGCATCGAGCTGCATTTTGGCAGACCATCCATGATCGGCGTAGTGCCGATAAACCGATTGAGTGCGTTCGAAATTTTTCCCTCCATCAGGGGGACGACGAGTGTTGTCTCTAGATGGGTTGTGTCCCCATGGTCTCCCATCGGGGTGGACCATTCTAAGTTCCCGCAAGTTATCACTGGTAAGTCCTATGGGGGCGAATTCTTTGAACTCGGGTTCAATGTAGCGCTGCCATAGATCAGGTGGCTCCATAACATGCATGTCGCTGTCGAACACCTTGAATCCAGCCTTGGCCATACTGCAATTCCTCTCCCGATATTAACTCAATTTTTCATTACTCCATCCGTGAGAACGAGTCTAGAAGAACGTTATGTCCCGATGCTTGCTGATCCAGCGATTGATACTAGCGATGCGTGCCCGCTGATTGTCCTAAACTTCCAAACTCAAAAAGTCACCGCCTAAGAACCTTTCGCGCGCGCCCTGGCCGCTTCTCCGCCGAGCCAAGCCGTACAACAGTGAGATTTTCATCAAATCAGTAACGAAGTTGACAACCCTGCTGGTTCAGCGGTAAGCCTTCGGCGATAGAATAAAAGAGCGGCTTAAGTATGCATGGGCACAGAAGACCTGAGAACGTGGGACCAAAAACAACGAGGGAGTAAGAAATAGATGGCAACGCCAACCAATACTTTCCAATCACTTTTCGTCAACGCAAATGGCGTCAAGACACGTTTCATTGTAGCAGGTCAGGGTCGGCCGGTAGTCCTCGTCCACGGAGGCGGTCCCGGCTCGAGCGGTGAATATGGCTGGTGGCGAAACATTCCGGTCCTGGCGCAACATTTTCAAGTCTTCGCTCTCGACCGCATCGGTTTCGGTCTCACGGACACACCCGAGGACGAACTCGGCGATCCGGTGCTCGCCAGGCATCTTGCGGACTTCATCGATGCTGTCTGCCTGAAGGAGGTGTACATGATCGGCAACTCCATGGGCGCCTATGGAGTCGCGAGGTACGCCCTCGATTTTCCGGATCGCGTTAAGAAGATGGTGCTCGTGGCCTCGGGGTCCATCGGAGCCGCCATGGGACTCGAACATAAGCCATCCGAGGGCATGCGGGCAATGCGGCGCTTCGACTCGGAACCGACACGAGAGAACATGCGCGCAGTCCTCGAAGGGCTGGTATCCAACAAGGCGGGCATTACGGACGAGCTCATTGAGGGACGGTTCAAGCTGGCAACCCAACCGGGAGCCATGAGGTCACAGAAACTGCAGCAAAACTACCGCCAGCGGCTTCAGAACGATCCGAATCTGCGCCAGCAGTACAGTATGCTGCACCGATTGCCGGAACTCACGATTCCCACCATTATGATCTGGGGCAAGGAAGATAGATTCGCCCCCATCGACGAGCTGGGCTATCCGTTGCGCGACATGCTACCGAATTTGCGTGCGTTCCATGTCTTCGAACATTCGGGACACCAGGTACAAAATGACGAGGTGGAGAAGTTCAACCAGGTCGTTTTGGATTTTCTCTTAGCACCGTGAGCGGTTCGACGGTGGACGCTCTGCGAGCTCGTTCATTGATCTAAAACCTTATTAAAAGGGATCATCGAGAGACATGTCTCAAGCACCGACGACTTTCGAGGAGTGGTGGGTAGGGAGTTACTATAGGCGCTTCGTCGAGAGAGAGGGTGTGCCTCTATACGAGGGGAGCATTCTTGAAGACCTGTCCACCTTGCCACTCAAAGACTGGGAGAGAAGGGGCGGGAAGGCCGCCTATACCCGCCTCGGCAATCAGGAGGATGTGAACCTTCAGATCGTGGAAATCCCCGCCAAGGGTGAACTGAAGCCGGAACACCATATGTACGAGTCGATCATGTACGTCATGAAAGGTAAAGGCGCCAGCACCGTCTGGCAAGAAGGAGAACCCAGGAAAACCGTTGAATGGGAGGAGGGTGCGCTTCTCGCGATCCCGTTGAACGCATGGCATCAGGAGTTCAATAGCTCCGGCGACGAGCCTTGTCGGCTCCTATTCGGCACCAATATGGCCCAAGTCATCAACCTCTACCACAACACTGAGTTCGTCTTTAACAATCCGTTCCAATTCACGGACCGGTACTCCTACTCCATGGAGAATTTCTACATGGATGAGGGAATGCGCTGGAACCTGCGCCTATTTGCGACCAATTTTATTCCTGACGTAAGGAAATTTAAGTTAGACCCCTGGCAGGAGAGGGGAATTCGGACATCCATTACGCGCCTGTACATGGGCAATTCCCTTTCTCAGTTACATTTACTGGAGGTTAGCGAAGGGACCTATGTAACCGCCCATAGACACGGGGCTGGCGCGCACGTCGTGCTTATTGAGGGAGGCGGATATGAGCTTTTGTTCAAGCAAGGCGACGAACTCAATCCGAAGAAACGGCAGAAGGTTTACATCAAACCATATGGCGTTGTCGCTCCCCATACCAATGAGTACCACCAGCATTTTAATACCGGCAAAGGCCCCCTCCGCCAGCTTGCATTCAGGGGGTGGGTGCGAAAGCCGCCCAGTATGAACGCGAAGGGAGAGTACGATCCTGTCGGGGCGGCTCGGAGTGATAGTGCACTCGGCTATTCGTCCAAAATCCGCTACGACGAAGAGGACCCCAAGATCCGCGAGGAGTATTACCAGGAGTTAGAGAAGAACGGAATTTCCATCAGGTTAGACCCTGTTGACCAGGGTGGGGCGTGAGCGCCTTGCCGTCGATCTAGCCTTAACGGGCTTTGTGCGGGCATATTTGATACCCCTATTCATGTCAACCTGATATTTGGTAGCTGGGTTGACTTGACAGTGCTTGCTTAATTGGTGGAGCTCGAATGATCGATCATGGAAAATTCGTGGTGCCTGCGACAACGCGATCAAGGTTGATGCTTGAGGTGGCATCTGAACTAGTGGGCGGGAAAGATTGGGTGCAACGGCAGGCCACGATAAGCCTCCGACATCAGGGACAGGGAAATTGGCAACTGACCTTCTTTGCCAGCGACGACCCCGGCGTGATAGACGACGTGGTGTCCGGAAAGGTCCAGGTCGCAATTATGAACCCGGTCGATCCCCTGGCGCTGGCCTATCGTGGTACAGGACCATATACCAAGCCCTTACCCCTCAGTGTCGTCACGGTGATCCCCTCTGAGGATCAGATGGCCTTCGCCGTCTCCGAGCGCACGGGCGTCACGTCTCTCGAAGAAATCCGCGAGCGGCGAGTCCCGCTGCGCGTGTCGCTTAGAAAACAGCCGGGCCATTCCACACACTTCTATATCAAGCACATCCTCGACGCTGCGGGCTTTTCGCTGGACGATATTAAATCCTGGGGTGGCGAGGTCCGCTACGACGCCGCAATTCCTCAGGCCTCTGAGCGCCTCGGCGCCATCGAGCGAGGGGAAGTCGACGCCGTCTTTGACGAGGCCATCAATCGTTGGATCTACAAGGCGCTTGATCATGGCATACGTCCGTTGTCGCTCGAAGGACCGCTCCTGGTCAGGCTGGAACAGATGGGCTTCCGGCGTGGCGTCATTCCCAAGGCGGATTACCCAAAATTATCGGCCGATGTTGTGAGCCTGGACTTCAGCGGGTGGGCGGTTTTCACTCGTGCGGACGCACCCGACGATTTCATCACGGCTTTCTGCCGAGCTCTCGAGGCCCGCAAGGATAGGATCGCTTGGCAAGGCGAAGGCCCCCTTCCACTCGAAAGCATGTGCCGCAATACACCTGATACCCCGCTGGTTATACCGCTTCATCCCGCCGCCGAACGCTTTTGGCACGACTGCGGTTACCTACCCTGAGGTCACTACTTCAGCCACGTGAATTTGCTATATAGTGATCGTAGTTATCAGACGGGATAAAAAGGGGAAAGTACTCAAAGTACGGGGGTTGTAAAAATGGCTAAGACACTCCGTCAAACGCATGATGGAACTGTCAGGGAGCTGGAAAATGTGACAGATCCCGACGAACAGTTGGAAGCAAAGACAGGGACTCGTTATGGCGCCGCAGAATTGGGGTTTCGTCACTACTGGTACCCCGCTCTCCTTTCCAGGCAGCTTGGAGAGAAACCTAAATCGGTAACGTTGCTTGGCGAGAAACTCGTATTTATCCGAGGCAACGGTCGGCCCTATGCGCTTTTTGATCGTTGTGCACACCGCGGTATGCCACTATCCGAAGGCAAGTGCTGGACGGAAGGCACGCTCACTTGTCCGTATCATGGTTGGACGTACAGGTTGGGCGACGGAGAGTTGATGGCAGCTCTAACGGACGGGCCTGAGTCGGCAGTTGTGGGTAAGAAGGGAAAAGGCGTTCGCAGCTATCCGGTCGAGGAGAGAAACGGGGTCATCTACGTTTACATGGGAGATGACAAGCCGCCGCCACTTGAGGAAGACGTTCCGGAAGAGCTGTTAAAACCGGAATATGTTTTTGAGGCGGTCACGTCAGTCTGGAACAGCAACTGGCGGCCTGCAGTTGAAAACGGCTACGACGCTTCCCATGCTACATATGTTCATCGGTACAGCCTGCGGTGGCGAACTCAGTTTAACCTTCCGCCGGCATGGGCTGGGAAGGTGGAAAGTGAAGTACAAGGCAAATACCTGATTCAACGGCGCCGGGGCCCTTTTGGCTTTGAGGCAAATTATCCTGGCTTTGGCCTCTGGCCACGTCACGCTTGGCTGCGCAAATCCCTGGCAAAGGTTCGCCAAAGATTCGGCCCCAAGGGGAAACCCATGATTGCCGGTGTCCGCCTTCCATGCATTATCGTCAACCACTACACCTACTACTCCCATATTCGCTATTCGATCCCGATCGATGCGAACCACACCCGCAACTTTCAGATGTTGGCCGGTAAGTATCATGGTTTAAAAGCGCTCGCCTTTAGACTGCAATACTGGCTATGGCATCGTTGGGTGTTTCACAAGTGGTTTAACGAGGGACAGGATAAGTGGATCGTGGAACACTTGGACTATTCGGCGCCGGAGATGTTCTTCAGACCCGATGCCGCCCTCGTCCAGTTACGTAAATATTTTGAGAATACTGCGCGGACGAGCGATCCAGTCGACGGAATGAAAGCATAAAAACAATTCGTCGAGTTAATGTAAATCCCATTCTAAAGAAAGAGCACTTTCTATGGTTCGTTCATCAAAACGACACAAGATGGCGATTTGTATCACCACTGCGCCGATCCTCTTCTTTGTGTTCTCCCCGAGGAGTTGGGGGGCTTCGCAGGAAGAATGGAAGAAGGTTGTGGAGGCGGGTAAGAAAGAGGGCACGGTTGTAGTTTCCATTCCTGCTAGTTCAGATTTGAGGAAGCAAATGGAAGGGATGTTCGAGCAGCGGTTTCCAGGCATCGATCTGGAACTTGTCGCAGGCACTGCTACAGCCATGCTGAGAAAGATCAGTGACGAGCACACAGCCGGTGTGCGTTATTTTGACGTCCACATTGGCGGTGCCGCTTCCATGATCAGCGGTTTCGTTGGAGGTCAGATTGTTGATCCCATCGAACCTAACCTGCTACTTCCTGAGGTTACAGACGCCAAAAACTGGTGGGGCGGACATATGGCTGTTGATAAGGAGAAGCGGTTCACTTATACCTTCTCAGCTTTTTTGGTCGCTAGCTTCTGGCACAATGCAAAATCTGCGAACGCTGCGGAACTTCGCTCTTATGACGATCTCCTCAATCCGAAATGGAAAGGCAAGATTGGTTGGCTCGATCCACGAGGACCAGGCGCAGGGATGGGAGTTTGGGAGTACATGTGGAAACACAAAGGCGAGGACTACTTGAAGCGCCTTGTAACTCAAGACCTCCAGCTCTCCCGAGACCAGCGGGTGATGGCGGAGTCGCTCGCCAAGGAGAAGCTGGCCGTGACCATCGGAGTTAGTTACTACACATTCCGGTCCTTTATCAATGCCGGCCTGCCGGTAAACCCCCTTCCCATCTTCAAAGAAGGAACCTATGGCACGGCCGGGTCAGGGATTCTGGCTGTCATTAAGAATCGACCCCATCCCAACGCCACCAAGGTGTTCGTCAACTGGCTGCTCGGCAAAGACGGTCAGGAAGTCTGGACAAAGAGCATGAGCCAACCCACCCGTCGGCGGGATGTGGACACCGAATGGACCGCCAAGTTTGGGGCAGTAGCGGCAAAGGATAATATATCTCTGGAACGCTGGAACGAGGTCGAGCAGATTTCGGCAGATGCCGAGGCAGCGGCGAACGCGGCGGCGAAAGGCGCACGGCGGCTCTTACCAAATTGAAGTGGAGCATTCGAAGGGAGCACAGGGTGTACACTCCGGCGGTTGAATTCTCGTAGGACGTGAGGTCGAGTACAAACTACAGGATTTTGATCATGGGCGAGATTCTTGGTATCGGGTGCCCCCACGGCCCACATATGCGGTTTACCGATGAGACTATGGCCAACGTTTATTTTCGCATTAACCTGAGGAACGCGAAGACTCCCGCGGTCCTCAGGGATCCGAAGAACTGGCCGGCGAAGATGAGAGCGGAATGGGGGAACGACGAAGGAGTGTCTGCTGCGCGGCGACACCGTGAAGAAGTGATCAACGGGTTTCGCGCGGCGCGGCAGGCTCTGGACCAGTTCAATCCGGATTTTGTTTTGATGTTCGGAGACGATCAGTACGAGAATTTCAAAGAGGATATTCTGCCGCCCTTTTGTGTCTACGCGTTCGATGAATTCGAGATCGGTGGCGCTAAAGGCGGGCGTCGCAATGAAATCGGGCCCAATGGAATTCTGAACACGGGTGTGTCAAACCTCGGCATTCCGATGGAACGTCCCCCCCAGCAGTCGAGAATCGCAGGCAGCAAAAAGATTGGAACCCTACTGGCCGGCGAACTGGTCAATAAGGGGTTCGATGTAGGTTGGTCGTCGCAGTTCCATCACTCGACCGGGCTGGGCCACGCCTTCACTTTCACTTTGGATTACCTCGACTGGGACAGGAAGGGATTTCCTTATCCTCTAATTCCGTTCCAGGTCAACTGTTATGGGGAAGACATGCGCATGCCCGCTCTGGGAGCGAACGAATGGATTGGGCGCTTGCCCGATCGCTCGGAAGTGGACAAAATATTGTCTAAAGGAAGCGTCTTGCCTCCACAGGCTCCCCCGGTATGGCGTTGCTACGATTTGGGAAAGGCAGCGGCAGAGATTATTGCAGCGAGCCCTTACCGCGCGTGCATCATCGGATCGTCCAGTTGGTCC
>Ga0310810_10009763_pt1 | contig 11131 bp, 12 predicted proteins | sample NCmetagenome_FD_207641 | JGI IMG/M metagenome (GOLD analysis project Ga0310810, IMG submission 207641) | Soil microbial communities from experimental microcosm in Duke University, North Carolina, United States - NC | ecosystem: Engineered > Artificial ecosystem > Soil microcosm > Unclassified ... | reverse complement strand
ATGGAAGCAATCGGTGCTAACGAGCTGCTCGGTCCACTCGTCCTCGATAATCTTCATCGTACAGGCCACACACATTTTCCGGTATTTGAGGGCGATATCGACCACCTAGTGGGCATCCTGCACATTTACAGCCTCTTTACCCTCGAAAACAAGAAGTCGCTAGCCGTCAAAGATGCGATGGAACCCCGGGTGTATTACATCAACGAGACCCAAACGCTTGAGCAGGCACTCTTTGCCTGCATAAAACACCGTCGACACCTATTGGTTGTGGTAAATAATTATCGTGAAACCGTCGGTGTTATTACTATTGAAGATGCCGTCGAGCAATTGATTGGCCGCAAGATAGTCGATCAGTTCGCCGAACATGACGACCTGCGAAAAGTTGCTGAACGTAATCCTCGACACAACAACTCCTCAGAAGCTGCCACCGACGTCTAGAGAAATTACCTCAACAGTGGTAGAATAAGAAACTATGAAACGAGTGCTATCGGCGGAGACGCCGCAAAAAATCGGTGAATCTATTTCTGTGAGCGGCTGGGTTCAGTCTAGGCGCGATCATGGCGGTCTTATTTTTGTCGATTTACGTGACGAAAAAGGCTTGGTGCAGCTTGTCATTCATCCTGATGCCGCCGAAAGCTTCTCACTTGCCGAGCAGCTGCGTGATGAGTTTGTCGTTCGTGCCTACGGCACCGTCAAACAGCGCGGTGAAGGACTACAGAACCCGAATATTGCCAGCGGTACGATTGAAGTCGTCGTTGATTCGCTCGAAATACTCAATCGTGCAGAGGCGCTGCCGATTCAGCCGTTCAGTGAACAGCAAGCGAACGAAGAGCTGCGACTTAAGTACCGCTACCTCGACCTGCGCCGCGAAAAAATGCAGCGTACACTGAAGCGCCGTGCGGAAATGTTCAGCCTGATTCGTAGCTATATGGAAGGTGGGGATTTTACCGAAGTCACTACACCGATTCTCGCAAACTCGAGTCCAGAAGGAGCACGCGACTTCCTGATTCCATCGCGCCTGCACGAGGGTAAATTTTATGCATTGCCGCAGGCCCCGCAGCAGTTCAAACAGTTGCTCATGGTCGGTGGCGTACCGCGCTACTACCAACTTGCTGCGTGTTTTCGTGACGAAGACCCACGCGCCGATCGCTTATATGGCGAGTTCTATCAACTCGATGCCGAGATGAGCTTCGTTGAAGACGGCGAAGAAGTCCGTGAAACATTCGACCCACTTATCAAGAAACTATCAACAGAATTCGCCGGTAAAACACTGAAGTTTGGCGATGACATACCGCGCATTACTTACACCGACGCTATGGAACGATACGGTTCGGACAAACCAGATTTACGTTTCGAGATGGAACTTGTTGAGTTGACCAACACATTTGCGAACACCGAGTTCGGTGTCTTCAAGTCAGCCGAGTGTGTTAAAGCGATATGCGTTCGGGGTGGCGCCAGCTTGAGCCGTAAGCAAATCGACACCTTTACTGATGTAGCAAAGCAAGAAGGTGCCGGTGGTCTAGCCTATATCACCTACGAAAACGGGGAAGCGAAATCACCGATTGCGAAGTTCTTGTCGTCAGAAGAGCTCGCCGCCATACAGGAAAAAACTGGTGCTGCCGATGGTGATGCCGTATTCTTTGGTGCCGACAAACGCAGTGTGGTCAACGCCGTTCTGGGCCGATTACGTAACGAATTTGCTAGCCACTTTGGCCTGAAAGATCCAAACGTTATCGCGCTCTGCTGGATTATCGATTTTCCATTTTACGAATGGAGTGAAACGGGCAACAAACTCGATTTCGGACACAACCCATTCAGTATGCCAAAAGGCGGTTTGGCAAGTATCGAGGCTGCTTCAACTGACGAAGAAAAGCTGGCAATTGTGGCCGATCAGTACGATATGGTCATGAACGGGTACGAAATTTGTTCCGGTGGCGTACGAAATCACAACCCGGAAGTACTGTACAAAGTATTTAGTCTGCTTGGGTTTGATGAAGCATATGTCGAAGATAAATTCGGCGCAATGCTTAACGCCTTCAAATTCGGAGCACCTCCTCACGCAGGCTGTGCCTTCGGTGTAGACCGTATGTTCATGGAACTTATGGGTGAAGATAATATTCGCGAAGTAATCGCATTTCCAAAGAACGGTTCCGGCGTCGATGTCATGATGAACAGCCCAAGCGCTGTCGATGATGCACAGAAAAAAGAACTCGGAATCTGATAGAGCGAACGTCAGCTAGGTGTTAGCGTTCGCCGAAATGTTTTTCGAGTTCAGCGAAATCTGATTTCAGTGATTTCGAATCGTTGACGAGTTTTTCAATCGACGTTTCGTCACGATGACGAAGCACATCCCATATAGTCTTGATTGCGTAGCTATACACTGACATGTTGCGGATATCGGCCAGATTTTTGAGCTTACCGGTGAACGATTCGAGCTGTTCGCGTTGCCGTGTCGTAAACGGGTGACGGTGGATTTTCGCGATGATTTTCTTTACTAGTAGACGAATCACGCCGTAGATAATCGCGAGAATGATAAACGGCAAACTTAGCAGTAGCCACCATGGCGAGTAGAAGTACGCGAGAACAAACGTGATGAGTAGCAAGACACCGATGATGCTGCTAAAGATAATTGTGACGAGACGAAGTGATTGAAGCGCGCTATAAGCTGCCAGCGCGCGGATGGCATTGAGTTTTGGATTCATAACTGTTCTTATTCTACCACGAATGACATATTGTCAAGTCGACGATAGTCGCAGCCGATTTTTTCGGCTGCTGAACGCATCCAGTTGTCGGTAAATGATTTACCGGCATTTGAAAGCACTGCATCGTGTGTCGCGAACGCGGTTTTCGGCGCGACGCTCGTGAGATAATCCATTGCCTCGGCTGTTTTCATCCAGGGTGCAGCTACGGGCAAGGCGAGTACCTCGACATCATGCTGCGGCATCGTAAATGAGTCACCAGGGTAGTACAGCATCGAATTAATCATGACTCCAAGATTTGCGCACATTGGTACATCGTCATGAATCAGCGCGTGCTCACCGCCGTTGAATTCGAGCGTAAATGGTCCTACTTCGACCATGTCGCCAGCTGAAACCACTTCTGTGTGGTATGTGTTTTGATCGAGTTCGTCAATCACTTCCTGATGTCCGTACACGATCACACCCGGGTTTTGTGCAGCAATCGCCTGGAGCTTATCTTGATCGACATGGTCGCCGTGAACATGGGTTATAACAACCGCGCATACCGGCTCGTCCGGTACTTCGAAATCATCGCTGAGCGTGCCAGGATCGACGACCAGCGCTTGTGAATCTTCTTCGGCTACAAAACACGCGTGTTGAAATTTCGTTATCTGCATACAGCCTCCCTTATGTTACAAAATACGACGCGAAACTGTGACGAACCTTAACGATCTTCGGGTCGATCACGACCGCGCAGTACGGATTCGCAGGATTTTGAGCATAGTAGTCCTGATGCTCAGATTCGGCAGTGTAGAATTCGTCAAGCTTCGTAATTTCGGTCACGATTGGCTTGTCCCAGATTGCCGCTGCGCGCGTTCGGGCCGACTCGAATTGTTCGCGCTGCGTATCGTCTTCATAAAACATCGCTGAGCGGTATTGCGGGCCGACATCGGCACCTTGACGATTGAGTGTCGTCGGGTCGTGAAGGGTAAAGAATATGTCGAGCAACACGTCGACTGGCAGAATTGACTCATCGAAGCGTACTTGTACTGATTCGGCATGGGCTGTTTGGCCGGATGCTACGCGGTAATAGTCGGCATCTGCTTTACTACCGCCTGCGTAGCCCACGATTGAACTCGTGACACCTCGAAGATTACGGAAAACCGCGTCTAAACACCAGAAGCAACCACCTGCAAGCGTAAATGTCGTCATATGTGTAGTATACGCGTATAATACACATCATGAAACGATCAACAAAAGTTCCCAAACCACGAAAAGGCGCGTGGTTTGTACCAGTGCGCGGCAGCTACTTGCCGGCCAGTTGGCAAGCCTGGTTGCTGTATGTACCGTACGTATACTATCTTGTGGCGACCCTCTGGATGGTCGTGCACAGCTCGGAGTCGCTGACGGCAATGGCTATCAACCTGGTACCGTATTGGGTTGCCGGTGTCGCGGTCATGACATGGATCGCTAAACAAAAGAGCTGATGGACTTCGATGAATTTCGCGGGCTTCTGGCTGAAAAAGGTCAGCAGCACTGGCGGGATATGCCATGGCGCACCGATACGCGCCCGTACTACGTGTTGGTGAGCGAGCTGATGTTGCAGCAAACACAGGTAAACCGCGTCATTCCAAAATTCGAAGCGTTTACGAGTACATTTGCCACCATGGCCGCGTTAGCCAATGCGCCCCTCGCTGAAGTCCTGGGACTATGGCAGGGGCTTGGGTATAATCGTCGAGCACGATTTCTGCATGAGGCTGCCCGGATGATCGAGGATCGATTCGCCGGTACGTTTCCTGATACGGCTGCGCAATTACGTGAGCTGCCCGGTGTCGGAGTCAACACGGCTGGCGCGCTGCAAGCCTATGCCTTTAATACGCCGGCATTATTCGTTGAGACTAATATACGTACGGTGTACCTACACCATTTTTTTGCGGATCAGACAGACGTGGATGATCGGGCCATACTTGATCTGCTCGATAAAACGCTCGACAGACAGAATCCTCGACAATTCTACTGGGCACTCATGGACTATGGCTCATGGCTTAAATCCAACGGCGTCAAGAATATAGGCCGGAGTCGGCACTATGTTAAACAGTCGCCGCTCAAAGGTAGTGTGCGTGAAGTTCGCGGGCGCATTATCACACTACTAACCAAGCAGGCGCGCACGGAACTGGAACTACTTGACACGCTCGACGCCGATAGTCGTTTCGAGCCTGCCTTGCGTGGACTGCAAAAAGACGGTCTGATTGAAGAGGCAAATGGCTACTGGCGATTGACGCAGTAGTCCCAACACGGGATAATAGACCTATGCGATCAATCTTACGCGGTTTATTTTTTGCCTTTGCCCTGGTGGGTCTGGTTAGTCAGCCTTCACATGCAGTGAGTGCCGCCATTTTGACCGATGCGCAGATTGAGGCGATTCAATCGAATTGCAGTGAAATCCAAAAGAATCTCTCGAGCTTACATATGAACGACGCCGTATTGCGCGTCAACCTTGGTCAGCGATACCAGAACATCGCTCGCCGACTCATGGCGCCACTGAACAGCCGTATTGCACTCAACGGCCTCGATGGCGTTGCGCTCTCGCAGACGACCGTCCGTTATAACAAATCTATCGATGAGTTCAGCCAAAGCTATGCGACCTACGAGCAAAGCGTGCAAAAAGCTCTCGACGTTGATTGTCGTACTGAACCAATCGAATTTTATAGCTCAGTCAGTGTCGCGCGCGTCAACCGCAAGGACGTCGCCAAAGTTGTCGATACGCTATCAAAGCTCGGCGTTCAATATCGCACGCAACTTGTAGCATTTGCAAAGACGGTCCCAGCAGAGGTGGGTGAATAGTGGAATCCCAGACACCGACGCACAGCGAACATCATGAGCACGCCGAACACGCTCTGCCACTGACACACGACGATTTCTTTGTCCATTCAGACATACCGTGGCATCGCCAAAAATTCGTATGGATGATCATTCTTTCGATTCTCGCAGCCTTGGTGCTTACCGGGATTTCACTACGACTTTATGTCACCAGCGGCACGGCACAGCTCGATCTTAGCCGACCAGGTTATGAGTCGGTACGTGCCGAGCTAGATCAGGACGATATTCAGTCATTTGAAAGCACCGGTGCTGTGAACAAAAGCACAATCACGCAGTTTGAAAAACTCTATGACTCGCAGCAAGAAAAAACGAAGACCAACCAATTCTCGAGTAGTGCACTTTCAAACAAAGCAATCGGTATCACGACCGTTCCTGATGCTGGCCAGTAGAAGTGTTAGCTCGTTTCGACTGATTTCAATGCTTTTCGGCCGATTGTAATCAAGTGTCGGTCGCGGTAGCTCGATAATGCCTGGTGGCTCATGCCGTGACGCTTAATAAAGTTCGATATACGCTCTGAGCCGATATAGTGGGGCAGGCTTACATAGCTCGCGCCATGTTCATATAGCTGTGCGGCCTCTTCGTAGCTGGTGGCGTGACAAATGAAACTGATGTGCGGATTGTGTCGGCGCAAGTACTTAAGCGTTGCCAGGTTAGTATCGAGTGCATCAAGCGTCGAGACAACCAGTTCTGCCCTGGCGGCATTTATTTCTTCCAGAAATTCTTCGTCGGTCATGTCGCCATAGGCATGGCGGATTCCTTGGTGTTCAAGATGTTCAATGACCTCTGGGTTATAGTCGACCACCAAATAATGCTGATTCATTTCACGAAATGCCTCCAGAAATTCGTGACCACCTTTATGGTAGCCAAACAAAATCACTGGGTAGGTCGCCCGGCGCTGGTGTTCTTTGCGAAGATTCTTGCGCTCAAAGAACTTTAGGTGACGCTCCAACATACGATAAATCGAATCATCATACTTCATGAGGTACGTCGAAAGACCGATAGTAATCAGCGCTACGAGCGTGATAATCGGTACGGCTCGTTGGTCGACAACACCGGTGGTGGCTGCAAAGATGATCAAGATAATCGAAAACTCTGAGATCTGACTAAGGTGAATCGCCGCTTTAAAGCTTGTCAGTCGTGTATAGCGTAGCCACCCCAGGCTCGCCATGACGAACAGCGGCTTGCCGACCATCACAATGAGCGACAGTATAAGCGCGGGTACCAGACTTTCTTTGATTGCGCCAAATGTAAAGAGTTCGCCGAGCGTGACAAAGAACAGTACGATGAAGAAGTCGCGTAGCGGCTTTAGCTTTGCCGCCATTTCCGTCGCATAGGGAAGTCCCGCAAGGCTAACACCAGCGAACAGGGCTCCAACTTCGTGCGAAAATCCGGCGATATCGAACAAGCTCGCGACGCTTAATCCCCAGCCGATTGAAAACAAAAACAGTAACTCGCTTGATTTGGCGAGTACTTTACCAATCCGTGGAATGACGAACATGCCCATGACGGCGAGTCCGATACCAAGCGCCAATGCCTTTGCGCCAAGCGTCGTAAATGTAGCGATATTATTCTCGCCGTTTGCGAGCATGGCGACAACGACAAGCGCCATCGTGGCCACTACGTCATCGACTAGAATCACGCCGATTGCAATCTGGCCATACAAGCGCCCAAGCTCGTGTTTATCCGAGAGCACCTTCAAGATAATAATTGTCGAGCTAAAGAATAGAGCGATGCCCAGTAATATCGAGGTCGTGTTATCGAACCCGAGCAGCAAACCTGCAAAATGACCCGCTGAGCCCACAAGTAGTAGAATCGCTCCAGCCGTAACAAGCGAGACCTTCCCCAGATTGCGAATCACGCCGACGTTGAGCCCGAGCCCGATAATGAACAGCAGCAAGGCGATGCCGATCTCGGCAAAGGTTTCGAAGGCTTCTTTGGCATGGACGACGTCGAGCACACTTGGTCCTACGAGAATACCTGTCACGATATAGCCCATAATAAGCGGCTGGCGAAGCACGCGCATGATGATGGAAATCACCGCAGCGACCGCGATGACAAGACTAATCTGCGTAAAGATCGTTAGTTCCATGTCTATGTTGTACCCACCATTTTCATACTAGTATCCCATAACCAACAGAGAAACTCAAGCGGCGACATATGCTAGAATAGAGCTCATGAAAACTGTTACATCACTTTCCGACCCGGCGGTCGCCGCCGTACTAGACGCTGGCGGTATCGTTGTCGCCCGCACTGACACAATCTATGGAATCCTTGCGCGAGCCGATGATGAAAAAGCGGTTCAGCGAGTCTTCGCAGTCAAAGGCCGAGCTGATTACAAATCACCAATCGTGCTGATTGCAAGTCGCGAGCAAATGCTTGTGCCGTTGCCCGCAGCTGAGTATGAACTTTCTATGACAGTTTGGCCGGGTCGCGTCACGATTGCTATACCAATCGATAAATCGCAAGCACCGGTATGGCTGCACCGCGGAAACGACGAATTCGGTCACCGTATGCCCGACAACGAAGACCTCCGTGCGTTAATAAGTAAGACCGGTCCATTGATTGCGCCGAGTGCCAATCCAGAGGGCAAAGAACCAGCAAAAGATATCGATGAAGCCAAAGCCTACTTCGGTGACAAGGTTGACCTCTATGTCGAAGGCGGACGAGTAGAAGAAGGCGTGCCGTCTCAGTTGCTACGCATCGATGAGAACGGCGCCGTCCAGCGGCTACGATGAGCGATTATATCGACCCTGCACAGTTCATCATTACCCGCAAACGCAAAAAATATAAGTTTGCGAAGTTCGCAAATGCCAGCAACTGCTTCGAGTATGATCAGTGGCAGCCTCGTCATGTCGACGTGCTTGAAATCGGGGCGGGGACTGGCTTTTTTAGCACCGAGCTAGCTAGGCGACACCCTGAACAGATATTTGTCGCTATCGACGTAAAGGCTGATCGGCTTCAAAAAGGAGCGCATCTCGCACTGGAAGAAGGCATCGAAAACGTCTATTTCATCAGGGCTCGTGCCGACCAGATTGAAGAATTGTTCACGCCTGATAGCTTATCTGCAATCTGGCTGACGTTTCCTGACCCCTACCCAAAAAAGCGCGCCGCCGGGCGTCGTCTGACGCATCCGACGTTTTTGAGACGATACGCTACGTTACTCGGCAATACAGGACGATTGAATCTAAAGCACGATAACCCTGCATTTTTTGAGTGGAGCCTCGAGCAGCTTGTCGCCGAGAAGTGGTTTCTGCAAGCATTGACGTTTGATCTTCATGACACCGATTTTGATGATGATTTTAAAATTCTTACGAGTTATGAACAGCGCTGGCTCGAGGAAGGTCTTCACACAAAGTTCGTCAGTGCGCAGCGCGGCGTTTAGCGCTAGGCAGCTTCTTGGCAGCAGAGCAGGTGTAAATGCCGATTCGAATCGTCAACGACATGCGTTAGCTTCGTGGCCGTGCTGGCTGTTTCGCGCTGCGCCACATCATCTTTTATAGCTGCAAAATACGAGCGCTGGCGCAAAATCGCTAAGTGGCCCGAATCGCCATCACGCCCGTGAGTAACCTGATGTGCAAAACGGCCTAATGCCGCGCGCACCTCTGCAGCAATTGACGGGTCGCGAGCATTTTCGGCAGCGACATCGACCGTTGCAAACACCTGCAGGTCATGCGCAGCTTCGTACAAATCATGCAAATGTTCATCGCCTGGTAGCGGCTTATGCAAAATGATTGCTTCGGCGCGTTCAAGAAAGTACGGATCGACATCGGCGAAGTAGGTCCTATACAATGCTCGACGTACGGTGGCTTCATGCGCACGGTCTTCGTCAGTTTTTTCACCGTGAGGTATATCGCCGACGGTCACCAAACCAGCGTTCACGAGCGATTCGTGCTCGCTTTCACCGATATCATGAAACGTCGAGACAAAATACAGCAGGCCTGTATCTTCGATACTCGGCGCAAACAACGTACCGTCGTTTTGTTCGGCCTCTAGAACCGTGGCAAGATGTATGTCGGCTAGCTCTAACTGGTGGTGTACCGGGCAAGCATCGCCGCCGAGGTATCGTAGTGCATCTTCTTCACTTAATTCGGTGTGACGCTTAATAAACCGTGGCGTTTGACGCGCGAAGGCTTTACCGAGATCGCTACCATAAAATCGTTGGCGCAAAAACGACGTGTCCACGTAGGTGCCATCAGTGGTTGGCACGAATCCATAGTGTTGCCGGGCGTATTCGTTTGTCTGTAATTGCTGCTCACGCATTGGTCGAATCTTCCGCGGCGACATGGCGGCGTAGCCACTCGTCAATCGAGCCGGCACCCATTGCCAGCACCAGATGTCCTTCGGATCGATGGGCTGTAATTTCGCTCCATAACGATTCGTCGAGTTCGGCGGTATGAACGTTTTGTTGATCCGATAGCTGAGATGTCAATTGTTCAGGAGTGAGAATTTCGAGGTCCGCGTTTTCACGGCTCTGATATGTCGGCAGCCAGTACACAGTATCTGCGTTTGCAAACACCTGATCGGTGTAATTATCTCGTATCAGGTGCTGGCGTACGTTTTGGTGCGGTTGATAGACCAACACGACGTGCTCGTTGAGCTCTTTCGCGCCAGCGAGCGTGGCTGCAATTTCAGCTGGGTGGTGGCCGTAGTCAGAGTACAGATTCTCGGCAAGTCGCTCCATGCGTCGATCGGTGCCGGGAAACGAATTGATTGCGGCGATCAGCTCATGGTAGGGTGTCTCAGGAAATAGCCGCAAGATTGCTCGCTCAACCAAGAACGCATTTTGGCGTAAGTACACGCCTGCCAAATGCAAATGATCAAGTGAAAGCGCCTCGTCATACACTGTTACGTCGACAGAATCTGGCTGCAGTGTCTCGAAGCTAGCACGCCAGAGCAGGGTGTGATCTGATTGATCGATAAACGCGCCAAATGCGTTGCGGTAACTTTCAAGCGTCGGGTACGTGTCGGGGTGGTCATAGTCGACGCTGGTGATGACGCTCAGTCGCGGCGTATAGTGTAAGAAGTTGCGATCGTACTCATCACATTCATATACGAAATACTTACTCGTCGCATCAAAATCACCACTTGGTCCGAAACTAAGCGTCGTGCCAATCGAGTAACTCACTGGCAAACCAAGCCGCTTCATGGTCCATACCATCAAGCCGGCAGTTGTCGTTTTGCCATGGGTGCCAGCGACCGCGATCATATCGAGCTTTTTCTCGTCAAGAATGCGTGCAAGCAGACCATCACGCTTGAGGCACAATATGCCAAGTTCGTGAGCCGCTCGAAGCTCGGGGTGGGTGTCGGCGAGCGCGGCGGTGTAGACGAAATAATCAAAGGGTGCGGTAGCATGTTCTTCTCGTAAAAATCGTCCATCCTGTTCGCCAACCGACAAATTTATGCCCTCGGCGCGAAGCCTGTCAGTCGTCAACGACTGTGTCGCATCTGAGCCGGCTATATCGTAGCCAGCCTTACGAGCAATCTGTGCGAGTGGTCCGATGCCGACGCCGCCAATTCCAGAGAAAAACACACGCATAATGTGTCTAGTATACCACTACTATATGAGACGCCGC
>Ga0310810_10009762_pt1 | contig 11132 bp, 4 predicted proteins | sample NCmetagenome_FD_207641 | JGI IMG/M metagenome (GOLD analysis project Ga0310810, IMG submission 207641) | Soil microbial communities from experimental microcosm in Duke University, North Carolina, United States - NC | ecosystem: Engineered > Artificial ecosystem > Soil microcosm > Unclassified ... | reverse complement strand
TCTTCTTGTGTATGTCCAGGCCAATGTAATCCATCCTGTTCATAGGTCCTCCCGGGTTCGATTCTGAACCAGGCCTTCGGGCCGGCGTTCGGCTTTTTTCACCAGGAGGACCTCGCCGCTGACTTATACATTTAAACCCGAAGATTTCTGCCCACCCTGTGGTTAACGCGGATTCAGACCATACATTCAGTTCGTGTCAGCGTGAATCGGGAGGATCACCTTTTCTGCATGCCGTGCTCACTACCCCGGCGGATCGGACAAGTGCTTGTGGGCTTCTTCCTTGTCCGCACGGCCTTCCCCGGTTAACAGGCGGGTCGGCATCCACGACTTCACTTTCGAGGCCGGCTCAAGCTTCACTCGCGTTACGGCCTACAGGATCGCTTGCCCGCCCAAAGGCGGACTTTTGTCCCGAGGCTTCGACCCGGTCAGTTACCCGACCGCGCCGCCCGGTAGCTATCACATCTCACCGACAACTACATGAGTGGATCCTCCTTCCACTGGTGATCTGGCATACCGGCAGGAATGAAACGCCGCCTGCGGCGTCAATTCCGCCCGTACCGGATACTGAAGAGCCCGATTCCCGATGTGTTCGATCCGCCAGTGGAACCGCCGGCGCCCTTGGACTTACCTGACCCGTTGCGCGAACTGCCTGACCCTTCATGTCCACCAGGGCTGATGCTTTCCGCTACCGCCCTTCATCCAGGACCTCAATGGCGTTAATGCAGGCGTAGTTCTTGACGGGGACAAACGAAAAGACCAGTTTGCCCTGAGCGTTCGGCTGGAGGGAGTGAAACACTTTGTGGAGCGGACGATCTTCGCCGCCCGCTTCTTTAAAAATATCGAAATTGCGCAGCAGCGCCGTGCCGTTCATGTGGACGTCAAAAACCCGGTCACCTGCGCCGCCTCCCGCGGGTTTCCTGGGGCCGAACCAGGTTTCGCAAAACAGCAGAGTGGCTGTGTACCGGCCGGGTGCAACCGGTATCGAGTAGACGAAATTTCCGTAGCGCTCGCCCAGGTAAAGTTCAGAATCGGCCACTCCTTTTATCGCTTCGGCGCGCATCACCCGCTGGCCCCGTATGAAATAAGTGTCGGCGCCCCACGGCTTGCCGTCTTTTGTATTGATCGAGGTATCGCGCGCCACAATTCGCACCGGACGGAGCCTGCCGGGAATCCCCGGCAGAATCTCGATAGCGTTCAGAAAAGAGTTTTCCTTAACCGCTCGCGGAAACGTTAGGTGCAGGAACCCATCCGGGGCGGGCGAAATGTCTTTATATACTTTTATGTCCGCGGTGTTCGCGCCCGCCGCGTCGGTGACTACGTCCAGACCCGAGACCAGGGTTTTCCCGTTCGCCAGGATGTCGAACAGACGATAGGTTTCACCGCCCCCCGCGATATTGCCGTCACCGAAAAGTGTTTCCGCAAAGTAGAGGTGCAGCTCATACACCCCCGGCTTGAGGGGGATGTCGTAGCTGAAGATGCCTTCGCGGCGTGACTGGAAGATGACCGGGTCTTGCGTTCCGGTGATGTGGTAACCCGACGGAGCGCTGAAAACGGCGCCGCCTTTGAAGAAGCAGTCTCCGGTCCACGTGTTGCCGAAATGGTCCACGTACCGCGCCACGCTCGAGCCTGCCAGCAGCCGGATTTCCGGACCCTCCGAGGCCGGCGACGGCGGCAACTCCGGGCTCTCGGCGTTGGCCACTGGCGAGACGAACTGCAACTGCGGAGCCAGCCGCCACACGGCAAGAATCGAAACCACAACCACCACTGCCGCTCCCAGCCAAACGAGCAGCTTTCCGGATGTCACTGGCCGGCGAGGTGCAATGCTCTCTGGAAGAGTCGCCAACGGCAAATTCGGCGGCGGCTCGATCGGATCGATGTCGTCATCCGGCTCGACCGTTTGCGCGATGGATGCCGGCGCATCTTTTTGCAACACAAATTGCGGAACGTATTGGCCGGCCGGGATCACGATCTGTATCGAGTGGCCCGCACCCTCGTCTTCGTAGTACTGGCGTAGACGCTTGCGCAGGCGATGCGCTTCGACGCGAACGATCGAGTCTCGTTTTTGATCGAAGTCCGAAGTCCGCCCCAGCGCCTCCACGGCGATGCTGTACTCTTTGATCTGGTTGGTTTCTCCGTCTAGGCACTTGGAACAGATGTACGACAGAAATTGCGCAAGGCTGGGCGCATGCGCAAACAGTCCCGAGCTCAGAATGGCGTCGAGTTCCGCCTTCGCCTGTTCCTTACGGGGAAACCCCTGCATATGGCGCAAACTGCCACCCTTTGTATTTTGGCTGGAAGTATAACATCAAAGCGTTAACGTGCGCTAGGCCTGCCTTGTAACGTGCTTGAAAAGGCTGGATTTTTGGATGTAACGTTCAGGCTTGTAAAGATGGATTGCCTGCGGGCTAAAATAAGAAATTCCAATGCGCTTGGCCAGGTTGTTGCTGTGGCTCGGATTTTTTGGGTTGGCCGCCTCAGGTTCTCTTTGGGCGCAATCCGCGGGGACCGCGCAGGAAGCTTTTACTCGTGGAACGGCGCTCTATCGAGCTGGCGACTTCGATGGCGCCATTCGCGAATATCGGGCCGCGCTCGCGCTCGATCCCGCGAATTTTGAGGCCCGCTCGAACCTCGGCGTTGCGCTGACACACATCGGCCATTACGAAGAAGCCATCGCTGTCTATCGCCAGGCCCTTGAAAACGCATCGCCTGCCGCCGCAACCCATCTTCGGATGAATCTGGCTCTCGCTTATTACAAGTCGGGTCAAATCTCTGAGGCGGCAGAGCGGTTCGAGGAGGTTCGAAAGCAACTCCCTGACGATCTGCAAGTCACTTTGCTGAGCGCAGATTGCTATTTGCGCCTAGGGAATCTCGACCGCGTAATCGGCCTGCTCTCGCCGGTTGCCTCCGCGCACCCCGGCGAGCCCGCTGTCACCTACATGCTGGGGATGGCGCTCATTCGCAGCGGGAACATGGAAAAGGGACAGGCGCTTGTCGATAGCATCCTCCGCGATAGCGAATCGGCCGAAGCGCACTTCGTTCTGGGCTCGGTGGCATTCATGGCGAAAGATTATCCGGGCGCGGTCAAGGAGTTCTCGAAAGCAACTGGTATCAACCCCGACTTGCCGTCGCTTCAGTCCTACTACGGACAGGCTCTACTGTATACGGGCGATCCTGACGGTGCCAGAACCGCTTTCCGCAAACAGCTCGCCGGCGATCCCAACGACTACGACTCGAACCTGGGGCTCGCCCAGATCCTGTTCCAGCGGCACGTGTATGCGGAGACGCGCCCGCTTTTCGAGCGTGCGCTCCGCGTGCGTCCCGGTTCGGCGGAAGCCGCTTACGGCCTGGCCGCATTAGACCTGGCGGAACAGCGCCCGGAGCAGGCCCGCCGGCGCCTCGAACAGATCGTCGCGCGCTGGCCGAGCTATGCCCAAGCCCACCGCGCGCTCTCTACTGCGGACGAGGAGCTCGGCCGTAAACAAGAGGCCGCCCGCGAGCGCGATGCGGCCGCCAAACTTGATGGTGGCGAAAGCTCTGCCGGCATTCCGCTTGGTTCCGCGGCGCCGGATTTCACGCTGCTGCTTTCCTCCGGCGATCGTCGCGTGCGGCTATCCGAATTCCGCGGCAAGCGCCCCGTCGTGCTCGTCCTCGGCAGCTACACCTGCCCCAAATTTCGCTCGCAGACTCCCGTTCTGAATGCCCTCTACGAGCGTTACCGCGACCGGGCCGAATTTCTGCTGGTCTACATTCGGGAGGCTCACGGGGCCGGCTCCTGGCAAAGCACGATCAACCAGCGCGAAGGCGTAGACCTCGCGGACCCCTCGAAATTCGAGCAAAAACGTGGGTATGCGGCCTCCTGCGTGCGCAAGCTCAAGATCCCCTACACTGCCCTGGTTGACCCCCTCGATAACCGCACCGAGAAGGCATATGTCGCGTGGCCTAGCCGCGTGTATTTGGTTGACAAACTGGGCCATGTGGCGTTCAATTGCCTCCTTGACGAGTTGAATTTTGATGCCACAATGCTCGATTCCGTACTTCAGTCGGCAATCAGGCAATAGGTAACCGCTGCCGGAATAGGTAACGGACCCACCCCAAGATATAGATTAATAGGGCATAACGGAATTCCCGAAACTTGTTAACCCCTTTAACCTAGTATTTGTAATACTGTCTTTATATTATTTCTGGAGCCAAGTCGCTTTGAAATCGTTACCACGTCGAAGGGGTACAAAGCCGTCATGAAGAACTGGACCAAATTCCTCGTCGGAATCACCTTGTTGACTTTCGCGGCCGCGAATCTGCCGGCGCAATCCATTTTCGCAACTCTCACCGGGGTAGTGTCCGACCCTTCGGGCGCCGTGATACCGAACGCGAGCGTGAAACTGAAGAGTGAAGCGACGGGCTCTCTGCGCGATTCTGTCACCAATTCCGATGGTTACTTCACCTTTGCATCGGTTCCCGTGGGCGACTTCACCTACGAGCTGTCGGTGGAGGCGCAGGGTTTTGCCAGTTACAAGGCGTCGGGCATCGCGCTGGGCGGCGGCGACAAGCGCAACATGAACGTCACCTTAAAAGTCGGGGCAACGACCGAAACGGTTGAAGTCAGTGCCACCGCCGAAGCGCTCACTACGGTGGACTCGGGCGAAAAAGCGGCTACTCTGACCACCAAAGAATTGCAAAACTTTGTGCAGGTAGGCAGCAACGCAGCGGAGTTCATCAAGATCATGCCGGGTTTCGGCATCAACAACGGCACGTCGAATAAGGCGAACTATGACGGTCAAGTCATCGGCATCAACGCCAACGGGGATGCCGGCAGCCAGAGCCCGCTGAATAACGCATACTCCTACAACGGGTTGCCCGGCAACTCGATGGACATTACGGCGGACGGGGCGCACGTTTCCGATCCGGGCTGCAACTGCGACACGCCGGTGAATCCGAACTCCGACATGGTCGCCGAGTTCAAAGTGCAGACCTCGAACTTCAGCGCCGAAAACCAGAAAGGCCCCATGGTGGCGAGTTCCGTAGCCAAGTGGGGCGGTAACGAATTCCACGGTTCAGGCTTCTTTTATGCCAGGAACTACACGTTGAACGCCAATGACGCGCTGTTCAATGCGACCGGAACGCCGCAACCTCAAAACAAGTATTACTATCCCGGCGGTACCATCGGCGGTCCCGTGCTGATTCCGGGGACGCGTTTCAACAAGAATCGGAACAAGCTGTTCTTCTTCACCGGCTACGAATACTTCTATCAGGTATTGGATACCGGCCTGCTCCGCGCGACGGTGCCGACCCCGGGCATGTTGGAGGGCAACTTCTCGCCATCCGAAATCGCCAAGACCGGCCCTTTCACCGCGTCCGGCGCCCCTCCGGGACAGCTCAACGCAGCCGCTCTGGCACAGTTCCCGGGCGGGATGATCCCGTCCTCGCAGATCGATCCGAACATGGTGGCTTTGATGAAGTTGTATCCGGGCGCTAACGCGACGCCGACCCAATCGGAGCCCTTTAACTACATTCAGGCGGAAACCTTCAACCAGAACAACACGCAGTGGATGTCTCGTGTGGACTACAACATCAGCGATAACACGAAGCTGTTCGTGCGCTATAACCTCCAGCGCGAAACCCAGCAGTTCCCGGTGGGGCTGTGGTGGCGCAATGCCAATCAGGTTCCCTATCCGACCGCGGTACTGGGCAAGAACCGCTCCGATTCCGTGACGGCATCGCTGACCCACGTGTTCAGCCCGTCGATGACCAACGAGTTTGTTTTCGGATACACCTTCATCGGGTTCCCGAACGTTTTCAAAGATCCGAAGAAGGTAGACCGCGCGGCAGTGGGCTATGGCTACCAGGGCCTGTATAAGAACGGCGTGGCGCAGATTCCGTCGTTTGGGAGCTGGGGCGGCGCCGAAGCAGCACTGATCTTCAACCCCGGCGGTTTCGAAGCCGGCGGTCCTTCTTCGGGTTTGTACGCCAACAAGTACATGCCCAGCGTGAGCGACACGGTGTCCAAGGTGTGGGGCACGCACACCGTCAAGGCTGGTTTCTTCTGGGAGTGGATCCGGAATGCCCAGCCGGCCAACAATAACAGCAACGGTATGTTGACGGTCGGGCCCTGGAACGGTAATTCATACGGCAACTTGTTTGCCGACCTTGTGACCGGAAACATTACCGACGGGTATAACGAGACGTCCTTCAACCGCCTCAACGATATCGCTTACAAGACGTACGAGGGTTTCGTACAGGATTCCTGGAAGGTCAATAAGAGGCTGACGCTGGAACTGGGTCTCAGGCTGACGCACTTCCAACCCTGGATTGACCGGCTTGGTTATGGCTACTCGATATTCGACTACTCCAAGTACAGCTCGAGCTGCGCGCCCTCGGACTACTGCGGATTTCTGTGGCACAAGAAAGACGCGAGCGTGCCGCTGGGTGGCTTCCCCACGAGGACGTTCTTCTACCAGCCGCGGTTCGGCATGGCCTATGATCTCACGGGCAGTGGAAAGACGGTGTTGCGCGGCGGCTGGGGCCGCTATTACTACCACGCAGGCCAGTTCACCAGCGGCTTGGACGTGTCCGCGGGAGTGCAGACCGTGACGGTGAATACGGGCACCATCGGGGGGGCCCATTTGTTTGCCAAGGACATCGATTCCCTCAATTTCAGCAGCGCGGCTCTGTCGCCTGCGGCAGTGGACGGTAAGGACGACCGGCAGGCGCATACGGACAGCTACAGCTTCACCATTTCGAGGCAACTGCCGTGGTCGAGCATGTTGGAAGTGGCTTACGTGGGCAACCAGACGCGCGACATCCCGAGCTCCGGCAATGGCGGCAGTTTGGGGTTCAACACCAAGAACATTAACCTGGTTCCAGTAGGCGCCTTACTGTCAAGCAATAATGGCGGAGTGGATCCAGCCTCGCTCGATGCCAATAAGTTCCGTCCCCTGCTGGGGTTCTCGGACCTGAACCTGGCCACCAATAACGGCTGGGCCAACTACAACGCGCTGCAGGTGACCTTCGTACGCACGAAGGGACGGTACACCATCAATGGGAATTACGCGTACGGCAAAGCCTTGGGCATCGTAAACTTCGCCGACCAGTTCAACCTGAACAATGACTATGGCGTGCAGCCAGGCAACCGCACGCACATTTTCAATATCGCCTATTCGGTGGAACTGGGAAATTTCACACGCAACAAGATCGGCGGCGGCGTCATCAACGGCTGGCAGCTCTCTGGTATCACGCAGGTTCAGAGCGGCGCCAACCTGACTGGTTTCAGCGGCAACGCTAACTTTAGCCTGAACATGAACAGCCTCAAGGTTCCAGGCACGAACTACAACATCAGCAACGCGTCGCTGCTGGGGACGAACGATATCCAGCTCAACCCAGTCTTGACGTGTAATCCAACGTCGGGTCTCGGGCATAACCAGTACATCAACCCGAGCTGTTTTAGCCCACCGACACAAATCGGCCAAAACGGCCCCAGCGTGCTGCCGGCGATCTACGGACCGTCATTCTTCAACTGGGACTTGGGCCTATTCAAGAACTTCCAGATCAGCGAATCGAAAAAGCTGCAGTTCCGCGTCAACGGCTACAATTTTCTAAACCACCCGTTGTGGTCGTTCAACGGTACAAACCTGAATCTCGGCTTCGACGGCGCCACCGGGAAGTTGAATACCCCGGACTTCGGAACTGTCACCGAGAAGCAGGGCCACCGCGTGATACAGCTGGCGGTAAAGTTCTTCTTCTGATCGCCGACTAAGGATCGCAACGTTAACCGGCAGGGGCCGTTCCGGGAGGAGCGGTCCCTTTTTTCGTTGTTCCAACGCAGGAGTAGGATTAAGAAGGCAGCTTCATAACACTTCGCGACACCTGAAATCCTGGAGGCCCGACATGAAGCACTGGAGTCTTTCGATGGCATGGCTCGCCACGGGCGCACTCGTCTGTCTACCGGCGTTCAGTCAGCAACCGGCTGCTTCCGCATCCGCTCAGCAGTCTCCTACCGCCAGGGCCACAGCCGAGGAAGTCCTGCTGGACATTATTGTCCGGGACAAGAAAGGCAAGCCGGTCACCGACCTCAAGCCGGAAGAGCTTACGATCACCGATAGCGGTGCTGCACAAACCCTCACCAGCTTCCGCATTATCCGGGGCTCCGAAGCGATCAGTCCAACGGGCGCGGCCACAACGCTCGATCCGTTGCGCCAGATACGCCTGGTGACGCTTGCCTTCGAGCCGATGGACGAGGTAGACCAGCGCAAGCTGACACGGTTGGCTGCGATCGATCTCGTCAAAGGTGAGCAAGGCGCGAATGTCTATTATTCGGTCGTGGTGATTAGCAACCGGCTTCTGGCGGTGCAGCCGTTTACGAACGACAAGCAGGCCCTGGTGCACGCAATCGAGCGTGCCACGGGCGGTTTCGGCGGCCCCAGGCTGGCTACCGAGTCCGCTTCAATCCTCGGCGAACTCAGGAGTAGTCTCGGCGGCTCAGTGGGCTCGGGAGCGAGCCAGACCGCGGGACCGCCGCCGCCCGGCACCGACTTCACCGCGCCAATACTGGCCCGGGTGATGTTGGACATGCTGCGCATGGAAGCCGCGGCGGCATCGCAAGGCGCGCGGCTATCCATATCAGCCCTCAAAGCACTGGTGCAAGGGTTGCAGCCGATGCCCGGCCGCAAGTCGGTCATTTACTTTACATTGGGTCTGCCTGTTACGCCGGAGCTGGATGTGCCTTTCCGCAATCTGATGAGTCTGGCGAACCGCGCGAACGTCACGTTTTATTCAGTGGATACACACGGCGGGCGAACGTTTGCCGGCAGCGGTGACGCCCGGATAAAAGCAGGAAGTTATACGACAAGCGAGGCCACCAGGGCCGGCGAGAACGCGGACGCCGCCGAACAACTGCGGCAGGCGGCGGCGGCCAGCAACGCCACCACCGGGCTGAGCGGCGCCGACACGGGCGGCTCCTCTATCGGCCGAAGTACCCCGGGCGCTGTCACCAAAGAGGAAATCATGGCAGCGGATACCGCGGAGACTTCCGGGCGACTCAACACGAGACTGCCCGTCCGCGACCTGGCTGAATCCACCGGGGGTTTTCTCATCGGCGACAGCAACGATCTGCGGGGGCCGCTGCGGAAGGTGAATGAAGAGATCAGCAGCTATTACGAACTCACTTTCGACCCGCACATCCAGAACTACGATGGCAGCTTCCATAAGCTGGCCGTGGGCGCCGGCCGGAAAGATCTCGTTATCCACGCGCGAAACGGATATTTCGCGCTACCCCCCGAAGCGCGCGCACTGGGTCTGGAAACGTTTGAAGTGCCGCTGCTCAAGGCAGTCTCCGGCGGCAAAATCTCCGACGACGTGAAGTTTCGCGCGGGCGCAGTGCTTCTCCAGCCGCGGGATGACGGCACGGACCTTTCGGTTCTGGTGGAAGTGCCGCTGCACGGGCTGCAGGCCGAGACAGACGCCGCGAAGAAGACGCTCAACGTCCACTGCTCGCTAGCCGCGCTGGTCAAGGACGCCAAGGGCGAAGTAGTCCAGAAGCTGAGCCGCGACCGTTCCTTCCAGGTGACAGCGGACCAGTTGAAGATGGGCAACTTCGTGGACAAGAAGATGGTCGAGCTTCCCCCCGGAAAGTACACGCTCGAAAGCGCGGTGATGGACCGGGAAAGCGGCAAGATCGGGACGGCGCGTTCGGACTTCACGATCGCGGCGAAAGGCAAAGGCGTAGGTATCTCTTCACTCATGCTGGTGCGCTCGTTTGCGCCGAACGCCAAGGGACTCGATCCCGACGAACCTTTTCAGTTCCAGGGCGCGAGCATCACGCCGACGCTGGACACTAGCGTTCACAAGGTGCCGGATGCGGCGCTGCGGCTTTTCTTCGTGGTTTACCGGGACCCGTCAATCGCGGCCAAACCCACGGTGGAAATCGAATTCCTGCAAAACGGCAAGAGCCTCACAAAGGCGCATTTGCCGCTGCCCGAGGCGGACGCGCAGGGGAGGATCCCATACGTGATGACCGTCCCGGCCGCCTCCATTCCGCCGGGCCTCTACGAAGTTCGCGCCACGGCCCGGCAGGGTGACACATCGTCGGAAACCAGTATTCCGGTCCAGATCGACGCCATGTGACAGACAGGCGCGATTAGGCCGGACGTCACCTGTTGGCTGCCGAATGGCGGTATTTCCGCCTGTTTGAATTGGGTATAGTGGTCTTGGTTAGTCTCATGTTTCGCCTCATCGCCGGGGTTGTGTGGGGATGTGTAATGCTGGTCCCGCAAGCCAGCCCGCAAGCTGCGGAGCGGTACCTGCAGGAGGCCATCGCTCTCCATCAGAAGGGCGATTTCGAGGCGGCGATCGCCGGTTACCGGGCTTATTTGAAGCTGCGGCCTGGCGCGATTGACGCGCGCTCCAACCTGGGGGCTGCGCTGGCTCATCTGGGACGCTACGAGGAGGCCATTGCTGAATACAAGCAAGCGCTGGCCAATAACGGGAGCAACCCCGGGGTCCTGTTGAATCTCGGTCTGGCGTATTACAAGACCGGCCAGTTCACGGATGCCGCGCGACAATTCTCGGGAGTGCGGGCGCTGCAGCCCGAGAATCAGCAGGCTGTGCTGGTGCTGGCCGACTGCCGCCTGCGGCTGGGTGAGAATAAGGAAGTAATCGCGCTGCTCGAGCCGCTGCAAAAAAATAATCCGGACGATTTGGCGGTGGTTTACATGCTCGGGACGGCTCTGGTTCGCGACCGCCAGCCGGAGCGCGGCCAGGTGCTCATCGACCGCATCCTGAGAAACGGCGATTCCGCCGAGGCGCGGCTGCTGATGGGCACCACCAAGATGATGGCGGGTGATTATGCGGGCGCGCGGAACGATTTGCAGCGGGCCGTGGAACTCAATCCGAAACTGCCGGACGTGTACTCCAATTATGGTTCGGCCCTGATGCTCACGGGCGATACCCCAGCCGCTGTTGACGCATTTCGCAAGGAACTGGAAGGCAATCCGAACGACTTCACCTCGAACCTGGATTTGGGCGCCCTGCTTCGGCAGGATCAGAAGAACCAGGAAGCTCTTAGCTATTTCGAGCGTGCGCTACGATCGCGGCCAGGCGATCCCGGCGCGCGCTTCCAGATCGCTTCGGTACATTTCACG
>Ga0310810_10009761_pt1 | contig 11132 bp, 12 predicted proteins | sample NCmetagenome_FD_207641 | JGI IMG/M metagenome (GOLD analysis project Ga0310810, IMG submission 207641) | Soil microbial communities from experimental microcosm in Duke University, North Carolina, United States - NC | ecosystem: Engineered > Artificial ecosystem > Soil microcosm > Unclassified ... | reverse complement strand
GGCGGGGAGGTCGGGATGCACGGTTCCGTAGCTCTCGAGGTGCCGGGCACGCAGGTCTTCCATCCGCGCGCGCCACACTTCGGCGATCGCGCCGACCCGGCGCTTCAGAGGCGGCGGTTCGGTGTCGCGCAAGGCGAACCGCTGCCGCACCGCATCGATCTCGCCCTCCAGCAGCCGGATCACTTCGGCGATGCGCCGCCCGGCCGGCGTTTCTGCAAGGGCTCCGGCCCAGCGCCGCAGATTCCCGAGGTCCTCGTGTAACAGTCCCAAGTGCGTGTCGACGCGGCGTCGCTGGTTCTGGTTCAACAGGTGCGTGCTCATGGCGTGAAAAAACTCCTCCCTGGTCCGGGTAGGAGTCATCAGCCGGCGCTCTCGGGCGCGGGCGGTTTGAGGCGAACTCCATCGCCTGTTTGAAACAAGATAACACCAGAGGCGCGGTCAGCCATCAGCTATCGACAAAATTCGCTGAAAGCTGATAGCTGACGGCTGTTAGCGTATCTTTGTTTACGATGCTTCGCATCGCCGTTTCTCAATTCCGTCCCGCCAAGGGCGAGTACGCCGCCAATCTCGAGCGAATCGGCGCCGTGCTCGGCGAGGCAGCGGCGCTCGACGGGCGCCCGGACCTCGTCGTGTTTCCCGAAACGTCGACGTCGGGATACTTCGTCGAGGGCGGCGTGAAGGACGTGGCGGTCACCGCGGGCACGCTGCTGGCCGATCTCTCGCGGGTATTCCCCGCCGCTGCCGCGCCGCTGGATGTCGCGATCGGCTTCTACGAGCGTTACCAGAACCACTTTTTCAATTCGTGTCTTTACGCCACACTCGGTGGGAAAGCAGCCGAGGTGCGGCACGTCCATCGCAAGGTGTTCCTTCCCACCTACGGCGTGTTCGACGAGGAGCGCTTCGTCGATCGCGGCCAGGAAGGCGTGCGGGCCTTCGAGACGGGGTGGGGCGGCCGGGCGGCGATCCTGATCTGCGAGGACGCCTGGCACAGCCTCGCCGCCACGATCGCGGCGCTCGAGGGTGCGCAGCTGATCATCGTGCCGAGCGCGTCGCCGGCGCGCGGCACGGGAGTGGATGCGGGAGGCACCAAGCTGCCGGCGAGCATGGTGCGCTGGGAGCGCGTCGTCCAGGGGATCGCCGAAGAGCACGGTGTGTTCGTCGTGCTCGCGAATCTGGTCGGGTTCGAAGGGGGGAAGGGGTTCCCCGGCGCATCGGTCGTGATCGATCCGATGGGCGAGCTCGTCGTCCGCGGTCCGCTGTTCGAGGAGGGGCTGGTCACCGCCGAGCTCGACCTCGAGCAGCTGACGCACGCGCGGGCCGATTCCCCGCTGCTCGCCGATCTGCAGAGTGCTCTTCCGATCCTGACGAAGGGGCTCGGTAACGAGAAGGGAGCGAGGAGCGGCAAGGCCCGGAAGGTGAAGTTCGACGCCGCCACGAACGGCTCCCGGGCGAAGCCGCTCGCCGCCTCCCGGCCTGCGTCGCCGCTCCACGTCTTCCGCCGCGCAGCGGGCGAGGCCGATTCGCTGCAGATCGACTGCGGGCTCGTCGAGAAGTGGCTCGTGAGCTTTCTGAAGGACGAAGTGGTTCGGCGGCGCAACTTCAAGAAGGGGATTGTGGGCATCTCGGGCGGCGTCGACTCGGCGCTCACCGCGTTCCTGGCCACCAAGGCGCTCGGCAAAGACAACGTGATCGGCGTGCGGATGCCGTATCGCACCTCGAGCCCCGAAAGCCTGTCGCACGCCCAGCTCGTGATCGACTCGCTGGGGATCGAGTCGGTGACGGTGGACATCTCCAAGGCGGTAGACGGTTATCTGTCCGAAACGAGCGACGTGTCGCCGACGCGGTCGGGAAACGTGATGGCACGCGAGCGGATGATCGTGCTGTTCGACCTGTCGGCGAAATACGGCGCCTTGCCGCTCGGCACCGGCAACAAGTCGGAGCGGCTGCTCGGCTACTTCACGTGGCACGCCGACGATTCACCGCCCGTGAACCCGCTGGGAGATCTCTTCAAGACCCAGGTGTGGGAGCTGGCGCGCTACGTCGGCGTCCCTCAGGTCATTCTCTCCAAGCCCGCGACGCCCGATCTCATTCCGGGTCAGGAGACCGAGCGCGACTATGGGTTCACCTACCAGCAGGCCGATCCGATCCTCTACTACCTGATCCGCGGGTACGGTCCGGAAGAGCTCGAGGGGCGCGGGTTCGATCCGAAGATCGTCGCCGCGGTGCAGCGGCGCCTCGACTCGACCCACTGGAAACGCCGGCTTCCGACGGTCGCCGTGCTGTCGCAGACGGCGATCGGCGAGTTCTACCTCCGGCCGGTGGATTACTGATGCACGGCCGGCAGCCGGCGGAATCCGAAGCAGTGATGGCCGAGCTGATGATGCCGCAGCACGCGAACCTCATGGGAAACGTCTTTGGTGGCGTGATCCTGGCCCTGGTCGACCGCGTCGCGGCGGTGTGCGCGATCCGGCATTCGCACCGGCAGTGCGTGACCGTGTCGGTCGACAAGGTGGACTTCCGCGAGCCGATTCACGTCGGGGAGCTGATCACGGCGTTCGCGCGGGTCAACTTCGCGGGGAAGACGTCGATGGAAGTCGGGGTGAAGATCGTCGCCGAGAACGTGCTGACGGGGGAGAAGCGGCACACCAACTCCTGCTATGTCACCTACGTCGCGTTGGACGACACGGGTCGCCCCACGGAAGTGCCGCCGATCGTGCCGGAGACGCCCGACGAGAAGCGACGCTACGAGAGAGCGGCCAAGCGGAGAGCGACCCGCGTGATGGATAGACGCTATGCCCAGGGGAAGGGTGAATAGGCGCCGCGAGAGCCGCCGGGCCGCCGAGCCGCCGAGTGGACGTCGAGGAACGAGGCGGGAGGAGTGACCGAAACACAAGTGAAAGTCGTGGCGGTTTTTGGCGGCGGCGGCGCCAAGTCGGTGGCGCACGTCGGCGCCGCCCGAGCCCTAGCCGAAGCTGGCCTCACGCCCTCTCACTACGTCGGCACGTCGTTCGGGGCCGTGATCGCCGCCGCCCTCGCGAGCGGCAGCACACCGGAGACCCTCGCCGATCAGCTGCTTCACCCGACGACCCGGCCTGTCGTTTCGATCGATTACCTGTCGCTCGTAAAGGGTTTCTTCGCCGATCACCTGCTGAAACCGCAACCACTCGTCGAGCTCATCCAGCGGCTCGTTCCCGCCCAGCGGTTCGAGGATCTGGGGGTGCCGCTGATCGTGACGGCAACCGATCTGGACTCGGGGGAGCTGACGCTGTTCGGGAATGGCGGTCGACGCGGCACGGTGGGGTTGCATGAAGCACTGTACGCTTCGTGCGCGTTGCCGTTGTACTACCCTGCGGCGACGATTGCTGGGCGGCGTTTCGCGGATGGCGGCCTGCGCGCCGTGCTGCCGCTCGAGCCTGCCAAGTCCATTCCCGCCGACCTCGTCGTCGCGGTACACGTCGGTCCGGGTTTCGACGAAGGACCGCCACCGACCTCCACCAACCTCCACAGCCTCATTCCACCGCCGCTGGTTCGTGCGCACGGGTCCTCCGAGCGCATCATGATGGCGGCGCAGACGGAGCAGGCGATTCGAGATTGGCCGAGGGGTGCCGCGAAGCTGGTCGTCGTGAGGCCGGTCAAAGAGAGAGAAGCGACGTTCGCGGTCGAAAACGTGCAACGCTACATCGAGGCTGGATACAGAGTCACAAAGCAGTCTGTCGACTAGCCCCGCAATACTGTGCCTGCAACCAGGGCCACGAGACCCAGTCCACCCGAAATGGATCCGGCGATCACGAGCCGTGTCCGCAGTTCCGAGAAGATCTCCGGCAGGTCGCCGCGCGGGTCTGCCTGCAGCCTTCCCATGCGCGCCGCGGTGGGTACCGTCACCCCCATCGCGATCAGTGCTCCCAGGATGCCGCTCGTCATCATCAGCATCAACCATCCCGGCACCGTCCCTTCCTTCATATAAGGCATCGAGAGCAGGATGCCCGACAACACGACCGCCACCGCTCCTGGTCCGAGCAGAACGCGCTGAATGGCGCTGGTGAGGCGGTAAGCGGAGAGCCGGTGGTCGGGAGCGAACCGTTTGGCGGCAACGCCCAGGACCATAGTCGCGAGGCCGCCGCCCAGCCACAGGACGTATCCGAGCACGTGTACGAGCACCCAGACTCCGCGCATCACGACTCCCTTTCGGCGACGACGGTGGGCAGAGGCCGGCGTCCGGCGAAGCCGGCCTCGATTTCGTGCCAATGACCGATCCGGTCCTCACCCTGCTTCCAGCACCAGAAGATGTCGCGCCCATCGAGCTTGCCGTAGAAATCCACGAGCCCGGTCTGCGGATCCTTGAGGACGCAGCCGACGCGGTCGAGCTCTTCGTGACACTCGGTGATCTTGCGGGCGACGGTCTCGATCTGGCGCTGCAGCTCGAGCTGCTCGGGAGACTCGCCCCACTCGGGATTGGAGCGGGCGGCGAGAAGCTCGTGACGATTGACGAGATCGCGCCACTGCGGATACAACGAAGTGATGTCAGTAACGATGCGGCGAACCAGAGGCAGAGTGCGCTCGGCTTCGGAGACAGTGAAATACTTGGGCACGAGAGAGAATCTAAGCAAGCCTAGCCAATGACAATCCCTTGTACCTCTTCGGGGTGCGGTATGAATCCCACCACCTTCTTCTTCCCGTCCACGACTACGATCGTCGACCTCACGTGGTGATCGTCCGGGTCCAGCTGCTTGTTGAGTCTATACCCTGCCAACTCCTGCTCTTCTCTGACAACCGCTGTGTCGGTCCGCATGTGATCCTGCACCGCGCACTCTTTCGGGTCGTGCCCCATCGCGACGCAGCGCACCACGATGTCGCGATCGGAGACGGTCCCCAGATAGCGCCGGTCCTTGGGGTTGTCGATCACCGGCACGACCGAAATGTTGCGCGACCGCATGAGAGCGGCCACCTCGGCGGACGTAGCGCCGGCCGCGGCGACGAGAGGATCCGCGATCATGATAGAAGAAGCAAGCACGCAGGCTCCAGACGGACAGAAATGTCAAGGCCAGACGTACAGACGCGTAGGGGTGAACAGGGTCTAGAGTACAGGTAGGTCCAGGGCCTGTCTACTCTCTGCGCTCTGTTCTCCGCTGTGCGTCTGTGCGTCTAGAAGTGCCTGTCCTGCATTGTGCTCTGACTGGGCACTCGGGACATTTCGGTTTTCTCGCGACGCACACTGTCGCCCCCAACTCCATCATCGCCTGATTGAACTTCCAGGCCGTCTTGCCATTCCGCGGCACGACCTGCTCCGCGATTTGCCAGATCCGCCGCATCGCCGCACTGCCGCTCCGGGCTCCGCGCTCTGCGTTCCGGACTCCCCACACTCGGCGAATCACGCGCGCGATGTTCGTGTCGACCGTCGCGACCGGTTTCTCGTAGGCGAAGCACGCGACCGCCCCCGCCGTGTATCGTCCCACTCCCGGTAGCGCGACGAGGTCCCGGGGATCGTCGGGCAGCGCACCGTCGTAGCGCCGTACCACGGTGCGCGCCAGCGCGTGGAGATTCCGCGCCCGCGCGTAGTAGCCCAGGCCGTCCCACGCCTCGCGCACTGCCCACGGCCGGGCGCGTGCGAGATCATGGACGCTCGGGTAGCGCGCCAGAAAGCGCGGATAGTACTCGAGGACGCGACTCACCTGAGTCTGCTGCAGCATGAATTCGCTGACCAGGACCTTGTATGCGTCGCGCGTCCGGCGCCATGGCAGGTCGCGGGCCGAGCGCCGGAACCAGGCGAGGAGGCGGCGCCGGAAGGGAGAGGCGCCAGGGGTGAGGCCGCTGAGCGAGGTAAGGCTTGTCGAAACACCCATGGGTGGCCAAGATACACGGACATGCGGATATCGACCGTCGAGCGAGCGCTCCCGGTGCGCCGCTACGTGGGCCGCTGGAGCCTCCACGTGGTCGGCCACGCCGGCCGGTTCTTCATGATGATCGTCGACATGTTCCGCGGCCTCCCCGATTGGCGCAGCTGGATGCCGGCGTTCGTCGAACAGGCGAACAGCATCGGATACGGCAGCCTCTTCATCGTCCTGTTGATCTCCGGGTTCGCCGGCGGCGTGACGGCGCTCCAAACCGGCTACCAGTTTACGGGCGCCTATCCCCTCTACATCGCGGGCGGCCTCATCGGCGAAACCGTGATCCTCGAGCTGGGTCCGGTGATGACGGGTCTGGTGCTGGCGGGGCGCGTGGGGGCGAGAATCGCGGCCGAGCTCGGAACGATGCGCGTCACCGAGCAGATCGACGCGCTGGAGAGCCTCGGCCGTTCCCCGGTGACCCAGCTCCTGCTGCCGCGCTGCCTCGCCGGCCTGCTCGTGATTCCGGCGCTCGTCATGTTCTCGAACGCGACCGGCTTTCTCGTCGGCTGGGCAATGGCGAAGCAATCGCTCGGCATCACCAACGCCGACTTCATATACGGCGCGCGCTACTTCTTCCGCTCCTTCGACCTCTGGTACTCGGGGATCAAGGCGGTCTGTTTCGCCATCGCCATCACGGCGATCCCTTGCTACATCGGGTTCAACACGCAGCAGGGCGCCGAAGGGGTGGGGCGGGCGACGACCCAGGCGGTGGTCGCGACGTCGATCACGATCCTGCTGCTCGACGTCCTCCTTGCCCAGGTGCTGCTCGGCAAATGATCGAGCTGCGCCACGTCTCCAAGCGCTTCATCGAGAACGTCGTGCTCGACGACGTTTCGTTGTCCGTCCAGAACGGCGAAACACTGGCGCTGCTCGGGCCGTCCGGCGTCGGGAAGAGCGTGCTCTTGAAACACATCATCGGCCTCATCCGCCCGGACTCGGGAGATGTGCTGGTCGACGGGCTGAGCGTGCCGAAGCTCAAGCGCAAGGAGCTGTCGCACCTGCGCACGCGCATCGGCTACGTGTTCCAGAACGGCGCCCTGTTCGATTCGATGGACGTGTTCGAGAACATCCGTCTCGGGATCACGAACGACGACGATTACCGCAACGACGAATACGCGCGCGCACGCGTTGCTGAGTGCATTCGCCTCGTCAACCTGCAACCCGACGTGCAGTTCAAGATGCCGGCTGAGCTGTCGGGCGGCATGCGCAAGCGCGTCGGCATTGCACGCGCGATCGCCGGCAAGCCGACGTATCTACTGTACGACGAGCCGACCTCGGGGCTCGACCCCGTGAACTCGGACGTGATCGACGGGCTGATCGAGCGGCTGCAGCACGAGCTCGGGGTGACGAGCGTCGTGGTGACGCACGACGTGCGCGGATCGTTCCGGGTGGCGGACCGGATCGCCCTGCTGTGGCAGGCGAAGATCCGCGCCGTCGGAACCTCCGAAGAGATCCTCGCCTCGAAGGACGAGGCGGTGCAGCAGTTCCTCGAGCGCGATTTCAATCTCGAGGCTCTCCAGGGCGGAGGGAAGAAGACCTGATGGACATGACCTACAAGCAGGAAATGGGCGTCGGGGGGCTGGTGCTGGCCGGGCTCGTGCTCTTCGTGGTGGGGCTGTTCTGGTTCAGCGGACGCTCGATTACTCACAAGGGCGTTCTCGCCAAGGTTGTGTTCACGAACGCCGCCAATCTGAAGGAAGGCGACCCGGTGCTCATTTCCGGCGTGAAGGTCGGACGCGTTTCGAAGGTGACCTTCGAGCGGGTCGGAAAGGTAATCGTGACCCTCGAGTTGTCGGGCGATCCGCGCGTGCGGCCGCGCACCAGCGCCGCGGCGGTCGTGACCTCCATCGACTTCTTCGGCGCCAAGATGGTCGACTACTCGCCCGGCGCCGAGACCGATTCGTTCCTGCCACCGTCGTCCATGATCCAGGGGAGGAAAGCCCAGGAGCTGTCGGACATCGCCTCGGGGGTCGCGACGAACGCGAACGAGCTGATCGGCAACGCCAAGGGGCTCGTGTCGACCCAGCTGTCGGAGGACATCCACAACACGATGATCGCGACGCAGCGCGGCATGGCGGCCCTCACCGCCGCGACGAGCGGACCGCTCGTCTCCCAGAGCACCAAAGCGCTGGCGGAGATGGAGCACGTATTGGCGCGCTTCGATACGCTGCTCGCCAACGCCAACGTCTCGAAGACCGGCGTGCGGCTCGACACGCTCACCGCCAACCTGGCGCGGCTGACGAGCCAACTCGCCAGCTCCACCGCGAGCCTCGACTCGCTGCTCGGGAAGATCAGCCGCGGTCAGGGGACGCTGGGAAAGATGGCGACGGATACGGTGATGTACGGGGACATCCATAAGACGCTGGATGCGTTGTCGAGTCTCTTGAATGACCTGAGAGAGAGACCGGGGCGATACTTGACGGTGAAGGTCTTTTGAGACGCGACGTCTGAAGTACTCGCGCAGTTCGTATATTGCCTCCTCATGCTCTCGGTCACCTTTCTCGGCACCTCGGCCGCCCGCCCCACCGTGGAGCGCAACGTTTCGTCGCTGGCGGTAGCGCGCGAAGGAGAAACGCTGCTGTTCGACTGCGGCGAGGGCACCCAGCGCCAGATGATGCGCTACGGGGTGAGCTTCGCCTTGTCCGAGATCTTCTTCACCCATTTTCACGCCGACCATTTTCTCGGCCTGATCGGCCTGGTGCGCACCCTGGGGTTGCAGGGGCGCGAGGAGCCGATCCGCCTGTACGGTCCTCGCGGGGCGAAGCAGGTCTTGCACAACGCGCTGCTGCTCGGCGTGGAGAAGCTGCCGTTCGCCGTCGAAATCCGTGAAGTGAAACCGGGGGAAGTCATCGGCGAGCGAGCGGGCTACGCGATCGCCTCGTTCGCTACGGACCACGGCGCCGGATCGATCGGCTACGCGCTGGTCGAAGCGGAGCGGTACGGAAAATTCGATCCCGCGAAAGCCCGGGCGCTGGAGATTCCCGAAGGCCCGTTGTGGGGAAAGTTGCAGCGTGGGGAAGCCGTGGAATTAACTGACGGCCGAAAGCTGACAGCTGATAGCGTAGTCGGCCCCCGGCGCCCGGGAAGGAAGATCGTCATTACGGGCGACACGGCGCCGTGCGCCACGGTGGTCGACGCCGCTGCGGGTGCGGACCTGCTGGTGCACGAAGCGACGTTCGGCGACGAGGAAAAGGACCGGGCGAAGGAGACGTTTCATTCCACGGCGCGCGAGGCGGCGCAAGTCGCCAAGGCCGCCAGGGTGCGGAAGCTCGTCCTCACCCACCTGTCGGCGCGCTACTCGATCAGTGCCGAGGAGCTCGTCAAGGAAGCGAAAGAGGTGTTCGGCGATGTCGTCGCCGCGAAGGACGGGATGGTCGTGGAGGTGCCGTTCGCTGACGGCTGACAGCGTTTCTCTACTTTTCCAACGCCATTCTCAGATTCTGAATCATCACATCCATCTGCCCCGTGATGTTGCGGCTCTGCTTCACCTTCACCTTGAGCCATGCATAGAGCGACGGTGCGTGCCACATCACCTGCACGGTGAGCCGCGTCGACGCGCCGGCGAACTCGAGCCGGAAGAAGGTGCGCCACGAGCGGCGCCCAGAGCGCTCGCTCCAGCCGAACACCGACGGTTGATTGAAGTCGACCACCTCGATCTCGGCTTCCCGCGTGTCGTACACGACCCGCAGCCGGCTTCCTTTCTTTAGTGGGGGTACGGCTTCGACCGCGCGGGCCGCGGGGAGCCATTGGGCCATGGTGTGGGGGTCGGTCAGAACCTGGAACACGCGCTCTACCGGCGCCGGTACGACGGTCGTGAAGGTGTAGGTGGCCGATCTCATGGGCCTCGAAAGTATGGGCCGGCGCCCCGATTGCCAGCCGAACCGGATCCATCTAAGTTCAGCGTCCGCCAAGGGGCTGTAGCTCAGCTGGGAGAGCGCCTGGATCGCACCCAGGAGGTCAGGGGTTCGAGCCCCCTCAGCTCCATTTCCTTCTGCAACTTCACCAATTATGAAGATGGGCGGGCGACTCGTGTCGCCTTGCCTTCCCCTCGCTGCTTGACAGCAGGCGATCCGGGTGAATCATCATCTACCTCCATCGACTTGGGCGGCGCCAAGGGCGCCGTCTGCATTGCCGCATTTCTCACTCTGCCGGGGGGCAGGCGTATGAGAGTGATCCGTCTTGTCGTTCCCGTATTCGTCATGGGTCTCTTGGGGACCGCCCGACTGTTCGCGCAGGATGCGGCCGGCGCGATCGGCGGCAAGGTCACCGACGGCACGACCCAACAGCCCATCCCTGACGTCACCATCGCCATCACCGGAACATCCCGCAGCACCACCACGAAAAGCGATGGTACTTACCTCCTCAGCGGCATCGGCCAGGGCGTCCAACACGTACGCGTGACGCGCATCGGGTACAGCCCGGTCACGCAGGATGTCACGGTCGGTACCGGGGTGACGACTGCCGACTTCGCGATGCAACCGCAGGCCGCGATTCTCGACCCCGTCGTCGCGACGGGGTACGGCCGGCAACGCCGCGAGGCGATTACCGGGTCGGTGAGCACCGTCGACGCGGGCACCGCGAACAAGGGCGTGAAGACCAACGTCGACCAGCTGCTCCAGGGTCGCGCCGCCGGCGTCGAGGTGACGCAGAACAACGGTGAGCCCGGTGCCGGGGCGCAGGTGCTGATCCGCGGCGGCAGCTCGCTCAGCGCCACCAACGATCCGCTGTATGTGATCGACGGCGTCCCGATCAACAACGTACAGACCGAGCCGGACGCCACGGGCGTCGGCGGCGCACCGGCGCTGCCGCGTAACCCGATGAACGAACTCAATCCGGCGGACATCGCGTCGATCACGGTGCTGAAGGACGCTTCGGCCACGGCCATTTACGGCAGCCGTGCGTCGAACGGCGTGGTCCTGATCGAGACGAAGCAGGGGCAAAGCGGCAGCGCCGGCCCATCGTTCGAGTATGACGGCTACGCCGCGACGTCGAGCCCGCTGCGCGGCCTCGACGTCCTGAACGGCGCCGAGTACCGGACGTTCGTGCAGCAGCAGGTGACGGCCGGCAACCTCGACACGGTCCACCTCTCGCGGCTCGGCCCCGCCAACACGAACTGGGAGAGCGCGATCACGCGCTCCGCCGTATCCCACAGCCATAACCTGGCATTCAACGGGGGCGGCGAAGACACGCGCTACCGCGCTTCGCTGAACTACACGAAGCAGGAAGGCGTGACGCTGTCGAGCGCCC
>Ga0310810_10009760_pt1 | contig 11132 bp, 8 predicted proteins | sample NCmetagenome_FD_207641 | JGI IMG/M metagenome (GOLD analysis project Ga0310810, IMG submission 207641) | Soil microbial communities from experimental microcosm in Duke University, North Carolina, United States - NC | ecosystem: Engineered > Artificial ecosystem > Soil microcosm > Unclassified ... | reverse complement strand
GCCCATGCGCGGGATGCCCGAAACGAATAGGACGGCGAAGCGGCGCGCAACCTCGAGGTAGTCGCGCTGCGAGCGCGGGCCGTCGCACAGCGCGGCGAAGTCGAACCAGACGATGCTGCCGGCGCGCCGCCGCGCGGCGAGCGTGCGGCCTTCGATCGTCAGGTGGGTCGACTCCTCCGGGCCGCCTCGCATCGACTCGAAGGCGGCGCTCATCGCCGCGTCCGCCGCCGGGCCGGCAGGTACGTGGAACGCATCGACGTGCTCGAGCGCGCGCAGGCGGTAATCGACGCCGGCGTCCACTTCGACGACGTCGAGGTACTGCTTGATGAGCGCGACGGCGGGGAGGAAGCGCTCGCGCAGCAACCCCTGCGGCCACAGGTCGTCCGGCGCGTAGTTCGACGTCGTCACGAGCACGACACCGTTGTCGAGCAAGCCGCGCAGCAGCCGGCCGAGGATCATCGCGTCGGCGATGTCGTCGACGTGGAACTCGTCGAAGCAGACGAGCCGATAGCGGTGCGCGATCTGCGCCGCGACCGCGGCGAGCGGGTCGGGTTCATCCTTTAGCCCGCCGAGCGCCGTGTGCACGTCGCGCATGAACGCGTGGAAATGCACGCGCGTCTTGCGCCGGATCGCGACCGTGGCGAATAACGCGTCCATCAGCAGGCTCTTGCCGCGGCCCACGCCACCGTGAAGATAGACGCCGCGTGGCACCTCGGGGGTTGCGAACAGGCGCTTCAGGCGCGAGCGTCGCGCCGCCTTGAACGCCACGATCTCGTCGGCGAGTTCCTGCAGCCGATCGAGCGCGGCGATCTGCGCGTGATCGAGTAGCGAGCGGCGCCGGTCGAGCAGCGGCTCGAGGTAGTCGATCAGGGCGCCGTGGCGGCGCGTGATCTGGCCGGGATCCTCCGCACCGATCATGAAACGAGGGTCAGACTTCCCTTACGCGCGGAAACCGCAGTGCAATGGAAGTCCGACCGGCGTTTCTGAGTCTGACCCGCATATCCGCGCATCAGAGATTGAGCGTGCGCTTATCGACAGCGAGCGCCGCCTCGCGCGTCACCTCGGAGAGCGTCGGATGCGCGTGGCAGATGCGCGCGATGTCCTCGCTCGACGCACCGAATTCCATCGCGACGACGCCCTCGGCGATCAGCTCGCTCGCCTGCGGCCCGATGACGTGCATGCCGAGGATGCGATCGGTCTTCGCATCGGCGACGAACTTGACGAAACCGGTCGTGTCGCCGAGCGCGCGGGCGCGGCCGTTCGCCGAGAACGGAAACATGCCCGCACGGTACGCGACGCCGTCGCGCTTCAACTGCTGCTCGTTGCGCCCGACCCACGCGATCTCCGGCGACGTGTAGATCACCCAAGGGATCGTGTTGAAGTCGACGTGGGCGTGCTGTCCCGCGATGCGCTCCGCCACCGCCACGCCCTCGTCTTCCGCCTTGTGCGCGAGCATGGGACCGCGCACCACGTCGCCGATCGCCCACACGTTGGGCAGGTTCGTGCGGCAGTCGTCGTCGACGTCGACGAAGCCGCGCGCATCGAGCTTCAGTCCCACGGCTTCCGCGCGCAGCCCCGCGGTGACCGGCACGCGCCCGATCGACACGATCAGCCGATCGAACGTGGCCGTTTGCTTCGACCCCGGCGCCTCGCTGAAATCGACACTCACGTCGTGCTCGCCCACGCGCACGGCGTCGACTGTGACGCCGAGCTTGATCGCGAGGCCCTGCTTGGTGAACGCCTTCAGCGCTTCCTTCGCGACCGCCTCGTCGGCGGCGCCGAGGAACGTCGGCAGCGCCTCGAGCATCGTCACGTCCGAGCCGAGCCTGCGCCAGACGCTGCCCAGCTCGAGGCCGATCACGCCGGCGCCGACGACGCCGAGGCGCTTCGGCACGTCGGGTATCGCGAGCGCGCCCGCATTGTCGAGCACGCACACGTTGTCGAACGCAACCCCCGGCAGCGGACGCGGCGCCGAGCCTGTCGCGATGATGACGTGCCGCGCGTCGAGCGTCGCAGCGCCGGGCCCTTCGACGTCGATGCGCCAGCGCTCGTTCTCCTTGCCGACGAACGAACCGCGGCCGTGGAACGACGCGATCTTGTTCTTGCGAAACAGGAACTGGATGCCGTCGTTGTTCTGCGTGACCACCTTGTTCTTGCGCGCGAGCATTTTCGCGACGTCCATCGACAATCCGGCGAAGCCGATGCCATGCTCGGCGAACGCGTGCCCGGCGTGCGCATAGTTCTCCGACGACTGCAGCAACGCCTTCGAGGGGATGCAGCCGACGTTGGTGCACGTGCCGCCCAACGCAGGCTTGCCGCCTGCGCGCGTCCAGTCGTCGATGCATGCGGTGGCGAAGCCGAGCTGCGCCGCGCGGATCGCGGCGACGTAGCCGCCGGGGCCGCCGCCGACGACGACGACGTCGAAGGATTGCGATGCCATGATGATGTGTCCGGCTACTGAAGAGGATGGCGCCAGCGCAGTCCGCCGAAGCGGCTGTAATCGCGGTCGGTCGTGATCCATTCGCACCCCGCCTCGATCGCCAGCGCGGCAAGGTACGCGTCGGGCACGAGGTTGCCGCGCACGTCGCAGTCGCGGCAGAGACGCTCGAAGATGTCCCAATGCCGGGGGCCGGGCCGAACGTCGACGCAATTCGCCTGGCTGCGCAATTGTTCGACAAACTGCAGCGCATCGCCGAGCGGGGTCGGCTGTCCGAATACCTTCGGGTGGGTAACCACGCGCAGGAAGCCGCTCAATACGAGCTCCGACATGCCGTACGACTCGTCGCCGTTCAAGGTCGATTCGACCCACCGACGATACGCGACGTGGTCGCGCGCATCTTCGCGATGAGCGTAGACGAGCACGCTGACGTCGGGGAGGACCACCGGCGTACGGCTCGCGTCGGCTACGACTCCATCGCGTCCTGCAGCGACGCGGAGTCGTCGAGGTCCACGCCAGGCCGCACGCCGTCGCCCTTGAACGTGCGCAGGCGCACGCGAGCGCGCCTGGAGCGCGTGGCCCGTCGCGCAAGCGAATCGCGCAGCGCATCCTCCAGGACTGACGTGAGCGTCCGGCCCGACTCGGCTGCGTATTTCTTCGCAGCCGCGAGCAGGTGCTCGTCGAGGCGTACCGTAGTTCTCATGACATCAAAGCATACGAACTCGACATAAATATGTCAACGCTTAGAGGTCCAGCAACAGCCGCGCCGGGTCCTCCAGCGCTTCCTTGATCGCGACGAGCGAGAGCACCGCCTCGCGCCCGTCGATGATCCGGTGGTCGTACGACTGTGCGAGGTAGTTGATCGGCCGCACGACGACCTGCCCGTCCTCGACGACGGGCCGCTCGCGTGTCGCGTGCACGCCGAGGATCGCCGATTGCGGCGGGTTGATGATCGGCGTGGACAGCATCGAGCCGAACACGCCGCCGTTGCTGATCGTGTACGTGCCGCCCGTGAGTTCCTGGACGCTGAGCTTGCCCTCCTGCGCACGCTTGCCGAAGTCGCCGATCTGCTTCTCGATGTCGGCGATCGACAGCTGGTCGGCATCGCGGATGATCGGCACGACCAATCCGCGCGGACTGCCGACGGCGATGCCGATGTCGTAGTAGCCGTGGTAGACGATGTCGTTGCCGTCGATCGACGCGTTGACGAGCGGGAACTTCTTCAGCGCGTGCACGGCGGCCTTGACGAAGAAGCCCATGAAGCCGAGCTTCACGCCGTGCTCCTTCTCGAACCGCTCCTTGTAGCGGTTGCGGAGATCGATCACCGGCTGCATGTTCACTTCGTTGAACGTCGTGAGGATCGCCGCCGTCGATTGCGACTGCACGAGCCGCTCGGCAACGCGCGCGCGCAGCCGCGACATGGGCACGCGCTGCTCGGGGCGCGAGCCGAGTGCCGACGGCAACGGCACCGCCGGCGGCGCCTTGACGACGGGTGTAGCGGGCGCCGGCGCCTTGGGCAGCTCGGCTGCCGGTGCCTTCGGGGCGGGCGATGGTGCCTGCGCACGTGTACCGATGGCGTCGATGACGTCGCCCTTCGTGATGCGGCCACCACGGCCGGTTCCGGCGACACTCGCCGGATCGATCGCCTCGTCGGCCATCATCTTGCGCGCGGCTGGCAAGGCCGCCGCGCCGTCGCCCGTGTGCGCGGGCGGAGCGCTCGCCGGTGCCGTCGTACCGGCGGTCGGCTTCGCGGGCGCCGCGGGCGGCGCGGCCGCCGGTGACGGCGCCGTCGCCGTCGCCGCGGCGGACGTGGCCGCGTTCGCCTTCGCATCCGTGTCGATGACGGCGATGACGTCGTTCGACGTGACGGTCGCACCATCGGGACGCGTGATCTCCGCGAGCACGCCGTCGCCGGGCGCCGGCAGCTCGAGCACGACCTTGTCGGTCTCGATGTCGATCAGGTTCTCGTCGCGCTTGACCGCCTCGCCGGGCTGCTTGTGCCAGTTGACGAGCGTCGCCTCGGCGACCGACTCGGGCAGCTGCGGGACTCTGACTTCGATTCTCATCGGGATCCTCGGTCGATTAGCGCGCGATCACCATCTCGCCCGAACGAAGCTTGGCGGCGAACGCATCCTCGACGAGTTGCTTCTGCTCGGCGGCGTGCTTGGCGGCATAGCCGACGGCAGGCGATGCGGACACCGGCCGCCCGGCGTAATAGAGCGTCTTGCGATCGTCGAGGTCGGAGCGAAGGTAGATATTGAGTCGATACCACGCACCCTGGTTCTGCGGTTCCTCCTGGCACCAGACGACCTCCTTCGCCGCCGGGTACTTGCCGATCTCGCGCTTGTAATCGTCGTGCGGGAACGGATACTGCTGCTCGAGGCGCAGGATCGCGACATCGTCGATCTTGTGCTCGCGCCGATAGGCCGCAAGCTCGTAGTAGACCTTGCCCGAGCAGACGATCACGCGCCGCACCTTCTTCGGCTCGATCCTGTCCGTCTCGCCGATGACGTTGTGGAAGTGCCCGTTCGCAAGCTCGTCGAGTGACGACACGGCTTCCTTGTGCCGCAGCAGGCTCTTCGGCGTGAGGACGATCAGCGGCTTGCGGAAGTAGCGGATCATCTGGCGGCGCAGCAGGTGGTAGATCTGCGCCGGTGTCGTCGGCACGGCGACCTGCATGTTGTGCTGCGCGCACAGCTGCAGGTAGCGTTCGGGCCGGGCCGACGAGTGCTCGGGCCCCTGTCCTTCGTATCCGTGCGGAAGGAACAGCACGAGGTCGCAGATGCGGCCCCACTTCACCTCGCCGGCACTGATGAACTGGTCGATGACGACCTGCGCGCCGTTCGCGAAATCACCGAACTGGGCTTCCCAGATGACGAGTTGGGCGGGCTCGGACGTCGTGTAGCCGTATTCGAAGCCGAGCACCGCGTTCTCGGTGAGCACCGAGTCGATGATCTCGAAATCGGCCTGGCCGTCCTTGACATGCTGCAGCGGGATCCAGATGCCCGAATCCCATTTCTCGCGGTTCTGGTCGTGCAGCACCGCGTGCCGATGCGAGAACGTGCCGCGCCCGACGTCCTGGCCCGAGATGCGCACGCCGAAGTTCTGGTCGAGCAGCGTCGCGTACGCCAGGATCTCGCCCATCCCCCAGTCGATCGGCTGCTTGCCCTGCACCATCGCGCGGCGGTCGGCCATCATCTTCTCGACCCGCGGGTGCATCTTGAAGTCCGTTGGCACCGTGGTCGCCCTGGCGCCCAACTCCTTGAGGCGCGGCATCGGCACCGTCGTGTCGGCGGCGTCGGTCCAGTGACGGTTCTTGTATGGCGACCAGTCGACGATGAACGGCGGCTTGTAATTCGCGAGCACCGTCGTGTTCGTGTGGTAGCCCTTGTCCATCGCCGCGCGGTACGTGGCGATCATCGCGTCGGCGTCCTCCTGCGTGATCACGCCCTCGGCGACGAGGCGTTCCGCGTAGAGCTTGCGCGTTCCCGGATGCTGGTTGATCTTCTTGTACATCAGAGGCTGCGTAATCATCGGCTCGTCGGCCTCGTTGTGGCCAAGACGGCGGAAGCACACGAGGTCGATGAACACGTCCTTGTGGAAGCGCTGGCGGTAATCGAGCGCGATCTCGGTGGCGAGCAGGCACGCCTCGGGATCGTCGCCGTTCACGTGGAGAATCGGCGCCTCGACCATCTTCGCGACGTCGGTGCAGTACAGCGTGCCGCGCACGTCGCGCGGATCCGACGTCGTGAAGCCGATCTGGTTGTTGATGACGATGTGGATCGTGCCGCCCGTGTAGTAGCCGCGCGTCTGCGCCATGTTCAGGCACTCCTGCACGACACCCTGCCCGGCGATCGCGGCGTCGCCGTGCAGCAGCACCGGGAGCACCTGGTCGCCGCGCACGTCCTTGCGCCGGTGCTGGCGCGCGCGCACGCTGCCCTCGACGACCGGGTCGACGATCTCGAGGTGTGACGGGTTGAACGCGAGCGTCACGTGCACCGGCCCGCCGGGCGTCGAGATATCCGACGAAAAGCCCTGGTGGTACTTGACGTCGCCCGCCGGCAGGTCCTGCGGCACCTTGCCCTCGAATTCGGAAAACAGGTCGCTCGGCATCTTGCCAAGCGTGTTCACGAGCACGTTGAGCCGGCCGCGATGCGCCATGCCGAGCACGAGCTCCTGCACGCCGGCCGCGCCTGCGCGCTGGATCAGCAGGTCGAGCATCGGGATCATCGAATCGCCGCCCTCGCCCGAGAAGCGCTTCTGGCCTACGTATTTCGTGTGCAGGTAACGCTCCAGCGTTTCCGCCGCCGTGAGCCGCTCCAGGATGTGCCGCCGCTCCTCCGCGCTGTACGTGGGGCGCGAGCGGATCGGCTCGAGCCGCTCCTGCACGAAGCGCTTGGTCGCCGTGTCGGAGATGTACATGTACTCGGCGCCGAACGTGCGCGTGTACGTATCCATCAGCGCGTCGATGATGTCGCGCAGCCGCATGCGCGCCGGTCCCGCCTTGAACGAGCCGACGTCGAACGGGGTGGCGAGATCGGACTCGGTGAAGCCGTACGTGCGCAGGTCGAGGTCGGGAATGTACGGCGGCTCCTGGCGCTTCAGCGGGTCGAGGTCGGCGTGGAACATGCCGAGCGTGCGGTACTTGCTGATGAGGCGCAGCACCAGCACCTGCTTGTGCATCGTGGTTTCGTCGACCATCGCGCCGGCGACGCGGCGATTGCGGGCGAGCTCGCGAAACGACTCGACGACCGCCGCATGCGGAACGTCGGCGGCGTCGCCCTTCAATTCGTCGAAGTAACTCCGCCACTCGGCGGAGACGTTCTTCGGATCCGCGAGATAAGACTCGTAGAGCTCCTCGACGAACGGCGCGTTGCTGCCGAACAGCGTGCTCGTCGATTCGAATTCCTTCATCGTGCCCATAGCGGAAAACCTCGCAAGTCCCCGGAAGACCTCTGCTGTACACGGGGCGCGCGCGGCGCGCCCCGTCTGTCCTTCATCGCTCGGAGAGAGGCTTTACACTGCGGCGCGCTGCACCCGTGAAGAGCTGCCGCGGCCGGCCGATCTTGTACTCGGGATCCGACACCATCTCGTTCAGCTGCGCGATCCAGCCGACGGTGCGCGCGAGCGCGAAGATCGCCGTGAACAGCTGCACGGGGATGCCGACCGCCTTCTGCACGATGCCCGAGTAGAAGTCGACGTTCGGATAGAGCTTGCGCTGGACGAAATAGTCGTCCTCGAGCGCGATCTTCTCGAGCGCCATCGCCAGCTTGAACAGCGGGTCGTCGCCGAGCCCCAGCTCGCCGAGCACCTCGTAGCAGGTCTCGCGCATCAGCTTCGCGCGCGGATCGTAATTCTTGTAAACGCGATGGCCGAAGCCCATCAGGCGCACGTTCGAGGTCTTGTCCTTCACCTTGGCGATGAACTCGCCGATCTTCGCGACGCCGCCGTGCGCCTGCAGCTCGTAGAGCATGTTGAGCGCCGCCTCGTTGGCGCCGCCGTGCGCGGGCCCCCACAGGCACGCTACGCCGGCGGCGATCGCGGCGAACGGGTTCGTTCCCGACGACGCGCATAGCCGCACGGTCGACGTCGACGCGTTCTGCTCGTGGTCGGCGTGCAGGATGAAGAAGCGGTCGAGCGCGCGGACCAGCACGTCGTTGACCTTGTAGTCCTCGCACGGCGTCGCGAACATCATCCGCATGAAGTTCGCCGCGTACGACAGCTCGTTGCGCGGATAGACGTACGGCTGGCCGACCGAGTACTTGTACGCCATCGCGATGAGCGTGGGGATCTTGGCGATCAACCGGTGCGCAGAGATATCGCGCTGTTGTGCATCGTCGAGATTGATCGAGTCGGGATAGAACGCGCTCATGGCCCCGACCATGCCGGTCAGCACGGCCATAGGGTGTGCGTCGCGCCGGAACCCGCGCATGAAGAACTGCATCTGCTCGTTGACCATCGTGTGGTGCGTGACGACGTCGACGAATTTCGTCTTCTGCTGCACGGTCGGCAGCTCGCCGTACAGCAGCAGGTAGCACACTTCGAGGTAGTCGCAGCGCACGGCGAGCTCCTCGATCGGGTAGCCGCGATAGAGCAGCTCGCCCTTGTCGCCGTCGATGTACGTGATCGACGAGCTGCACGCCGCCGTCGACATGAAGCCCGGATCGTAGGTGAACTTGCCGGTCTTGCCGTACAGCGTGCGGATATCGATGACGTCGGGGCCGATCGTCCCCGTGAGAATCGGGAACGTCACGGACGGCGCGCCGTCGGAGAAATTGATCGTGGCAGTGCGGTCGGTCATCGTACGTCCTTCCGTTCGTTCATCGCCGGGTGGTTGCCCGGACCCTCAGCAATTGCGCGGGCGGCGCGAGAAACGTTCTCGTCCGATCAAATCGCCCGCAGGCGCGCGACCAGCGGCGCGAGCGCCGGATCGTCGGGCTCGCCGCGCCCCGACACGACATCCCACAGCGCGCTGTCGCTCAGGTCGAGCAGCCGGTCGAGATCGGCCACGTCGTCTTCGGTCAGCGAGTCGCCGCAGGCGTCGAGAAAGCGCGTGAGCAGCAGGTCGTTCTCGAGCATTCCGCGCCGGCAGCGCCAGCGGATTCGCTTCCATCGCGTCTCGTCGATCGCCATCGGCAGGTTGGGTCGGAGACGGGATTCGGCAAGTTCGGGAAGTCCGCAAGCCGACGCGTCGCATGCAACGCGACGGCGGTGCGCCCTCGCGTCTCAAACCGTTCGCTTCACCATCAAATCCTTGATCTTCTCGATCGCGAGCGTCGGGTTGAGGCCCTTCGGGCACACGTCCACGCAGTTCATGATCGAATGGCAGCGGAACAGCCGGTACGGATCTTCCAGGTTGTCCAGTCGCTGGTTGACGTCGCGGTCGCGGCTGTCGGCGATGAAGCGGTACGCCTGCAGCAGGCCCGCCGGGCCGACGAACTTGTCGGGATTCCACCAGAACGACGGGCACGCGGTCGAGCAGCATGCGCACAGGATGCACTCGTAGAGGCCGTCGAGTTCCTCGCGCTCGGCCGGCTTCTGCAACCGCTCGCGCTCCGGCGGCGGATCGTCGTTGACGAGATACGGCTTGACCGAGTGGTATTGCTTGAAGAACTGGCTCATGTCGACGATGAGATCGCGGATCACGGGCAGCCCGGGCAACGGCCGCAGCTCGACCGGCTCCTTCAACGTCTTGAGATTCGTGATGCAGGCGAGGCCGTTCCGGCCGTTGATGTTCATCGCGTCCGAGCCGCAGACGCCCTCGCGGCAGCTGCGCCGGAACGACAGCGTGTCGTCGACGGCCTTCAGCCGGATCAGCGCGTCGAGCAGCATGCGGTCGAGCGGATCGAGCGCAATGTCGTACTCCTGCAGCCGCGGCTTCGCGTCTTTCTCGGGGTCGTAGCGGTAGATGCGGAACTTCATCAGTACGTCCGGGCCTTGGGCGGGAATGCGTCGACCGACAGCGGCTTGAGGTTCACCGGCTTGTAATCGAGCCGGTTGCCCTCGCGATACCACAGCGTGTGCTTCAGCCAGTTCGCGTCGTCGCGAGCGGGATAATCGCTGCGCGCCTGCGCGCCGCGCGACTCGCGACGCGCCTCTGCCGAGACGATCGTCGCCTTCGCGACCTCGATCAGGTTGTCGAGCTCGAGCGCCTCGACGCGCGCGGTGTTGAACGTGCGGCTCTTGTCGGCGATCGCCGTGCGGCCGGCGCGCCCCTCGAGCTCGAGCACCTTCTGCACGCCCTCCGCCAGCAGCTCCTGGTTGCGGAAGACCCCGCAATGCGACTGCATCGTACGCCGCAGGTCGTCGCCGACCGCGGCCACGCCCTCGCCGCTCGCCGTCGAATCGAGCCGCGCGAGCCGCGCGAGCGACGCGTCGCCGGTGTCGGATGGAAGCGGCTTGTGCGCGGATGCGCGCAGGTTGCGGCTGGCGATGAAGTCGCCCGCCGATCGGCCGAACACGAGCAGGTCGAGCAGCGAATTGGTGCCGAGGCGATTGGCACCGTGCACGGAGACGCAGGCGCATTCGCCGACCGCGTAGAGACCCTCGACGACCGCGCTCGGGTCTCCATCGCGCGGCATGACGACCTGCCCGTGGATGTTCGTCGGCACGCCGCCCATCATGTAATGGATAGTCGGCACGACCGGGATCGGCTCCTTGATCGGGTCGACGTTCGCGAACTTGATCGAGATCTCGCGGATCGACGGCAGGCGCTTGATGATGACGTCGGGGCCGAGATGGTCGAGCTTGAGCAGCACGTAATCCTTGTTCGGCCCGACGCCGCGCCCCTCCTTGATCTCCTGGTCCATCGAGCGGCTGACGACGTCGCGCGACGCGAGGTCCTTCAGGTTCGGCGCGTAGCGCTCCATGAAACGCTCGCCGTTAGCATTGAGCAGGATCCCGCCCTCGCCGCGCACGGCTTCCGTGATGAGGATGCCAGCGCCCGCCACGCCGGTCGGGTGGAATTGCCAGAATTCCATGTCCTCGAGCGGCACGCCCGCGCGGGCGGCCATGCCGAGGCCGTCGCCGGTGTTGATGAACGCGTTGGTCGACGCGGCGAAGATGCGGCCGGCGCCGCCGGTCGCGAGGATCGTGGCCTTCGCCTCGAGCGCGAGCACGTCGCCCGTCTCCATCTCGAGCGCCACGACACCGAGCACGTCGCCGTCGGCGTCGCGGATCAGGTCGAGCGCCATCC
>Ga0310810_10009759_pt1 | contig 11132 bp, 11 predicted proteins | sample NCmetagenome_FD_207641 | JGI IMG/M metagenome (GOLD analysis project Ga0310810, IMG submission 207641) | Soil microbial communities from experimental microcosm in Duke University, North Carolina, United States - NC | ecosystem: Engineered > Artificial ecosystem > Soil microcosm > Unclassified ... | reverse complement strand
CTCTACGTTCGCTATGCCTCGAGAAACGCCGCGGGGCCTGCTGGAGGCTGTAGCCACTGGTGATCCTTGAATGCGGCCACCAGTTGCTCCCGCAACCAGATGCTGCGCGAGTCGTTATCGAACCGGCGATGCCAGTGCAATTTCAAATCGTATGTGAGATCGAAGGGCGGCAACGCCGCGGCGACACTCGAGGTGATCGACGCAAACCGGGTCACCACCGCGTACGGCAGTGTCGCAACGAGTTGTGTTTCCATCACGATGAATGGTGCACTCAGCACGTTCGACGTATACAACGCGACCTTCCGCCGCATCTTACGCCGCTCGATGAAGCGCTCGAGTATGTCCTGGCTACGACCCTCGCGCCTGACAACGATGTGCTCTGCGGCAAGGAATGCCGACACGGTCAAGCGGCTCTTCCACAGTGGATGTCCCGCGCGCATCAGACACGCGAAGCCATGCTTCGTCAACCGCCGCTGACGGAAGTTCCTCTGCGCGAGCGCCGGAAAGTAACCGGCCGCGACGTCCACGTCGCCTTTTTCCAGGGCGTCGGCCAGCGACGCGTCTCGCGCCGTGAACGTGACGACTGGACACTTCGGCGCCTGAACGCGGAGATATTCGAGAATCGACGGCAAGAACGCCATCTCGGCGATGTCGGAGAGCCCCAGGACGATCGGCCGCGTGCTTGTGGCGGGATCGAAGTGTTCGCCCTTGAGCAGATCCTCTCGAAGATGCTGCAGGTGCGGGCGCGATGCTCGCACGATCGCGTGCGCCCGCGGTGTTGGAACGATACCGCTCGGCCCGCGAACAAACAGCGCATCGTCGAACGTCTCACGCAGCCGCCGCAGCGCCTTACTGACGGCGGGCTGGCTCATCCCAAGCTGTCGCGCCGCACGGCTCACACTGAGCTCGTCGTAGAGCGCGACGACGATGGGCAGCAAGTTCAGGTCGGGATGCTTCGGTGCCACCCTTGCCTACGAGACCCGCATCAGCGACACGACCACAGCATCGCGACGCGAGGTTGAAAAGGCACCGACGGCATGCGACTGAGAGTCTCTGCTCGACACGATCGTGTCAATCTCGAATATTCGTTATAGCACGCGCGGAATAAGGCCGCGCGTGCTCGCGATGACGCGTCACGCGCTCCCGATCAAGATCCCGGAGGCGAAGACCAGGAGTCCCCCGACAACAACTTGCAGCGCGGCGCGCCAGAACGGGGTTTCCATGTAGCGGTTCTGCACCCATGCAATCGCCCACAGTTCGATGAAGACGACGACCATCGCGATGACCGTCGCGGTGCGAAACTCCGGGATCAGATACGGCAGCGCATGCCCCAGTCCACCGAGCGCGGTCATGACTCCGGACGCTATGCCGCGTTTCAACGGCGACCCACGCCCTGAGATCGAACCGTCGTCTGACGCGGCTTCGGTGAAGCCCATCGAAATGCCGGCGCCGACCGACGCGGCGAGCCCGACCAGGAACGTCTTCCCCGTGTCGCCGGTGGCGAACGCAGCCGCGAAGATTGGCGCGAGTGTAGATACTGAGCCGTCCATCAGTCCGGCGAGACCCGGCTGCACCCACGTCAGCACAAACTCGCGGTGCGCCTTCGCATCTTCGGCCGCACGTGCCTGCGGCGGCAGGTGCTCGCGCATCAACTGCTGCCATGTCGACTCGTGGCCGGATTCCACAGCAGCCAGGCGATCGAGCAGCTCTCGCGTCCGCGCATCGCTCGTTCGCTGAGCGGCGCGTTGATAGAACTCGAGCGCTTCCATCTCCATCCGTGCGGCTTCCTCTCGGATCCGGTCGGGGCCGAGATTCTGCACGAGCCAGACCGGCCTGCGGGAATAGAAGCCGGCCACATGCTCGCGCCGCACCAGCGGAATCGCCTCACCAAACCGCCGCCGGTGTTCCTCGATCAGTGCGGCACGATGCGAGTCTTCCTCGCCAGCCATCTCGTCGAAGAGTTGTGCCGACTGTGGATAGTCGTCGCGCAGTCGCTGCGCGTACCAGCGGTAGATCCGCGCGTCGTCTTCCTCGGATGAAATCGCGAGGGCGAGGACCTCCTGCTCGGACAGGTTCTTGAATTGTCGTCTGTGCGCCACGCCGGGAATCATCGATACCTCCGACCGCTCGATTGTGTCCCGGCGGCTGCACGTGGATCGAGCGCTACTTGCCGCGCATGCGCTGCGACGATTTCTCGTTCTCGAGGCACATCTCGTCGATCAGCTCGGTGTCGAGCGTAATCTGCAGTGGCATCTCGACCGTCCATGGGCGTGTGTACGCCTTCGGGTCGTCCACCGTAATCTGCACGTCGAGCCTGCCGTAGGTCGGCCGACGCATCCGTTCCGTCATCGTCGCCGCATCGGTCATCGGTGTGCCGCCCATGTCGAGCCAGAGTCCGTCCCTGAAGCCGTTCGTGCGAACCACCAGCGTGTCGCCTTCCCACGTGGCTGTCGAGTACCCGTTCCAGGACGGATTCGGATCCTTCGGCAGCGGACGCCCGTCGATGAAGATCTGCCGATACATGGCATTCACTTCATTGAGCAGCACGAGCAGACGTGGCGTGTGCACGGCCTTCGTCATGTGCGGCAGCCCATACGGACGCGGAGGATTGTCGGGCAGACAGCGCGCGTGTGGATCGTCCTTGCTGTTCTCGGCGGTTCGCTGCTTCACCAGCGCCGCTGCCCAGGGTTGAAACGGCAGACCGCCCCGAAGGTCGGCACCGATGTTCAACGCCAGTGGCGAGCCACCGATTTCAAGACCGCACTCGACGAACTTGGCGAACTCGGGCGTGCAGGCAATCTTGCGGCCCGGCTGCCAAATCCCCGAGAAGTCGGGCTTGCCATCCGCGAACCGTGGTGCCGGCGCCGACAGATTGACCTTGCCCTCAGCGGTTCGCGGCACATCCGCAGTTGGATAGTGCAGCCACTGGCCGAACGCGACACCACGCGCGCACATCAGCGCCACCGCGACCGCGACGATCAATCTGCTGATCATGACGAAACCCTCGCGCTCACCCGGCGACCGTACGACTTCGGCTGACCTATGGTCTCGGCTCCTATCGAAACAGCAACGTCGAGAGGTGATCGAGATCAGTTCATTCAAGATGAAAGGCACCGTCGCTCCATTCTTCCGGAGCGATGTCGGCGATGGTTTCGGTGAAGTCCCAGCGGTGACCAAGAAAGTCCTGAGCATTGTATTGGCGCTCGCCATAGGGCTGGTCTTTCGGCTCGGTCAGGATGATGGCTCCATGCTGTCGCGCATGCTCGCAGTGACCCTCGGCATCCTCGATTCGGACCTGAACGATATGCGAGTTGTTCGGCGCAACCGTGCCTTCGGCGATGGTGAAGCAACCGTCTCCGGCTTTCATCTGGATGCGGTGGTTGGCGATGCGCAGACGCACAGTAAAGCCGAACGCCTTCGCGAGCCAATCAGCTGCGGCGCTTGGATCGGGGTAAATCAGTACAGGGATGACGGTGCAGGGTGGTACCGAGCGGTTGAGTCGCATCTGGAAACTTTAGCAAAGAGCATCGCTGAACGAATCGACACGATCGATCTCCACGGGCTGCTTGGTTCAGTGATCGGCCGCCGTAAGTCGGATAGGTCTACTTCGGCCAGTCTGCAGTCGGGTCCACGTTCATCATGGACTGCGCCTGCGTCTTCGGGATCATCGGCCTGATGTAAGGTCGTCCCACGGCCTTATGGCACGAATAGCAGTTCTCCAGCATCGTCCGATACGTCTGCGCGAATTTCGCGACGTCCTTTGCGTCGATCGCGGCCTTTACGTCCGCCAGGCTGCCCGTATCGATGCCGCCGAAGATGCCTTCGATATCGACCTGTTCTCTATCCGGGCCTGATGATCGGATCATCGGAGACTTCTTGATCAGCCATTGCATGTGACCACGCGCCTCGTTGAACTGGTACGTCGCGAGCGGCCAGTTCTTCGCCTGCGCAGCAAACCAGAGGTTCGTCCAGTGCCACTGCACGTCCATCATGATGTGGGAGTTGGACGGCACGAGCGCCTTCAGCCGTTCCACATCGGCGGCAAGTGTTTTTAGATCGGGCGGGGTTGTCGGCAACGCAGCCGCGCGACCCGCCGTTGCCTGCTGCTGTGCGCGCAGCGATGCTCCGACGGCAAGACCGCACACAAGAACGAGAGCAAAAAGAATGAATCGCTGTGTCATCGATGCCTCCTTTGCCGCACAACTCTATCGCTACGGCTCGGGAAGCCTCATCTCTGAGATTCGATCTCATGTCGTCCTCTCCTGCTACCATGCGGCTCGCGATGAAGGAGTCGCGCACGTTATGACATTCACACGTTCGATTGCTCTCGTGCTCGTCACGCTGGTGATGCTGCCCGGCGCCGCATCCGCCCAGGCCAACCGGTTCGAGATCATCAGCATCAAGGCGGTCCGGCCGGCGCTCGTCGATACCATCACCGCACTGCAGAAGAAGGACATCCAGGCCGCCCGCGACGCGTTCGAGGCCTACGATTCCGGCTGGAATGGCGTCGAGGTGTACGTCAACGTCCGCGATATCGCGGCCTACAAGGAGCTCGAAGGCGGCTACCAGAACCGCATCGCGATGGGGCTGAACTCGCCGAATCCGGATGTCGCGGCGCTGCTCGCCGAGGCGAAAGCCATGCTTGCCCGATTCGACCAGGAAGTGGCGACCATCGAGAAGGCGCCGCCGATCAACCGATTGTTCGATGACGTCGCGCGGCTGCGGATCGTGAGAGCGCATTTGCGCGAGGTGACGCCAGCGCTGAAAGCGGGAAAACTCGCCAAGGCGAAGGCATCATTTGCGGCATTCGATAACAACTGGGACAGCATCGAAGACCTCGTCAAGGAACGTTCCATGGAAGCCTACGTAGCGATCGAGAGCGGGATGATTGACGTCGAGAAGGCGCTCATGCCCGCCGCGCCGAACATGGACAGCGTCGTCACGCTCGTGGCCGCCATCATGGACAAGTACAACCAGGTCGTCGCGCAGATCACGAAGGAGGCCCGCAGCGCGAAGTAGAGATGGTGGGACTCAGTGATCGGCCGCCGTAAAGTCCACCGACGCCACGTTCTCTACGAACGGCTCGTTGAAGGCCATGAGCTCCAGGTGCTGAGGATGACGCTGATACGCCCGTAGCGCGGCGACGGACGCAAACACCATGATCAGTACCAGGTCCCAGCTGCGGGCATCGTGCAGTTCGTCCCGGCCGATCTCGAGATGCTGGATTCCCTCAATCGCGCTGCGCAGGCCGAGCATGCGCTCGCAGAACGCGGTGACGTGCGCGTCACTCGTGTCGTCACGATACTTCACGAAGACAAAGTGCCGAAGCATCGCTTACTCCGAACGGACCCGGGCCCCGGACGCGATGATCGGCGGTGAGTTGTTCAGCGTCTCCATGGCGAAACCGGCGGCCGCTTTGTACCGGCTCATGAACGCGTCTCGCTCCGCGGCGGGAATCACCGCGTCGATATCGTCGAACACGCCGCCGCAGCGCTCGTCCAGCAGATTGAGGAGGCCAAACGGTCCCGCCCCGCGATTCCGCAGCACCACCGCCGAAATCTCGGCGCACAGCCGCGCGTCGTATGCCTGCAGGGCCCGTCCGGTCACGCCGTGCTCGAGCATGGCGGCACCCAGCACACGCGCGTCCATCATGGCCTGACTCGCACCGTTCGAGCCCGTGGGATACATCACGTGGGCCGCATCGCCGAGCAGGGCGACGTTGCCGTCCACCCAGGTGGGCACCGGATCGCGATCGATCATCGGGTACTCGTAGACGGCATCGGCGCCCCGCAGCATGGCCGGAACGTCCAGCCAGTCGTAGTTCCAGCCTTCGAAATGATGGATGAACGACTCGAGCTCCACACGCCGGTTCCAGTCGCCGGTCGGCCATCCGGCCTTGTTGTCGACGGTAATCTCGGCGATCCAGTTGATCGACGCGAGTCCGGTGACGGGGTCGGGATTCGAGATCGGATAGAAGACGACGCGGTGCCGATGCGTGCCGAGGCCGATGAACGAGGCGCCGGTACGGATTGGCAGACCCGGGGTGACGCCACGCCACATGATCGCGCCGCCCCACTGAATGGGCGGCTGGTTCGGGTGCATCTGAGCGCGCACGGCCGAATGGAGACCGTCGGCGCCGATCAGGAGGGACCCTTCGATCTCCAACCGCTCGCCGTCCCGCGTCTCGACCATGGCGCGGACACCGCTCGCGTCGTTGCAGTAACCAGTGACCGTCATGCCGGTTCGAACGGCGCTGGCGCCGAGACGGTCGAGCACGGCCTCGTACAGGAGCATCTGAAGACCACCGCGGTGCACCGAGTATTGCGGCCATTTGTAACCGGCGCGCATGCCGCGCGGCTCGGCGTAGACCTCTTTGCCGTTCAGGCCGACCAGCACGAATTCCCTGGTCTGCAGCCCGATGGCGTCGAGGTGATCAGGCCCGATCCCGAGCTCGTACAGCTCTCGCACGGCGTTCGGTTGCATGTTGATGCCGACGCCGAGCGGCTGGAGGTGGCGCACGGACTCCAGCACGAGACAGGGCACACCGATCTGATGCAGGGTCAGTGCGACACACAATCCTCCAATGCCGCCCCCGGCAACGAGGACAGGTCGACGATCCATGGTCGCGTTCAGTCTGATTGGGCGTTCGACGGCGAACGGTTCAGTCTAGCGTCTTCGCCGCGCGGAACCCACCTCATTTCGAGGCGCCATCGATGCACGCATACGAGCTCGCTGACTGGACGTCACCCATCCGGAACCGTGGATACGACGGATATGAACACAGCGGCAAGCTCCGGTCGCCGGCAGTCACGGTCACGGACATCCCGGGCGCCTGCCCCTTCTCTACCCAGTCGAACAACAGACCAAGCTGATCGTAGCGGTTCGGAATAGCCAGCGACGGAATCGTGCGTCCCTCGCCATCGACGTTGTAGTTCGTGCCGCTCAGCCCGTGTCCAGTCTGCGGCATCACGAACAAACGTGCGAAGCCGTCGACGAGGGCGCGCCCCATCCGATCGATCACAGACTGGTAGTAGTCCAGCTGTGCGCCCGGCGAGGCGAGCGTGTCGTTGGTGCCGATGGTAACGATCATCTTGCCGCCACGTTTCTGAAACGCCGAGAGATCTGGATTGGTCCCGTCGAGGATCGCCGAAAGTTCCGCGCGGCGATCTCTGAGTGCGCCGCCTTCCACATAGTCGAGCGGATTCGCCGACAGGTTCTTCATCAGAAATCCGGTGACTCCCAACAGACCGAGATGCGAGTGCATCGGCGCCGTGTCGGCTGCCCCTTCCTGTCCCCGGAAGCGCATGTTCAGGATCAGTCCGCTGCCCGAGGGATCGGTATTCGGCATCCACATGCCAAACGTCTTGGCACCGTGCGCCAGCGGCGCGGCGAATTGATAGCGCGCGTACGTGAACTGCAGCGTCGAAATCTGGCCGTCGGTCAGACACGCATTGGCGGTCGTGTCTTCAGGATTTGGATCGACGTTGTTCGGGCAGCGCTTCCCCGCCCACGGCTGTCGGTTTCGCGCGCCCAGAGTGACGTCGAAGATCGCGCGGCACGCCATGTAGTTGTTGATGATGCCGTCGGCGAGGCCGTCGAGCGAATCACACTGACGCATGAACTCGCCGCGAATCGCATTGATCTTGGCCGGAGTCACCCAGTTCGCCTGCGGCTTCTCGTGGATACGAATGAGCTCGGGCGCGAGCATCAGCGTCGAGAAGCCAACGATCGGCACGTTCGCCGCGATGCCGTTGTAGTCGGACGGATACCGCTGCGCGACGGTTAACGCCTCGCGTCCGCCCTGAGAGGTGCCGATGTAATAGTTGAATTGCGGCCGCGCGCCGTACGCGCGCTCGATGATGACCATCGCGGCGTCGTGCGTCTTCTTCATCTGCGCGTAGCCGAGGTTCTTGATCGCCTCGTCGTTCAGCGACCAATCGTCTGACGTATTGGCTGGCGCCGCGGCAGCCGGAGGCGCGCCGCGCCTGCCCCCGAACGACATCTGATGACCGGAGTCGCTTCCGTAGGTCGCGAAGCCGCGATCGAGCAGCGAGGGGCCCTGCGCGCCCGGGCCACCGCCGGTCAGGTTCGGAACGATGCCGTTCATGCCGCCGCCACCCAGTTGCGCCGCGCGGCGCGACCAAGACGCGGGCAGGATGACGCTGAAGTTGATCGGTCTGGCGGTGCTGGCTGTATCGATTGGCGCCATCGATCCGTTCACGCGGCAATGCGCCGGCACGCCGCTCGTCGCCTCCACCCACGACGGCGCAGACAACGTGACGCTTCGCACAGGTTCGCCGATTGCGGACGTGGCAACGGTCGCGCCCAACCGTTCGGCGGTGCATTCCGCCGCTGTCAGGGTCTTCGCCGTCGAGGCGGTCGGACTCGCTGCGGGTACGGCACTCGCCTGGCCGGCCGGCGCGGGCGTTGCCTCGAGAAACGCAACGGCCGCCGCAACGAGCACGACGAGCGCACCAGCCACGGCTCGGATCATTCGCATGTGTTCACTCCTCGGTGACCGACATCCGGTATTCGAAGGATCGATCGGCGGATCGACGTCCTGATCCTACGGCGTCCCACGCAAACGCCGCATGAACTTCTCGTTCTCGAGACAGATCTCGTCGATGATTTCTGTGTCCGCGATGATCTGTTGTTGCAGCCGGACCGTCCACGGTCGCGTGTAGGCCTTCGGATCATCGACGGTCACCTCGATGTTCAGATGGCCGAAATCCGGCCGCGTGATCCGCTCGCGGACTCTGCCCGCGCTCGTCAACGGACTGCCTCTGAGATCGAGCCACAGGTCGTCGCGAAAGCCGATGGAGTCCACGACGAGCGTGTCGCCGTCCCAACGGCCAACGGAGTAGCCCTTCCACGAGGGCGTCGGATCGTCAGGAAGCGCGCGGCCGTCGAGAAAGATCTGGCGATAGTCGGCGTTGTACTCCTCGAGGGCGATGAGGATCTGCGGAGTCTGCACGAACTTGACGATATGCGGCAGGCCATACGCGCGAAGAAACGTATCTGGCAGACAGAGCCCGTGCGGATCGTCCTGCGAGCTGGTCGCCATGTGCTTCTTCACTGCCTCCGCTGCCCAGGGTTGATACGGCAAGCCTCCCGCAATGCTCGCGCCCATATAGCCGCCTTCGCGCGACATCGGCAGCTCGATTCCGCACTCGACGACACCTCGTCCGCACGGCAGTGCGTTGGAAGGAGCCGTCACCCACATGCCTGACAAATCAGGTTTGCCGTCGGGAGTCCGCGGTGCCGGCGCCGTCAGATCCGGTTTGCCGTCCGACGTGCGCGGAATACCCGGCGTCGGATGCTTCACCCACTGAGCATCGGTGGCCGTCGATGCACCAACGGCGGCGGCGACCAGCATCACTGCGCCCGCGCGCAAACGCCAGATGCCGCTCATCGCGCGGCCGCGCGCGCCGGCGCGACCGGAGCCGGAATGTCGCATGGGCGAGGCTTCCATTTCGACCGATCCGATTCCTTCTTGAACTGCGAGCTGATCACGAACTCCTGCGTCAGATACTGAGGGTCCTCGACCACGGTGGTGACGATGAGCCACGTGCCGTCATCGTCGGGCAAGGTGAAGCTGTCGAAGAATTCCTTCACGACGGCACGCTCGCTGTAAGGCACGCCGTTCGGTCGTAAATAGCCTGCGGTGAGATTCGTGGTCACGACTTCGAGTGAGCCGCCGCGCGCAGCACCCCCTCGGCCGAAGATCCCGCGATTCTGCGGCTGCCTGAACCAGCGCGCCTCGGAATGCCCTTGCAGGGTCCGCGCGCCGACTGGACTCGTGCGGTCGAAATAGAAGCGGCGAGTCTGGATTCCCGCGTCGGACTCCATCACGAGTGTGGAATCGTTCTCCCATCGGATGCGGAGCCGTCCAGGCTGTCGTATCAATCCAGGCGGCCCGAACGCCTTGCACAGCAGTCCGCCCGTGCGATCCGCGTTCAGGTCCCAGGCTTCCGCAACCTTCCGTCCGGCGGGGTTTAACGGCACGCTCGCGGTATCGCCTTTCGGCGGTGTCACCATCCGCCACCGCCAGTCTTCGGTGATGACAGAGACCCACTGCCCAGTGAGATCGATCAACGCGCCCTCGCGCGCGTTGCCGCTCGCACCGCCGCGCCCTTGTGCCATGACAGGCTCGGAGATCGCCGTCGCGGAACACCATACGACCACCAACCACCAACCACAAACCACCAACCAGCGGAGAGTCATGGCTTCGACCTCTGGAGATCGCGGTAGATGGCCTCGATGAACATGTCGCTCGTCCAGTCGCTCCGCCTCTCGAACAACCCGTCGTAATCCATCGTCGGTCTGGCGCGCTTGACCTGATCGAGCGACAATCCCTTCCCCACCATCGCGCGGATACGATCGCGAATGATCGTCACCATGTCGCGATAGTTAGCGACGTCGGTCTCGTCGCTGAGCCGGCCGCGCCCCGGGATCACGACCGTGCCTCCCTCCTGATTTTCCCCGGGGATTGTGAGGTCCAGCACGCGGTTGAGGCCTTCGATGATCCCAGCGATACTGCCGCCTCGATCTGGATCGAAACGGGGGTATGCGGTGGCATCGAAGATCGCGCCGGTGCTGACAACATCGGACCGACGGAAGAAGACGATCGTGTCGCCGTCACTCGTTGCCGAGGCCACGTGAAACAGCTGCACAGCCTCGCCGTTCGAGAAAATGGACCACTCGGGCGTGAAGTAGGTGTCAGTGGGCCACGAGTCAGAGGGCGTTGTACCTGCGCTCATCCTGTTCAGCACATTGAGGTGCGCCATGATCGACGCGCGCGCATCGAGCCCACGTGGGTCGATCGAGTCGATGACGCGGATATAGCGACCCGCCTTTGAAATCGCTGCCGCGCCTCCGGCCTGCTGCTCGCCGCCGCTGGTGAGAACGACGTGCCGAATCGGACGAGGACTCAGGCCGCGGACGGCTTCTAGCACGCGCGCGCTCATCGCCGCCGGCTGCGTATCGACGATCAGTGGACCCTCGGACCCGATCTGCACCGCGGAGTTGCCACCAGGACCTGCGAGTATGTAGACGTTTCCCTGTGCCGGGAGCACGATGACCTCTCCCTGAGCGTCGATGCGCGTCCACGCCGCGGGGCCAGTGATCATCAG
>Ga0310810_10009758_pt1 | contig 11132 bp, 11 predicted proteins | sample NCmetagenome_FD_207641 | JGI IMG/M metagenome (GOLD analysis project Ga0310810, IMG submission 207641) | Soil microbial communities from experimental microcosm in Duke University, North Carolina, United States - NC | ecosystem: Engineered > Artificial ecosystem > Soil microcosm > Unclassified ... | reverse complement strand
TTGAACGCAGCCGCGTCACCGCGCGGCTGCGTTCACCGTTTCAGCATTTTCTCTTCCGACCACGGAGCTCGCGAGCGCGGTCTATGACAGGGCCACTCGTCGGCGTGATCATGGGCAGCAAGAGCGACTACGAGCATCTCGCGCCGGCGTGCGCGCTGCTCGAGGAGCTCGGCGTCCCGTACGAATCTCGCGTGGTGTCCGCGCACCGCACGCCTGATTGGATGTTCGAGTACGCATCGACCGCGGAGGAGCGCGGGTTGCTCGTGATCATCGCCGCCGCCGGCGGAGCGGCACACCTGCCCGGAATGGTTGCATCGAAAACGCTGGTCCCCGTGCTCGGGGTTCCGGTCGCCGCAACGATTCTCAACGGCGTCGACGCGCTGCTGTCGATCGTGCAGATGCCCGCCGGCGTTCCCGTCGGGACGCTCGCCATCGGCAAGCCAGGTGCGACCAACGCGGCGATACTGGCCGCGGAGATCGTCGCGATCCGACATCCGGACGTGCGCGATCGCCTTCGCGCGTGGCGCGAACGACGCCGCGACGACGTCCTCGGACAAACGCTCCCGTAGCAGGAATGATTCAGCCTGGCGCAACCATCGGGATCCTCGGCGGTGGTCAACTCGGTCGCATGACGGGTTTGGCGGCGCGGTCCCTCGGCTACGACGTCCACGTACTCGATCCCGACCCGAACTGTCCTGCTTCGGTGATCGCGAGTCGAACCGTGGCCGCGCGTTTCGACGACGCCGACGCTGCTGCATCGCTCGCCGACCGATGCGCGGTAGTGACGCTCGAGATCGAGCAGATCGGCACAGCGGCTCTCGCGGCGGTTGCGGCGCGCACGCCACTTCGCCCGAGCGCCGAAGCGGTGCACGTGATCCAGGACCGCATCCGGCAAAAGACCTGGTTGGCTGCAAACCGCTTTCCGGTCGGGGCGTTTCGAGCGGTGGGGTCGCGCGACGAGAGTGTCGCCGCCTTCGAGCAGCTCGGTCGCTGCATCTTCAAGTCACCGAGTGGCGGCTACGACGGTCGCGGCCAGATCCGCGTCAGCTCGGCGGAAGCCGCGGCAGACGCGTGGAAGTCGCTCGGTGAACGCCCGTGTCTCGTGGAGCAGTTCGTCGACATCGCGAGCGAGATCTCCATGCTGGTGGCGAGACGACCGGCAGGCCCCGGCTCGATCGGTGTCTCGCGCCACGTGACGTTTCCACCGTCGTTCAATCACCACGAACACGGGATCCTCGACTGGTCGGTGCTGCCCGCCGCTGTTGGACCCGCGACCGTAGGGAAGGCGGAAGAGATCGCGAACGGCATCGCCACCACGTTAGGCATCGAAGGACTGATCGCCGTCGAGATGTTCGTTCAGCAGGACGGGTCGCTGCTAGTGAACGAGTTGGCGCCGCGGCCGCACAACACTTTTCACTCGACCGAACGCGGGTGCGCCACGAGCCAGTTCGAGCAGCTCGTTCGCGCGGTGTGCGATCTGCCGCTTGGCAGCACGGAGATTCTTCGCCCGGCGGCGATCGCGAACCTCCTGGGCGATCTGTGGAGCGCTGGCACTCCGGACTTCGCGGCCGCACTCACGGTTCCGTCCGTGCGCTTACACCTCTATGGCAAGGCGTCGGCGCGACCGGGGCGAAAGATGGGACATTTGTCCGCCGTGGGGCTCACCGGCGACGAGGCACGCGACCGCGTGCTCCGCGCGCGCGACGCCATGCGAATCGGTGCGTGAGTGATCGGCGCCGGCTCGTCAGGCGCCGATCTCGATGACGCGAAAGGGTGGCTGTTCAGGCCAGCATTTCTTGAGCAGGGGCATAGCCACGTTGTAGACGGGCGTGCCGGACGCCGTGCGCCCCTCCAGACACCCGTTATGCGCGTGCCCGTGGACGACCGCCGTGACTGGATATCGGGTGAGCGGCTCCTCGAGGCGGCTGCTCCCGAGATACGGAAAGATTTCCAGCGGCTCTCCCTCCACGGTGGCGCGAACCGGTGAGTAGTGCAGCAACGCGACCCGGTGGGGCGTCCGGAGTCGAGCGAGGGCGCTTTCGAGCTTGAACGCTTCGTTCACCGCCTCGCGCACGAAGTGCTTGATGATCTCCTCACCCCACGGGCCGAGCGCGCCGCGACCGAACCCTCCGCAGAAGCCCTTCACGCCAGCGAATCCGACGCCTTGCAGCTCGCAGGAATCGCCGTCGAGCACTGTAACTCCGGCGTCGGTGAGAATCTGGCGTACTTCATCCTGCTTCCCTGCTTCGAAATCGTGGTTTCCGAGTACCGCGACGCATGGCACGCGCAGCGCGGTGCCAATGTCGCGCGCGAGCACGCGCGCTTCCTCCGGCAGGCCGTAGTCCGTGAGGTCGCCGCACAGCACCAGCAGGTCGGCGCGTTCCGAGACCTGCGCGAACGCCGACGATAGTGCACCGTGGCCGGTTTTGCTGACGTGAATGTCACTCATCGCCGCGAGGCGGACCGTGCCGTTCGTCGTCGCCATCGCGGTCAGCCCTCGATCGATGAACGGAGAGCCAGCTCAGCTAGCCCTAGTCTTGCAAAGCGGTGACGCATACAACTGACCCTCTTCAACAAGCGTTCCGTGCCGCACAAACCAAACTCCAGAACGCCGAGCGAGATCGATCGTGACATGGCGACGCGGTACACGCGCCGATTCTATCGCGACGTGCTGACCATTCTGGATCGAGCGAATGTCCCAACCCTGGTGGGCGGCGCATTCGCCTTCTCGCACTTCACCGGGATTCAGCGGCCCACGAAGGACTTCGACCTGTTCGTTCGCCGAGAGCACATCGACCGCGCGCTCGAGACGCTTGCCGTTGCAGGGTTTCACACCGAGCTCACATTCCCACACTGGCTCGGGAAAGCGCGGTCCGACGAGTTCCTCGTGGATCTCATCTTCGGATCGGGAAATGGCGTCGCGCCGGTGGACGACGGCTGGTTCGAGCACGCGGTCCAGGCCGAAGCCGTGGGCGTACCGGTGTGGTTATCTCCGCCCGAAGAGCTGCTCTGGTCGAAGTCGTTCGTGATGGAGCGCGAACGCTACGACGGCGCGGACGTGATCCACATTCTGCACACGCAGCGGCGCCGGCTGGATTGGACTCGTCTGGTCGATCGCTTCGCCGCTCACTGGAGAATCCTGTTGCTCAATCTCGTGCTGTACGGGTTCGTGTACCCGGGCGAAGACTCGCCTGCTCCATCCTGGGTCATGGACACGCTCCTCGCTCGCCTCACCGAAGAGCGGGCGGAGCCGCCGACGAACGAGCGCGTGTGCCGCGGGACGTTGATCTCACGGGAGCAATACCTCGTCGACATTCTGCAATGGGGCCTCGTCGACGCTCGCATGCAGCCACGCGGCCCGATGAGCGCGACAGAGATCGCGCACTGGACCGAAGCGATCGGCAAGCTCGCCTAACTACGCAGCGTAGCGTCCTCTCGAACGCGATCGGTCAACTCGCCACGCGACGTGACGCCTAACTTGGCGAACACGTTGGACAGGTGTGTGCTGACCGTGCGGGATGAGATGCCGAGGGCCGCACCGATTTCCTTGTTCGACTTGCGGGCCGCCACGAGATGAGCGACCTCGCGCTCGCGACCGGTGAGCGCGCCGGCGCCTTCGACAATCACGCGGGCCGGTGGACGCGCACCCAGGTCGCGCAGCTGGTCACGAGCGCCGCTCAGCTCCGTCTCGGCGCCAATGCGCGCGAGCACGTCGTGCGCCCGTCGCAGCTCTCGGGCTGCCCCCTCGCGATCTCCGCTCATCACGAGCAATTGAGCGAGATTGCGACGAATGCGCGCCGCGTCGAATACGAACGGGATAGCGTCCAGCTGATCGGCCGCCGACCGCAGCAGCTCGACGGCGCGAGGGAGGTCGCCATCGCGAAACCGGGCGACGAGTGCTTCGCTGGCAGTCGCCCACGCCATCCCGAGCGTGTGATTCATCTGCGTGGCATCGCGCCGGAGACGCTCGACGTACTTCTGGGCGCGCCCGAAATCCTGCATCCATAGCGCGGCCTCGAGAATGATCGGGATCAGCCGGTGAATGGACCACGCGACGTAGCCCGAACGGTCGGCGAGCGCGACGCCGGCCTCGCCTAACGCGACCGCCCGCTCGCGATCGCCCGTCGCGAGCGCATACGCCGCCATTCCCGTGTGGGCCGGCACGGCGGTGTGGACGTCGACCGTGCCGTGCTCGGCGTCCGCCGCACCCGAGATCGTCCAGCTCTCATCGAACAGCGACTTCGCCTTGTCCAATTCACCACGCCCGAGATGCATGAGCCCTGCCCACACCAGGAGGCGCGGCAGCAGGGTGTTCGCACCGAGCGCACGGGCGATCGGAATCGTACGCTCGGCCAGCGCGAGCCCGGATTGCCAGTCGCCTATGCCTGACGCGTACTCGATCGACACCTCATTCGTCCAGACGACGTGGACTGGCGAGCGCAGCTCGTCGGCGATGCGGTGCGCTTCCCTCACGTGACGTGCGAGCTCGGTGGCATTGCCGGTCAGGCCGGCGAGTACCGCGATTCCCCAGTGCGCGGTCCATTCCACGCCGCGATCGTTCGCGGATCCCGCGAACGCGATCGCGCGCTCACCGTGCGCACGTGCCTCGGCAGCATTCCCAACGAACAGGTTGAGCTGCATGAGCGCACGATGGATCCGCGCGAGCATCCCGGCGCTCTTGAGCCGCTCGGCAATGCTGAGGGCTTCGCCAAGCTCGCGAAGCGCGTCGTCCGGTCGACCGAGCTCCTGGAACGCTGCCGCCTGGGCGATGCGAATCCTCGCCGCGAGTCGTTCGTCCCCCGTTAGGCGGGCGGCCTCGAGGCCTGCCGCGTAGTGGGCGAAGGCCTCATCGTGCTGGCCTGCCCAGAAGCTGACGAGGCCCAGCCGCCGTTCGATGGACGATATGCGCGCCGAGTCGCCGCGCCGGCGAGCGTAGCCGAGTGCGCGTTCCCAGAGAGAGCGCGCGGCGGGGTACTCGCCGTTGCGCTGTTTGGCGCGCGCGAGGTCCTCGACGAGCGCGGCAACCTCGTCGGACCCTCCCGCGCCAGGGATCACGGGGCTCGCGTCGACGAGATCGAGTGCGGCGCCGAGATACGTCGCGGCTTCGCGCGTGGCATATCGCGTCAGGGCGGAGCGACCCGCGGCGTACAGGTATCGGGCCGCTTTCGGCGCGAGCTCGGCGGACGCCGCGCGCGAGAAATGGAACGCGAGCTCGTCGGCGTGCGATTCGGCGGTGGCGCCGTACATATCTTCGAGCGCCGTCGCGATCCGTCCGTGCAGCAGACGCGTTCGCGCCTTGCCGAGCTCCGCGTAGAGCGTCGCCTGCAGCGTCGGATGCGTGAAGTCGTAGTGGACGCCGTCGGCAGCGTCGGCGTCCACGAGGACTCGATCTCGCCGCAGCTCGTCGATCGCCTCTACCAGCGACGACGGGGCGAATCCGCTCACGGCCTCGAGCGCCTCGTACGATGCGCGCGTGCCGAGCACCGCGGCGATGTCGACGACCGTTCGCGCGGCTGCCGACAGACGCGCCAGTCGTGCGACGATTGCGTCGCGCACGGATCTGGGGAGGTGCAGATCAGTGAGATCCCAGCCTATCCAGCGGCCGTCCTCACGCCGCAAGTGCCCTGAATCGACGAGCGACTTGAGCGTCTCCTCCGTAAAGAACGGATTGCCTCCCGTGCGCTCGTACAGGAGCGCCGCAAAGTCGCGGATCGTGGACGGATCGACGTCGAACAGCCGCGCCAGCAGCTCGTCGCTGTCCCCACGCGGCCACGGATTCAGCCTAACGATGCCCGCCGCACCGAGCCCCGCCAGCGAGCGTTCCGTGCTGCCGAGCGTCGGGTTGGAGTCGCGCACCGCGTCGTTGTAGGAACAGAGCACGACGATGCGCTGGCCCGTTAGCTGACGGGCGACGAAGTGCAGCAGCTCGAGCGAGGACGCATCGGCCCAATGAACGTTCTCCAGCACGATGAGCAACGGGCGCTTCGATGCGAACCGCCCGAGGAACTGGCTGAAGTTCCACAGCAGGCGCGCCTTCATCTCGGCCGCGTCCCCTCGCGGCGCCCGCGAGTCGGATCGGAGATCGAGCGCCGGGAACAGTCGGGCGAGCTCCACTTCGCCGCCACGCGACATCACGGCGAGCGTTGCCGAGTCCATCGCCTTGAGTGTCGGAAGCAGCGCATCCGAGAAGAGCGCGTACGGGACGCCCGTTTCGACCGGGTATGCCCTGCCCACCGCCGTGTTCCAGTTCCGACGCGTCGCCTCGGCGACGAGAAATTCCGCGAGGCGCGTCTTCCCGACACCGCCTTCGCCGGAGAGGAAGATCGTCGATGCAGTGCCTCGCTCGGCGTCATCGAGCGCGCGGGTCAGCCTGGCTACTTCCTGATCACGTCCAATCAGAGGGAGGGCGCCGAGCGACGCGGGCTCGAGTGCGGTCACGTGACGGTATTGTCGGAGACGGATGCGTCCAACGCACCGCTGGACATCGAGCCGGCGAGGTGGAATTGGACCGAGCTGCGAGAACGACCGAGGCACCAGAGCACGAACCGAAGGTCAGTCGAGACACGAGGCCGCTACACCACTTAGACGGACTCGCGCGACGATTTTACGCGCAACCGGTTCGCGGAATTGCTCCTACATGTTACGGCCGGTGCTTATAAGCCCGCCAGCACACCCACAATACCAAACGAGCATGGCATTAATGCCATGCTCGTCACAGCCTTCAGCGGTGTCGGTCAGGCGCTGCCAATCGCCGCGGTGGGAGCCTCGTCGCCGACGTCTCCGAATCGCCGCTCGCGCCGCTGGAATTCCGTGATGGCGGCTTCGAGGTCCCGCGCCGCAAATTCCGGCCACATCCGTGGAGTGAACACGAGCTCGGCGTAGGCGCATTCCCAGAGCAGGAAGTCGCTGAGTCGCTGCTCGCCGCCGGTGCGGATCAGCAGATCGACGTCAGGCACACCGCCTGGTGCGTGCGCTGCCGCGGCCATTGCCTCGCTGAATTTCTCGCGCGTAAACTGGCCGCCACCCAGACGCGACGCTGCGTCGAGAATCATGTCGCGCGCGGAGTAGTCAACCGCCACGCGAAGGTGCATGTCACGGCATTCAGCCGTCGCTTCCTCGGACGCAGCGATCGCGCGACGCAACGTCCCGCCAAGACGATCGCGCCGCCCAATGACGGTCAGCCGAATTCCGTTCTCGACACAGCGCTCGGTCTCGGCCGCCAGATAGCGTCGGAACAGCGCCATCAGTGCGGCGATCTCGGTGTCGGGGCGGCGCCAGTTGTCGGACGAAAACGCGTACAACGTCAGTGCCTCGATCTCGAGGCGCCTCGCCGCCTCGACGGTGCGCTTCACGGCGCGAGCGCCGGACGCGTGGCCGAAAGTTCGCGGTCGCCCGCGCGTGGTGGCCCAGCGGCCGTTGCCGTCCATGATGACGGCAATGTGCCGCGGCATGCGCTGCGATCTATTCAGGGGCTGTGGAGTGCTCACATTCATGGCTATCAACGGCAAATCGCCCACTTACGCGTCTCGCGCGGCTCGAATCAGGGCTTCCATGTGGTCGAGGTAACGCTCGAACGCTTTGCGCCCAGGCACGGTCAACGCGTAGGCCGTCTTCGGCATCCGCCCCTCGAACGATTTCGTACACGAGATGTACCCAGCGTCCTCGAGCTTCCGTGCGTGCACGCTCAAGTTGCCGTCGGTCGTCTGCAGCAGGCCCTTCAGCTCATTGAACGTGAGCGACTCGTTGGCGGCCAGGGCACTGACGATTCCGAGCCGCATCCGCTCGTGGATGAGACGATCCAGCGTGCCGGGCGTCGCCTCGGTGGCTTTCCCGCGAACTCCGCGCAACGGCTCCTTCTCGTCTTCCCGCTTTCGGGCCCCGCCTCGTGGGTCTGGGGCCGCGGCGTTTCTAGCCACCGTGCCTCCTCGCGATTTGAATCCCAAACACGACGTGCACTACCCCGAACCCGACCACCATCAGCCACTCCCCGGCGTCGGGTGGCGCGAACAGGGCTACGGCACCGAGCATCATGAAACAGAGTCCCATCACGGGGATGATGCGGACGGAAAACGCGCCACCGGCGACCACCGCGGTGCCATAGAGCAGGAGCCAGACACCCGGCAGCAAGTCGTTCGCACCAATGCGGAGGAGCGCTGCAGTGAGCAGGGCTCCGACGATCATCGCGGGCGAGAACGCCAGGGCGAGCTTCTGGGCGGGGCCGGACACCATGGAGAGGTCTGAACGGCGCGCCTTGCGGGCCGTGGCCCAGAGGGACAGCGCGATACAAACCGCCGCAGTGGTGACCCACGTTTCTATCCGCCAGGCGACAGTCGCCCGCCCCCTCGCCACGAGCGCGGCCGCCATCGCGACGACGCCGACGGCCGCAATGCCCCACCCCGAGATGGCGGTAAACGTCCCCGCCCGCTCCATCGTTTCACGGATGAAGCGTAGGTTATCGAGCGCGCGATCGCTGAGCGCCGGGTCTCGTTCGACCGGCGCCGGCGGGCGCAGTGGTCTGACTGTGGCCATGGCGGACGCTATCCAATCCGCTCAGAATTGTCAAGCACTTTTCGCGGAAAAGTGCGACCAGATCGCGCTCCCATGCGTTCGCACGTCAACTCACGATTCGTGCCGACAGTCACTGGTCGTGCGAACTCGCGCCGACCATTTTCCGCTCGTGCCGATCGTTCCTCTGTACGGTCACGATGCGCTGCGTAAGCGCCTGGCGACGGCGACTCAGCGCCGTGCCCTTCCCGCGAGCCTGCTGCTTCACGGGCCGCGCGGCGTCGGCAAGCAACGCCTGGCACTCTGGATCGCCCAGTCGCTCGTTTGCTCGGCACCAGGCACCGACGGCATGCCGTGTGACCGCTGCCAGGCCTGCCGCTTCGCGCTCTCGCTCGGGCACCCCGACGTCCACTGGTTCTTTCCCCGACCGCGACTCGAATCGGGGGCAACCAACAAGGACGTCACGAACGACTTCGCGGACGCGATCGCCGAGCGCGCCGCGAGCTCCGGGCTGTACGCACCGTCGTCCGGGCTCGAAGGAATCTACGTGGCCACCGTCCGCGTGATCGTTCAGCTGGCGAGCATCTCGCCGGCGATGGGCAAGCGAAAGGTCTTCATCATTGGCGATGCGGACCACATGGTCTCGCAGGAAGGGTCGGATGAAGCGGCGAACGCCCTGCTCAAGCTCCTCGAGGAGCCACCGGCAAATACGACGATCGTCCTGACGTCGAGCGAGCGCGGAGCGCTGCTGCCGACGATTCGCTCGCGGGTCGTCAACGTGCGCGTCGCTCCGCTGGCACGACGCGACATCGAGGCCTTTCTCGCCGATCCGGTGGTGGCGGATGCAATGCGCCGCGCCCATCCCGGCGTCTCCGCGGCGGATCTCGTTAGGCTCGCCAACGGAGCGCCCGGTGCGCTCATCGCCGCTGACGAGCGCGAGGCAGCCATCAAGAGCGCGGAGCGACTGCTCGCGTCCGCGCTGTCGGGGGACCGGTCCAAGACTCTTCGCGCCGCCATGGCCCAAGGCACCTCGCGAGCGCGCGGGCGCTTCGCGGACATCCTCGATGCACTGACCGAGTTGGTTGCCGAACGCGTGCGTGCGGCGGTCGCGAATGGCGACGATCGCATGGCACTCGCAGCCAGCCGCGCCATGGCGTCGATCGAACAGGCAAAGACGCTCATTCCGAACAACGTGAGCCCTGCGCTCATCACCGCCGCACTGCTGCGCGATCTCTCGACCGAGCTCTCATGAGTGATCTCTCGCACGTCGACGAGCAGGGGCGAGCACGCATGGTCGATGTGTCGTCCAAACCGGTGACCGCGCGCATGGCGCGCGCGACCGGTACGATCCAGATGCTGCGCGCAACGCTCGACGCCATCCGGGCCAACACCATCGCGAAGGGCGACGTGTTAGGCATCGCACGGATCGCGGGCATCATGGCGGCAAAACGCACGTCGGAGCTGATTCCGCTCTGCCATCCGCTTCCGCTCAGCGACGTTTCCGTCGACTTCACCATCGACGATGAGCTCCCCGGTCTGCGCGTCGAAGCGACGGCAAAAACTGCCGCCCAAACGGGCGTCGAAATGGAAGCGCTCGTCGCCGTGTCAGTGAGCCTTGTCACCGTCTACGACATGGCCAAAGCGGTAGATAAGAGTATGGTGATCGGCGCGATTTCGCTCGCCGAGAAGCTCGGGGGCAAGTCCGGTCACTGGAAGAGAAGTTCGGAATAGCGGCATACGTGTTGCCCGCATCGCGGGAGCGGGCAGCGGCGATACCCTTCGTATCGTCGTAACCTTTGGTATCCAACCATTCATGCGAAACCTTCGAGGGACGTACGTCCACCGCGGTGATCGCGACCGCCGCCGCCGAAAGGTGCGCGCAGGGCTGCTGCTCACGGGCTTTGCCGCATCCGTAGGCTTCGTGGTTCGCGACAGCGGTCCGGCCGAGGCGAAGGCGGAGGCCCCGCGCTTCCCCGTCGTCATCGGCAGTGAGGCCGTGCGCCTCAGGACCGAGCTCGATGCCGCGCGCAGCGAATTGGATCTCGCGAACGCGCAGCTCGCGCGGTGGCACGACATCTTTGGCTACTCGTCCACGTACCACATCGGGGCCGACCTGGCCACGTCGATCTACGACATCTCCATGGCGGAGGGCATCGAGCCGGAGCTGGCATTCCGTCTCGTGCGTGTTGAGAGCGAATTCAACGAGCGCGCGACCAGTCCGGTCGGCGCGATCGGCCTCACGCAGCTCATGCTCCCCACCGCGCGGTTTTTCCAGAAGGACATCACGAAGGACGGGCTGTACGACCGCGAGACCAATCTCCGCATCGGGTTCCGGTACCTCCGAACGCTCGTGCGCGAGTACAAGGGCAACGTGCAGCTCGCCCTGTTGGTGTACAACCGTGGGCCGGTCGCCGTCGAAGCCTCGCGCGAGCAGGGCGTCGACCCCTCCAACGGCTACGAGCGTGTCGTGATGAAGGGGTACAAGGGCCGCGGCGTCATCGACTGATCGCGGCGGCGCCGGTTGTTAGGCGTGACATACACGAAGGGCCTCGGGATCTCCCGAGGCCCTTTCGTTTTGAGCTGCGCAGGCAGGCACCGCGGTCAGGTGCGCGACGCGGAGCCTAACG
>Ga0310810_10009757_pt1 | contig 11132 bp, 10 predicted proteins | sample NCmetagenome_FD_207641 | JGI IMG/M metagenome (GOLD analysis project Ga0310810, IMG submission 207641) | Soil microbial communities from experimental microcosm in Duke University, North Carolina, United States - NC | ecosystem: Engineered > Artificial ecosystem > Soil microcosm > Unclassified ... | reverse complement strand
CCGCGACGTTCCTGCAGAAGATCGTGCGCCAGGGCGTGCTGGTCGACGTCAAGGCGGCGCTCGACCCGGCGGTCTATCGCAAGGAAGGCATCCGGGTATGGAGGCTCTAGACGTTGCGCTGCCTGCGGAGACGCTCGAGCGCCCGGCGCCCAAGCCCAAGCCGCGCCTGAGAGTCGGCGTCTTTGCCGCCGCCCAGCGCCAGCCGCGCTGGGTGATCGACGCGCTCGGCCGCATCGCGACCTCGGAGTGCGCGAGAATCGCCGTGCTCGCGCTCGGGCTCGCCGCCCCGGAGGCGACCGCGCCGCTCTGGAGCCTGTATGCGCGGCTCGACCGGCGCCTGTTCGGCGCCGGGCCGGACGCCGCCGAGCTGCTCGACGTCATCACCGAGATTCCGCACGAGGAGCGCATCGGCCTCGCCGCGCCGGCCTCGATCGTTCAATGGCGGGGCAAGGTCGCGGCGCTGGACCTCGACGTGGCGCTTGCGCTCGACGACGTCGACGACGGCCTGCTCGAGGGCCTCGCGCGCTACGGCGTGTGGCGCTTCTGCGCGGGCGAGGCCGCGGCCAGCATGGATCCGCTCGCCTGCGCGCGCGAGGTGGCCGAGGGCGCGCCGCTCACCACCACCGGCCTCAAGGTGAAGCTCGCCGACGGCGGAGGAGAGCGGCTCGTCTACGCTTCGGCCGCCCGCACGAACGCATTTTCCGCCTCGCGCAACCGCGACGAGGCGCTGCGCAAAAGCGCCGCTTTCGCCGTGCGCGCGCTCGGCGAGCTGCACCGCTCGGGCGCGCAATGGCTCGAGCGCTGCCCGGAGTGCGTGTCGTCGGCGCCGGCGCGCGCGGCGCCGGGACTGAAGGTGGCCGCCGGGGACGTCGCGCGCCTTGGCGCGCGCGCCGCCTGGCGCGGCGCGCAAAAGCTGCTCGCGGTGGACCAGTGGTCGATCGCCTATCGCTTCGAGGAGACGCGCGGGGTCGTCGCCGACCTCGCCGGCTTCCGGCGCCTGGTGCCGCCGCGCGACCGGCTCTGGGCCGACCCGTTTGCGCTCGCCGTCGCGGGCCGGCATTTCATCTTCTTCGAGGAAATGCCCTTCGCCACCGGCAAGGCGCACATCGCCGCGGTCGAGATCGCGCGCGACGGCAGCTGCTCGAAGCCCCGGCGCGTGCTCGAGCGCGACTATCACCTGTCCTATCCGTTTCTTTTCGAGCACGACGGCGGCCTTTACATGGTGCCCGAGTCCTCCGCCAACCGGACCGTCGACCTCTACCGCTGCGTCGCCTTCCCGAACCGGTGGAAGCTCGAGCGCACGCTCCTGCGCGGCGTGCGCTGCGCCGACGCCACCCTGCACCACGACGGCACCCGCTGGTGGATGTTCGCGGCGAGCGCCCCCGAGGGCGGCGCGCTGGATGACGAGCTGCACCTCTTTCACGCCGACCGCCTGGAAGGAGACTGGCGGCCGCACGAGCGCAATCCCGTGAAATCGGACGTGCGCAGCGCGCGCCCGGCGGGCGCGCTGTTTCGCGACGAGCAGGGCCTGTGCCGCCCCGCGCAGGTCGGCGCGCCGCGCTACGGCGCGGCGGTGGCGATCCAGCGCATCCTGCGCCTTACGCCGACCGAGTTCGCCGAGCGCGAGGCGCGCCGCATCCAGCCCGCGCGCGCCGATCGCGTGCTCGGCATCCACACCTACAACCACTCGGGCGGCCTCACCGTCATGGACGGCTTCGCCTACCGCCTGCGCAACCCGCTCGCCAGGCCGCGGGGCTGAGGCAGGCCGCGCCGCATGTCTCCGGCCGCTTTCCCCTTCGCCACGCCGCTGCCCTGGGCGCTGCTCATGGCGCTTTGCTTCGCGATCGCCGCGGCGATCCTCGCCGCGAGCGCCTTCTACCGCGAGCGGCTCGCCGAGCAGGCCGGCCAGCGATTCCAGACGCTCGACGGCCTGCGCGGGTTCGCGGCGCTCGCGGTGTTCTTCGCGCACTGCGCCACCAATTACGGCTACTGGACGACCGGGCGCTGGGATGGCGGCGCAGCGCACTTCTACGGCGCGATCGGCGCGGCCGCGGTCTCGCTCTTCATGATGATCACGGGCTTTCTTTTCTGGACCCGCGTCCTGCGCGAGGGCGAGGCCCTAAGCACGGCGAAGCTCTATCGCTCGCGCATCCGGCGCCTCGTGCCGATGTACCTCGTCTCGGTGGCGCTCTCGGCGCTGGTGGTGGCCGTGCTGACCGGCTTCACCCTGCAGACCGGCCTGATCCAGTTCCTGCGCGACCTGCGCGCCTGGCTTTCCTTCGGCTTCATCCAGAACGGCGACCTGAACGGCCTCCCGGATGCGCGCTACATCAATGCCGTGTACTGGACGCTCGCGCTCGAGTGGTCCTTCTACGCCGCGCTGCCGCTGCTCGCGCAGTTCCGGCGCGGCTGGCGCTTCTGGCTGCTGTGCGCGGTGACGGTGTACTTCGGCCTGCGCAGCCCGCTGTGGCTGTGCTTCCTCTTCGGCGCGCTTGCCGCCCTCGCAATCGAGCGCGGCCTGCTCACCGGGCGCCTCGCCGCGCCGTGGCTCGCGCCGGTCGCGCTCGTGCCGCTCGTGCTCGCGCTGCCGTTCGAGGAGATCTACGCGGTGTGGCCGCTCGCGCTCCTCGCCGTCTTCTTCGTCTTCGTGCTCGACGGCCAGAGCCTGCTCGGCCTGCTCAGGTGCGCCCCGGCGCGGCTCCTCGGCGCGGTGAGCTACAGCGTCTACCTCGTGCACTGCATCGTCCTTTATTCGGTCATGCGCGCGGTCAACGCGGTGACGCCGCTCGGCAGCCTCGCGCCGCTCGAGTTCTGGTCCTGGGCCGCGCTCGCCGTGTCGCTCGCGGTGGGCCTGTCCGCGATCACTTACCGGTACGTCGAGTACCCGTTCATCGCACCGGGCAGGAAAGTATGGAAGACGTCGAAGGAAAATCCGGAAAACCCGCCAAGCCCGTCGCCCTCATCCTGGGACCCAGTCTCGCCGCGGTGAGCGGGGTGAGCACGCACCTGAACGTGCTGCTCGCCTCCCGCCTCGCCGAAGGCTATGCGCTCGTCCATCACCAGGTCGGCAGCGAGGGCCGCCGCGAGTCCGTCTTTGGCCGGATGGCGCGGCTTGCGCTGGGGCCGCTCACGCTCGGCGCGGCCATCCTCCGGCGCGATGCCGCGCTCGTGCACCTGAACAGCTCGCTAAACGCCGCCTACTGGCGCGACCTCGCGCATCTCGCCGCCGCCAAGCTCTGCGGCGCGCGCGTCGTCTTCCAGGTGCACGGCGGCGCGCTGCCGCAGGTGTTTCTCGGCAAGGGGCTCATGCAATCTTTTCTGCGCGCCACCTTGCGGCTCCCGGACGCGGTGGTGGTGCTCGCGCAATCCGAGCTCGCGGCTTACCGGGCCTTCCTGCCCGGGCGGCCGGTCACCCTCATCCCGAACGGCATCGACTGCGCGCCCTACGCCGCGCTCGCGGACGACCGCGGCCGCGAGGGGCCGCTGCGGCTTTTGTATTTCGGCCGGCTCGCGCGCGAGAAGGGACTTTTCGAGGCGCTCGAGGCGCTGCGCATCGCGCGCGCGCAGGACGTCGAGGCGCGCCTCGTGTTCGCGGGTGCGGGCCCCGACGAAGCGCGCCTCAAGGCGCACGCGCACGACATCGGCGTCGAGCGCGAGGTCACCTTCGCCGCGCCCGCGTTCGGCGAGGAAAAGCTCCGGCTGCTCGGCCGCGCCGACGGGTTCCTGCTGCCGAGCTACTCCGAAGGGCTGCCCTACGCGCTGCTCGAAGCGATGGCGGCGGGCGCCGTGCCGGTCGCCACGCGCGTGGGCGCGATTCCCGACGTCGTGACCGACGGCGTCGACGGATGGCTGGTGCCGCGCCGCGACCCGGCCGCGATCGCGCGCGCGATCGTCAGGCTCGCCGAGCGCGCGCGGCTCGCCAAGATGAGCCTCGCCGCGCGGCGTCGCATCGCGACGGCGTTCTCCTCGGAGCAGGTTGCCGAGCGTTTCGGCGCGCTCTACAAATGGATCTCTGCCAAATGTGCGGAATTGCCGGCTGGGTAGCCCGGCCCGGGGCGCCGCTCGGGGAAGAGACCCTGGCGCGCATGCTCGAGGCGATCGCGCACCGCGGGCCCGACGACGAGGGCACGCGCAGCTTCCGCGACGCGGCCACGGGCTCTCGCGTCGCGCTCGGCCACCGGCGCCTTGCGATCATCGACCCGAACGGCGCGCAGCAGCCGATGTGCGACGCCGGCGCGGGCCTCGCCCTCATCTTCAACGGCGAGATCTACAACTTCCGCGAGCTGCGCAAAGAGCTCATCGGCGCCGGCTACGCCTTCAAGCGCGACTCCGACACCGAGGTGCTGCTGCGCGCCTATCAGCACTGGGGCACGAGCCTCGCCGAGCACCTGCGCGGCCAGTTTGCCTTCGCGGTGTGGGATGCGCAGGCGGGGCGGCTGCTCGTCGCGCGCGACCGCTATGGCGAGAAGCCGCTCTATCTCGCCGAGTCCGGCCAGGGACTCTTCTTCGCCTCCGAGATCAAGGCGCTGCGCTGCGTGCCCGGCCTCGCCGCGGGCGTCGACCTCGCCGCCGTGTGGGACTACCTTGCCTACCGCTACGTGCCCGGCCCCAAAACGCTCTTCGCGGGCATCCGCAAGCTCATGCCGGGGACGATCGGCGTCTGGGAAAAGGGACGCTTCCGCGAAGTCCGCTATTGGTCGCCGCCCGACCAGAAGGCCTGGGACGGCAAGGCCCCGTCCGGGGACGAGGTCGAGGGATTTCTCTCCCGCATGGAAGAAGCCGTGCGGCTGCAGATGGTGAGCGACGTGCCCTTCGGCGCGTTTCTCTCGGGCGGCCTCGATTCCTCCACCGTGGTCGCGCTCATGAGCCGCCACAACTCGAAGGTGCGCACCTTCTCGGTGGGCTTCGGCGACGAGCGCCGCAGTTCTCCTTATGACGAGCTTCCTTACGCGGCGGAAGTGGCGCGCCATTTCGGCACCGCGCACCACGAGCTGCGCGTCGATCCGGCGCACATGATCGAGCTCCTGCCGAGCCTCGTCGCCTACCGCGACGCGCCGGTCTCCGAGCCCTCCGACATCCCGATCTACATGCTCGCGCGCGAGGCCTCGCGCAGCGTCAAGATGGTGCTGACGGGCGAGGGCTCGGACGAGATCCTCGGCGGCTACCCGAAGCACGTCGCCGAGCGCTTCGCGGCCCACTGGCAGCGCGTGCCGGCCTTCGTCCGCCACGGCCTGGTCGAGCCGCTCGTGCGCTCGCTGCCCTACCGCTTTCGCCGGGCGAAGACGGCGATCGCCACGCTGAACATCGAGGACCGGGACGAGCGCTATGCGCGCTGGTTCGGCGCGCTCGATCGCAAGGAGCGGGATCGCCTGTCGGTCCTGCGGATGAACGGCGTCTCGAAAAAGGAAATGAGCGGGACGAACAGCGCCTTGCGCTCCATCCTGTACTTCGACCAGACGAGCTGGCTCCCCGACAACCTGCTCGAGCGCGGCGATCGCATGACGATGGCCGCCTCGATCGAGGCGCGCGTGCCGTTCCTCGACCACAAGCTCGCGGAGTACGTCTCGGGCCTGCCCGACGACTATCGCGTGCGGGGCTTGCGCACCAAGTGGATCCTGCGCGAGGCGGCGCAAAAGCTCCTGCCGCGCCGGATCCTCGAGCGCCCCAAGGTCGGCTTTCGGGTGCCGGTGAACGAGTGGTTCCGCGGCCCGATGCGCGGCTTCGTCTCCGATCACCTTCTGTCCGCCGCCTCGCTCACGCGCCGCTACTACGACGGCCTGGTGCTCGATCGCGTCGTCGCCGAGCACCTGAGCGGGCGGCAGAACCACGAGAAGCTGCTCTGGACGCTGCTCAACCTCGAGATCTGGCATCGCCGCTATGCAAGCGCTTGAGCTGACGGGCAGCGGGAAGCCGCTGGGCGGCTTGCGGTGGAAGCTGAACCGACTGCGCTGCATGACGCCGGCGGAGATCGCGCATCGCGTGCTGCGCGCCGCGGACGCCTACCGCGAGCGGCTCGGGCTGCGCGCCTGGGACCGCGCCGCCGCGCCCGGCGGCCTGCGCGCCCGCGTGCCGCGCTGGATCCGCGCACCCTCGGGCCTCGACCCGGCGCCCTACGCCGCCGCCGCCGACCGGATCGCCAGCGGGCGCCTCGACGTTTTCGCGCTGCGCGACTGCGCGCTCGGCTCCCCGCCGCGCTGGAACCGCGACCCGAAGACCGGCATCGAGGCGCCGCTAGGCGTGGGCATGCTGCTCGACTATCGCGACGCGGCGCGCGTGGGCGACATCAAGTACCTGTGGGAGCCGAACCGGCACATTCACCTCGTGACGCTCGCGCAGGCGTACGCGCTCACGGGCGACCCGAAATACTTCGAGGTCCTGCGCGAGCACCTGAGCAGCTGGTGGGCGGCGTGCCCCGCCGGCCTGGGGCCGAACTGGGCGAGCGCGCTCGAGCCGGCCATGCGCCTCATCAACTGGTCGATCGCCTGGCAGATCCTCGGCGGCGTGCGCTGCCCGCGCTTCGCCGAGCCCGGCGGCGCGGATTTCATGCGCGCGTGGCTCGTCTCCGTGCACCAGCATGCGCGCTTCGTGCGCGCGCACTATTCGCTCTATTCCTCGGCGAACAACCACCTGATCGGCGAGGCGACGGGCGTCTTCGTCGCGGCGCTGACCTGGCCTTACTGGGAGGAGGCGGCGGACTGGCGCGGCGAGGCCCTGGCGATCCTCGAGCGCGAGGCGCTGCTGCAGAACGGGGCGGACGGCGTCAACCGCGAGCAGGCGTCCTCCTACCAGCAGTTCGAGTTCGACCTGCTGCTCATCGCGCTTCTCGCCGGACGGGCCAACGGCGCGCTCTTTTCGGCGCAGGTCGACGCGCGCCTGGAGGCGATGCTGGAATTCCTCGCCGCGATCATGGACGTCGGCGGCAACGTGCCGATGATCGGCGACTCGGACGACGGCTGCGTCGCGCGGCTGACGCCGGTGCCCGGCTTCTGCCGCTATGCCTCGCTCCTTGCCACCGGCGCGGTGCTCTTCCGGCGCGGCGACTTCAAGGCCAAAGCGGCGCGCCTGGACGACAAGACGCGCTGGCTCCTCGGCGAAGGGGCGGACGCCGTCTTCGATGCGCTGCCCGAAGAGCCGGCGCCGCCGCGGCGCGAATTCCGCGAGGGCGGCTACTACATCCTCGGCGCGGACTTCGAGACCGAGCGCGAGATCCGCCTCGTCGCCGACTGCGGGCCCCTTGGCTACCAGGCGATCGCCGCGCACGGCCACGCCGACGCACTCGCCTTCACGCTCTCGGTCGGCGGCCTGGAGTTCCTGGTCGATCCCGGCACCTACGCCTACCACGCCCAGGCGCAGTGGCGGCGCTACTTCCGCGGCACCTCCGCGCACAACACGCTGCGCGTGGACGGCCGCGACCAGTCGGAGCAGGGCGGGCCGTTCATGTGGCTCGCCAAGGCGAGCGCGGGCTGCCACGCCTTTTCGAGCAACGGCGCGCGCGACCTGCTGGAAGCCTGGCACGACGGCTACCAGCGCCTGGACGACCCGGTGCTGCACCGGCGCCGCCTCACGCTGGACAAGCGCGCGCGCACGATCGCGATCGAGGACCGGCTCGACATGCGCGGCGCGCACGACATCGAGCTCTTTTTCCACTGCGAGGAGCACGCGAGCTTCGAGCGCTGCGCGGCCGGCTGGCGCATCTCGCGCGGCGACCGCTCGATCACGATCACGCTGCCGCAGCATGCCGGCGCCGCCGATGCGGTCTACCGCGGCAGCGCCGATCCCATCCTCGGCTGGGTGTCGCGGCGCTTCGACGAGAAAACGCCCGCGCCGACCCTCGTCTGGCGCGCGCGCTGCTCGGGCGACACCCTGCTCACGACCGAAATCCGCTGCTGAGCGCGGAAGGAGACTTCAGATGAAGCTGAATGCCCTGATGGTGCGCTACATCGTGAAGGACGTGGACGCGGCCATCGCGTTCTACAACCACAACCTGGGATTCGAGGTGACCGCCCAATCGGGCCCGAACTTCGCGATCCTGTCGCGCGAGAACCTGCAGCTCGTCCTCAGCCCGCCCAAAGGGCCGGGCGGCGGATCGCAGCCCATGCCCGACGGCCGCCGGCCCGAGCCGGGCGGCTGGAACCGGATCATCGTGCGCACGAGCGACCTCGACGGCGAGATCGACCACCTCAAGCAGGCGGGCGTCGTCTTTCGCAACCAGGTCGTGGCCGGCCCGGGCGGGCGCCAGATCCTGCTCGAAGACCCGTCGGGAAATCTCGTGGAGCTGTTCGAGCCGGCGCCCTAGCGCCCGCGGTGCGCCGCCTCGATGGCGGCGATGTCGATTTTCTTCATCGTCATCATCGCGTCGAAGGCGCGCTTGGCGGCCGCCTTGTCGGGATCGGTGACCGCGCGAAGCAGGGCGGCCGGCGTGATCTGCCAGGAGAGGCCCCACCTGTCCTTGCACCATCCGCAGGCGTTCTCCTCGCCGCCGTTGCCGACGATCGCGTTCCAGTAGCGGTCGGTCTCGGCCTGGTCGGCGGTCTGGACGATGAACGAGAACGCCTCGCTGTGCTTGAACGCGGGCCCGCCGTTCAGGCCGAGGCAGGGAATTCCCAGCACGGTGAATTCGACCATCAACGCCTGGCCCTTCTTGCCCGAGGGGAAGTCTCCCGGCGCCGTGTGCACCTTGCCGACGGAAGAATCGGGAAAGGTCTTCGCGTAGAAGCGCGCCGCTTCCTCGGCCTCGCCGTCGTACCAGAGGCAGACGGTGTTCTTCGCGGGCGTGCTCATCGGGCGTTTCCCGCCGTGACGACGTGCGCCTGGATCTTGCCGTCGACCGCGCCGCGGCCGAATCGCCTGGCGATGGCTTCGGCCGCGGCATCGGTCACTTCGCCGAGGCGCGCGGCGCCGGCGCGCGCCTCGATCTCGGTCCGCCACGGCGTTCCCTGGCAGTAGGCGATGGCCGGCTCGCGCGCCGAGCTTGCGCGGCTGCGCGCGGCGATCGTCTCGATCGAAGGCTTCGTTGCGAATCCGCCGCTCGCCAGGTCCTGCTCGATCCGGCCGCGGTCGTGGTAGCCGTGCGGCGTCCTCGCCATGAAGCGCGGCGGATCGTCCGGGAAGAGGGCGGCGAGCGCCCCCGAGATCACGTCGGCGAATTCGTTGTCCTCGATCCGGTCCCAGGCGTTGAAGAGCAGCACGCCGCCCGGCCTGAGCACGCGGCGCGCCTCGGCGAACGCCCTGGCCTTGTCCGGAAAGAACATGACGCCGAACTGGCAGACGACCGCATCGAAGCTCGCGTCCTCGAAAGGCAGCTGCATCGCGTCGGCCTGGCGCCATTCGACCTTGCGCTTCGTTCCGACACTCGCGGCCTGGTCGAGCATCGCCTGGTTCAGGTCGGTGGCGACGATCGCGGTGCTCTCCGGCAGCGCCGAGGCGAGCGCGCGGGTGACCACGCCCGTGCCGGCCGCCAGCTCGAGCAGGCGCGCGGGAGGCTTGGCTTTCAGGCGCTTGGCAAGGTCCGCGGCATAGGGCTCGAAGATGAGCGGGACCAGGTACGTCTCGTAGAGCTTCGGGATGGAGCCGGCGAATACTTTGTCGGTATTGCTCATGGAACGTTGTCTCCTTCCTGTTCAGGCTTTGGCAAGTATCACGTTGGTCCCGATCTCGAAGGCAAACCCGGCCTCGTCGGTGTGCGTGCGCAGAAGACCGGCGCTGTCCCCGGCGATGGCGTCGACAAGGCGCTCGCGTCCCTGCGCGTCGAGCGCGCCTGCCTTCGTGCTCATGCTGAGGAGCGCCATCGCGTTCAACCGGATGAAAATCGATCCGTCCCCGAAACGTATCTTCCTCGAGAGCTGCCGGGAGCGGATGTCTTGAAAGCCGGCCAGCCGGAGGATGGCCTCGAGCGAAGCTGGGTCGCCGAGGCTGTGACGGCGGTCGGCGACGGGTCCAAGGTGCCGTTCCGCGATCGCGCGCAACTCGCGCAGCAGCGGAAACTCCTCGTCGGGACGCCATGTGCTCGCGCCCAGTCGGCCGCCTTTCGCCAGGGCGCGATGCACCTGCCGGGCGGCGGCGGCTCGATCCGGGAAGAACTGGAACCCCTGCTGGCAGAGCACGACATCGAAAGCTTCGCCCTCCCGAAGCGGCAGCGCGCCCGCGTCGCCTTCGCGCCAATCGACGCTCGGCGCCACCCTGCGCGCGACAGCGAGCATCCCCGCATTCACGTCGACGCCGACGACCGTCCCCGCCGAACCGAGCCGATCCTTCGCCATTCGCGCGACGATCCCGGTGCCGCACGCCACATCGAGCACCCGGTCGCCGGGCCGGAGCGCGACGTCCTCGAGCAGGGGCTCGACCCAGGGCTGGAAGAGCGGCCCGACGAGGGCCGACTCATAGATATCGGGGAAGCTTTTCTGGGAGAACAGGCGCTGCTCGCCGCCGGCTCGTTCAGGCTGCGTATCGGTGCTCATGCGAAAACACCTTTTAGCTCAAACTGACGCCGCAACGACGCGCTGCGACCCGTCAACGCGTTGACGACGCGCCGGGAACCAATCCGTACTTGGACATTACAGCGACCAGAGCTGTCTTGTCGGGTGGACCGCCCGCGTTGACCACAGCCGCGACGTCCCTGAAATACTGAGCACCGATGTCGGGCGAATTCATGATCAGCGCTTTTGCAGGGGTGGCGAAAGGATTGGCGAAGGCATGAACCACGCCCTTGGGAGTGCGCATGCTTTGACCCGCCGAAAGATCTCGCGTTTCGGCGCCCACCGTGTATCGCAAAGTGCCTTCGAGAACGTAGACGCATTCTTCGTTGTTCGCATGACTGTGCGGGGGCGGGACGTTCGAGCCTGGTGGAACCGTCAGCTCGAACACGCCCAGGCTTGCGGTGCTTGCTCCATCAACGATGTAGTTGATACTCAGCTGACCGACTTTAATCACGGATGGATTCATGGCTTTTTCTCCTTACGCGAGGATAAGGGAGAAAGTGCTCAAAGATGCCTAACGTCCGCGTTTTGCCGCGCCGGGCTGAGCGCGGAACGGCGAGGTGTAGGTGGAGTCTTCCCCCGATTTCATTGACACCCCGTTCTTCGAGCCTGCTGTTCGAACGTCGCAGGCGGCACGTAGTTTAGGGACGAGTGCAG
>Ga0310810_10009755_pt1 | contig 11133 bp, 10 predicted proteins | sample NCmetagenome_FD_207641 | JGI IMG/M metagenome (GOLD analysis project Ga0310810, IMG submission 207641) | Soil microbial communities from experimental microcosm in Duke University, North Carolina, United States - NC | ecosystem: Engineered > Artificial ecosystem > Soil microcosm > Unclassified ... | reverse complement strand
GCCGGATCGCCCGGGATGAAGTGAATCAGCGCGAAGACCAGCGTCGCGACGCCAAGGAGCACTGGCACCGTCAGCAAGAGACGCCGCGCGAGATACGACACCACGCGGCCATTGTGTCCCGGGATTCGGGATTCGGGGTTCGGGATTCGCGCGTTCGTCGCGGCGGTCTTTAGACCCGCCGTGTTCTACAATCTGTCGCCATGAACACGTGCTCGGCATGTGGAGAGAAGCTGCCAGCCGGCGCGACGAAGTGCCCGCTGTGCCTGGTGCCGGTGCAGCCCGAAGAAGAAGAGATCTACAACCTCGAAGCGTCCGCCGAAACCATTCCGGCGGAGTGGGAAGGCGGCGCCGTCTACACGCTCGAGTTCCCCGCCAGGTGCCCACACTGCCGCGAGCTCGTTCGCAGCCTGCGTGTGCTGCGCCTGAAACGCTCGCAGGTCAGCTTCACGTCTCCCCTGCCACGTGGCGGCCGCGCGATCGTCTGCTCGGCTTGTCAGGGGATCATCTCGGCGGACGTGTCGACGTTGTAGTCGGTCCGCGGCCCTCAGTCCACGGTCTTCGGCCCACGGGCTCTGGGCTCTGGTCTTTGGTGTTACCTGTTCGCGCGCTGTGCGATATCTGCCAGCGCGGCATCGAACTCGCCCGCTGCTGACACCAGCCGTCCGCCGGTTGATTCCGCAAGGCCGTTGAGACTCTCTCGAGCTTCGCGTAAATGGCTCTCCCATGCGGACTCGTTCCCCGCACTCGGTGAAGATAGCGGACGCCCGACCAGACGGGAATCGAAGGCGTAGATCGTGGCATTCGCGCGGTAGGCATCCGAGGCGAGCTCGGCGAGGTCCGGCGCGAGGGACTGCTCGGCATATCCGCCACTGAAATAGAGCACGACGACTGGCCCGGCCACCCTCGACGCGACTACCCGGATCGCATCGCGAGCGGCGGCGATGGCGATCTTCGCCCGGCTGAGTCGCTCGTCAGCCCATTCCGGGTCGAGAATCTGATTCGGCTTGAGGCCTCCTCCGGTAATACGTGACAAGCCTGACGTCAGTCGCGCGACATTCGATGTCGGCGCCACTGCAACGGATGACGACCCCGTTGAGATGATCGCCACTGAATCGCCCTCCCGGAACAACATGCCCAGCACCTTTCGCATCAGCTCGCGCGTGCCCGGCGTCGAGCGAAACTCGATGTGCAAATCATCGACAACGAGTAGCAAGGCCCGCCTCCCGTCCTGCGGGCTTGCCACGCCCGGGCACGCCAGCACGCTCACCAGCGTCGCGATCGCGAGGCGCTTCAGCTTCGGCATGACACCCTGTTGGACGTCGCGAGCAACGGTCTAGACTTGTGGCAATGCACATCGACATCTGGTCCGACGTGGTCTGCCCGTGGTGCTACCTGGGGAAGCGGCGCTTCGAGAAGGCTCTGTCTGGATTCGAGGGGCGTGGCGACGTGACGATCGCCCATCGTTCGTTCCAGCTCGATCCGACGAGGCCGAAGGGCGAAACCACGAGCCGGCGGACGATGCTGATGTCGAAGTACCACCTGACCGAAGACCGCGTGCGCGAACTGGATCGCAACATGGAGGTCATGGCAGCGGCAGAGGGCCTCGAATATCACCTCACCGAGAAGGGACAGACCGGGAACACGCTCGATGCGCACCGCCTCGTACACCTGGCGGCGGGCCACAAGCGCGAACATCAGATGCTCGACCGGCTGTATAAGGCGTACTTCACTGAAGAGCGATCGGTCTTCGACGTCGAGTCGCTGGTAGGTCTCGCAGTCGACGAGGGCCTCGACGCCACCGAAGTGCGCGAGGCCCTGGAGAGCAATCAGTACGTCGATGCGGTCAAGCGGGACCTCGATGAAGCCCGCATGCTGGGCGTCAGCGGAGTCCCGTTCTTCGTCATCGACGGCCGCTACGGCATATCGGGAGCGCAGGCCACCGACGTGTTCAGCCGTGCGCTCACGATGGCCACTCAGGCCTGAACGTCGGCGGGTCCACAAGGCAGGACCCGACCTACATTTACAGCGTTCGCAGACGCACGTTCTTGAACTTCACCGTCCCCGCACCGTACTGGAGGGCGATGTTGCCCTTCGTATGCTTGGTGTCGTTGACGTCGACCATCTTCATTCCGTTGATCAGCACCGTCAGCTTCGTGCCTTTGGCCGTGATGTCGATGGTGTTCCACTTCCCCCCGGTCATGATGACGCTGGCGGGCTTGGCCACATCGACGATGGCGCCGGTGCGGTAAGACTGATCCGGGCGCTTGTCGAAGATGTTCACCTCGTACGCGTTCATCGCGTTGATCGTCTTCGGGTCCTCGCACCGGATGAAGATGCCGCTGTTGGCATCGTCTGTCACCCAGAAGTCGGCGGTGATCTGAAAGTCGCCGTACTGGGCGGGGGTGACCAGGAAGCCGGTTCCCTTGTTGGCCTGCACGGCCTTGTCAGCAACCTCCCAGTTGGCGTCGCCAACGATGTTCCAACCCTTCAGGCTGGAACCTTCGAGCACCGTGGTCCAGCCTCCTTGAGCGTTGACCGTTGATCCGGCGATCGAGAACGAGAGCGCACACACCGCCACGCACAGCGTTGCCTTTTTCAGTGCCGTCGTTTTCATAAGTCCCTCTCTCCGGCGCGGATTATAGGCGAGCGAGCACGATCCTTCGAATATGTCTGCAAATTTCGGATGTACGACGTTCTTGTCTGCCAGAGGCACCGACGCGACAGGGACATCGCGACCTGTAAGTGCTTGCTCCTCATCAGATGCCTGCGGCCGGCGTCTCACCTCTCGTGGGCACTGCGATTGCTACGGCCGGGCGCATCCCATGTCCATTTCAGACGCAGGCAGCGCCGTCGCACGCGGGCACGAGCTCCAGATCCTGATCGACGAAGTCTACGAGAAGCATTTGCCGCACACGACCGGCGAGGTCGCGACCTATATCCCGGAGTTGAGCAAAGCGGATCCGGAGGCGTTTGGTGTCTGCCTCGTGACCGCGGACGGCCGGACGTTCGAAGCCGGCGACTGCGATCGCCCGTTCACGATCCAGTCGATTTCCAAGCCGTTCACCTACGGCATGGCCCTCGAAGAGTTCGGCCCCGCCAAGGTCTTCGAGTACGTCGGCGTGGAGCCGAGCGGCGACGTGTTTAACTCGATCGAGCTGCAGAACGGCAGCAACCGGCCCTACAACCCGATGATCAACTCGGGCGCGATCACAGTAACGGCACTGCTCCACTCGCGCTACGGCAATCGCACTTTCGAGTATTTGCTCGATCGGTTCAGCGTCATCGCCGGACGTCAGCTGTCGCTCGACCGCGCGGTCTACGAGTCCGAACGCCGCACCGGCCATCGCAATCGGGCGATCGCTCACCTCCTCCTCAACTTCGGCCTGATGCACGACAAGGCGGAAGCCGCGCTCGACGTCTACTTCAAGCAGTGTTCGATTCTCGTGACGTGTCGCGACCTCGCGGCGATGGCGGCAACGCTGTCCAACATGGGCCGTCATCCGGTCACCGGGCGAAGCGCCTACGTGCCCACGCACGTCAAGGACATGCTGTCGATCATGTTCACGTGCGGGATGTACGACTACTCGGGACAGTGGGCGTATCGAGTTGGAGTACCGGCCAAGAGCGGCGTCAGCGGTGGCGTCATCACGGTTGTCAACCGCCAGCTCGGAATCGGTACGTACTCACCGCGCCTGGATCCGTACGGAAACAGTTGCCGCGGCACCGAGGTGTGCGTGGACCTCGCTGCGCGTCTCGGCTTGCATGTGTTCGATTGCCTGAATGTCGGGTCGAGTTTTCTGGATGCCATCCTGTAACTTGAAGTAGGCGGTAGGCAGTAGGCAGCGTAGGTAGGCAGTAGGCAGCGTAGGGCGGGTCTGGTTCTTTCTACCCGGCGGGTCTACACAGCAAGACCCGCCCTACACCTAGCCACCCAGCTACCTAGCCACCCAGCTACCTAGCAACCCAGCTACCTAGCAACCCAGCTACCTAGCAACCCAGCTACCTACAAAGCCCCAGTCGGCCCATCATCTTTAACAGCCCCTGCCGCGAGAGACCCAACTCGCGAGCGGCGCGCGTGCGGCGCCCACCGGCACGGGCGAGCGCCAGCTCGATGAATCGGCGCTCGAACTGGTCGCGCGCGTCCGTCAGCCGAGTCGTCGACGGTGAGACCGCACCCGCGATGAACGGCGGCAGCAACGCCGCCTTGACCTGTCCGCGCGCCGGAGCGGAGACGGCAACTCCGGCCAGCACGTTCTGCAGCTCGCGTACGTTGCCCGGCCAGTGGTAACGCGTGAGCGCGCTCAGGACGCCGTGGGTCAGCGTCGCCTGCGATCCCACCCGCGCGGCCGCGGCACGCCACACGTGATCCGCCAGCAACGGGATGTCTTCGGGACGCTCGCGCAGCGCCGGGACGCGAATGCGCACGACGTCGAGGCGATAGAGCAGGTCCTGGCGAAACCGGCCTTCGGCAACCTCGTTCCGCATGTCGCGATTGGCAGCGCTGACCACGCGGATGTCAACCTTGCGGCTGACGGTTGCGCCGACGCGACGAACCTCCTGCTGCTGCAGGACTCGCAGCAGTTTCGCCTGCGCGCGCGGGGAGAGGTCGGCGACCTCGTCGAGGAACAACGTTCCGCCGTCGGCTTCTTCGACGAGCCCGGCACGATCGGACATCGCTCCCGTGAACGCGCCCTTCGTGTGGCCGAACAGCTCCGACTCCAGAAGCTCCTCTGGCAGCGCGGCGCAGTTGACGTCGCAGAATCGGCGCTCGCGGCGCGGGCTCAGGTGATGCAACGCGCGCGCGACGAGCTCCTTGCCCGATCCACTCTCGCCTTCGATGAGCACCGAGAAGGGTGCCGCGGCTGCCCGCGTCACAGAGCGACGTACGTCTGCAATCGCCGGGCTCGATCCCACGAGCTCCGGGATCGCGATGGATGCGTTGGCGACTTCGCGTGCCGTTGCTCGCATCGCGTCGATACGAGGCGCCGCAACTGAGGCCGTCAGCTCGAGGAGGTCGCGGGCCTGGCCGGACGCCAGGCGATCAATCGGCCAGCGCGCCACAATCGCCGCGACCAGTCGTGAACCAATCCGCACGGGAACACCCAGCTCGCCTCCGGTCCCTCCTGTGCACGTGTCGATGGCGATACCGGCGTCAAGGACGCGAGAGCCCAGCACTGTTGCGAGCCCTGACCCGATGCTGAGGACCGTTGTGTCGGGGCCCGCATCGGCCGAGCACAGATCGATGCGACTGGCCTGCAGAGCCCCCGCCGCAAACGCCATGACCTTCCGCACGGCGTCACAATCTTCGTCCTCGTCGCGCGCCATGACGACCATGGTCGCGGCCGCACTGGGAACAGTGAGCGTCACGCGCTCGCGCCGAGGACATCGCACGTCGCCTTGCAACCGGCCGTCGATTGCCGAGCGCAGAAGAGGAGGCGTCGCGCCGCGAAGGCGGCGCAGGTCTCGCAGCTCACGCTCGGCGTCGCGCTCCCGTCCCGCCCGCTTCAGTCCATCCACCCACAATAATCGGGCGCGCACGAGGCGAAGCGGTGCCCGCGCGACTCTCGCCGTATCCCTGATGTCGATCAGCGTCCGCTCAGCCAGCGTCAGATCGCCGGCCTCGAGCAGTACGCGTAGATGAGCGGTCAGTGCGATGACACGCACGAGCACATCGCCCGATTCACCCACCAGCGTCAACAACTCCCGGGCACGCTGACCCGCCGCAAACAAGTCGCCATTCGCGATCGACACGCGAACAGACGTCGCGGCAACAAACGCCGCCACATCATGGTCGTCGGTCTCGACGAGTAGCTCTCTCGTCGACGCCTCCGACACCCGCCCCTGCCAGAGCAGGGTGCGCGCCAGCGTCGCTTCGCCGCGTGCGCGGTCTGCCCCGACGAGCGAGCCAGCCAGGATCGCGGCCCGGCACAACGACTCGGCGGCCGTCAATTGCGCGGCATCGGTCCTGGCCGAGGCCTGCCAGACTCGCGCCGTCGCGGCCAGCGCCTCGTGCTTTGCGGCCTGCGCATGCGTCGCAGCGTCACCGAACAGTGCATCGGCGTCTGACGCGCGCCCCCGCTCGAGCATCAGCCGCCCGAGCGTGATCAGCATGTCCGCCGCGGGCACGAGCGCCCTGCGCCTGAACACGGCTCCAGCGACGTCGCGCAGGAGCCGCTCCGCAGCCGCATGCCTCCCCGAACGCCACAAGTCGATCCAACGCGATCCACGCGCGAGGTGTTTGACGACGTCGTCCGGGAGCGTTGGCAGCGCGGGTCTCACTGCAGCGCTGGCGCCGTAAACCGCCCTGGCCTCCCGCACGAGCTGACCTGACATTGAAGAGGACGCGATGGGTCCGCTACGGAACGACACGAGCACATGCGGACGTGGGGAGACAGCCGCCACCGACACGATGGCCTCGCGCGCCGGATTCAGCGACGCACCGCGAGGCAGGATCAGCATGAGCGTGCGATGCCGGAGCTCCTCTTCGAGCAGACTTCTCAACCGAAGATAGACATCCACTGCGATCGGCACGAAGCCTCGCGCGCGCGCGTCCTCTGCCAGACGCCGAGCGACTGCGACTGAAGACTGACCCGTCGCGGTCTCCACAACCACCCAGCGTGGCTCGCCGTCGCGTCCGTGATCGAGCACCTCGGCGATCGACTCGACGACCGGCGGAGCATTCGATGGCGCCGCGGCGATCTTCCCGATGCTGACGCTCTCACCCGTTGCGAGGTCCCACGCGTGCTCCGCTGCGTAGGCGTAGTAACGATCGTGCAGAAGTCGGCTCATGCCGGCTGCCATGCAACCTCGGGCCCGTGCCATTCTTCGGCCGATCGCGGTCCAAGCCCGGAAAAGTGCGCAATTTCTTCGGTATAGAATTGAACTCGAATGCTGAGATTTCTCACCGCGGGTGAGTCGCATGGTCAGACGCTGGTGATGACCCTCGACGGCATGCCCGCTGGTCTCGAGATCGATATCGACGCCCTCAACGCTCAACTCCGTCGTCGCCAGGGCGGCTACGGCCGCGGCCGGCGGATGCAGATCGAAAGCGATCGCGCGGAGATCATCGCTGGCGTGCGCCACGGCCGTTCGACGGGTGCACCGATCGCCCTGCTCATTCGCAACCGCGACTGGGTCAACTGGCAGCAGACGATGTACGTCGAGCGTGAGATGCCAGAGGGTGCGACGGGCGCCAATCGCCCTGACGTGACGCGGCCTCGACCGGGACACGCCGACCTCGCCGGTGCGATCAAGTACGGCCACACCGATGTGCGCGATGTGCTCGAACGCGCGAGCGCGCGAGAGACCGCGGCGCGTGTGGCGGCGGGATCGCTGGCGCGCCAGCTGCTCGGGCGATTTGGTGTCCGCATCACGAGTCACGTGTCCGCCATTGGCGGGATTGCGCTGCCGGAAACACGCGCCGTTTCTTTCGACGAAGCGCAGGCGCTCGCGGAAGACTCACCGCTCCGATGCGTTGACGAAAGCCTGCAGCAGAAGATGATCGCGGCGATCGACGCCGCCAAAGCCGCGGGCGACACGCTCGGCGGCGCCTTCGAGATCATCGCGAAGGGCCTGCCCGTGGGTCTCGGGTCCTACGTGCAATGGGACCGGAAGCTCGATGGCCGCCTGGCTCAGGCGATGATGTGCATCCACGCCATCAAGGCGGTCGGCATCGGCATCGGACCTGACGTGGCTTTCCGTCCCGGCTCGCGTGTGCACGACGAGATCCTTCCGCCCCCGGCAGACGAAGGGCCGCTGACGCGGCCAACGAACAATGCAGGCGGTCTCGAGGGTGGCGTCACAAATGGAGAGGATGTCCGCGTCACCGGCTTCATGAAACCGATCGCGACCCTCATGCAGCCGCTTCGGTCGGTGGACCTCACAACGATGCAGAACGCCGAGGCCGCGATCGAACGCAGCGACGTGTGCGCAGTACCGGCGGCGGCGGTCGTTGGCGAGGCGATGGTGGCCTTCGTTCTCGCGGACGCCTTCCTCGAAAAGCTGGGTGGTGATTCGATCGACGAGATCGCCCAGCATCTGGCAGCAACCAACGAGGCGGTCGAGCGGCGATTCTCCGCGGCGCGCTCGTCGGTGTCGCCAGCTCGCTGAGCCGGCACGATTTCGAATGCTACGTCCCATAGTCCGATACGGCGCCGACGTGCTGCATCAGCCGGCGGCACCGGTCGAGGCGGTGACGCCCGACATCCAGAAGCTCATCGACGACATGATTCAGACGATGTACGCGGCGCCGGGTGTGGGATTGGCGGCACCTCAGGTCGGCGTGGGCGTGCGCCTCTTCGTCTGCGACATCTCGGTCGGCCGGAACGCCGGCGAACTGCTGACGTTCATCAACCCCTCGTTCGTCGAGCGAGATGGCATGCAGCTCGAAGAAGAAGGCTGCCTGAGCGCACCCGGCTTCAATGCGACGGTGGCGCGGCCTCTGCGCGCGGTGCTCAAGGGGCTGGACCGCAACGGTGACGAACAGACTGTCGAGGCCACTGGCCTGCTCGCCCGCTGCTTCCAGCACGAGATGGATCATCTCGACGGCACGCTCTTCATCGATCGGCTCCGAGGCCTGCAGAAGGACCTCATCGTCCGCAAGATCAAGAAGCTCGCGCGCGCGGGCAAGTGGTAACACATGCGCGTCGTGTTCTTCGGCACGCCGCAGTTTGCGGTGCCCTCACTCGAGCGGCTCATTCAGTCGCCGCATGACGTCGTCGGTGTCGTCACGCAACCCGATCGTCCACGCGGCCGTGGACAGAAGGTCACTGACGCACCGGTCAAGATGACGGCGGTTCAACACGGGATTCCGGTGCTTCAACCGGCCCGGCTCCGCGATCCCGAGGTCATTGACACGTTGACACGCTGGGCGCCCGATCTCGGCGTGGTTGCGGCCTACGGGAAGATCCTTCCGGAAAGCGTGCTGGACCTTCCACGGCTCGGGATGATCAACGTGCACGCCTCGCTCCTCCCCCGCTATCGAGGGGCTGCTCCGGTGCACAGGGCAGTGATCGACGGCATGTCCGAGACTGGCGTCACGATCATGCGCATGGTGCCGGCACTTGACGCAGGCGGGATGTTCGCCAAGGTCACGCGGCCGATTGGCCCCGACGAAACCAGCGACGTCGTCGAGCGCGACCTGGCCAGTCTGGGCGCATCGCTGCTGCTCGAGGTCATCGACGATCTCGCGGCCGGCCGGGCCGTCGAAGAACTGCAGGACCACACCCAGTCAACCTACGCGGCGAAGATCACGAAGGAAGAAGGCCTCATCGACTGGATGCTGCCCGCTGGCGCAATTCACAACCGCGTTCGCGGCCTCTATCCGTGGCCGCATGCCTTCAGCTACCTGAATGGCGAGCGGCTCATCGTGATGCGCAGCCACGTGTCAGCTGAACCGACGAACGCCGCACCCGGCACCATCGTGGACGCGTCTTCAGGCGCGATTCATGTCGCCACTGGCTACGGCGAACGGCTCGTCATCGACGAAGTGCAGCCAGAAGGCCGGCGGGCAATGAAGGCGCGTGAGTACCTCGCGGGCCACCCGATTCAACCGGGCACCCGCTTCGACGTGCGATGACCGCGCCGGCGCGTACGGCAGCCTTCCGTGCGCTGGTGGCGATCGCCTCCAACCGTCGCGACCTGCCCACGGCGCTCGTTGACAGTCGCCGCCACCTGACAGACGAACGGGACCGCTCGCTCGCAGCCGCCATCGTTCACGGCACGTTGCGCTGGCAACGCGCGTGCGATGACCTGGTCACGCGCGTGTCGGCTCGCGCGATTGATTCGCTCGACCAGGAGGTCCTCATCATCCTGCGTCTGAGCCTCTACCAGATCCTGCACCTCGATCGCGTACCGTCATCCGCTGTGGTGGACGATGCGGTGAGCCTGACGCGCGCGGCGGGCAAGAAGAGCGCGACCGGCTTCGTCAACGCCGTCCTGCGATCGACGCTCCGGCAGCGTCGCAGCCTGCCATTACCGAAGCGGCCGGACGATCCCGCTGATCGCCACGCCGCGATCCTCTACCTTGGCGTCGCGTGGTCGCATCCCGACTGGCTCGTAGCGCGATGGCTCGATCGTGTTGGATTCGATCGGACCGAGAAGTGGGTGCAATTCAACAATGAACCGGCGTCTCTGACGCTCAGCATCAACCGCCGTCGCGCCACGAGAGACGAGGTGCACACCTCGCTTGCGGCAGAAGGTGTCGAGAGCGAGCCCACCTCACTGGCCCCGCATGGCCTTCGCGTTGTCTCGGGCAACCCGCTTCGACATGGGAATCACGAGCAGTTTCTCGTGCAGGACGAAGCGTCGCAGCTCGTGCCGCTTGCCGTTGACGCGCAGCCTGGTGAGAAGGTGCTCGATCTGTGCGCGGCGCCCGGCGGCAAGACGGTGATGATGAGCAACGACATGCGCGACAGCGGCGTGCTCGTGGCGTGCGACGTGCGCGCGCGCCGCGTGGCACTCCTTGGCGACACCATTCGTCAAGCCGGATGCCAGAACGTGCACCCGACTCACGTGGCGACCGAGGGTCCACTGCCCTTCTCGAGCGACTTCGATCGAATCCTCGTTGATGCACCCTGCTCAGGGCTCGGCACCGTGCGCCGCGACCCGGACATCAAGTGGCGGAGGCACGAAGACGAACTCGCGGGCCTTGCCGACCGTCAGCTCACGCTGCTTCGTCGGGCGGCTGCCGTCCTCAAGCCGGGCGGAAGGCTGGTGTATGCCACGTGCTCGAGCGAGCCCGAAGAGAACGAGATGGTCGTCGATCGCTTCCTTGCGGGCGAGTCAGGCTTCCGCGTGGTGGACTTACGACGGGACGGCCGCCCGGAGCTCGCGCCGGTGCTCGACGAGCGCGGGATGCTTCGGACGCTCCCCTTCGAACATCACCTCGAGGCCTTCTTCGCAGCTGCCCTTCAACGCACAGCCTGACCGGCGCCGTCAGGTACAATGTTGCTGTTGACCCCTCTCCGTTCACGCGTCTGGAGCCTCGGCAAGTTCTTCGTCGTGATGGGCGCCCTCGGCGTGACTTTCCTGGTGTTTTTCGGCGCATCGATGCGAATCGCGCTGTGGGCGAGGGAGGTGCAGGTCCCCTCGCTCGTCGGGCGCACGATCAACGAAGCCACGACGGTGCTTGCC
>Ga0310810_10009752_pt1 | contig 11134 bp, 8 predicted proteins | sample NCmetagenome_FD_207641 | JGI IMG/M metagenome (GOLD analysis project Ga0310810, IMG submission 207641) | Soil microbial communities from experimental microcosm in Duke University, North Carolina, United States - NC | ecosystem: Engineered > Artificial ecosystem > Soil microcosm > Unclassified ... | reverse complement strand
CAGGCTCTCGCCCGGCGGGATCTCGCAGACGTAGGCCGCGGAGTTGGGCGGCTCCTTCGGGTGGCCGAGAATGATATAGTGCGCGCGGCCGCCGCGGCGGCGCCACGGCGCGACTTCTAATTTTCGGATGTCCCCGACGACGAAGTTTTTCGTTACCGGAAGCTGCTCCCAATCGAGAAATTGGTCAAAGGAGGTTTTCCCCTCGTAGGGTTTGGGATCGAACGGTTTTTCCGCTGTCATCTTTCCTCCGGGATCAATCGAGAATGTCGTCGTGAAAAAGACGGCGCGCCCTGAAGCCGAGGACCCGCTCGGCCTTCGCGGTCGCGTAGCCTGAGCGGTTGCCTTCGAGGTTTGCGCGGATGTTCTTCGCCGCCGGCCACCAGCGCCGCACGAGATCGGCGGTGGGCTCGTCCATGATCGTCGTCGCGGCGCAGATGTTGAACGCTTCATGGCCGGCGAAATCCGCCTCGAGCGCAAGGCGGCAGGCGGCTGCGGCGTCGCGCACGTCGACGTAGCTCCACAGCGCGCCCGCGCCGCGGATAACGGGATTTTTCCGTCGCTCCGCGAGCACGCGCGCGTTCTCCGGCGCGTAAATTCCCGAGAAGCGGAGGCTCGCGATCCTGAGGCCGGCTTTGCGGCTGAACGCATCGCACATCGTCTCGCCGATGAGCTTGGACAAGCCGTAGGGGTCGTGCGGACGGCGCGGATGATCCTCGTCGATCGGCAGATAATCCGGCGCCGATGGCGCCGATGGATAATAGAAGCCGTAAACGGCGAGGCTCGAGCCGCAGACGATTTTTTTGACGCCGACCGCCGCCGCCGTCGCGAGGACGTTGTAGGTCATCGCCGTGTTGTGGTTGAAGCGCTCGGCGTCGCCGGCGATGTCGGGCGTTCTCCAGGTCCCGCTCGCGGCGTCGTAGCCGTTCTCGGTATATAAAAACCGCCGGCGCGCGAGGTGGACGACCGCTTCGGCGCCGGCGAAAATCTCGCGCAGCCGCTCGGGCTGGGTCAAATCCGCTTCGAGGAACGGGCACAATGCTTCCGGCGGCTCTTGCGCGTCGACGGCGGCGACATTGATGCCGCGCTCCAGCAGCTCCTTGATCGCGTAGCGGCCGAGCCGCCCGGCGCCTCCGGTGACGATCGTTTTCATTCGAAGCTAGCGCCCGCGGAAGAAGCCGCTTTGCTCGATTTCTTTAAGCAAGCTGTTGTCGATGAAATCTTCGGCCTTGGCATCGCGCGCGTCGATGGTTTTCAAGATCCCCTCGACGCCCTCCGACCGAACGTATGGGATCGGATCGCCCGTGTGACGCACGCCGTAGACTTGATAGAGCTCGCCCAAAATCTCCGGATCGCTCACGCGGGTGTAGCGCGACAGGACCTTCATGCTGAACGCGCGGTCGCTGCGGAGCCGCTCAAGTCCGAAACTGAAGCCGCGGAGGAACTTGAGGACGGTCTCGCGTTGCGCGCGAATCGTCGAACGCCGTGTCGACAGCGGCGTGTTGGGAAATACGATTCCCATCTGCCCCACGTCGACGAGCTCGCGGAGGCCCGACTTCTTCGCGCGGAAGTTGCTCGGCGGCGAGAGCACCGAGGCGTCGAGCGCGCCGCTGCCGATTCCGGCCAGGCTTTCGGGCATCCCGCCGGTCTGCACGACGGTCACGTCGCGCCCGCGCATGAGTCCCCAGCGTTCCAGCGCGAAATCGAGCGCGAGATCGGTCGAGCCGCCGAGGCGCGTCACGCCGATCTTTTTTCCTTTCAAGTCGGCAGGAGTTTTGATCCCCGGGCGCGCCATGATCGAGAACACCATCGCGTTCCCGGTGTTGGCGATGAGCACGAGGTCGGCGCCGTGGAGCGCGGCGTTGACGACCGGCACCGACGGCCCGTAAGCGAATTGCACGTCGGCGCCGAGCATCGACTGGATCAAGAGCGAGCCGCCGCCGATATAGAGGAGCTCGGTCTCGAGTCCTTCGCGGCGGAAGTAACCGCCGTCCTGGGCGACCCAGAGCGGCCCCATCGCGCCGCTGATCGCGCTGTAGGCGATGTGGAGCGGCGCGGCGGAGCCGGGCGCTGCGAAAAGCATCCCAAGCCAAATGAACGACAACAGGCGCCGGATCGTCATCCGCGATCTTTCGCGCGGATGCCGGTGAACGAATCGATCTCGATGACTTCACCGTTGTGCTCACGGCCCTTGGGCATCCGTCCTTCCGCGACCGCGCGCACGCCTTCGAGGATCATCTTGCGCAGCATGATGACGCCTTTATCGGAGGTCGCGAGCTGCTCTTTGCGCGCGCCGACGAGCCCCTGCGTCGTCTGGCAGGCGATGTCTTCCAGCCGAACGCTGCCGCGAAACGGCGCGAACGGGCGGCGGTCGTAGGGCTTTTTCTCTTCGCGGGGCGTCAGCTCGCGCGACGGCGCGAGCTTCTGAAAAAATTCGCGGTCGGGACCCGTATAATAATTCACCGTGAAGAGCGTGAAGCGCTCATCGTCGTTCGGCGTCAAGAACATGAAATGGCGGTTGTGCGAGCCGTCCTTCAGCGCCTCGCGGGGTTTTTTGAAGTGCGTGAATTCCGTGTCGCCGATCTGAAGGATGCTCGGCAGCGCGAAGCTCTTCTCGTCGACGTATTCGGTCTCGGCCGTCGGACCCGGCTTGCGCGACATGACCTTCATGCCGTAGCTCGTCTCGACCGCGTCGAAGGCCGGAATGTTTTTAAAATCGAAGAACCAGCTGCGCCACGTGCCGTCGCTCGGGTCGCTCCGATGGAGGATCGAGAAGTGCACCGGGTCGGCGCCGTTCTCGATGAAGTTGAACCAGTTGTAGTCGTAACGGCGCGTCGCTTCGAGCGAACGCTGCCCTCGATCGTCGACGAGCGCAGAATATTTCGGCAGCGGCGGCGGCTCGTCGCGCTCCGGGCCGAGATAGGCGAAGAAGAGCCCGCCCTGTTCGCGCACGGGATAGGCGAGGTGCTTGACCTTGCGCGCAAAACCGCCGTCCTTTTCCGCGGGCTGCTCGAGACATTGACCGCTCACGTCGAAGAGCCAGCCGTGATACGGGCAGCGGATGCCGCCGGCCTCGATGTCGCCGTATTCGAGCGAGGTGCCGCGGTGCGGACAATGCAGGCCGACGAGGCCCGCCCGCCCGCGGCCGTCGCGGAAAAGCGCCAGCTCTTCGCCGAGCACTCTGATCGCGAGCGGGATGTCGCGCAAATCCGCGGTGCTCGCGACGGCGAGCCAATAGCGGCGAAACCATTCGCCGGCGGGCGTCCCCGGCCCGACGCGCGCGAGATCGGCGAGCGTGATTTTTTCTTTCCGCCTGGCCATCGCCTAGGAGAATAGGCGGGCGACCACATCATGTCAATTTGAAACTATTTAGCGTCGGATCGAGTCTGACTTGACGAGCGGATCAGCGCAGGTATTTTTCCCAAACGTGCTCGGCCTCGAAGCCGAGGACTTCGCGCGCGCGCGCCGAGTCGACGCCGCTCCAGTTGCCGCGGAGCTCGGGGCGCGCTTTTCCGACACCGGGAAAAAAACGCCGCAAGAGCTCGTCGGTCGGCTCGGCGACCGTGCTCGTCGGCGCCGCGACGATGAGCCGCTCGTGGCCGCGCGCCGGCGCTTCGAGCGCCAAGCGGCAGGCGGCCGCCGCATCGCGCGCGTCGATATAGCTCCAGAACCGCCCGAGCTTGACGGCGGGATCTTGGAAGCGCTCGGCGAAGCCGCGGAAGTCCGGCTCGAAATTGACGCCCGGAAAACGCAGGCTGAAGATCGTCATGTCGTGGATGCGGACGAAGCTGTCCGCCGCGGCCTCGGCGACGACTTTAGAGAGGCCGTATGGATCCTGCGGCCGGCATGGATGCTTTTCATCCAGCGGCAGATAATCCGGCGCGAAGGACTTGCGCGCGTAAAGAAAGCCGAACGCCGCAGTGCTGGAGGCGAGCACGACGCGCGAGACGCCGTTTGTCGCGGCCGCGTGAAGGACATTGTAGCTCGCGGCGACGTTGTTGGTGAAAGTCTCGGGGTCCGAAACGATGCCCGGCGCCTGATAGGCCGCGAGATGGATCACGCCGTCGGCGCCGGCGACCGCGCGCGAAATGTCCTCGGCGCGCGTCAAATCGACCGTCTGCGATGGGCAGATCGCTTGCCGCGGCGCTGCCCGGTCGATGCTCGAGACCTCGTAGCCGTGCGCGAGCAGGTGGCGGACGACTTCGCGGCCCAGCATGCCGCTGCCGCCGGTGACGACGATTTTTGCCATCACTTCACTTTATTTCACGAGACGGCTCATCTCGCGCTTTCGGTCGCGGAGGAATTGAAGAAACGTCTTCGCCGCGTGCGACAGCGTGCGCGCGCCCCGCTGAGCGATGCGATGGCAGATCTCGAGCTTGAAATCCGGGGTCTTGAGAATCGCGATCTGCCCGAGCGCCACCTCGTTGTCGATCCAGCGGCGCGCGATGGCGCTGATGCCGAGGCCTTCCGCGACCGCGACCTTGATCGCCTCGTGGCTCGAGACCTCCATGGCGAGTTTGATATCGAGGTGGCGGTCGTTGAAAAACCGGCGCACGAGTTCGGTGCCGGCGGACTCCGGCTCGCGCAGGACAAACGGCTCGGCGGCGAGCTCTTCGAGGCTCACCCGGCGCTTGCGCGCGAGCGGATGGCGCGACGGCGCCGCAACGATCATGTCGGAGACGGCGTAGGGTTCCGAGACGAGCCCGCGCAGCCGGGGCTCGTGGCTGAACATGCCGAGCTCGATCGCGTCTTCCTCGAGCAGCTGCTCGATGCTGGTTGAGACGCCGTAGTTCATATAGATGTCGAGCTTCGGATAGATGGACTTAAAGTTGCTGAGCGCCTTGGGCAAGAGATAAGTTCCGGGGAGACCGGCACCGCCGACCGCGAGCCGGCCGCAGCCGAGCTCGACGACCTCGCGGATGTCCTGCCGCGCCGTGTCGAGGCTCGCGAGAATCCGCTGCGCGTGCTCTTTCAGCCGCGCTCCGGCCTCGGTCAACTCGACGCGCCGGCCGCGGCGCTCGAACAGCCGCGTGCCGCACCAGTCTTCGAGACTCTTGACGTGCAGCGAGATCGACGGCTGGCTCAAGTGTAGCAGCTCGGCGGCGCGCGAGAAGTTTTTCAGCCGCGCGCATTCGACAAACACGTGCAGGCGGTAGGTGTCCATTGACGAAGTATAAGATATCCCGAGTTGGTATTAAAGTTATTAATACCCCGATCTAAAAAGTCTATTGGACACGACGGGCTCTTCGGGGTAAGAAAATTTTATACGACGCCGGATCGCGCTTCCCATGGAGGCGCAGGAACACGATGTTAGTCATAGATTTGGATTCCCATTCTCGCCCCCGTCGAGAAGACTACGTCATCCCACCCGAATATGAGCATTTAAGGCCGAGCTCCTACACGGATGAAAGCGGCAACGTGCGCCGCATTTTCAACGACAAGGTCATCAGCGTGCGCACGGCCGGCGAGCGCGCGATTTCCGACCGCCACGGGAAATCCGCCTGGCACGCGGCCGAGTACGACGCCGACGTGCGCTGCGAGCAGGTGAAGGAGGCCGGCATCGACTACCAGTTCGTCTCCGCGGGCACCGTCGGCATGTTCAGCTACATCGACGCGGAGCCCGGCGCCGCGTTCACGCGGGCGTCGAACAACTTCATTTACGAAAAATTTATGAAGAGCTACCCCAAGCTTTTCACCGGCGCGCCGCAGCTTCCCCTGCAGGACACTCGCGAGGCGATGAAGGAGCTGGAGCGCTGCGTCAAGGAGCTCGGCATGCTCACTTTCCTCATGCCGACCAACTGGAACGGCATCGATCTCGCCGATCCGCATTGGTGGCGCCTCTACGATTACGCGCGCGAGCTCGGGGTTCGCGGCGTCATCGTCCACATCGGCAGCTTCGCCGGTCCATGGATCGGGAAAGACCGCCTCGCGGTCCTCGGCTCGGACGGCACGCCGGGGCGGCGCATCGTCTCGCAGACGTTTGAGTACTCCGCCAACATCGTCAATCTTATTTTCGGCGGGCTGCTCGACGCCTTCCCGGAGCTCAACTTCGCGTTCCTCGAGGCCGGCGCCGAATTCGCCGTCAACCTCAAGCACCGGATCGATGAAAACGTCGAGCAGATCGCGTACCTCGAGGACCTGCTGAAAGCGCCCGTCGATAAATACTTCGACCGCTTTTATTTCGTCGTCGACGACCTGTTGCTCGAGGAGAACGGCAAGCGGCTTGCCCGCGTCATGGAGGAATTGGGCGCAGACCGGCTTTTCTTCGGCTCGGATTATCCGCATGACGACGGCCATCTCGATGTCGCCGCGCGCATCAAGGACCTCGACAGCATCCCGGCAGCGACCAAACAAAAGCTCCTCGCCGGCAACGTCGTCGAATACATGGGCGGCAAACTCGCGCTTTGATTCCCCTCGCGTCGCTCGGTTGCGGAAGGCGGCCGGCGCCATTCTGAGCGCCGCGTTGATCATCGAATACGATTCAGGTAAAAGTGGACGGGCCTATAAAAAAGAAAATGACTTGAAAAGGCACCCGCGGTTTTCCGCGCCGGCGCTCGTTCGCTTCGTCGCATCGCCGAGCAATCGTCCGAAACTCGAAGCAGCATGGGCTATTATAGAAATCTTCAGGAGTACATCGCCGCGCTCGAGCGTGCGGGACTCCTCTACCGCGTGGCGCGGCCGATCAACAAGGATAGCGAGATGCATCCGCTGGTCCGCTGGCAGTTCCGCGGCCTCGGCGAGGATGAGCGGCGCGCCTTTCTTTTCGAGAACATCCATGACGCCAAAGGCAAAAAGTACGATATCCCCGTCTTGATCGGCGGCCTCGCGGCATCGCAGAAGATCTACGCGCTGGGTCTCAACTGCAAAGAGGAAGAGGTCGAGGGGATCTGGTCGCGCGCGCTGGATAAGCCGCTGCCGCCGGTGCTCGTCGGGCGCGGCGCGGTCCAGGAGGTCGTCTATCAGGGCGAAGAGCTCAAGCGCAGCGGCGGGCTTTACCAGCTGCCGATTCCGATCTCGACGCCCGGCTTCGACAATGCGCCTTACTTCACCGCCGGCTGCTGGATCAGCAAAGACCCCGAGACCGGCGCCCGGAACATGGGGGTCTATCGCGCGCAGGTGAAGGGCGCGCTCAAGACCAGCATCTCGTGGGGCAGCCTCAAGCACAGCGCGATACATTGGGAGAAATGCAACAAGAAAGGCGTGCCGCTCGAGGCCGCGATCGTCGTCGGCGGGCCGCCGTCGATCACGTACGCGGCGGTGCAGCCGGTGCCGTTCGGCGTCGACGAGCTGGCGCTCGCGGGGGCGCTCGGCGGCGCGCCGCTCGAAGTCGTCAAATGTAAAACCATCGACCTCGATGTGCCCGCTGAGGCCGACATCGTCATCGAAGGAAGGATTCCGTCGGATTACCTCGAGCCCGATGCGCCCTTCGGCGAGGCGCACGGCTACGTCGATCCCGGCGATCTGACCGCCGTCTTCGAGGTCACCGCGATCACGCATCGGAAGAATCCCGTCTACGTCTCGATGCTGAGCCAGCTGACGCCGAGCGAATCGAGCAAGATCAAGCAGTCGGCCTATGAGACCCTGGCGCTGAAGCATTTGCAAAAGACCGTGGGGCCGGCGGTGCGCCGCGTCGCGCTCTACGAAGACCTGCTCAACCGCCAGGTCGCCGTCGTGCAGATGGAAAAGGCGAAGCCGGAGGAGAAGTGGCGCGCGCTCGAGGCGCTGCTGCCGTCGCGCATCATCCACAAGATCATCGTCGCCGTCGATCCCGACATCGACCCGCACGATCCGCAGTCGCTTCTTTGGGCGATCGCCAACCGCTCGCAGCCGCATCGCGACATGCGCATCGTCCCGAACCGGCCGCTCCCCTGGAATCCGATCCGCTACGTCGCCGACGGCGAGCATTACGATGTGACCGATTCGACGCTGCTCGTCGACGCCACACTCAAGGCCGACTTCCCTCCGGTCGCGCTGCCCGCGCGCGAATATATGGAAGCGGCGCGGAAGATATGGGATGAGCTCGGCCTGCCGAAGCTCACGCCGCGCCCGCCGTGGCACGGCTACTCGCTCGGGCTCTGGTCCGACGAGCTCAAGGCGCAGGCGGAGAACGCGACCGCCGGCGAGCACGAGCGCAACGCGGAGTACAGCCGCGCCAAAGGCGTCAAAGTTCCCCGGGGGGCGAAGTTCGTCGAGCTCAAGGAAAAATTTCTCGCCGACGAGCTGGAAGAGTTCAGGAAGCGGTCGGCGAAAAAAAATCCCGGCAAGCGCGAGCGCTGATATTGATCGGATGAAGCTGCTCGAATACTGCGCGCTCGCGCTCATTGCTTTGGCCTCCGCCGTCGCCGCCGACGCCCAGAGCCTCAAGCTCAGTTATTCTTCCGATAGCCCCGGGGCCCTGCCGGTGTGGATCGCCAAGGAGAGCGGCCTTTACGCCAAGAACGGCCTCGACGTGCAGCTCGTCCGCGTCACCGGCAACGTCGCGGTGATGGCGGTGGTCGCCGACGAGGTGAACATCGCCTTCATGGGCGGCACCGCCGCCATTACGAGCAATCTCGCCGGGTCTGATGCCGTCATGGTCGCCGCGGGCGAGATCGCCACCGATTATTCGCTCATCACGACCGCGAAGATCAAATCTCCCGAGCAGCTCAAAGGCAGCATCATCGGCATCGCAAGCGTCGTCGGCTCGGCGACGACGGCGACGCTTTACGGGCTTCAGAAGCTGGGGCTCAGCCGCAGCGATGTCACGCTGCTCGTGGTCGGCGGCACGCCCGAACGGCTCGCCGCGCTGCGCACCGGACGCATTCAGGCGACGCTGTTGAGCCCTCCCACGAGCTTTGCCGCCGAGCGCGAGGGCTACACCATCTTGACCGATGTGATGATGCCGCTTCCATACAACAGCGTCGTGTCGACGCGGAAGTTCGCGAAGCAAAATCCCGATGTGGTTCGGCGTTTCATCAAGGCCCATCTCGAAGCGGTGCATATGCTGAAGACCGACCGCGAGGCGGGGATCAGGACGCTGGCCAAATACCTGCGGCAGACCAAAGAGCGGCAGCTTCTCGAAAAGAGCTACGACATGTCGACGGCGGAAAGCATCCTGCCGCGGAAGCAATACCCGACGCTCGCCGGCATCAAGGTCGTGCTCGACGGCCTGGTGAAGACCTATCCGCGAGCGGCGACCGCGCGGCCGGAGGAGTTCACCGAGACGTCCTTCATCAAGGAATTTGACGAGAGCGGCTTCATCGAAGCGCTCTATAAAAACAAGAATTGAGAGTCGAGGCATGCCGGTAACTGTCGGCCAGAGTGTGCCGCGCATCGACGGCCGGGAGAAGGTCACCGGGCGCGCGCTCTATGCGAGCGATTTGACGTTTCCGAATCTGGCGCACGGCAAGATTCTCCGCAGCCCCTACGCGCACGCGAAGATCGTCCGCATCGACGCCCGCCGCGCCGAGGCGATGCCCGGCGTCGTCGCCGTGCTCACGCGCGAGAATCTCATGGTCCGCGCGCCCTACTTCGGTACCTACATCAAAGACCAACCGATCGTGGCGCTCGACAAGGTGCGCTACGCCGGCGACATCGTCGCCGCGGTCGCCGCCACCGACGAGAGGACCGCCGAGCAGGCGCTCGGCGAGATCGAGGTCGACTATGAAGAGCTGCCGGCGCTGTTCGATCTGGACGCGGCGCTCGCCGCCGGCGCGCCGATGATTCACGACGAGAACCCCGCGCGCAAGGACCCGAGATACGGCTACGGCGCGAGCGTCGTTCGGCACGACGCGACCAACATCTTCTATCATTTCCGTTACGAGCGCGGCGATATCGAACGCGGCTTGAAGGAATGCGACCGCGTTTTCACCGAGACCTACTATCTGGCCGGCGCGCAGCATTATCCGCTGGAATCGCACGCCTGCGTCGCCGACGACCGCGGCGATGAGATCACCGTCTGGAGCGGGACACAGACGCCGTTCCCGCTGCGCCAGGAGATCGCGCGCATGTTCGGCCTGCCGCAGAGCCGCGTCCGCGTTATCGTTCCGTACCTCGGCGGGGGTTACGGCGCCAAGAGCGGCGTCAAGACCGAGGCGCTCGCGGTCGCGCTCTCGCGCCTGGCGCAGCGGCCCGTGCGCGTCCATCTCTCCGCGGAGGAGACTTTCAAGACGCTCGCCGACCCCGCCGCCAAAGTGACGATCACGACCGGAGTTAAAAACGACGGCGGCTTCGTTGCGCGGCGCTGCGAGGTGTATTTCAACGGCGGCGCCTACGCCAATTCCGGTCCGACGGTGACCGAGCGCGCCGGCTACCGCGCTCATGGCCCCTACAAAATTCCCCACGTCAGGACCGACGCCTACTGCGTCTATACGAATATAATCCCCGGCGGCGCGTTCCGCGGCTTCGGCGGGCCGCAGGTCTCGTTCGCCTATGAATCGCAGGCCGACACGATCGCGCGCGCGCTCAAGATCGATCCCGTCGAGCTCAGGCTGAAAAATTTGTTGGACAAAGGCGAGCCTTACACCGCCGGAAACATTCCGATCGATTGCGATTTGAAGAGCGAGTTGAAGAGCGTCGCGCGGACGATCGGATGGCGGGAAAAATCCGTAACCGAGACCATGCCGGGAATCCGGCGCGGCAAGGGGATCGCCTGCGCCGTCAAGGACGGCGGCGGCGTCAATAAAGAAGCGAACGCGATCGTGCAGATTCTGATCGACGGCAGCGCGCTGTTATTCCTGGGATCCGTCGAGATGGGCCAGGGCGTGCGCACCGCGCTGATGCAGGTCGTCGCCGAGGAGCTGTCGCTCGCGCCGGAAAAAATTCAGGTCGCGCCGCTCGATTCCGCCTACACGCCCTTCGACCGCGGCACGCACGCGAGCAGCGCGATCACGGTCATGGGCCAGGCCGTCCAGGCAGCGGCGCGGGACGCGCGCGAGAAACTCCTCGCGCTCGCGGCCGACCTCTTCGAAGCGCCGGCCGCGGAGCTCCGGATGAAGGACGGGCTCGTCACCTTCGGCGGCAAACAGGCGGCGTTCGGCGAAATCATGCGGCGCCATTTCGGCGATCTCGAGGGCGAGATCACCGGCCGCGGCCGCTTCAAAGTCGAGCGCCGCGACGATGCGCCGCTCGGCTACCCCGCGACCTTCTGGGAGAACGG
>Ga0310810_10009751_pt1 | contig 11134 bp, 10 predicted proteins | sample NCmetagenome_FD_207641 | JGI IMG/M metagenome (GOLD analysis project Ga0310810, IMG submission 207641) | Soil microbial communities from experimental microcosm in Duke University, North Carolina, United States - NC | ecosystem: Engineered > Artificial ecosystem > Soil microcosm > Unclassified ... | reverse complement strand
ATAACCCGGGCCGCTCCGCCGACTGGAACCGCGACACGTTCGGCGTCTGCAACAACCCGAGCTACCACGGGCACAATTACGAGCTCGACGTGACCGTCGAAGGCGAAATCGACGCCGAGACCGGCTATGTGATGGACCTGACGGTGCTGAAGCGGCTGGTCGAGGAGAAGGTGCTGCGCCACCTCGATCACCGCAACCTCAACGTCGATGTGTCGTGGTTTGCAGCGCTGATCCCGACCGCCGAAAACATCGCGCTGGTGTGCTGGCGCGAGCTCGCGGCCGCGCTTCCCGCCGGCCTCACCCTCCGGCTGCGTCTGTGGGAGACGCCGAGGAACTATGTCGAATACCAGGGGGAATAGCCGCGCCCTCGCGGCCAGGGACAAGGCGCTGCCCGATCTGCCGCCGGCCGCCGCCGACGGCGTGATCGCGTCGGACGTGAGACAGATCCTGACGGCCCTCGGGGAGGACACCAGCCGGGCCGGGCTCGTGCGGACCCCCGACCGCGTCGAGGCCTCGCTTCGCTTCCTGACCCAGGGCTACGGCCTCTCGGCCGCCGATGTCGTCGGCGATGCCGTGTTCGCCGAAACCCATGACAGCATGATCCTGGTTCGCGACATCGAGCTGTACTCCCTCTGCGAACACCACATGCTCCCGTTCTTCGGCCGCGCGCACGTGGCCTACCTCCCGGCCGGCCGCATCGTCGGACTATCCAAGCTGGCGCGGGTGGTAGATGTGTTCGCGCGGCGTCTTCAGGTGCAGGAACGGCTCACCGATCAGATCGCCGATGCGGTCATGGAGATCCTGCAGCCGGCGGGCGTGGGCGTGGTGATCGAAGCGGCGCATTTCTGCATGATGATGCGGGGCGTGGAGAAGCAGAACAGCCGCACGGTAACCAGCGCGCTCCGCGGCGTGTTCCGCGACGATGCCCGCACGCGTGACGAGTTTCTCCGCCTGGCCCACAATCACGGGGAAATCTGACGTGGCCGTCTTCGACCTGCGTCGTGGATCGATACCGCTCCTGCTGGCCGCGCTCGGCGCGAGCCCCGTCGCGGGCCAGGGTACACTGCCGGCGCTCCCCGACAGCGCCGGCTGGGGGGTTCACGTCCTCGCCGCCACGCAGGACCGATCCGGCGCGGTCTGGCTCGGCACCTACGGGCAGGGAATCTTCCGGCTCCCCGCCGATTCATCGCACTGGCAGCGGATTCGCTCCGACACCAGCGGCACGTCGATCTCGTGGGATTTCGTGAACGCGATCGCGTTCGGGCCGCGCGGCCAGGTCTGGTACGGGACCGTCGGCAACGGCTGGGGCCTTTCCGTCGACAGCGGCCGCACTTGGCGCAACTGGACGCTCCGCGAGCTTGGCCCCGAGTGGCAGTACGTCGTTCCCGACGGCATCATCGTGCGCGGCGACACCACCATCGTCGCCACGGCGGACGGGCTTCAGATCACGACCGACGACGGTGCGCACTGGACCGCGGTCGGTGACACCGTGGGCCCCCGCGCCCGCGGGCCGGCCGACACCGCGCTGGCCCTGCTGCCGAGCGAGTACGTCACCTCCATACGACGCGACTCGCCCCGGTCGCTCGCCGCGTTCTCCACCCTCGGGGGCGGCGGCCGGCTCGTGGCGGAGAACGGCCGGTGGAACGTGGTGCCGGCCCGCGTGCCGGAGCCCACCGACGTGGACTGGGCGCTCACGTTTCTCCGGCGCCATGCCTGGATGAAGAGTCGCTGCGGCCTGCACCGCGCGCAGAGCCAGTGGTCATGCACGCCGTCCCGCGCCCCCGCCGCCACGGCGCCCGCCACGCCCCGTACCACCTGGTTTGCCCGGCCCATTGGCCCCACCGACAATCCCTACATCGACCAGACGTATCGCTACGGCTCGACGATGGGGGGCAATTTCCAGCAGCATCAGGGCGTCGAGTTCAACAATCCGGACGGCACGCCGGTCCATGCCATTGGCGCGGGTACCGTGGTCTACGCGGGCCGCGCGGAGGCGGGAGCGCTGACCGTGGCCATCCGGCACGATACGACTGTCACGCCCGTCGGCGGTACGCCGCTCCGGATCTTTTCGACCTACTACCACAACTCGGCGCTCCTGGTGCAGGTCGGTGACCGGGTGACGGCTGGCCAGGTGATCAGCCGAGTCGGTAACACCGGCCGCGCCACCAACGATCACATGCACCTCGAGGTCCACGCCTCGCCCACGGACTCGGTGGGCGCCATCGTGGACTCGCTGCAGAAGTACCCGCCCTACACGACCAACCCCGAGCTCTGGATCCAGCCGCTCGCCGGCACCGGCATCGTTGCGGGGCAGGTCTTCGGCGCGGACGGCCAGCCGATCCGGCAGGCCCGGATCTACGGCCTCCGGAAGCCGCAGCCGGCTGAAACGCCGTTTTCCTACCTCGAGACGTACGGGTCCCGCGCCCACCCGCACCCGCTCTACGGCGAGCATTTTGCCATCGGCGACGTGCCCGCCGGCACCTACACGATCGGAACGCAGATCGGCATCCGGAAGGTGTACCGCCGCATCCGCGTCGTGCCGGGCAAGGTGACCTGGGTGGTGTTCCGGTGAGCCGCCGCTGAGGCGGACCTGATGTTCATCGAGCTGGCCGATCACCTGCGCTGTCCGGCCGAGCATGAGGAGCAGTTCCTGGTCCTCCTGCCCGAGCAGACCGAGCAGCGCTGGGTGCGCGCCGGCGACCTGGGCTGCCCGGTCTGCGGTCGCGCGTTCCGGATCGATGACGGGATCTTCGTCGCGGGCCAGCCGCCCGACTTTCCCGCAGCGGCCACGGCGCTCGCGGGCGACGCGCTCGCAGCGCTCAGCGGGCTCAGCGGTCCCGGCGGATACATGGTGCTCGTGGGCGGCGCGGCGGCCAACGCCGCACGGCTGGTCGACTCGGTGCCCGGCGTGGGCCTCGTGGCCGTCAACCCGGAGCCGGCGAGGGCGGATGGCAATGGTGTGAGCGTGGTCCGCGCAGCGCGCCTCCCGCTCCGGTCGAACTCGATGCGCGCTGCTGTGCTCGGACCGGGCTATGCCGACGCCGCCGACTGGGTGGCGGAAGCACTGCGGGTTACGCTCCCGGGCCTGCGTGTGGTGGGTGAGGGCACGGCGCCCGAGCGGGACGACCTCGAAATCCTCGCCACGGCCGATGGGTGCTGGGTCGGACGGAAGCTCCGGAACCGCTACTCCGGGTGATGCCCCGCGGCCTCGGCCGCGCGATAGACCGCCTCGATCGCCTCGCGGTGATTCTGCTCGACCACCCGCCGCTTCACCTTGAGCGTCGGCGTCAGCTCTCCGGTCTCCACGCTGAAATCTTCGGGCAGGAGCAGCAGCCGCTTCGGCACCTCGAAGTGTGCCATGTCAACCAGTGGGCGCAGCACCTCGCGATCCATCTTCGCGCGCACCGCGTCCTGGGCGAGCAGCGCGGGCACGTCGTCAGGATCGAACCGGATGTTCTTGCGCGCGGCCCACGCCTTGAGCGTGTCGAGATTCGGCACCACGAGCATGATGGGGAACTTCCTTCGGTCGCCCAGCATGACGGCGTTGGACACGAACTTGCTCGTCTTCACCAGGTTCTCGATCGGCTGCGGCGCGATGTTCTTGCCGCCCGCGGTGACGATCATGTCCTTCTTCCGGTCGGTGATCCGGAGGAACCCCTCCGCATCGAGCACCCCGATGTCGCCGGTGTGCAGCCAGCCGTCGGGATCGATCGTCTCGGCCGTGGCCTCCGGCTTCCCGAAATACCCCTTCATCACGTGCGGCCCGCGCGTCAGGATCTCGCCGTCGGACGCGATCCGCACCTCGACGCCAGGCAGCGGCCGCCCGACGGTTCCCAGCTTCAGCGCGTCGAACGTGTTGACCGCAATCACCGGTGACGTCTCGGTGAGCCCGTACCCCTCGAGAATCGGAAGCCCCGCGGCATAGAAGAACTTCGCGATCTCGGCCGACAGCGGCGCGCCGCCCGATACGAAGAATCGGAGGCGACCGCCAACCCGCGCCTGCAGCTTGGCAAAGACGAGACGGTGCGCCAGGCGGTAGCGGAACCCGAGCCCCCTGGGGACGGGGCGGCGGGCCAGCCGGTATTCGGCCCAGCGCTCCCCCGTGGCCTTGGCCCAGCGGAAGATCCGTCGCTTGATGGGCGACCCGCTCATCGCGGCATCCAGCACGCGCGCGTAGATCTTCTCGTAGAGCCGCGGCACGCTGAGCACTACCGTCGGCCGAAGCTCCAGCATGTCGGCGGAGACGGTGTCGATGCTCGTGGCGTAGTTGATGATGGTGCCGGACTGCATCATGCAGTAATGGCCCGCCATCCGCTCGAAGACGTGGGAGAGCGGCAGGAACGACAGGCATTCATCCGTGTCCCGGAGCGGCAGCACCTGGAGTCCGGACATCACGTTCGACGTGAGGTTCCCGTGCGTCAGCATGACGCCTTTCGGGTCGCCCGTGGTGCCGGAGGTGTAGATCAGCGTCGCCACGTCGTCGGGGCCGACGGCCAGCGCATCGCGCCGCCACGCGTCTCGCGCTGCCGCGTCGCGGGCGGCCGTGCCGCCGCCCGACTGCAGATCGGCAAAGGCGATCGCGCCATCGGACACGGCGTCTCGATCCATCACGATCACGTGCTGCAGGTCGCCCAGGCGCGGACGGACCTCGCGAATCTTGGCCAGCTGCTCGGCCGACGAGACGACGACCGCCTTGGCCGCGGCGTCCCGCAGAATGAACTCGATCTGGCGCGCGGGCAGGGTGGGGTAGATCGGCACATCCGCGCAGCGGATGCTGAGGCAGGCATAGTCCGTGACGGCCCACTCCGGCCGATTTTCGCTGAGGATGGCCACGCGGTCGCCGGTGATCACGCCGAGGCCGCGGAGCCCCGCTGCTACCGCGTGTACGCGCGCCTCCAGCTCGGCATAGCTCACGGGCACCCAGGACCCGGCGCTCTTGGACCGCAAGGCCACCGGCCGCGCGCCGAAGCGATCCAGCGCGCCAAAGAAGATCTCGTTGAGTGTCCGGGGAGTTGTCACCCGAGCCTCCTCTGCTGTGGTGACCAGCGGCGGCAGGCGCTACTGGAAGATCACGGCAATGGTCTGTCCGGAGCCCGCGACGGCGGCTCCGCTTGGACGGAGCGCCCGGACCTGGACGGCGGCCTGGGGCGGCGCCGTCAGCCCCGTTACGCGGTCGAGCGTCACCGGCGACGAGGGCGTGCCGTCGGCAGCGGTCAGCACCGTGTCGACGATCGCGCCGTTGGAGAACCGGATCGCCGGTGCTGCCGCGTCGCCAAGGGGGGGGTCGGTGACCGTATAAATGAGGCGATGCCCGGCGAGCGAGCTCCCGGCCGCGCCGAGCAGCTGGGCTACGAGCGGTGCGGACGAACTGACTCCCGGCGCCACGATCACCGCACCTGGCGCAACGGCGAGCGAATCGGCGCGTCCGAGGATCGTGAACGTGAGGAAGTCGGAGATCAGCGTCCCCTGCGTGGCCTGGATGCGGCCGGTGCCGGGTGCGAGTCCCGTGGCGCGGCCCGTGGCCGGGTCGACGCTCACGGTGGCATCGGGTGTCGACCATCCGATCTCGGCCGCCACGCTGTCGCCGGCGCGATCGAGGGCTCGGGCGGAGAGCTGGATGGTGTCGCCCACTTCGAGCTCGAGACGGGACGGCACCTTCACCTCGAGCGCCACGACGCCGTTTCCCACGTCGGTGATATTGCTGCAGCCCAGGGCTGCCGCCGCCAGCAGCGGCAGCAGCCGTCTCACGGCGTCTCCGCCGCCGGGGAGCTGGCGATCTCGCGAAGCGCGGCCTCGGCGTGGTGCACCCAGCGGTCCGCGTCCGCGCCCTTCGGCGGGCGCGCCAGGAAGGCGCGCAGGTGTTCTGCCGCCTGTGACGGCTCCCCGCGCTTGAGCAGGAGGAACGCCACGCCGTAGTGCGCGCCACCCAGCGAGTTGTCGAGCTCGAGCGCGCGCTTGTAGTGGCGGATCGCTTCGTCCGTCTGGCCCGTCTTGGTGAACGCGATGGCCATGTTGAGGAGAATCCGCGAGTCGGTCGGATTGTCGCGGAAGGCGAGGCGATAGGACGTGAGCGCAGCCTCGTAGTCGCCCTGCCGCTCGAGGGCGAGCCCCTCGTTCAGGTAGTCGAGGCGCTGGGGCCGCAGGTTCTCGGCCGGGGCCTTGCCGGTCAGGCGTCGCCAGATGCTCATGTTGACGAGGATTCCCCGCGCGGAAGGTCAACGGAATACACGAGATACGACGTTCATCCTAACATAGTCCGCGGCTTCACGGGCCGCAACGCAACGCGGGGGTCCGTTGCCCGCGCTTCCCTCGCGCCGTAGCTTCCGCGGAGAGACGCACCGACCCCAGCCGGAGATGACATGCGACGTGCCCAGCCCAGCGGTCCGCGAGGAGTGATGGAGGTGGACTGGCCGTTCTTCGGCGAGCTCTGCCGGGCGCTCGCGCTCCGGGTGGCCGGCGAGTACGAGCCCGAGGTCGTCCTCGGCGTGGCCAAGGCGGGCGTCATTCCCGGCGTCGTGGTCGCGTCGATTCTGCAGTGCGAATTCGCTTCCATGGTCGTGACCCGCCGCGAAGCCGATGAAGACCCCGTGCTCATCTCCGGTCCGCCGGCCACGGTCCGCGGCCGGCGCGTGCTGATCGTGGACGAGACCTGCGACACCGGCAGCACACTCCGGCTCGCGCTGAACGAGGTGCGGGCGCTGGCCCCCGCGGCCGTGCGCACCGCCGTGTCCTTCAAGACCGGCGATTTCCAGCCCGACTACCACGCCTTCGAAACCGAGAGCTTCATCATCCTGCCGTGGGACCGCGAGGTGATCGTGGGCGGCGAGCTGGTCATGCGGCCGGACTACGCCGCTCGGCTGGCCTAGCGGGCAACCTTTCCAGGGTTCGACCCATCCAATGCTCCGACCTCCACATGGAGCATCCATGCCCCGCGTTCGTCCACTGCTCGTTGCCTCCGCGTCGCTTCTGGTGGCGGCACCCCTCACCGCCCAGAACAATCGCTATTCCCTCACGGGCAGCGACGTCGCCATCTACAACCTGGCCGGCACGGCCCGGCTCGAGGGTGGAACCGGCTCGGCCGTCGTGGTCGAGATGACCCGTCAGGGTGCCGACGGCGGCCGCCTCGAGGTACAGACCGGGTCCATCTCCGGCCGGGAGACGCTCCGGGTGATCTACCCGTCGGATCGGATCGTGTACCCCGCTCTGGGCCGGCATTCGCAGTCCCAGCTCCGGGTGCGCGATGACGGCACCTTCAGCGGGAACGATGGGGGCCGCGGCCGCGACGTGCGGATCAGCGGCGACGGCGGCGGCCTCGAGGCCTCGGCCGACCTGCGCGTGCTCGTTCCGGCCGGTCAGCGGATTACGGTGTACCTCGCGGCGGGGCGGGTCAGCGCGTCGAACGTGAACGGCCGGATCAGGATCGACGCATCCAGCGCCGACGTCGAAACCACGGCAACGAAGGGGAGTCTCGGCATCGACGTCGGATCGGGCAACGTCAAGGTCACCGGCGCCGAAGGCGAGCTCGATGTCGATACCGGCTCGGGTGACGTCGCGCTCTCCGACGTCCACGCCGGCGAGGTCGGCATCGACACCGGCTCAGGCGAAGTGAACGCCACGACGCTCGGCGCCCGCACGCTCAAGATCGACACCGGGTCGGGTAACGTGACCCTGTCGGGCGTCGCCGCGGAGGACGCCAACATCGAGACGGGCAGCGGTGACATCCGGCTCGATGTCGATCAAACGCTCCGTTCATTCCACGGAGAGACCGGCTCGGGTGACGTGACGCTGCGCGCCCCGGCCTCGCTCAGTGCGGCGCTGGATATCGAGACGTCAAGTGGAGAGATCGAAAGCGACTTCGATGTGGCGGTGACACGGAGGGAGGAGGATCATCTGGTGGGCCGGATCGGCGCCGGCGCGGGGCGGATCTCCGTCGATACCGGCTCGGGCAGCGTACGGCTGCTCCGGAAGTAGTTGCGGCTAGGCGGCGCCGTCGAGGCCGAGCGCCTCGGCGTACCCCATGCCTTGCGACATGCGGTCGTAGATCGTGCTCAGTGTTTCGGGGGCGCCGGCCAGGAAACGGCAGCGGCTGTCGCCCCGGGAACGGCACTCCACCTCCATCACCGCCGCCATCCCGTCCGACATCCGCCCCAGAAAATCCGCCAGCAGTCCGCAGGACAGATGGCATGACGGATACTCCGCGCCGCCCTCCTCGGTGGCCTCGGCCCATTCGGTGGAGTCGAGCGCGAGCACCGACGGGCCGAGCGGGTGCAGCGTGAGGTGTCCCCAGCCCGATTCCGCGAAGAACCGCGAGAGAACGTCGCTCAGGTGGCGCGCGTCGAGCTCGCCCGGACGCTCGACCCGGTACGTCGCGGCGAGCCAGGCGGAGTAGGCCTCGAAGAGCTGTTCCCCGCCCGCGAACCCTGCCTCCTGGAGGTACGCCGCGGCCTGAAGGCCCGTGTCACGCTCGAGGCTGGTCCGAAGCTGCTGGAGGGAGCGCCGACCGAGGCCGACACAATGGTGCGCTGCGAGTGGTGGAGTCGTCATGGGGTACAAGCTAGGCGTCGCCGCCAACGCGACGCAAGAGCTCAGCCTCATCGATGATCTCGATCGCGAGCGCACGCGCCTTCTCCAGCTTCCCGCCTGCGTCGCTGCCGGCCACGACCGCATCGGTCTGCCGGCTCACACTGCCGGTCACGCGTCCGCCCGCGCGCTCGATGAGCTCGGTGGCCCGGCCCCGGGTGAGCGTCGGCAGTGTGCCGGTGAGGACGTAATTCCGGCCGGTCAGCGCCCCGTCCGCCTGCGCGGCACCAGCTTCGGTCAGGTTGAGCCCTGCCGCCTCGAGGCGGCCCAGGAGCTCGCGGTTCTGGGCATCGGCCATGAAGGCCACGACGGCGTCGGCGATCGCGGGGCCCACGCCGGGCACCGCGTTGATCGCCTCCTTGGATGCCGCCATCAGGGCCTGCATGCTGCCGAATCGCCGGGCCAGGAGCTGCGCTACCGTTTTCCCGACGTGGCGGATGCCGAGGCCGAACAGCAGCAGCGAGAGCGGCTGGCTCTTCGACGCCGCAATCGCGCCGACGAGCTGCTCCGCCGACTGCTGCGCAAACCGCTCGAGCGCCACGAGCTGCTCGACCTGAATGTCGTAGAGATCGGCGACGTTCCGGACGAGATCCGTATCGAGGAATTGCCGCACGCGCTCGTAGCCGAGTCCGCGGATGTCCATCGCGCCGCGCGAGGCGAAGTGCACCATGCCTTCGAGCACGCGGCCCGGACAGGACGCATTCGGGCAGTAGCGCATCGCCTCGTCGGCCGGTCGCTCGACCGGCGTGCCGCAGGCGGGGCACCGGTCGGGCATGACGAACGGACGCTCGTCGCCGCTCCGGCGCTCCCGCAGCGGACCAACGATCTGGGGGATGACCTCGCCGGCCCGGATCACTTCGACCCAGTCGCCCTCCCGCAGGTCCTTCTGCGCGATCAGCTCTTCGTTGTGCAGCGTCGCGGCCGAGACGGTTACGCCGCTCAGCTCGACCGGCTGGAGCTGGGCATACGGGTTGAGCGCGCCCGTCCGGCCCACGTTCACGTGAATGGCGAGGAGCCGGGTGACCGCTACCTCCGGCGCAAACTTCCGGGCGATGGCCCATCGCGGCTCCCGGCCGCCCACAACGCCGAGCTCCGTGTGCAGCGCCAGCTGGTCGACCTTGATGACGACACCGTCCGCCTGGAAAGGCAGGGCCTTGAGCATCGCCTCGAAGGCGGGCACGGCCGCCTGCGCTGCCGCCAGATCGGCCACGCGCTCGGCATGGGGTTCGACCTGGAAACCCCAGGCCGCCAGCTGACGGAGCACGTCGTGATGGGTGGACGCAGTCAGGACACCCTCGATCGGCTCGACCGCAAAGGCAAACATCCGAAGGCGGCGCCGCCGCGTGATGCTCGGGTCCAGCTGGCGCAGCGCGCCCGCAGCCGCGTTCCGCGGATTGGCGAACAGCGATTCACCGTCGGCTTCGCGCCGCTCGTTGAGCCGGCGAAAGCTTTCGTAGGGCAGGTATACCTCGCCGCGCACTTCCATGAGCGCAGGCCAGCCGGTGCCGGCCAGCTGCAGCGGTACGTCGGGGATGGTGCGGATATTGGCGGTAATGTCCTCGCCGATGACACCGTTTCCGCGAGTGGCTCCCATGCTGAGCCTGCCGCCTTCGTAGGTGAGGCTCACGGCGGCTCCGTCGATCTTCACTTCCATCATGTAGCCCGCGCTTCGCACCTCCGGGATCATGCGCGCGTTGCGGTCCTCCCACGCGACGATCCCCTCGGGATCGAAGGCGTTGGCCAGCGAGAGCATCGGGCGGCGATGGGTGTACTTGGCGAGGGCCGAGGCGGGCTCGGCGCCCACCCGCTGGGTGGGACTGTCCGGTGTGCGGAGCGAGGGGTCGGCCTCCTCGAGGCCACGGAGCTCGGCGAAGAGGCGGTCGTACTCGGCGTCGCTGATCGTAGGTGCGTCGTGGACGTAGTACGCGCGGTTGGCGTCCTCGATGCGCTGGCGGAGCAGCGCTGCTCGCTCCGCTGCGGAATCGGCCGCGCCCGGCGTCACCGGCCGGTGGCCTCCTGTGCCAGCACCGTCATCGTCACGCCGACGAGGCGTTCGATCTCGTCGGCACTCGCGCGTGCGAGCGCGCTTTCTCCCCACGGCCCGTCGCGGTCGGCAAAGGCTTCGAGCAGACGGCGGAGATAGCCCACCAGCGCCGCGCGCTCGCGCTCGCGCCTCTTGAGGCCGCTGTCGTCGCCGCGGCGCTCCTGGAGCTTCTCGAAGCGGTGCGCGTTCCGGAGCGCCCGGGCGGTGAGGCCGGCGACCACCTGACAGAACTGCACGTCGGCTTCAGTGAAGGATGGCCCGTCGCGGAACGTGCGGAGGAAGATGGCGCCGATGGCGGTGCCCCTCCAGGAAATCGGTACCACCGTGATGGAGCGGACTCCCCGGGTCTCGAGCGCGCCCCGAAGCGGGCGGAGAGCGGGATCCACCGCCACGTCGTCGATGTGGACCGTCTGGCCGGTCTGCAGCGCGCGGCGGAGCTCGGGATAGCGCTCCAGGTCCACCACGTAGTTCCGGATGCTCGGGTCCTCGAAGCTCGCCACGAGCCGGACC
>Ga0310810_10009750_pt1 | contig 11134 bp, 7 predicted proteins | sample NCmetagenome_FD_207641 | JGI IMG/M metagenome (GOLD analysis project Ga0310810, IMG submission 207641) | Soil microbial communities from experimental microcosm in Duke University, North Carolina, United States - NC | ecosystem: Engineered > Artificial ecosystem > Soil microcosm > Unclassified ... | reverse complement strand
CGGGTTCATTTTCCAGTCGTCCGAGATCTACGGCGGCACCGGCTCCGTATGGGACTACGGTCCGTTAGGCGTCGAGCTCAAGAAGAACATCAAGGACCGCTGGTGGCACGCCATGGTGCGCGCGCGCGACGACATCGAGGGCCTCGACGCCGCGATCCTCATGCACCCGCGCGTGTGGGAAGCGTCGGGCCACGTCGCCGGCTTCGTCGACCCGCTCGTCGACTGCCGCAATTGCAAGAAACGCTTTCGCGCCGACGACCCGCGCATCAAGGGCGAGCCGGGAACGCCGGACGCGCAGTGTCCGTCGTGCGGCATGAAGGGCACGCTCAGTGCGCCGCGCCAGTTCAACCTGATGTTCAAGACGTACATGGGCCCCGTCGAGGACACCGCGTCCATCGTCTATCTGCGGCCCGAGACCGCGCAGGGCATCTACGTCAACTTCGTCAACGTCCAGCAGTCCACGCGGCAGAAGATCCCGTTCGGCATCGCGCAGATCGGCAAGGCGTTCCGCAACGAGATCACGCCGGGGAACTTCATCTTCCGGACGCGCGAGTTCGAGCAGATGGAGATGCAGTTCTTCGTCGAGCCCGGCACGGACATGACGTGGTTCGAGTACTGGAAGGAGCAGCGCATGCAGTGGCACCGCGGGTTAGGCATCGATCCGGCGCGGCTCCAGTTCCACCAGCACACGCCGGAGGAGCTCGCGCACTACGCGCGCGCGGCATTCGATGTCCAGTTCGATTTCGGCGGCACCCTCGGCTTCCAGGAAATCGAAGGCGTGCACAACCGCGGCGACTTCGACCTGAGCCGGCACGCCGAGTATTCGGGCAAGAAGCTCGAGTACGTGGACCAGCCGAACAACCGGCGCTTCACGCCGTACGTCGTCGAGACCTCTGTCGGTGCCGACCGCACGACGCTGGCCGTGCTCGTGAACGGCTATCGCGAGGAATCGGTGCCCGGCGAGTCAGAGGGCCGCACCATGCTCGCGATCCATCCATCGCTCGCGCCGGTGAAGGCCGGCATCTTTCCGTTAGTCAAGAAGGACGGGATGCCGGAGATGGCCGCGCGCATCGCCGCCGACCTGCGTCCGCACTTCCCGGTATTCTACGACGAAGCGGGCGCCATCGGCCGGCGGTATCGTCGCCAGGACGAAGTGGGCACGCCGTTCTGCATCACCGTCGACGGCCAGTCGACGAGCGACAACACCGTCACCATCCGCGATCGCGATACGTTGGCGCAGGACCGCGTGAGCGCGGATCAGTTGCGCGCCGTCTTGCAGGAACGACTCGCACGATGAGCACTCCCACGCTCGACGGACTGCGGCGTGAGGGCGAGTCGTTCATGGAATCGCTCTCGCGCGAGTACTATCGTGCGCAGGCGGGGCTGCAGCCGGACGCGCACTTTCAGGCGATCTACGCGCGACATGCCGCGCTCACGAGCGACGACGCGCTCGATCTCACGCGCGAGACGTTTCGCGGCACGGCGCCGGGCACCGACGATCGCCGCTCGGCGCGCCTCATGCTCGACTGGGTGGCCGAGACGCGCGTGTCGCGCGCACTTGCGGAGTTGGACGAGCGCGAGATTGCCTGGGAGAGCACCGCGCTTGCCACGCTGGATGACGGGACGCGCGTGCCCTTCCAGCGAATCGCGATCGACATCGCCAACAAAACCGACCGCCGCGATCGGCTGGCGCTGGAGAAGGCAAGATCGCGCCTCGTGAAGGCGGAGCTCGCGCCGCTCAGACGCCAGCGCTTCGAGCGCGAGCGCGACCTCGTCGAAGCGTTAGGCATCGGGCCCACCTACAACGCCACGTTCGCCGAAGTCAGCGGCATCGACCTGTCGGTTCTCGCCGCGCAGTGCGAGGGCTTCCTGCGCGACACGCAGGCCATGTGGGACGACGTCTATCGCGAAGGCGTACGCGACAAGCTCGGACTGGAACCGGGCGAGGCCACGCGCGCCGATGCGCTCGCGCTCCTGCGCGCGCGCGAATTCGACGGTGCCTTTCCTGCCGCCGCCCTCGAGGACATCGTGCGCCGGCAGATGTCCGAGATGGGCATCGAGGCCAGCGCCAACGGCCACATCATCGTCGATGCGGTCGAACGGGAAGGGAAGCGCTCGCGCGCGTTCTGCTCGCCGGTGCGCGTGCCGTTCGAGGTGTACCTCGTGCTCCGGCCGCACGGCGGCCAGTCCGACTATCGCACCTTCCTCCACGAGCTCGGCCACGCGCTGCACTTCGGGTACACACGGCCCGACTATCCGTTCGAGTTCCGCTGGTTAGGCGACAACTCGGTGACCGAGTCGTACGCGATGCTGTGCGACCACTTGCTGCACGATCCGGGATGGCTGCGCCGCTACACGGAGCTCGGCAAGGCCGACATGGGGGCCTTCCTCCGCACGGCCGGCTTCGAGGAGCTTCAGTTCCTTCGGCGCTACTGTTCCAAGCTGCTGTACGAGGTGGCACTCTACAGCGGCGAGGTGTCCTGGGACGCGCTGCCGGACCTTTACGTCGAGACGTTGGGCCGCGGCACCACGTTCAAGTACGACGCGGCCGACGCGTTCGTGGACGTCGACCCGCGGTTCTACGCCGCACGATACCTGCGCGCGTGGCAGCTGCAGGCGCTCCTAACGGAAACACTGCGCGATCGGTTCGACGCGGACTGGTATCGCAATCCGCGCACCGGTCCCTGGATCGTGACCGAGCTGTTCGCCGAAGGCCAACGCGAGCTGGCGGATGAGCTGGCCACGCGCGTAGCCGCGCAGCCGCTCACGTTCGAGCCGCTCGTGCGGGCGACGGAAGCGCTGGTGAGCGCGTCGTGAGCACGGCGTTGGTCACGGGCGCGTCGCGCGGCATCGGCCGCGCGATCGCGGAGCGGTTAGCCGAGCGCTACGAGATCGTCGCGGTCGCGCGATCGGCGAAGGAACTTGAGGACGTGGCGCGCAGCATCGAATCTCGCGGCGGTCGCTGCCGCTCGATTGCGCTCGACGTGTCCGACCACGCCGCGGTGTCATCGGCGCTCGGGTCCCTCGAGGTGGACGTCCTCGTGAACAACGCCGGACTCGGCATCATGAAGCCCATCGCCGAGATGTCGGTGGAAGAGTGGCGTCGACAGGTATCGGTCAATCTCGACGGGATGTTCTATGTGACGCGCGCGCTGTTGCCGGGCATGATCACTCGGCAGCGGGGCTACGTCGTGAACATCGGCTCGCTCGCCGGGCGCAACTCATTCGTCGGCGGCGCGTGCTACTCGGCTACCAAGCACGCCGTGATCGGATTCAGCGAGTCGCTGATGCTCGAGGTGCGGGACGCCGGCGTGCGCGTGACGGTGATCATGCCCGGCTCGGTCGATACGGAGTTCAGCGGACACGCCGCGGGCAACGCGCCGTGGAAGCTCACGCCGGCCGACGTCGCCGAGAGCGTGTGGTACGTGGTGAGCCAGCCCGATCGCGCGCTCGTCTCGCGTGTCGAGATGCGTCCCGCGCGCGTCGCGCGCGGCTAACGCGACCGCCGACGTGGCGTGCAGCGAATACCGTCGGACGAACGTACCTGATGTGCACCAACCGGTTCGGGCCGTTCCCCTCGCTGGAGTTTGCATCATGCGTTGGATCGCATCACTCGCCGTTGCCGCTCTCCTTGCGCCGATCGCGCCCCGTGTCTCTCAGGCGCAACAGGAGGGCGACTACACGATCGAGAACTTTCACTTCACCGACGGCGAGACGATGCCGCAGGTGCGCCAGCACTGGATGACGTTAGGCAGGGCGCGCACCGATGCGAAGGGCCTCACGACCAACGCCGTACTGATCCTGCACGGCACCACGGGCACCGGCCGACAGTTCCTCTCGCCCGTGTTCGCGGGCGTCCTCTACGGCCCGGGACAGCTCCTCGATACCACCAAGTATTACGTCATCCTCCCCGACGCCATTGGCCACGGCAAATCGAGCAAGCCGAGCGACGGGCTGCACGCGCATTTTCCGAAGTACGACTACGCGGACATGATCCGCGCCGAGCACGAGATGCTCACCAAAGGACTCAAGGTGAACCATCTCTTGATCGTCATGGGCACGTCCATGGGCGGCATGCACAGCTGGATGTGGGGCGAGATGTATCCGGATTACATGGATGGGCTGATGCCGCTCGCGAGTCTGCCGACCGCGATGTCGGGCCGCAATCGGATGATGCGGCACATGATGGTCGAGGACATCACGGAGGATCCCGGCTACGACGGCGGCGACTACACAACGCAGCCGCGCGGTCTGCGCGCCGCGCTGCAATTGATGTTCATGATGACGAGCTCGCCGCGCCAGCTGCAGAAACACTATCCGACCACGGATTCGGCGGACGCATACATCGATAAGTGGATGGAGCGCATGGTCACACACGAAGATGCGAACGACTACATCTACGCGTTCGAGGCATCGCGCGATTACGACCCCGAACCCAAGCTGGGTCTCATCAAGGCACCGCTCATCGCCGTCAACTCCGAGGATGACCAGGTCAATCCGCCAAAGTTAGGCATTATGGAAAGGGATGTGCCGAAGGTCAAACACGGACAGTACGTGTTGATCCCGACCAGCGATTCAACACGCGGGCATGGGACGCACACCATGGCGGCGATCTGGCAGAGCCACCTGGCCGACTTGCTCAAGGAGATCGAACAGAACACGGGGCGTTAGGCGAGTCCCGGTCCGCACATACAGGGTCTCCTCGACAAGGATTCCAGGCGGGTTCAATCGGTGATTGCAACATGTGGGGCCGGCATCTACGCTCGTGTGGAAACGGACACCACCGGACACTACGGACACGACCGGACCAGTTCTGCCTGGAGGGCAAACCTCATCGCACGCGGTCCAAGTCTCGTCCTCTTGTTTACAAAAAAATCGGCACGTTTGGCCAGCGGATCGAGACGGAACCACACACCCCAGTCGAATAGTCCGGTCGTGTCCGTAGTGTCCGGTCGTGCCCGTTTCCACATGTGCGTAGAGGCCAGCCCCGCGCGTCGGCGGCGAGACGTCATATAGGTTACGGATGCCATCTCACTCGCCTATGCGCCCTGTTCTGTTAGTCATCTCCGATTTGCTTTTTCGCTCGCGCATCGACGATGCCGCGCGCCACGCGAACGTTCCGCTTCGTGTCGCGAAGTCGATGGAGCAGTTGGAGCGGCACCTCGCCAAGGAAGCGCCGTCGTTGGCCATCGTGGATCTCGAGGCCGACACGATCGACGCTGCGGCCGCGATCCGGCGGCTCCGCGCGACGCCCGGTGGCGACGCAGTCCGCATCGTCGCGTACGCCGGGCACACGAACCTCGGCGCGATCAAGGCCGGTCGCGATGCGGGCGCAGGCGTGGTTCTGGCCAGGTCCGGCTTCATCGCGCAGTTGTCTGGCCTCCTATCGCGCGCCGCAGACGATGCCGGAGCAGCTGAGGCCGCCGGCAACTGACGTCCCCCGACAAAACCGAGCTGGCTAGAGAACCCGCGCTTTCCCGGCCGGGCTTGACAATTTTGGCATTGTAAACGATTTCTGTAATCGATTACATGCCGGCCGAAGCCGCTCGGCTGGCCAAACGACACCGCTGGAGCCACCCCAATGGCCTCCATCAAAGACGTGGCGCGAGAGGCTGGTGTGTCCGTTGCTACCGTGTCCAGGGTGTGCAACGACAGCGGCGTCGTGAGCGACTCGACCCGCCAACACGTCCTCGACGTCGCTGCGAAACTCGGCTACAGCCCGCACGGCGCCGCGCGCAGTCTCATCACCAGCCGCACGAGCACGATCGGCGTGCTCCTCCCCGACCTCTACGGCGAGTTCTTCTCCGAGGTCATTCGCGGGATCGACCGGGCGGTGGGGGAATCCGGATATCACCTGCTGGTCTCCCGGTCGCACGGTGACGAGCGCGAGATCGTCGCCGCATTTCGGGCGATGCGCGGTCGAGTCGACGGCCTGTTGGTCATGTCGCCGGACCTCGACGCGCGGAACGCCGTGAATGCGCTGCGCGACCACTTCCCGGTCGTGCTGCTCAACTGTCCATCGGAGCGCGACCAGCACGATTCGATCGTGATCGCCAACTACGATGGTGCGAGCGAGGCCATGCACCACCTCGTGGAACGCGGACACCGGCGCATCGCCATGATCACCGGTCTGCCGCGCAACTACGATTCGGTCGAGCGACTGCGCGCGTTTCGCGACATCACGCGTGAAGCCGGCATTGGTTGCCAAGACGCGATCGAAGTGGGCGGCGATTTCACCGAGGCCTCGGGGTTTCGCGCCGGACAGGTGCTGCTCGAGGCGTCGCCGCGCCCAACGGCGGTCTTCGCCGCCAACGACTCGATGGCGATCGGCGCGTTGAGCGCATTTCGCTCGGGCGGCGCGCGCGTGCCCGAAGACATCTCCGTCGTCGGGTTCGACGACATCCCGATGGCGCGCTACATGAATCCGCCGCTCACCACCGTGCAGGTCGACATCAGTGCGTTAGGCGTGCGCGCGGTCGAGCGCCTGTTGGGGCACGTGCGCGGTCCGAGCGACGGCGCTCGACAGCGGGAGCTCGTGCCGGCGCATCTCGTCGTTCGTAGTTCCAGCGGGAGTCCGGCCGCATGATGCGCGTGCCGGCTCCCACACCGCGTTCCTCGAGGAGCGCGATTCACGTTCGTCAAGGGAGGTATGCTCCATGAGGTTCCATCGTGCGTCGCGGCGATCCCTCTTCGGTACGAGCGCGATCGCCCTCGCAATGGTCCTCGTCCACGGCGCCGCCGCCGCGCAGACGACGACCGGCAGTATTCGCGGGTATGTGACGAACAGCGCGGGCGCGCCGCTCTCGGGCGCGCGCCTCGAAGCCAAGAATCTCTCGAACGGTGTCACGCGCTTCGGCCTCACGCGCGACAACGGCTTCTACACGCTGCCAGGCCTAACGCCCGGCTCGTACGAGGTGGCGGCCAAGCGCATCGGCTCGGCACCGAGCACGCGAAATGTACAGGTCCGCGTCGGCGAGGACCTCGCGCTCAACTTCCAGCTCGCCGACAGCGCGGTCACGCTCGCGACGGTGAGCGTGGTTGCCGCTGCGCCGGCGGCCACGCGCACGACAGAAGTTGCCACTAACGTGAGTCAGCAGCAGATCAACGACTTGCCGACCAGCAGCCGGAACTTCCTCGATCTCGCGACGTTGGCCCCCGGCACGAGAGTACAGCCCGACCAGCTCAACGGACAGGGCAAGGAGTTCGCCGCTGGTGCCCAACCGGCCGAGCAGATCAACGTCTTCATCGACGGCGCGAGCTACAAGAACGACATCATCACTGGCGGTATAGCGGGACAGGACGCGAGCCGCGGCAATCCCTTCCCGCGGAACGCAATCCAGGAGTTCCGCATCATCACCAACAACTTCAAGGCCGAATATCAAAAAGCGTCGAGCGCGATCATCACTGCCGTCACGAAGTCCGGTACCAACACGTGGCAGGGCGGATTTTTCAGCGAGCTGCAGAACAAGCACTTTGTGGCGGCAGACACCTTCGCTGTTGCCTCCGGTCTGGCAAAGCCGCACTACGACCGCTATCTGGTTGGCGCCAACCTCGGCGGCCCGATCGTACGCGACAAGCTCTTCTTCTTTGGCTCCTACGAGGGCAACTACCAAGACCGTGAAGGCGTGACGGTGTTCGGCGGTGATGTGAGCCAGTACCCGGCCGCCATTCAGGCATTCAACAACACGTCGCACCTTGCCGCGTTCCGCGAAAATCTCGGCTTCGGCAAGCTCACGTATGTCCCCGACCAGCAGCAGCAGGTCGATGTCACGCTCAGCATCCGACACGAGAGCGACCAGCGCGGTTTTGGCGGGCAGTTCGGCGATGCCTGGCGCGTGTACGAAGGCGGTGAAAACCACCGCGACAACGTCTACACTGGTACGGCCAAGCACACGTTCTTCGGAAGTGATTGGTCTAACGAAGCGTTGTTCACGTTCCAACACTATCTGTGGAACCAGGACCCGATCAACTTCACGACCCCTATCCAAGTGTCGTTCGGCAACTACTGGGTGGGTGGCGACGACGCGGCGCAAGCGCTCACGCAGAACCGCTACTCGTTGCGCGATGACTGGACCTACACGGGATGGCAGTGGGCCGGCGCTCACGTCGTCAAAATTGGCGCCAATTTCGACTTCCTGCGCTACGACATGAACAAGCAGCTCAACGAAAACCCGAAGTTCGTCTACGACGCCAGCAACGGATATCAGTTTCCTGTCCAAGCGCAGGTCGGGTTCGGCGATCCCGACATCGTCCAGAACAACAACCAGTTCGGCGTCTATGCGCAGGACGACTGGAACCCGACCCGCCGCCTAACGCTGAACATCGGCGTTCGGTGGGACTTGGAGACGGGAATGTTCAATCGGAATTATGTGACGCCCACGGCTGTGCGCGACTCCATCCTCGCCTATCGCGATTCGCTGCTCGTCAACATCGACCCGAACCGCTACTTCAGCGACGGTCACAACCGCAAGCTCTACCTTGGCGCGATCCAGCCGCGCGTGGGCGCCTCGTATGCGCTCGACCGTCCCGGTAACACGGTCGCGTTCGCGAGCTTCGGCATCTTCTACGATCGCGACTACTACAATGCGACGTTGGACGAAACCTACCGCCGCCAGCACCCGAACTACACGATCAACTTCCTGCCGCCGGGCACGCCATCGTCCGGCCCAGGCGCTGTCGCATGGGACACCGCCTTCTTCAGCCGCCAAGGGCTGCAGACGCTGATCTCGCAGATCTCGCCGCCGCAGGAGGTCTTCCTCGTGCCTAACGACCTCAAGCCGCCCAAGTCCAACCAGTGGTCGGTTGGTGTGCGTCACAACTTCGGTGAGTGGAACGGGTCGCTCACGTACAACGGAACGCGCAGCTACAACGGATACAGCTACGAATGGGCGAACCTCGCACTCAATCCGGCGACGAACGACTGCTGCCTCTCCAAGAACGTGCCCGCATACCAAAATGTGCTGGTCGGCAACAACAACGTGCACACGTGGTACAACGCGATGCTCGTACAGGTGGATCGGCCGTACGCGAAGATCGGCAACTACGGATGGGGCGCGGGCTTGGCCTACACCCTATCCAAGGCCGAGGCCGAGGGCGGCGACCTGTTCAGCTTCCCCCAAGTCACGGCCGGTCCGCTCAACGCGCGGCACCCGATCGCCGGCGATCGCACGCATCAATTCGTGCTCAATGCGATTACCGATCTGCCGTGGGCGTGGGGATTGCAGCTCAGCGGTCTCGCACAGTTTATGTCGGGCACGCCGATCAACAAGCTGGAATTCGTGCCGCTGCCGCCGCCGCCCGACGGTCCTGGCGGCAACCAGCGCATCCTCGTGGGACGAGCCCGTTCCGCGTGGTTCAAGAATGTCGACGTACGGCTGGCGAAAAACTTCCTGAACGTCAACGGCATGCAAGCTGGAGTCACAGCATCACTGTTCAACGTGTTCAACACGAACAACTACGGCTGCTTCGACGAAACGTTCCTCAATCCTGGTCCGACACCCGGAACGACCGTGGCTAACCCACACTGGGGCAAGGCCGGATGCCTCATTGCCGACCCGCGCCGAGTCCAGATCGGCGCGCAGTTCTCGTTCTAACGGGCGGCGAGGCGCGGCTCGATTGAGCCGCGCTCTCTCGCCTGGGCTGCGGGCCTCCGTCGCGGTCCGGTGCCGGGGCAGGTCAGGCCCGGCCCGGACCGCGCTGGTCTTGGCACTCGTCGCCTGCGCCACGCGCCCGCCCACCGGGGTGCAGGCGCCGCCACTGTCGCCCGCGACCGCGGCGTTCCTCGATACCGTCCAGCACCGCACGTTCAACTACTTCTGGGAAACGGCGAACCCGGCCAACGGCCTCGTCCCCGACCGCTATCCCACACCCACGTTCTCGAGCATCGCCGCCGTGGGATTCGCGCTCACCGCCTATCCGATCGGCGTCGAGCACGGCTGGGTGTCGCGTGCCGACGCACGCGCCCGCGTGCTCACCACCCTCCGCTTCCTCTGGACCGCGCCCGAGGGAACCGCGCCTAACGGGACGACCGGATACCACGGGCTATTTTATCATTTCCTCGACATGCGGTCCGGTGCCCGGTTCCAGACCATCGAGCTCTCCACCATCGACAGCGCACTCTTGTTAGGCGGCGTGCTCTTCTGCCGGCAGTACTTCGATCAGTCCGACTCATCCGAGGTCGCGATCCGCGCACTCGCCGACTCGATCTATCGTCGCGCCGACTGGCGCTGGATCCAGCCGCGCGCACCCCTCGTGTCGATGGGCTGGACGCCCGAGGACGGCTTCCATACGTACGACTGGCGCGGCTACGATGAAGCGATGCTCGTCTACATCCTCGCACTCGGCTCGCCCACACACGCCATCGACAGCACGGCCTGGCGAGCGTGGACCGCCACGTACAAATGGGGCTCGTACTACGGGCAGCCGCACCTCGCATTCGCGCCGCTCTTCGGTCACCAGTACACGCACGTGTGGGTCGATTTTCGCGGAATACAGGATGCGTACATGCGCTCGCACGGCATCGACTACTTCGAGAACTCGCGCCGAGCGACGCGCGCGCAGCGAGCCTACGCGATCGACGACCCGCGCGGCTTCACAGGCTACGCGGACAGCGTGTGGGGCCTGAGCGCGTCCGACGGTCCAGGCGACTTCACGATGAACGTTGACGGCCGCACGAGAACGTTCATGGGATACGCGGCGCGCGGAGCCGATTTCACCGAGGTGCGCGACGATGGCACTATCGCACCCACGGCTGTCGGCGGCTCGGTTCCATTCGCGCCCGAGATCACGATCCCTGCGCTGCAGGCGATGCGCCGCGGCTTTGGCGGCGCGCTGTTCTCCACGTACGGGTTTCTCGACGCGTTCAACCTGACGCTCCCGCCCAACGCAACGCCGCCGGCAGGCCGCATGGTGCCTAACGTCGGCTGGGTCGACATCGATTACCTGGGCATCGACGAGGGGCCGATCGTCGCCATGATCGAGAACTATCGGAGCGATCTGGTGTGGCGATACATGCGACAGAGTCCCTACATCGTGGCCGGGCTCCGCCGCGCGGGATTCTCTGGCGGATGGCTCGACGCCGCGACGTCGTCGAGCCCTCGGTGATGCGCACGACGCTCGCGGCCCGCAACGTCCT
>Ga0310810_10009749_pt1 | contig 11134 bp, 13 predicted proteins | sample NCmetagenome_FD_207641 | JGI IMG/M metagenome (GOLD analysis project Ga0310810, IMG submission 207641) | Soil microbial communities from experimental microcosm in Duke University, North Carolina, United States - NC | ecosystem: Engineered > Artificial ecosystem > Soil microcosm > Unclassified ... | reverse complement strand
ACCCGGCCACGGGGAATTTGGAACCTCTGAACTAGTTACTTCACCGAGGAGAAGCTGGTCGGCGCCAGGAAGGAGTTCGCGACGCGCTGCACGATCGGGCCGTTTGCTTCGGTCTCGGCGCGCTGGCGATGCCATTCCGGATCGGCCTGGAACGTATTCCACTTCTTCTCGCGCTCGGCGAGCGATTCCCATTTCAAGAGGTAATAGAGCGCCTGGTTCGAGTCGCCGACCAAGGTCGTCCAGAAGCCGGCCTGCTCGATCCCGTGGCGCTGCCAGATCTTCAGCGTGATGGAGTCGAAGCGCTTCAACAGATCGGGCAGACGGCCCGGCACCGCGTGATATACGCGCAATTCATAGATCATGTCATTCCTCCGAAAGCTCGAGCTACTTCACCGACGAAAACGAGGTCGGCGCGAGCAGCGTGTTGGTGATCGAGGCGACGATCTGACCGTTCTTCTCGGTCTCGGCGCGCGCCTTGAGCCAGTCCGGATCGGCACCGAACGCGCCGAATTTCTTTTCGCGCTCGGCGAGCGATTCCCATTGCAGGAAATAGGTCAGATCCTGGTTCGACTCGCCGACCAATGTCGTCCAGAAGCCGGCCTGACGGATGCCGTGCTTCTCCCACAGTTTCAGCGTGATCGTATCGAAGCGCTTCAACAAATCGGGCAGCCGGCCCGGCACGCAATGATAGACCCGCAACTCATAGATCATGGCGTTCTCCCGTGTATCATCGCGGGCAGCATGAATTGCCGGAGGCGGCGCGGCAAGCCGCCAATTCGGAGAACAGGCCCGGAGAGATGCGCCCGATCGCGCTGCTGCGAAGCGGTTTTATCGTTCTGCTCCTCCTCGGGAGTTCAGGCTTTGCGCAACTCGCCGGGGATGCGCCGGCCGTGGCGGCGTTCGCCGAGCGAGTGGGGCTGCGCGATGTGCCGGGGTTTGTCGAGACCGTGCAGACCCTGCGCGACAGCGGCCATTTGCCGCCGCACTATGCGACAAAGGACGAAGCGCGGGCGCATGGCTGGCGCGGCGGCGGGTTGTGCGGCATGTGGCCGGGTCATGTCATCGGCGGCGACCACTTCAACAATTTCGGGCATCAATTACCGGGGGCGCCGGGACGGGTCTATCGCGAAGCCGATCTGGATGCCGATTGCCGCGGCCGCGGCCCGAAGCGGCTGATCTTCTCGAATGACGGGCTCATTTTTGTGACGGTGGACCACTACACCACATTCACGCAGGTACCGTGATGGCACGCCCAAAGAGCAAATCCTGCGTTCTCGACGGCGCGGCATTGGCCGATGCGGCGGCGGTCTATGGCGCACTCGGCGACGTGTTGGGCGCAGCCCATTATTTCGGCCACAACCCCGACGCGCTGTGGGATGCGATCGGCGAGTATCACGGCGAAGCGGTCGAGATCGTCTGGCGAAACTCGGCGCAGTCGGCGGCGCGGCTTGGGCGAGCGTTCGACGACATCGTCGCGGTGCTGAAGCGCGCAGATGCGCAAGGCCGGATCACACTGCGGCTGGAGTGAGAACAACGACCGGATCCCGGCGAAGGCCGGGATCCATTCGTCAATAAACTCAGGCGCGGCGGAATGGGTCCCGCCCTGCGCCGGGACCTAATTTAAGACGCGGGGAGCTGGCGCTCGGCCCAGGCGGCGATATCGAGAAGGGTCTCGTCGCGAAAGCGGGGCCCGACGAGCTGAATGCCGAGCGGCAGACCTTTGGGGCCGGTGCCGGCCGGCAAGGTCACGCAAGGGCTCCACGACAAGGTCCAGATCGAGTTGAAGCGGGGGTCGCCGGTCGAGCCGAGTCCCTCGGGTGCTTCGCCGGCGGCGCTCGGCGTCAACAGCACATCGATATCGCGGAAGATGTCGTCGAGATGGCGGCGGAACGCTTCGGCCGTGTCGAGCGCCTCGATATAGGCATCGAGCGGCAATTCGCGGCCGGGGGTCAGCACCGTGTCGCGCAACACCTGACTGACCTGGTCGTGGTGCTCCTCGTATTCATAGGCGTAGTTGCGCGCCGCCTCGTAATTGAAGATACGGCGGTGGTGATCGAGGATGTCGGCGAAGTCGGGCGCGAAGGACACCTCGCTGACCCGGGCGCCGGCGGCGGCAAAGCGCGCCGCGCTCTGTTCGATCAAGGCCTGCACCGGGGGCTCGGCGGCGTCCCAAGCGGGTGTGCGGCAGATCCCGATGCGCGGTGCGCCAACCCCGCCGTCGATCGGGCGATGCGGCATCCCGATCAAGGCGGCGCGCATGAGCGCCAGATCCTCGACGCTGCGGCACAGGACGCCCAACGTATCGAGGTTGGGGCATTGCATCTTGATGCCGCTGCGGCTGAATTCGCCAAAGCTCGGCTTGTAGCCGACGACACCGCAAAAGGCGGAGGGGCGGATGACCGAACCGCCGGTTTGCGTCCCGAGCCCGACCGGCACCTGGAAATCGGCAACCGCCGCGGCCGAGCCGCTCGACGACCCGCCGGGGGTATGCGCGGGGTTGTGCGGATTGACCGTCGCGCCGGGGAAGCGGTTGGCGAATTCGGTCGTCACCGTTTTGCCGAGAATGACCGCGCCGGCCATGCGCAACAGCGCGACACAGGCGGCGTCGGCGAAGGGCCGGTTGCCGCGGTAGATCGGCGAACCGTGCTCGGTCGGCATATCAACAGTGTCGATGATGTCCTTGATTCCGATCGGCAAGCCGGCGAGGAGCCCGGGTCTTCCAGCGCGATCGGCGGCGCGCGCCTGCACCAGGGCATGCTCGGGATCGAGCCAGGCCCATGCCTTGACCGATTTGCGCTCCTCGACGCGATCGAGGCAGGCGCGGGTCAGGGCCTCGGCGGTCAATGCGCCTGAAGAAAGCTGCGCAACGGCCTGCGCGGCCGTGAGTTCGTTCGGGGCGGTCATGGGCGCACTCCCAGATGGCGCTCGACCCAGAGCCCGGTCGCGAGCAGCGCGGAATCGGCATGGCGCCTGCCGACGAGCTGGACGCCGACCGGCAGACCATCGGGGCCGGTCCCGGCCGGCAAGGTCAGACACGGCATGTAAAGAACCGTCCATAAGCCGTTGAAAATGGCCGACCCAGTCTCCTGAAGCCCGCGCGGCGCCTGGCCCGGGGCCGGCGGGGTCAGGATCGCGTCGAAGCCGCCGGCCCAGTCGGCGGCGGCCGCGCGCATCCGCTCGGCATCGCGCCAAGCCCGTCGGAAATCATCAAGGTTTAGCGCCCGCGCCTCGGCGATCTTGCCCCGCTCGAGCAGATCGGCGCTCAACAGGGCTTTGTGGCGATAGAGCTCCGGCGCATGCACGCGCAATGCCTCGAAAACGCTGTGGCGGCGCTGCACCTCCGAGACGCCGTCGCATTCCGGCGGCAATTCGGACTCGACGATCTCGCAACCTCCCGCCTTCAGCCGCGCCGCGGCCTCCTCCAGCACGGCCCCCCCGTCGGGCAATGCCTGGTCCCAAAGCGGCGTACGGCAGAGCGCGAACCGTGGCGGCCGCTCCGGCATGGCGGGCGTCTCATAAGGGATCGCCATCAGCGCGGCGCGGAACAGCGCGATGTCCTCGACGGAGCGCGCCATGACCCCGACCGTGTCGAGGCTTTCGGTATTGGGGTGCATCCCGGCCGGCGGGAAGAGGCCATAGCTCGGCTTGAACCCGACAACGCCGCAATAGGCGGCGGGGCGAATCACCGAGCCGCCGGTCTGCGTCCCGATCGCGAGCGGCACCATAAAATCGGCAACCGCCGCGGCCGAGCCGCTCGACGAGCCTCCCGGCGTGTGTGCCGGGCTGTGCGGGTTAGCGGTCGGGCCGGGATGCCGGTTGGCGAATTCGGTCGTGACCGTCTTGCCCAGCAATACCGCGCCGGCGGCGCGCGGTAAGCTCGCGGCGCTCGCCGTAAACCCCGGGCGGCAGCCGGTGTAGATCGGCGAGCCGTAGCCGGTCGGCATATCGGCGGTGTCGAAAATGTCCTTGATGCCGAAGGGCACGCCTTTCAGCAGTCCGCCTGTCACAGATTTGTCACAAGCGCGTGCCGCGGCGAGCGCGGCATCGTCATCGAGATGGGCCCAGGCGCGCACGACCGGCTCGCGTTCGGCGATGCGGTCGAGGCAGCTGCGCATGACGGCCTCGGCGCTCAGCTCGCCATTTTCAATCGAGCGGGCGAGCGCGGCAGCGGAAAGGCGGCAGGGCTCAGCGTGCGGCATGGCGGCCTCAAATCGTGGGGAGCGGTATCTAGCCACAGGCGAAAGCCCGGCCGCAAAGCTTTTGCCGGGCACCATCGTATGCCGTGCATCCGGCGCGGGTCTGGTGTATACTTTTCGTGTATCGGGGAGCGCTCCCAAGCACTTAAGGGCCCCCATATGACAGCAGCGGTTCGCGCAGCACTTCTCCCCAGGTAGCAGGCCAACCCCCGGGCAACGCGTCAGTCGGTCCGCTCGATTTTGCGTGCGGTTGAGGTGAGGATGGCGGGAGATCACGACGTGCCGATGCGCAGATCCTTCGACGCGCTGTACCTCACGGCGAGCGAGATCGAGACGCTCGGCATGATCGTCAACGCGCTCGGCATCGCCGGCAGCCAGCTGATCCTGCGGCACCGGCCGGAGCTTTACCTGCACGCGCAGGCCAATCTGCAAAAATGCCGGGGCGAGCACGAAGAGCTGCTAAAGCGGCTCGACCACGCGGCGCGGCAATCCAAGGATGAGAGCGCGCTGCGGCTCATCGAGGATCTCGAAACCCTCCCGGCCGATGCGATGCAGAGCCTGCATGCGGCGCGCCGCTGTCTGTTGGCCGCGGCGTTTCTCGGGCACTGCATCGCCGCGCATAATCATCCAACGAGAGCGGCCGTCGCGCCGCACGAGCACAAGCGGCTCAACTGAGCTGACCCGAGCGGGGATGAGGCCGCCGGCTTTGCGCCGGCGTGGCTGCGGCTGCTAAAACACAGCAGTTTCTACAGGAGCGGCGGTGGCGGCCCGGCCCATTCGCATCGGCACACGCGGCAGCGCGATGGCGCTCTTCCAGGCCGGGCTCGTGCGCGACCAGCTGCGCGAGGCGCATCCCGAGCTGGCCGCGGAAGAGGCGATCGAGATCGTGCCGATCCGCACGACCGGCGACCGCGTCCAGACGCGGCTGCTGTCGGAGATCGGCGGCAAGGGCCTCTTCACAAAGGAAATCGAGGAGGCGCTCCTCGACGGGCGCACCGATATCGCGGTGCATTCGCTGAAGGACATGGAGACGCGCCTTCCAGCCACGCTCGAGATCGGCTGCATCTTGGCGCGCGACGATCCGCGCGATGCGCTCGTGTCCCGAACCGGGGCGCCGCTCGCGCAATTGCCGAACGGGGCGCGGGTCGGCACGGCGTCACTGCGGCGGACGGCGCAATTGTTGCGGGCGCGCCCCGATCTCGCGATCGCGCCGATCCGCGGCAATGTCGGGACGCGGCTCGACAAGCTCGCCGCCGGCGAGGTCGACGCGCTAGTCCTGGCATTGTGCGGCCTCGAACGGCTCGGCAAGGTGGATGTCGCGAGCGAGATCCTGTCGCCCGAAGACATGCTACCGGCGGTCGGCCAGGGGGCGCTGGCTATCGAATGCCGCGCCGGCGAGACGGAATTGCAGCGGCTGCTCGCGCCGTTGAACGACGCGGTGAGCGCGGCCTGCGTCGCGGCGGAGCGCGCGATGCTTGCGGCCCTCGACGGCTCCTGCCGCACGCCGATCGGGGGGCTGGCGACGATACGTGGCGAGCGGCTGATCTTGGATGGGCTCTTGCTGTCGGAGGACGGCAGCGCCGAGCGGCGCGGCCGCGGCGAGGGCACGGTAGGCGACGCGGTCGAGATCGGCACCGAACTCGGATTGCGGCTCAGGCGCGGCGCCGGCCCCGAATTCGGATTGGACTAACGCCGCAATTCGGTCTTCTGGATCGTGCGCAGACCGCCCTCGCAAGCCTGGCGGTGCAGCCATTGCGGCGGCGTCAGCGTGCCATGCAGCACGTCGTCATAGAGGTAGACCGGCCAGCCCAGCACGAACACGACATCGCTGACCACATCGGTGTTTTTCTCGGGGCACGGCCCGGTCGCGAAGAACCCGAGCAGCAGCATGACGACCCCGATGATCAGATAAAGCGCGATCAGCGCGCGCATCGCACAGCCCCCCTGTCCAGCCGGTCGAGTTTGCCAGGGAACGTCGTGCCAGCCAAAGGGAGTTGGCGAAACTTCACCGCAATCGTCATTCCGGGGCGCGGATGCAGTCCGCGAGCCCGGAATCCATGAACACCGGTTGTGGTCCCCTCGAACCGGACCGTGTTCTTGGATTCCGGGCCCGGCCCTAGCGGGCCGTCCCGGAATGACGATCGGAGCGGATCGGCGCTAGAACACGCCGTCGCTGCGCAAGGCGGCGATGTCGGCGGCGGCGAGGCCGAGCCAATTGCCGAGCACCTCCTCGGTGTGCTGCCCCAAAGCGGGTGCGCCTTTCAAGCGCACGCTCTTGCCGTCGACCCGCACCGGCCAGCTCGCCATCTTGTCTTCGCCATTGTGGTGCTTGACGTGCTGCATAAAGCCGCGCGCCTCAAATGTCGGCTCGTTCTGCAATTCCATCGTATCGAACACCGCACCGGCCGGGACGCCGATCGCGATCAGTTTTTCCATCGCGTCGCGTTTGTCGTGCTTCGAGGTCCACTCGCCGATGATGCCGTCGAGCTCGTCGCTGTGCTGGACGCGCGTGTCGCCGGTCGCAAAGCGCGGATCCTCGATCAAATCTTCGCGACCGATCAGTTTCATCAGGCGCGTCCAGTGTTCGGGATTGGCGCGGCTCGTCGTGATGTAGAGATAGTCGTTAGGGCCGCCGCCCTTCGCCGGGTAGAGACCGGCCGGCGCGTTGTTGCCGGCGCTGGGCTTGGAGCCGCGGCGCTGCGCCGGCTTCCCGGTGCGCGCCATCGTCGCAAAGCAGGTGCGCATGTAATGCACCATCGCGTCCTGCATCGCGACTTCGAGAAGGCGCCCCTGGCCGGTGCGGTTGCGCTCGTGCAGCGCGCCGAGGATCGTCGCCGCCATCAGCATGCCGGTGCCGGTGTCGCCAAAGCTGAGACCGGGTTTCACCGGCGGCTTGTCAGGCCAGCCCGTGACGCTGATCGGGCCGCCCGCGGCCTGCGCGATCATGTCGAAAGCGAGCCCCTTCTCGTGCGGGCTGCCGCTGGCAAAACCCTTGACCCGGCAATAGAGGATGCGCGGGTTGATCTTCTTCACCGATTCGTAGTCGAGCCCCAGACGCTCGATCGTGCCGGGCGCCATGTTCTCGGCGGTGATGTCGGCCTTCTTCAGCATCTCCTTGACGATGTTGAGGCCCTTTTCGGATTTCAGATTGATCGCGATCGATTTCTTGTTGACGTTGAACTGGCGGAAATACCAGGGATCGTCATCGGGCTTGCCGGGACGCAGACGGCGGCCCGGATCGCCGCGGCCGGGGTTCTCGATCTTGACGACCTCGGCGCCGAACCACGCCAAGACCTCGGTGCAGGTCGTGCCCGCCTCGAACTGCGTGAAATCGACGACCTTGACGCCTTGCAGAAAATTGAGGTCCTGGCTCATGTCGCTCATTCCGTTTCCTCCGCTGAAGAGCAAATTTGCTGCCCGACAGCCTGCGCTTTCTCGCGCCACACCGCAACGCCGTCCCGGTTCACTGGGGCCGCCAGATCAGGAGCGCGCCCGCTGCGCAGCCTGATAGGCGGCGTTGTAGATATTCCAGCAGTACCCGAATGAAACATAAGCGAAAACCATGCCGAGAAGCAGCCCGAGGGAATTCCCGTCCGCATCCGCAAACCCGGCCGGCAGAAAGAGCAGCCGGAAAATGATCGTCACTATCAGCGGCAGCAAGACGAATTGGAGTGCCACTACCATCAAAGCCGCCAATCCGCTTCGAGTGGTCCAAAGTGCCGCGACAAAAAGGTAATAATTCCAGTTGCCGAGACCGATCGCCGTGGCAATTACCGGCAGCACACGGATCAAAATCAGAGCAACAACGCCGGAGACGATGCCGGTCAGGATTCCCAGGACGATATTGACCCAAAAGATGACGGTCATCGCTCTTGCGCCCCGATCATCGTGCCGGCCCAGACGATCAACCGGAAGCACGGCCACGCGTTTATCAGGATCAGGGCGACCAGAATGCTGACGAGATACACGCCCGCTCCGGCCTGCTGGATTTCCGTCGAAGGGATCAGAGCGCTCTGGGCCCAGGAACCGCCGCCGTAGAACAGCGGCAGTCCTAACAGGGGAGCCAGCTCAGCGGAAATCCGGCGCCGCGCGTTCAGTGCCTGGTAAATGGAAACGAGTGACGTCGCCAGGCAAACGGCGCCCAATATCCCGACAATCGTACCGAGCGCGATGCTGGCCAGCACGCCAATGCTCTCCCGGCCCGCAGCTTAAGGCGCAATGCGGCGCGGTTGCCACCGGAATTCGCGCGGCCGCAAACCAGGACTCCGGCCGGTACGCATATCGTCGAGAGGGTTAGCGTTTCGGCGGGTGGGCGCGGACGAACTCTTCGTTGACATCGGCGCCCCAGCCGGCGCCGGTCGGCAAGATCAGATCGCCGTTCTCGATGACCGGCGGCTTGGTGACGATGTCGTCCTTCCACCGGATGTCGTCGATGTCGATCTCCATGACCTTGAAGTTCGGCACCGCGGCGCAGAAATGCGCGCTGATCAGCGAGCCCAAATGGCCGTTGAAATTATGCGGCGCGACATTGACCTCGTAGGCGTCGGCCATCGCGGCGATCTTCACCGACTCCAGGATGCCGTTCCACGCGACGTCGATGATCGCGTAATCGACCGATTGCTGCTCGAAATACGGGCGGAAATTGCGCCTTCCATAGATCGATTCGAGAGACGCGATCGGCGTCCGCGCCGAGCGGCGGATCAGGGCGAGGCCGGCGGGATCGTAGAGGTCGATCTCCAGCCACACCATGTCGAGCGGTTCGAGCGCGCGCGCCAATCTCATATAGCCGTCGATCTTGTAGTTGAAGTTGGTGTCGAGATGCAGACCGACATCGCGTCCGGCGCCGCGGCGGAACGCCTCCAGCTGCGCGACCGCTGCATCGACGATGCGGTGATCGATATTGAGCTCGGGAAAGCCCGGCGGGTTGCCGGTGCCCGGGCCGTACATCTGCGCCTTGCCGCTGTCGAAGCGGATCAGATTGGTCTTCAGCCCCTTGAAGCCCTTGCGCTTCACTTCCTCGCCGAGCGCGACGATGTCGTCCAAGCTGCGCACGGGATCGACGCCGGCCCATTCCTTGATCCGATCGGCATAGCGAGCGCGATAGGTGCCGCAATGCGACCAATAGACCTCCAGACGGTCGCGCACCGGGCCGCCAAGCAATTCATAGACAGGCACGCCGAGAGCCTTCGCCTTGATGTCGACGAGCGCGTTCTCGATCGCGGCGATCGCCATTTGATTGATGCCACCCGCCGCCTGCCGCGTCGCCGCGTAGAGCAAGGCCGAGATCGCCTCGACCGGGCGCGGGTCGCGGCCGATCAGAAAGCGCTCGGCGAGCCGCTGAATGACGCCGGTCAGCCCCTGCGCGCCATAGCCCTCCATGTATTCCGACCAGCCGCTGATGCCCTCATCGGTGGTGATCTTCAGAAAGGAATTGACCCGCCAGCCGGCGTCGCAATGCAGGTCTTCGATCTTGGTGATTTTCACGGAATGCTCCCGAGCCGCAGGCGGCCATCATGCGCCCCCTCCCCGCGCCGGCTCAACCCCGCGCATTGAGGCGAGGCCGCGACCCGAGGACAATCGGGCGGGCGAGAAAGGGGCCCAGCAATGGCGCTGCGCGATCGGCTGTTCGAGTTCTTGCGGCGGCGGCTCGAGGGCGTGCCGCTGCGCATCGTGCTGTGGGACGGCGAGCGGTTCGAGTTTTCCGACGCGCCGCTGATCACGGCGACGCTGCATGCGCGCCGGGTCGGGCGGCTCCTGTTGACCGGCAACATGGCGGGGCTCGGCGCGGCTTATGTCTCGGGCGAGCTCTCAGTCGAGGGCGAGGTCGAGGACATCCTCAAGGTCGGGGTCGCGCTTGCTGAGCGGGTCGGGCATGCGCCGGTGCTGCGCCATATCGGGCCGCTGATCGGCCGATTGCGGCGGCACACGCGGCGGCAGGATGCCGCCGATGTGCGCTACCACTACGATGTCTCGAACGAGTTCTACCGGCTCTGGCTCGACCGGCACATGGTCTATTCCTGCGCGTATTTCAAAACCGGCGCGGAAGACCTCGACACGGCGCAGGAACAAAAACTCGATCATCTCTGCCGGAAATTGCGACTCGAATCGGGCGACCGATTGCTCGATATCGGCTGCGGCTGGGGCGGGCTGGTGTGCTGGGCGGCGACGCATTACGGCGTCGACGCGGTCGGAATTACATTGAGCGAATTGCAGGTAGAGGAGGCGCGCCGGCGCGTCGCTGAAGGGGGATTGAGCGAGCGGGTCGAGATCCGCTGTCAGGATTACCGCGACGTGCCGGAGAGCGGCGGTTTCGACAAGATCGTGTCGGTCGGCATGTACGAGCATGTCGGCATCGCGAACCTGCCGCTGTATTTCCGGACGATCGCACGATTGCTGAAGCCGGGCGGCACGGCGCTCAATCACGGCATCACGGCGGGCGACCGCGACGGCGCGGCACAGGGCCCGCCCGGCGGCGAGTTCATCGACCGCTTTGTGTTTCCCGGCGGCGCGCTGCCGCATCTGTCGAAGGTGATTTACGAGATCGCGGGCGCCGGGCTCGAAGTCACCGATATCGAGGATCTGCGCCCGCATTACCCGCCGACCTTGCGGCATTGGTCAAGGCGGCTCGAAGCGCATCGCGAAGCAGCGATCGCCGCCGCCGGGGCCGAGCGCTACCGCATCTGGCGGCTCTTTATGCCGGGGATGGCGTATGCGTTCGAGCGCGGCTTTCTATCCGTCGCACAGGTGCTGGCGGTGAAGCCGCGCAAGGAAGGCCCCGCACCGCGTCCCTGGACACGCGAGTATCAGTATGTCCCGCTCAGGGACGTGCCGCTCACCAGCGAAGGTTGATTTCACCACAGAGACACGGAGGGCACAGAGGAGCAGAGCACCGCCGTCGGGCGACACTGGGTAACCTGATCCGCAGTGTTTTAGGTCCC